>Ga0187781_10004146_pt1 | contig 10834 bp, 13 predicted proteins | sample 0715_SJ02_MP02_2_FD_132447 | JGI IMG/M metagenome (GOLD analysis project Ga0187781, IMG submission 132447) | Tropical peat soil microbial communities from peatlands in Department of Meta, Colombia - 0715_SJ02_MP02_20_MG | ecosystem: Environmental > Terrestrial > Soil > Wetlands > Peat | place...
ATGATCCCGTGGTCTTTCAGCCGGTCAGCCTCGAGGAACTCATCGATAGCCCGCTCATCGCCGGCGAGCATCTGCGCACCATCGCTTTGAACACGATGCCGAAGACGTTCCTGCACCTTGCCTCGGAATCCCCGGGCGCCTTGCAGCTCGACCGGAAGGTGATTGACCTGTACACACGCGTCGTGAACGAGGCACACGCGCTTTTCGGGACGGCACATTATCCCGAGTTTCACTTCCTGATCACGTGTAGCGACGACCTGGGCTATCTCGGCCTGGAACACCTGACCTCGAGCCTGAACGGCGTGCGTGAGCGAGACCTGCTCGACGACAAAAAACGCAAGGGCTGGGTGGCCAACCTGATTCCGCATGAGTACGTGCATTCGTGGTGCGGCAAGTATCGCCGCCCCGCCGCGATGTGCACGCCCAATTTCCACACGCCCCAGAAAACTCGGCTCCTCTGGGTCTATGAAGGCCTGACTGAGTACCTCGGCGAAGTCCTGATGGTTCGTAGTGGCCTGATCGCGGAGCCCGAGTACCGCGAGATGTTGGCTGCGCGATTCGGTGCGCTCAGGCGGCAGCAAGGGCGGAGCTGGCGTCCGCTGGAGGACACGGCAGTGGCCAGCCCGATCCTTCGCGCCGCCAGTGCGAACTGGAACGACCTCCGCCGCAGCCAAGATTACTACCCTGAGGGCGCGTTGCTCTGGCTCGAGGTGGACGCGCTGCTCCGCGACCTGTCACAGGGCAAACACAGCCTGGACGACTTCTGCAAAAAGTTCCTGGGCGAAAACCGTTCCGGGGCCCGCCCTGACGCTCGCGTCGTGCCGTATGACCTGCCCGAAATCGCGCAGGATCTGAGGCAGCTCGCCGACTACGACTGGGACACTTTTTTCGCCCGTCATGTAACCGCAACGCAGCAGGACCTGCCGCTCGACGTCGTCGGGCACTGTGGCTATCGGCTCCAGTACACAACCAAAACTCCAGCCTTTCTAGACTACCTCCAGCAACTGCCGGGCGGCGACCTGCTCTCGGCCCGCGATTCTCTCGGCCTCACTTTCCACAGTGATGGCCAGATTGCCGACGTCGCCCCGGGCTTGCCCGGCGATAAGGCCGGCCTTGCTCCCGGGATGCAGGTGCTCGGCATCAACAGCAAGAAATTCAGCCGCGAACGGTTGGACGACGCTCTGGCCGACAGCGTTGCCCGGCGCAAGATCGAGTTCTTGCTCCTGGACGGCGAGCAATTCCGGAATGTGACGGTCGTGTATGGCGACGGCTTACGCTACCTGGAGTTGGCGCGTAACCAGGAGCGCCCAGATATCCTGGGCGAGATTCTGAAGCCCGTGGCGTTGAGCCCTCCCAAATGAGCCTGATGAGCCTTACGGCAAGATGGCTGTCTGCCTCTTGATGGGCTGAAGTCCGAGAAAACGTTCCTTTTCCGCTTCGCCCCGGCTTGAGGACTCGCGCGGAATTCTCGAGAGATTGTCGCTCCCGAAAACTCATCTCGGAAATCAAACTACCGAAAACGGCTGATTCGATGATTCGAACGTTTTGCGTCGGATCGGAGGTTGCGGTTTCTCGTCCCAGTCCTCCCGATGTTCCCGCGGCCATCATCAGACACGCTCATACCAGCTAAAAAGTCCAGGTGCCGGATACGTTGTTGCTCGCGACACACCGCTCGACCGGCCACAGCGTCCAAATCGGGCGCTGGGCGGGTCGAGCGGTAAGGCGCCATGCCGATCACACAAGGCTCACTGCTGGATCAACTCGCCCGCCAACAAATTCAAGGTCATCGCGAGCTCCACGGGCAAACCACGGAGCCAGCGCGTGAATTGATGGACCATGAAACCCGCGGCGATGCTGGCGGCATAGATCGTGCTTTGTGCGGTGCAGCGGCCGACCTGGGCTTCGGCCTCGGGGAAGAGGGTCGAGGCGTAGTGCGTCCAGTCCGCCCTGTCGGCCGCGGCGAGCACACGGATGACTTCCCCGAGCATGCGGCCATCGACCCAGAACCGAATCCGGTGCCGAACCGAGCGGCAGATGGCGGCCCGCCCCGCGATCGAGTCGACGCAGCAGAAGACAGCCTCGCCGACCGACTGTGTTGGTCGGAACCGGTCGGCAATCGGCTCCACAACAATTTGGGGATCGATGACCCGGACTGCCTGCTCGACTGCGTGGACTTTAAGCTGGCCGACCTCAGCCGCCGCAAAGCCCTGAGTCGTAACGTTGCTCGCGTCAACCCGGTCGAAGTCGACCACTTGCAGCCGCCGAACCCCGATCGCCGCAAGCTGCAAAGCGACCTGGCGGCCAATCGATCCCATGCCGATCACGGTCACGGCCAAATTCTCGAGCCGCGTCTGAGGAACTAGTTCCTGTTGGCGTTCAAATCGGCTGTTCATGAGCGAATAGGTCCTTGTTCAGAACAGAGACGTCCAAGAGATCATCAGACTGATTGGTAACCCCGAAGGGCTCGATGCCCTCCAGGAAGAGTCCCCTGTCGACTCGGTCGAGCGGCATGAAGACTTCGGGCCGGACTGTCGCGGCGAATTCCTGTGCCCAAGCCTGGCGATTGGTCTGAGGAAACTCGCGATCGAAGTCGAAACGCACGGGGATCTCGAAGGCCGCGCCAGGTCCCTGGTTGAACTGCCGCCGGCAATAGGTCTGGCCCTCCTTGGCCAGAATGAACATCACGGCCCAGTCACAACGGCCAAAGACCCGGGCAAACGTCTCTTCGTCGACCTGACTGGGAAGGGGACAGTCGCCGGGATGCGTGTGAATCCAGATCCGGGCAAACTGCTCGGGCTTGCGACCATTGTCGACCTGTTCCTCGAAGAATTCGGCGACCGCAGCGTCGTCGAAACTGACCGACACGGCCGTGCACTGCTGGCGAACCAAGCGGAGGTCCTCGACATAGAGCAGATCATCCGCCGGAGCCAAGCCGAAGGCTCCTACTTCGGTGGGGCCCCGGTCCCTGACGTAGAGGAGCTTGGCCCAGGCGGTGGGAGAAAATCGCAAACGCGGTCGATGGTGCCTCCTCGACCGGCTCTCACGCGGGCGGCGCAGGAGCCGTCGCAATTTCCGGACTCGCGGATGGAGAAGCTGGGACGGATTCGTCATTTTGTTTTTCCTGGCAATCGGAGCACAAAACGGACTGCGAGAGACAGGTCTCACAAAAGGCCCGATGGCAGTCTTCGCACTCAGCGGCACATCTTCGGCAAAGGTCTACGCCGCAAGATCCACAGCGTCGGGAGCATTCGGAACAACACCAAGCCTCGCAGCGTTCACAGGTCAACACGCAGCGGTCGCAGACGACCACGTCGCAGGCGTCACAGCGGCACTCGTCGTCTGCGGCAATCGTTTCTCCGCAATCGACGCACGCGTTCCCCTCCCAGTCCGAGAGGGCGACGTAGGCACTTGCCGGGTTGTACGTGTGGAGTAGGCTGTTCACGACGTGGAAGAAGTCGACCAGTCGGCCTTCGCGCAAGGCTCGAGCAATCGGCACTTTGCCGTCCCTCTCGCAGAGCCGGTCATTGATGACATGGGGGTGCGTGGTCTCCTCGGATGAGCGTGCGGGATTCGGCGCAAGCGCAACGACGTAATAGGGATTGGCCGTGCCGATCCGGCCCCAATACAGGCGCACCTGAAACCGGCCCAATTGAACGCCCTCCAGCACGACCGGGGCCATGGTCACGGCAACGAGTGTCTCTGTGAGCCCAATTGAGACGTCGTCAAACTCCCCCGCCAGCGCGACCAGATCGGCATAGATGTCGCGCACCGTTGTGATGGCTCGGGAAGACCGCTCGGAAGTCAATCGCTGGAAGATTTCCTTGAGACTTTCGGTGCACTGAGCAATCGGAATGCTTAACTCCTCGGTCACGGCGGCCGCTGCCCCGCGCCATCCCCGGTGGTGTGCCAGTCGAATTCTCCGGAGAATCGCCTCGCATTGGTTCCATTGGTCGTCCGGGAGGACGATTTCGGCAGACTGGATCTGAGTTTGGTGCAGGTGGTCGCGGATACGCTCCGCGGCGCGGAGCAAGAGTTTTCGGATGGCAGCCAGGTTCTGATCCATGCGGTTTGCCTCGATCGGGGGCCCACAAAAGAGAAAACGGGGCACCGGCGGGGACCGGCGCCCCTTAAGACGCAGAAATTCCGGAATCAGGCCCCTTCGATCTTGGTGGGGGTGATGCTCACGCGATCGCCCGGGTTCAAAACCTGGTCGGCGGCCACTGGCTGTCGGTTAACCCGGATCAGATAGTCGCTCGGTGCGCCATGAGGCAGGCGCTCCTGGAACAGTTTGCTCACTGTGAGGCCGTCAGCGACCTCGATCGTGTCGGCAAAGCCACCGCCATCGTTGTTGATGAAGAACACCTTCATGCGGGACGTTCCTTTTTGGGGTTGTTGTGAGGGTCGCGAGCGAGTTGGAATGGGGCAGCTGGCTCTTTCAAGGCTCAGGCGCAGGCGGCCAGCTCAGGTTCGGGGGCCTCGGTGACGTAGATCTCGGCGTCCGAATAGGGGAAGAGGGCATCGCAGCGCGAGCATTCGACGAGCTGGAGACTTGGCTGGGATCGATCGAGCGCCAGTGGAGCACCGCAACCGGGGCAATCCACAGCCAGCATTGGCTGGGCCACTGGCTCTGGTTCCGCAGGTGCAAGGATGAATCCGAAATCGCGAATGGTGCCGCGGGACTCGCCAGTCGCGCGTGCCACTGCACGATCGAGCTCATTCTGGGTCATCGCTTCTCCTCCTACGTTTGGTGAGAGCCGGAAAAAGCGACCGCCCCGCCGTTGGGGCGGCCGTGTGAACACACAACCGCCCCGCTGTCGGGGCGTGATGACAACGCGGATTCCGACTGCTATTCAGCAATCGTTGGCAGATGGGCCTCGATCCAATTGGTCTCAGCCCTTAGAGCTTCACTGCGTCTGGCAAACGGCCCTAAGTTGGGCCCGCCGACTGGTGACAGATCGGCGGTCCAGCCGCCGTCAGTGGTTTCAACGTTCGAGGCTCGGCGAATCTTTAGCGGGCCGAGCGTCTCGAGATTAATTTCCTCCGTATAGAGGCAACGCGTCCTGCCGGTGGCTCCGATGACGAACTCCATCACTCAGACTCCGAACGCTGTGGCCGCAGGATGTTTCGCCGGGGCCGGTCGACTATCAGCCCGTCCAAGATGGATTGCACCCCCGAGAGCTGACTCACGACACAGGTTCTCAGGTTCTCGTTGTCGCGCAGTTGCTGCGGCTCGACGCCGCGAACAACGCGTTGGGCTCGAGCCACGATCTCGTCGAGCTGATCGTTGGAGCGGATGTTGAGATGGCGAAACCGCTCGAAAAACTGGGTGAGGTTCTCAACGACCGAGTCTCGAAAGATTTTCGGCTTGCCGTCTTCCGTTCCGCTCAGACGTTCAGTCAGATGCGAGACCAGCTGCGAAAGCTCCTGCAGGAAGGCCTGTTCGGCCAAACGCACGGCTTCGTCGAATTGGGCGGAGACCCGGCGGCATTCTTGCTCGTAGAGCTCGGAGCTGAGCCGCTGCAGGTAGGCCGGCGGTTCAACTGAAGGGAAATCCCAGGTCACGTCGAAGAGGCTGCGGAGCGAGTCGGGATAATCGGCCGCGTTGTACAGCCGCCCAAGGCGGCCGCGGGCTGCGGACTTCAAAGAGGCGAAGTGGCGGTCGAGGTTCTGTACCGCCTCCTCGAGGTCGGCCTTAAGCGTTGTGAGCTGCAGGTTGACTGGGCCGATGTCGTCCTGACGAATGAGCCGGATCCCAGGCTCGGGGTAGGGGAGGCTGATTCCCCGCCAGTAGGCCACGATCCGGCCGCGGGCGCCGGTAACGGCCTTGAAGTCGGGATGCCTGGTGTCGATCAGCTTCTTGCCCGCCGACAGGAAATCGCCCTCGGCTCCGAACGTGTCGGCAGCTTGGGCCTTTTGCTCCGGCGTCAGCGTCTTGCGGGTGCCAAACCAGGTGAACGAGAGGCGGACAGCGGCAGTCAGACCCCGCAGTCGCTGTCCGGCTGAGGATTCGGTATGTGATGGTGGTTCATCCAGAAGCGTTGTCATGCCAATAGAGTCTCCTGAATAGATCGGGCTCATACTCGTCCCTCGGCCTCGAAGGGGCCGGTGACGCGAATGGTGAACGATGTGTATGTGCTGGGACGCTCGGAGTCCCCATACTCGACAGACAGCTCGACATCGGTATCCTGGGCGTTGTTGTACGCGCTCACAGAGACCTTGGCCCGCGCCTTGGCCTGTCGATTCCAGTGTTCCAGCAAATTGACGAGAACGTGGGCCAGCTCGGAAGCGCTGGCCGGAACGCTGGATTCACTTTTGCGTGCCATCGGTAGCGCCTTTCTTGCAGAACCGTTCGCGATAGTCGCCTCACTGTTTCAGTTGTTGGACGCATTGCGGCTGATCCGTCGCCGAGCTTCGGCACTGTCTTCCCGGCGATAGATCCCCGCTTTGTCAGCCGATAGGCAGCGGCCACTGGCCCAGCTTCTAAGCCTCTCGACCGATTCAGCCGCCGTCACGGCCACTGGGACGATGTTCTTACCGGCCTCAAGTAGCGGCATGTCCAAGAGTGCCGAGAGCCGGCAGCAGGCGCGAATCTCGGCTCCCGTCCAATCGGTGTCGACTGGGCGCTGCTGCTTCGTGTTGAGACCAAACTTGTCCAGGTACATCTGCCAGATCGTTTGCTTCTCGCGCTGGCCGGGCAGATCGAGGAAGAAAACTCCGTCAAAGCGTTCGGCCCGCGAGAACTCAGGCGGCAGCTTCGAGATGTCGTTGCACGAGGCGCAGAACATCACGTCCGTGTCATGGTCGTTGAGCCACGTGAGAAGCGTCCCGAACAGACGCGCCGAGACACCCGAATCGGTCTGGCCGCTCGAGGCAACACCGCTGAGCGCCTTCTCGATCTCGTCGCAATAGACAAGGCAGGGAGCCATGGCGTCAGCCACGCGCAGTGCCTGGCGGATGTTGTGTTCCGTTGCTCCGACAAGGCTTCCCATCAAGGCGCCGATGTCCAAAACGATCGTGGGACGACCGACCTCATTGCCCAGCGCCTTGCAAAACTGACTCTTGCCACAGCCCGGAGGTGACAGAAGCAAAATGCCCCGTGGTCGGGCCGCTGGATTCGCCGCAGAGCGTGGCCGTAGCGCCTTGCGACAGAATTCCTTGAGTGCCTCCAGGCCACCCAGATCGTTGAAGCGTTCCCCTCCTCGGTGCAGCTGCAGGAGGCCGCTCTTCTTGAGCGTCTGAGATTTCAGCTCCCAGATGGCCTCGGGCGCAAGGTGCCCGTGACGGACGATCGACAGGCTGAAGGCCCCCTCGGCTTCGTAGCGGGTGAGGCCAGCCGCCGCGTCGAGAAGCGATTCGAGGCCAGCTCCGTCAGGCAGCTCGCCGGGTTTGTCAGCAATCCCGCCAGCGATCTCGTGGAGCTGCTCACGACTGGGCAGCTCGTGTTCCAGACAAACAAAGAGCTTTTCCAGCTCCACGGGGATTTGCACGATGGGGGCGAGGATCACGACAAAGGTCCGGTTCTGTTTGCCAGCCGTGATCTGTCGGGCCAAGGCCTGAACGATCTCCGGAGAATTCAGAAATCGGTGGAAGTTGACGAGGACCAACAAGGCCGTCCCCTCTGATTCGGCCAAAGCGCTCAGTGCGCGTACGGCGGCCAAGGGATCGTGCCCAGCTTCATCGGCTTTTTGCTTGCCGATCAACAGACCCCGGTCGATGTCCCAAGTCGCCAAACGCCAATTCTCGGCGCGGCAGAGCCGGGCGATCTCGGCCAGGGCGTCTTCGTGTTCGTGTGATTCGATCCAGAGGCCTGTGAAGCACGCGCGCACGTACTCCGCCAGGCGCACCGAAAGCGTCATCGAGGATCTCCTATGGAAATGTGCAAAGTGGTTGACTAATTCAGACGTGCAGCGCAAAGCCGAAGCGGAGATGGATTCGCTCAACCCTGTTGCAACCGGGCGATGTCGCGTTCGAGGCGAGTCACCTTTTGTTGCTGCTTCTCGACGGCGTGGAACGCCCGCTTGAGACGACTCATCCAGCGACCGAGGGCTCGCTGTTCGGCCTCGAGCCTTGAACGGCGGGCCAGCAGCTTGCTCTGTCGAGGACCATCATCCACCAGGGGTCGAGACGATCGCAGAATGCGACGACGAGGCTGGCTCATCTCAGGCCCTCCTGCAGCCGCTGCGGCTGGCTCTCCTGGGCGTAGAACTCACCGGTGAGCCGCTCACCAGTTCGCTGGCCCAAAGCCTTCTCGATGAATTCACTCGCTTGCCGGCATTCGGCGCCAGAGAAGCCCTTGGTTTCGACACTGGTCTCGCCCGTGGGAGTGATCGTGATCTCGATTGTTTTCAAGTTGCACCCCCCACCTGAACCGAGACGCGGATTGAGCCGTTGGGCAGAGCCTGCTCGGTCACCATGTAACCCTTGCGCCTGGCTTCGATTTTGGCTTTTTCGACGGCGTAGGCCTGCAGGAACCGATCCAGCTCCTGCTGGTTGCCCCAACGGCCGCCGTAGTTGTCGAACTCGATTTTTCCCGTCTTGAGATTGCAGACCGCCGGATAGTTCCAGCCGGGCAGCTGCACGGCCAGGCCCTGAGCTGTGCCGCTGAAAAGTTCATGCAGCCCATGAGCGGCGGGCGGGAGTTTGAGACGCTCGCAAGCCGCTTGGACCGCCGCAGCGTCCCGGACTTCGGTTTCGATGGTGACAATGTGCGACATCGTTCTCCTTCGGTAAAGAAACTCTTTTCGACGACTGTGAATCCCTTGCTCCTTGGCAACAGAGGCGACTTTGCATTCGCGCGAATGCAAACTCTCGGTTTTGATCAGGTGGGGTCCGGAGCGTCGATGCCGGCGAGCTCCGCGATCGTACGGAGCCAACCGATCACTTCCCCCTCGGGATCGCGCTCGGCCAGCCGCTGGGGCGTCATGCGGTCGACAGCCTCTCGGTTGAGCCACCTCTTAGCCTTGTCCCGGAGCCGTCGGCGCGCCCGTCGAGAGAGTGACTCCCATTTGCGAGAATTGCTGGGCTGAAAACAGGCACGGGCCACAAGCTCGGCGACGTCGTCGAAATCGCCGAAAGCGACTTCCACGCCGCCAGCTTCGCGAATCGCATCGGGATGCAGATAATTCTCCAGTGCCCGCTTGGATGTGAGCACAGCGTGGCAGTTTGCCCGAGAATTGAGGGCTTGAACCAGGATCTCGCGCTGGGTTGTCGTGGGCTCCGTCTCTCGGTCCAGCAGATGCAACTCGGCGGGACCGTCGTCAGAAAAACTGGCCGGAAAGGTCGTCGACGCGCCGTTGTTGGGGACGAACACGATCGTTCCTTCCGATGCCCATTCGTCGAGCTTCGGCAAAGACGAGTCAGTCCCAGCAAGGACGCGGCTGATCCGCTTCAGGAACTCGACGTCATGGGCGCCTTCGACGACCAGAATGAGGCGCAAGCTAGGGCGCTCGCCCTCATGTCCGTGATCCCCCAAGCGCGGTGACGGCAGTCCAGGGGCTGATTGGTCCTCGTCGACCGGCAAGCGTAGAGCCGTGTTTGTACAGACCGTCAACAGTGGACCCTGCGTCGCGAGCTGCTCGATCAGGATCTCCGCCGCGGTTGAATCGTCGTTTGTGGACAGGAACAACGACCGGACCAGATACCAGCACACGACGAGAGGCAATGCGGCAGCGACAACGAGCGCAATGCCTTTGATTGTTTCAGCGATGATAGGCTCGCGTTCTCGCTCGGCAGCCAGCGAACGGCGTTCTTTCTCCAGATCCTGACGCTGCTGATCGAGAGCCGAGCGCTCGACGTGCAGTTCTTGTTGCAACTGGTTGGCGTCGTTTTGGACACTCGATTCGGCTTTGATGAGTTGCTGAGTTGTCTCTGTGACGGCCTGGCTTTGTCGGGCCATCTGAGCATTTTGCTCGGCTTGCCGGTTCAGGCTTTCTCGAGAGAGCTCGACCACCCGATGGTCGGAATCACAGCCAAGGCAGGTGAGTGTGGCCGCGATTCCGACAAGAACGAGCGGCCGCCTCCGGCGGCGTAGGATCTCTTGCATGCGGGTTCCTCCAGAGGGAAAGAATTCGGATCAGCAAACGCTGCAAAGCGCGGCGGAGCCGCACCTCGCGAACGAGGGCCAGGATCGTGGCCAGAAGCAGGAGCGTGCACGTGGCGAAGGCAGTCGTCATTCGGGCGAGTCCTTGGGGTCTGTCGAATGCCGGGCAGATCTCTCGCGAGATCCGGAAACAAAATACCCGGTGATCGGCCGACACACGGTCAAACACCGGGCTTTTTTCATCGCGGAACGAAGGCCCAAAGGTAGCGGGCCTGCACTCGCATTACTTTAACGCGCCAACGCTCCGAATTTAGGCTTTCGCAGACGCGATTCCCCTTGCTCTTGAGTTACTTCGCGTGGCCACGACGGAAGTTGATCGGGCCCAGTCCGCGGCCGATGCGCTGACGACCAAGCACTTGGCTACGCTCGCTAAGGCACTCTGGCTGGCCCTAGGACGCGACCTTGGGGTCGAGCGGGACCTACAAATTTCTTGCGGCGATTCATCGTCCAACCCTGCGTTGAGCCAGACAGCGCGGTTGTCACTGACAACCGGTAGAGGGGTTTAACGCGGGTTTTTGACGCTTTCGCAAATCCTGAAGGGTTAGAGATAAATCCTTGCGCCCATCAGATCTACGCATGAATTGGCGTCGTCGCCGCGGGCGCTCGTAAAGAATTATGGATCCGCTGCTCTAACCAGCTGAGCTACTCCGCCAAAGATGGCTGCGGCAGGCCTGGCACCCGTCCGGCGAACAAGTATCGGAGGCCTTTTCCCGAATTGCAAGCCGTGCCGACGAA
>Ga0187781_10004147_pt1 | contig 10833 bp, 8 predicted proteins | sample 0715_SJ02_MP02_2_FD_132447 | JGI IMG/M metagenome (GOLD analysis project Ga0187781, IMG submission 132447) | Tropical peat soil microbial communities from peatlands in Department of Meta, Colombia - 0715_SJ02_MP02_20_MG | ecosystem: Environmental > Terrestrial > Soil > Wetlands > Peat | place...
CGAGTTCCAGATGACAGTCCTGGTTGTCGTTGAGCTCACGCTTCAGGCGCCAGAAATCCGCGGCGATCGCGGGATCGGGGCTACTGCCTAGCAGCACAAACTGTCCGCCTTCAGCCAGCGTGTAGTAGATCGCGTGACGGATCAGCTCGACGCCCTTCTGGCGGTCCAGACGTCCGATCGACGCGACCAGCGGCTTGAAGCTGTCGGCGAGAAGGAATCGGTCGCGCAGCGCCCGCTTGTTCCCGAACTTGCCGTCGAACCATTCGCTGCCGTACCGGACCGGGAGGAATTGATCGGTCTCCGGATTCCAGAGATCGTAATCGACACCGTTCAGTACCCCGCCAAACTTGTTGCGGTGCATGTGCAGTGCGTGACCGAGACCCTGTCCCTGGTCTGTGTACTGCGCCTCCCAGGCATGCTGGGGAGACACAGTCGTCACGAAGTTCGCGTAGACGATGCCACCCTTCATGAGGTTCAACGCGGACCGGTTGAAGTCGTCCCGTAGACGCTCATAGTCGTAGAAGTGGTGTGGCCGCGTCAGCCCCGTGGCCCATAGGACGGTCTCGCCCGTGACTCCCTGATGTCCGAAGTTGTGGATGGTGTAGCACACCCGCTGATCGTGCATCCCCAGATGTTGGTAGATCTCGTACAGGAGGACGGGCACAAGGGAGGTTTGCCAGTCATGGCAATGAATCACGTCAGGTCGTTTGTTCGACTTGAGCATGAACTCGAGCGCGGCCTTCGACAGGAAGGCAAAGCGAAGCACGTCGTCTGAGGAACCGTACAGGTGCCCGCGCTCGAAGAAGCGGTCCTCACAGTGCGGCTCGATGAAGAAGCATTTGCGTCCTTCGACAAACCCGAACCAGACGGTACAGCGGACAGCACCGCTAAACCAGGGAACCCAGAGATCGTGATAAGCGACGGTCAGGTCGTAGATGCGGTCGTACCGCATGCAGTCATACTTGGGCAGGATGATCTCGACGGCGTGACCGCGCAGCTCCAACTCTCGGCTGAGACCGAACACCACCTCGCCCAGCCCTCCGGCCTGGGCGACGGGTGCGCATTCGGATGCGATCATCACAACGAACAGCGCCACTTCCTCGCTTTCAGGAGGTCGGGCGAATCAGTCGGCCCGAACCGGCCGGACGGGAGGTCGGTACCCGCCGGGACCGCGACCCGATGCGGCAGGGGCCCCGCAGCCGTTCACTCACCGCTCCAGCACGGTTTCCGCTCCCGCAAAGTCGTGATAGTCGAGGTACGGGAAGATGTTGTCCGACGCTTCGACCGTGGATAACAAACCCTCGTCGATCGCTCTATTCTCGATCTGGCCGAGGAGCTGGGTGAAACGGTTGATGTGCCTGCGCACCCGCGATTCGGCGTATTCAACCGTGGTCCCCATACTGATCATGAACGGCCAGTCGCTAGCGGTGGCGAGGAGAAGTTCTCTGGCGAGTTGGTTGAGGGCACGGAGCACGAGCCCCTCTGCGCGTACGTGCTCGCTGGCGATCCGTGACATTTCACGTGCCGCGTGGTGCACGTGTGGCCAGATCCACTCGTTGTCGCTGTTGAGCCACACCTGGCTGTGCCCGTATGCGCCCCAGGAACTCGCGGCCGGCATCGCGATTTGAAACTCGAGGCCGCTTTCGAGCACGTCGGATGGGGTCGACAGGCGATACGCGGACTGGGCGCAACTCTTGCGGACGACGAGGTCGAGAAACTCTGGGCCTTCGAACCACCAATGCCCGAACAACTCCGCGTCATACGGCGCGACGATCACGGGCGCCCGCCCCGTCGTGGCCCGAATCTCGTCGATTCTGTGCGCCCGAGCCAGCACGAAGTGCTCGGCATGGTCGTTCACCGCGTCAAGGGCCCAGGCGCGGTGATATGGCTCCTTGTCGTGAAGCGGCACGTCGCGACCGGTCACGCGATGGTATTTCAGACCCACGTTTCGTCTGGCACCGTCGGGGAGGAGGAAACGTTCGATCGTGCCGCTGTCGAGGTCGTGGCCGATGTCGCGATAGAACTCGCGATAGCGAGGGTCGCCCGGATAGCCAACCTCGGCGCTCCACACCTGTGCTGACGCTTCCGGATCCCGCGCAAACGCCGCCACACCGCTGGGGCAGATGATCGGTGCGTGGGTGCCGAGAGCGGGCCGCGGGTCGGCGAGCTCCAGGGCGTGAGCATCAACTATGAAGTAGTTGATTGCTTCGCGGGCCAGCAGCCGATCGATTCCAGGAACGAAGCCGCACTCGGGCAGCCACATACCGGGCGACCGGCGGCGGAAATGGTGCTCGTAGCACCTAGCGCCGAGGGCGATCTGGGCTCCGGCGTAGGCCTCTCCGAACCCGGGAAGGAACGCGTGCGTCGCGCATGACGTGACGAGCTCGAGCACTCCCCGATCCTGGAGCTCGGCAAACGCGGCGGTGAGATCGCGAGAGTACCAGTGCTCGAAGCGGTCGATGGCGTCGGCGATGCGCGCACGATTCATAAGAGCCGTCGAGCGGAACCGTTCGTCACTCGCGGTCCTGCGCACCTCAGAATCGGCAAGCTCGAGGAGCGCACGTGTCCGATCGACGTAGCGCGTCACCAGTAGCTCGTCTCTAAGCATCTCGAGGAGGGGCGGTGACAGCGAAACCGTCAGTCGCGCCGGCAGACGGTCGCGATGCCAGCCCTCGGCCATGGCCAACAGCGGGATGTAGGTCTCGGTTAGGGCCTCGAAGAACCAGCCTTCGGCGAGACCGTCTTTGTCGTCAGGATCTCGCACGTAGGGCAGGTGGGCGTGCAGGAACACGACCAGATGCCCGGGTGCGGCCGACTCGCCTCCGTGCGCGAGTCGCGGTAGCGTGCAATCCGAGCTAGAGCTCGTGGCGCACCCCGACAATGGCCGCTGCCGATCGCCCACGGGAGACGTCAACGCCAGCCGAACGCACCGGACTGTACGTGATGAAGTTACCGTCGCGGTCGGTGACGGTAATGGAGCCATCGAGACTCTCACTCACCGTGTATGCCTCGCTGCCCGGTGAGGACGTACGTGACCCGGCTGGCTCTGGCGGCGCGACATCCGGCCCCGGAGGGTCGAGGATCGCTACCACTGGTCCAGATGGCATCCCTGCGTCGGCCAACGCGCTAGCGAGCTTGCTTCCGGCGTGGAGCACGTCGATCGGATCGCGTCCAAGCCACACAGCCGCAGCAAGCGCGCCGAGTGCAGCAGCCGCCGGGGCCGTGATCGCGGTACTCCCGGGCATGACGAACGGTATCCCAACCGGCTCGCGGAGTCTGAGTCGAGCCTCCGAACCAGCCCGGGCGAAGGCTAACTCCGAAGCGAGGCGCGGCTCCGAGCCCGCCGGAGCCGGTCGTGTCTCGGACCCGATGCGCGCGGGCGCACCCATCCTCACTGGCGCGCCAGCCTGCCGCTCAACAGGACGAGCACCTCGGGTCGGCGCTGGCACGAGATCACCGCTGGCGCGGTCAAGCTCACGCTCACGACTCTCGGCCAATAGCCGAAGCTGCTCCGCACGGCTCACGAACACCGGCATACTTGCGACCCTCGCCATCGTGGGGGGCGCGTGGACGACGTTTGAGCGCGCGAGGACGACCCACTGATAGTTATGCATCACGGCCAGTTCGACCAGATACGAGCTATCCGCCTCCGGCAGAGCCACGGCCTGGCTCCCACGTTCAGCACGCACCTTATACTCGGCCAGCACGTATCCGCCCGGAACCCCGATCAGGCGGAGAAAAGCCCGTCGGCGATCACTAGGCCCCACAGCAGCATCGATGCGATCGACACTTAGGTCCCAATACGCGTGCCCCGACCTAGGGTCACGCACCATCAACTCGAGCGTGCCGCTCCCATACCCGAGCGGCAAAGAAGCTTCAAGGGGCCCGGCAAGAGTGCCGCCCCCAACCAACCTATCTGCGTTAGCTTCACCGTCCACGCGCGCGGGTCACCGCCGTCAGATTGTATCCGGACATCCGATCTCGACGCGGCCTCGTCGCGTGGTGTGCGGTCAATTACGGATACTCGCGGACTACGCCAGGCGATCGCGCAGGAACCGAACTGTGTAAGCCGTCCACGCACGTTGAGCATCAACGGCCGCCCCGGCGGCGATGACGTTGACATGTGCGAGGGGCGCCGGCGCGCGGGACAGCACCAGTAACACCGACCCCGCGGCGCGGCCTGCCACATTCCGTCAGGTTGCTCGGCGCGAGCTCGCTTTCCCGTCCGAGTGAGCGTCCGTCGTGCCAGTGACGACCGATATGCAGAGATGGGCGATGAGCGCCTGATATCCGTTCTTCTCGACACTGGATTCGCGTTCGCTCTGGTCATCTGCCCGCGGGCGTAAGTCCAACCCCCAGTAGCCGCGACTAGGCACGACCACGACCGCCCGAAGTGGTGTGTAACCGGCCGCCAGGCTCACAAGCTCTGGGGTCCACTGCGCGACGGTCGATTCGCCCCGTCGGCCGGGCAAGGGTTCCGCCAACCCGACCGCACCACGGCCGCCGGAGCCTGTGAGCGGACCTGAGATCAGTCTCACGGCGCCTCGGTATGCGCTCCTCACACCTCGAATCGTCAGCGACGCGCTGAAGGTCTGGCTGCGCACGCCCGGCAACCACGCTCTGCCCGAGCCCAGTAGCGTTGCGAGCAGCGAATGATCGTCTACAACCTATTCCCCCTCCTGGCGGGCCGATTCCCCGCGTGGATTCCGTACGTCGAGCGGGCGGCCGAGATGGGTTTCGATTGGGTATTCGTCAACCCCGTGCAGCGTCCAGGAGCGTCCGGCAGCATCTACTCGATCGCCGACTACTTCGAGCTCAACCCGGCGCTGATTGAGCCAACCGACCCTCGGTCAGGCGACGATCAGCTGAGATCGGTTCTCCAGGCGGCTCGGGATCATGGGATGCGGACAATGGCCGATCTGGTGATCGATCATTGTGCGGTCGACTCCGTGTTGGTGAGCGAGCATCCCGAGTGGGTGGCGTTGGATCCCGAGGGTGCGGTCATGCACCCCTCCTGCAAGCAGGACGACAGCATCGTCGTGTGGGAAGATTTGGCGGAGCTCAATCATCGGGGAACCGCCGATCCTGAAGGGCTATACCAGTACTGTCTTGGCGTTGTCCGCCACCTCCTTGGGCTCGGGTTCGACGGCTTCCGCTGCGATGCTGCCTACGGAGTCCCGGCCGAACTATGGCATCGGCTGATCGCGGAGACCAAGGACGATCGACCCCTCACAGTGTTCGTGGCTGAGACGCTCGGCTGTACACCGTGGGAGACCGCCGCGACCGCGGCCGCCGGTTTCGATTTCGTGTGCAACAGCGCGAAATGGTGGGATTTTCGCAGTCACTGGCTTCTCGAGCAGCGTAAGTTAATCGGGGAACAAGTCCCCTCGATCGGATTTCCAGAGAGCCACGACACGCCACGCCTGGCCGAGGAGACGTACGGGAACCCCAACGCATCCAAGCTGTGGTACCTGTTCACCGCCCTGTTCTCGGCGGGCTGCCTGATCCCGATTGGATTCGAATTCGGTTTCCGCCGTGCGCTGAATGTCGTCAGCACCCGCCCGGAAGATTGGGAAACCGTTTCGTTTGACCTTCGCGAGTTCATCGCTGCGGTCAACCAGCTCAAGACGGCGATCAGCCTCTTCTCCCAGGAGTCCTCGATGCTGCTGCTGCCATCCTCCAATCCAGCAGTTCTGATCATGTGGCAGGGCTCCGCGGCGCTTGGTCAAGAGGGCCTGTTGTTCTTCAATACCGACATCTGGCACGACCAGCACGTCGAGGTCGGTGATCTGCGGGCCTTTGTGCAGTCCGGCCGGCCGTTGGTCGACGTGTCGCCCGAGTTCCGGATGGACTACGTGGCTGTCGCTCCATTCTCCTACGATCTGCGGCCCGGGCAGGGCATCGTCCTAGTCACGCGCTCCCCGCGCACCTCACAGTGATCCGTTCGCGAACACACCTCTAACTCGCGAGAACGCGTACACCCCGTTTGCCGGGCGTGGAACTGTCACGACTTTCGAGGACATCAAGAGTCGGCCGTGAGATCGCAGCGAAGAAATTGCCGACGATCACAACACGCCCCCCAACATGATCGTCGCGCCATCAGGGTGCCGCCCGCGGTTCGATGTAGCCCAATGTCCTCCCGCGGACGCGAAGGACCGCATGACCACCGCCGAGCCAGGGCGGGTGATGAAGCTGCCCATGTAGAGCCTGCTCCCACGACCGCTTCCTTGAGCGCTCGGCAGCCACTCGGCAACGGGTTGATTCTCCGTCCTGAGCCGACGGTCCCCTTTCGTGCGCCGGCGAACCGATTCGCCGGTTCCGTCTGCTACGAACTGCGCCACCACAGCCGCGCGGCCATCGGGGGCGCCGCGCATCACGGCATTTGCGCGACGGCGTCGGTCGGCTTCTTGAGGGACTCGGCGGTCGCACTCAATCCGACCGTTCGGCGACTTCGTCAGCTTTGGCTTGGGATCCGTGTGCCCGGTCACGCTGCAGGCCGAGGAGCATCTCAAGCTCGACGGGGAGCTCACAGTCGCCGCCGAACTCGTCTCCGTGTTCCGACACTCTACCTCCATCTCCACCGTCTCAATCCCGACACCACCGGCGTCCATGACGGCCGGGAACCGAGAGGTTCGAGGCATCTTCGCTAGTCGCTCTTTGCTGGACGGCGCCGAAAACGAACCGGGTTGCGACCTCGCGCTTCGGCCGCTGGCGGTTTCGCCCAAATCTGCCTGCCCGACCCCCGTGCAATCGGGAGTCCTGCCGGCCGCTGAATGGGCCCGACTCGCGGGAGGCGCCGGCTCTTCTGCACTCCCGAGAGACGAGGCGTCGCGGCCATCGCCGGTCTTGCTGCGGCCTAGGGCGACCTGCAGCAAGCACAGCAACGGTCGGACGAAGATTAGGTATCCATACCAACGACTCGAGGTGAGGACGGGCGGACGTTCCGGTCGAACCCTTAGCCTTGGCTCGCCCGAGCGTGCCACGATGCCGGGCGAGCCAGGCCGCGTGGGTCGAGCCGCATTATCCAAACCAACCGTTGGAAACCATTGCCTCTCGGGGATCAAGCCTGGGGGGCGCACTTGCTCGCAGAGACGGGGCCTCGTGTGCCTCAACCGCCCGGTCGAGCGCGCTGCCGAGCTCCCGTGCCTCGCTCCCCGGAATTTGGTCGAGGTCAGACCGGTCGAGTGGCGTCGCTGGGCCAGCACGGATATCGACAGTACCGTGAGCCTTTGAGATTGCCGTCACCTCCTTCCTCGTAGTCGTCTTGGTCTAATCGCCGCTCTCGGTGCCATGTTCACCGGTGATTAGCCGACGCCGAAGCAGTCGGATGATCGTCTCAACCCGTCCGTCGCGGGCGGGCATAACCTGGATCCATCGCAGAGCGTGACCCGGTAATGAGCCTCGGTCAACGGCCTGAAGCCGGTTCGAGACTGACCAACGCGGAAGTAGGCCAACACGGGCATGCAAAGCTCCAGCGAGATGGTGGCCGGAGGCTAGAAACCAACATTGGTGCCCAGCAGCCGTGAAATCAGGCAGTCCTGGCGTGGGTAAATACGGTCGCGCACCGCTGCGGACCTGCGCTGCGGCGGCATCCCGCTGACCTGCCCTTGGTGAACCACGTCAGCTCACGGATGCTGCGGAGGCACAGGAGGCGGAGGGCGACCACAGCAGTCCCAGGCTTCGCAACTGGTGGCCGGACCGGGTCCAGGCCAACTCGACCAAGACCGTTGTTGTGCTCCTCCGCCAGCAATTGCGAGAACGAGCTGGAGGTTGGGACGGCCGCACAACTGGGCGAGACCGAACGCGAGCTTCTCCTCCGCACGGATGCAGAAGTCGCAATCGGCTGCTGGTCGCAGAGCGCGCCAGAGATCTCTGCGATTTTTTTTTTTTCCCCCCCCCGCCCGCGCCAAGCCCAGCCGGCGGACAATGCGCAGGGCGCCGCTCCACCGCGAGCTAAAGCGAAACGGCACGCTTCGACCAACAGTGTCCGACCCGGTGCCTACGCACGGCCGGGATCGTTCGACGGTCGCGACCCCGCTCGACCTGGCTGCTGCTTCCGCCCAGAACGAGCCGTCTCGGGTGGCCGTGACCAGACAACGGCTCTGCCGCTGTACCAGCCACGCCGAGCGGCGCCGGAATTAGCTGAACGCCGGCGAGTCAGTTAGCACTCAGACGCGGTCCATCGGATCGGCCGGCGGCTTGTGCTTTGCCCATAGGTCGCCCGGCGGACGACTCGGCTGGTGATTCGCCCCGCGGCCGCTCAAGCCATGGCGGGGAGCGTCGTTGAGCACGGGGCTTCCGAGTTATCGGAGGCAAATAAGAGTCTCACCACCGTCGGGCCGAGACGCTTAGTTCTCCTCTGGGGCGGCAGAGACTCCACGGCCGATTGCGAGTTGCTCTCCCTGCGAAGGGGACAGTCTTGCTCAGCGATGTGCCCGGTGGACTGCGGGAAGGGCGCGGTGTGCGCGTGCCGAGCGAGCTGTCGTCCGAGGGAACTGCATCAGGCGTTGCGGGCTTTTCCGGATGCTCACTGGCGGGCGCGGATCTACGGTGGCGGCGTGAAGTTCCGAGGACGCCCGTGGGGTGGTTGGCATCGCTGGTTGGGGTTCGCCTTGCCGCTGGCGGCCGTCGCGAGCGTGGCTATCACGGTCACGCCAGCGTCGGGGGCGACGTCCAAGCACACCGTCAGGGTGATGACCCGGAATCTCTATCTGGGCGCCGACCTGACGCCTGCGCTCCAGGCCACGAGCTTCTCACAGCTCACTGATGCGGCCGGGGACATCTTCAACCAGGTCGAGCAGAACGACTTCCCGGTCCGGGCGAAGGGTCTGGCGGGGGAGATCCTCAAGACGAGTCCTGACCTTGTGGGGCTTCAGGAGGCTGCCATTTGGCGCACCTCGTCGACTTGCGAGCTGTTCGTCCCGCCGGGGCCTTACACGGCGACGCACGTCGCCTACGACTACGTGAAGCTGCTGCTGGCGCAGCTAAACAAAGGCAAGCGGCGCTACCGGGTGGTGGCCACCGAGCCGGAGTTCGACTTCGAGGCCGAGGCGAATACCGATGGCGGTCCCGCCGGCACCTGCAACGAGGACGTCAGGCTGACGATGCGCGACGCGATCCTCGCCCGCGTCAACGACGGCGTGCAGGTGAAGGACGTAAAGAAAGGCCATTACAAGACGCTGTTCGCGCCCAAGCTGCTCGGCCTGATCTCAGTGCCCGTCGATAGAGGCTGGATCAGCGCCGACGTCAGTGTCCGCGGCAGTCGCTGGTTCCGGTTGATCGACACGCACCTAGAGTCCTACGACGACCAGGCCAACACCCCCACTAATCAAGGCACCGAGGTCGGCAACGGCCAGATCCGCGAGGCACAGGCTAAGGAGCTGATCCAGAAGGGCGGCCCAGCCACGGGGAAGCTGCCGGTGATCTTGGTCGGCGACCTGAACTCCGACACCAAGACCCCACTCAAACCCGGCGACCAGCTGGCCGATCAGGCGCTGCTGAACGCGGGGTTCCGGGAGCGAAGCACGTACAAGCCGCTTAGCTGCTGCCTAGATACCAATGTGCTGACGTTCCCGGCCGGCGGGGGCATGGCCAGCCAGTTCAATCACAAGGTCGACCACATCATGACCAACGACCCGAAGCAGATCGAGCTCATCAGCTCCACGATCACCGGGCGTCATCCCGTGAACGGGTTCTGGGACTCCGACCACGCCGGAACCTTCAGCGTCCTGACGCTCCCCTAACGGAAGACATCAGCCTCGGCGTCCGAATCAGCGCGACGCCCCCAATTGCAAGGAGAGCATCAGCGCTGACCTCACCGACCATCGATTGCGCAACGGACGGGCGAACTCGATGAGTTCATTGCCCGCTGGGGCAACTGGCTCGCTGCCGCATACGAGGGCAACTGGGCCCACCCAACGGAATTGCCAGAACAGAGCGCGACGACGTTGCCTGTTGACTTCTGGATCCTATGAGGATGCAGAACAGTCGCGTGGTCCGGCGATCCGTCGACGGTCCGCCTGGCCGACCTCCCGTGATGTCGCCACGGGCGTCACGACCAACTCAAGCGCAGCCCGGCTCCGCGCGGAGCTCGGTCTCGCGCCAACTCGGGTGCTGGCAACATCTTTGCTGCCGGTCGGATTGAACTGGCAGTGGGCGACGGTTTCGCGGTGGCTCCCGCAGCGGCCAGGAACAGCAGTGCGGGCTGGTCCTGCTCGAGCACCACGGACCCGTCTGGCGGCGCGACGCGATTGTGTGCGCCGGTGGTCCGGATCGGCGACGGCTTCAGCAGCCCCTAGATCTGGACCAGGAGGCATGAAACGTTCGGATCGCGCACAGTTGCGCGCTGCACGTTCCTGCACGCTCCGCACCGACGCAGAACAGCGCGTGGTCTTGGCGGGACTGACGCCGATCGGGCCGAGACTAACGTTGTCCCGCAACGCCTGAGCTTTGACGATGCGGCAAACCGGCGGAGCCTGCACATCGGCGCAGGCTCCCGATTTCACGCCGCTAGGCTTCCGCCGGCGTTCCCTCACCGAAGATGATCAGACCGTGCAGGACGTATATGCACACCGCAAAGATGGCCAGCGACCACCACGGGTGCGTTCCACCGACCGACAGCAGCGACTCGAACGCGCCAATCGTGGCGGCGATGATTCCGATCACCCGGCCGTAGCCACCGCCGCTCATGAGCGAGAGCCCCGCGGTGATCTGGATGACGCCCACGATGACCGTGATCCACCCCCAGGTGTGGAGGCTCGAGAACACGAACTGCGTATTGTTGAAGAAATGAGCGTTCCCGATCGCGGCGATGCCGTAGATGACGTTGAGCAC
>Ga0187781_10004148_pt1 | contig 10832 bp, 5 predicted proteins | sample 0715_SJ02_MP02_2_FD_132447 | JGI IMG/M metagenome (GOLD analysis project Ga0187781, IMG submission 132447) | Tropical peat soil microbial communities from peatlands in Department of Meta, Colombia - 0715_SJ02_MP02_20_MG | ecosystem: Environmental > Terrestrial > Soil > Wetlands > Peat | place...
CATTCAATTCGCCGACAAGGGCGGCCGATTTTCGCGGCGCCATGAGCCGCTCGAATGCCTGGTCCTGCCTTTGCGGCAAACGCCGAAGGAAGGCATCACGCAGATCATCGGCCTTGGTCGCCAACAGCCGCTGTACGAGCGGCGACCCAACATCAAAATCCCAGCGCGTTGCCAGACTGTCGCGCACAACCTCGACAATCGTTGGAAAGGAGCGCCCCATGAGCTCGCAGAAGATCGCGGCCGCAGATCGCAACAGTGCGGACGACTGGCTTGCCGACAGGTAAGGCAGCAGGTTTGAAGCGGCGGGCGAATTAGGGCCGTTCATCAACAGGCGGGGCGGGCACGCCCGCAAACCGTTCCGGAACTGTCGTCGAATGTAGCTTGCGCATTCGATAAGTCAAGCCAGAATACCGGCCGGAATATGGCATAAAGTTTTCCGCCATAACGACGAGTGCGGCATCGGGCACGACCTTTGGTCTCACGTAAATGTGTCACAGCATAAACCGAGAACCAGGAGCCAACTCCAGGCGCTGGCCCGAGGCGGCCCGCGACCCCTTAAGCCAAGATAGCGCCGGCCATCCGAACCGGCGCTCCAGCGACTTTGCGCATCGAACCAGCGCTTCGGCCTGCCAGTGCGCCGGGGCTCCGGCAAAAGCCAGCACCACAGTGTTACCTGCGCCGGTGCGCGGCAAACGCAGGCAGCGCGATTCAAATACCGCACTGATAGCGGTCAGGCTCGGCGCCAGCGAACGACCGAAAAGGTTAAAAACAGCGGTTCCACCCTCGCGAAGCGCAGCTCGGCAGGCCTCATAAAACGCTACGTCATCAAACACCGGTCCGCGTGCCTGGGCGTCATACAGATCTACCTGTAAGCAGTCCGCGCTGGTCGGCACACGCTGGAGGAATACCCCGGCGTCGGCCTGCAGTACGCGCAGCCGCTCATCATCGGGCGGCAACACAAACCACTGACGGGCTACGCGGATCACCGCTGGATTGATGTCCACAGCGACGATTTGACTCTCTCGCAAGTAGCGGTGGCAAAACTTGGCCAGCGCCCCTGCGCCTAGGCCCAACTGCAACACGCGCTGCGGGTGCGGCGCAAAGATGAGTGGGGCCATCATCTGCTGCTGGTACTCGAGCTCGAGGTAAAACGGACGTGCAAGCCGCATGGCGCCTTGCACCCACTCAGTGCCAAAATGCAGGTACCGCACGCCCGCCGACTCGGACAACGTCACGGCCTCAATGCCCTTCGCGCCGCGCGGCGCCGTATCACGCATCGCCGTCAGCGCCCTCGGCGGCAGCCTTGGACAGGCGCGTTAGATCGGAGAGCACGAGACGAAAGGCACGCTCCAGAAGGGCCGATGATTCCGCGGGAGCGATCCAGGAAGCGCGCAAGTACGTCATTAGGCTTTCGCGAGAGAGCGAATACAGGCCGTCACCTGCCGCCGTACTGAAAAGGGCCAAGGTGCGGCTGGGCGTAAAACCCTCAAGGCGCACCCGAGTCGTAGCCTCACCGATGCGCAGATCAAACCAAGCCTTTTCCTTCCAGCCAGCGACGAGCTCCTCGGCTTGAATAGCGTCGAGCGCACCCGAGACTGCAGGGCTCTTGTCCCGGATCCACTGATGCGAAACGCCCGATCCGCTTGCCAAGAGAACCTCGTGAACTGCCTCATCCAGGACGCTGGTGGGTCCCTCATGAGGGGCGCCGGACACTTGATCGATACGGAAGCCATCTAGGCGGATACGCACTGTGCTAACCGAGAAGCTTGGCACCGCCGGCGCCGAATCGCCGCCTTTGAGCGCATGGGAGTGCGCGTGCATCAGGTGATCGAGTAGCTCGTGGAGCTTTGTATCGGGCCAGCGGATCAGCCGCAACCCGTCGCGCAAGTTACCCAGCACCGCCGGAATCGTATCGACCAGACGTTTGCGATCCATTGGATTGTTCAGCGGCTGAACGCTCCAGACCAGGTCAGGCACCGCGCCCAAGAGGCGGCGAACCATCCCGGGATGTTGACTCTCGCGTGCGGCCGCTTCCACAAGCACGCGCGCCCAGACCCGCAGCAAAAAGTCGCGCAGGTAGGGTTCCATTTGCGCGCCTTCCAAAACCTCGCTCAGAAACGCGGCCACTTCCTGCGCGTGGATCTCGCGCACTTCGGCCTCCCGCAGTGCATCTTTCGCTTTGGCAAACCGATCGTTATCTTGGCTAGCGTGCTCAGCCAAAAAGCTCGCAAATTGTTCGGCTGCCTGCGCGAACGCGGAGGCGGCTTCGCCGGGTGAATGCAAGATGTACTGCACTGTCGCCCGCACCTGTTGCAGGTAGCGGCGATTGGTCGCGCCCTCGGCGGTCCAGCCGATCGAGGAACTGCCAATTGCATCGATGAGCCGACGCGAGGGGCGATCAGAGCGTACAAACACGCCAGCATCGACAAGCGCAACTTCCAGCAGCGGAAACCGCAAGAAGGCGAGTAGCGCACGCACCGGGCCCGGAACTAGACGGTCGCGCTCGATTCGCGTAAACAATCTGGCCACGAGCTGGATCGTGAGCTTGTGCAAAGGTTGTGATGCCGCGGCCACGAGCCGCAGGCTGTACTCTCGTGTGCCAACGAGCTGCTTGGCTGCATCCTTGCTTGGCTCGCCGCCCGCACCGGGCTGGCGCTGTCTGCCCGCCAAAAACTCCGCGTCAAGCCTTTGAGCCGCCAGCATAAGATCCGTCAGCTTGCTTGGCGCCGGCGCGGCCGTGCCCTCGCGCCCTAGGGCGGCGTTATGTGCGGCCTCAACCAGCGAACTCGCGTTTACCCCGACGAGCGCCTGCAGCCTTGCGTACTCGAGCATCAGCGTCTCGCCGGCCGCGGCGCCGCTGTCGTGGCGCCCCATACTTGCCAAGCCTGCGGCCCGCTGAGGAGCCGCCCGAATCGGGCTTGAACCCTTTCCGACAGCACGAACCGGGCTGATCGCCTCGGCCGGCGCCGATAACGCATCGGCACCGCTAGCCAGGGCGTCCAGAGCGGCGGGCAGCTCCGCGCGGATGGTCGGAGGAGGCGCAGCGCGCTTAACCGGAGTGCGATGTACGACGGTCGCCGGGGCAACGCCCTTGCTTTCGAGAAAGCGATTGATCGCCTCGTAGGTCGCGATCAGTGCGGACTCGATGGCGCCCGGAAAATGTCGCAGCAGTGCAGCGGCCTCGCCATGGTTGGCAATGACCGAGGAGAGATTTTCGGACAGCGCTTCTAAGAACATCCCAGGCCGCAGCGGTGTGTCCACTTCTTGCAGTTCGTGTTCGGAACCGATCAGCGCCTGCAGGCGCTGCAGCAGTTCGGCAAAGGGAACCTGAACCGAGTTTCGCAAACGGGCCGTGAGTTGACCCAGCTGATTGGCCAGATCCGATTCGTCCAGCTCCATTAGCGACAATCCGGATTTGGACATGGCGTGCGCCGATCGCCTGCCGAGCAACACCGCTGTGGCCTCGTCAAACTTGGCGCGCAAAATACCCCGGTAGCCATGGGTGAGGGGTTTGATCTGCAGCGCTACGGCCCGCGCGCAGCGCACCTGCATCTCGTCGCCCGATCGGACCGCCGCCGAAACCGCGTCGTTGTAGACGTCGCCAAGGCGCGAGAGCAAGCTCTGGGAGACAATCTCCCAGCTGTGCTCGAGGAGAATCTCGGCCAGCCGCTCCCGTTCCACATCGTGCCCGGCCGACGCCGAACCGTTGTTTGCCGCTGGGTTCGGCGCCTCCTGAGTCACCAAACTGGTCTCCGCATCGGCATCCGCGTGCTAGGGAACATCGGGTGCGATCTTACTTCAGTGTCGCGCCGTGCGCCGGACCCTACTGCGCGCTTGGTCAGGACGGCGTCTTGACGAGCGCTCCGAGCAGCAGCGTGTTGACCCGCTTCACAAAGCTTGCCGGATCGTCGAGCTGCCCGCCTTCGGCCAAAATCGCCTGCCCAAGCAAAAGGCTCGCCCACTCGGACAGGTCCACCGTATCCGTTTGCAAGCGCTGCACCAGCGGGTGGTGCGGATTAAGCTCCAGTATCGGCTTGGCCGGCGGCGCATTGTGGCCGCTTGCCTTGAGCATGCGCTGCAGGTGCGCGCTCATTGCGTCTTTGTCGACCACGACGCACGCTGGCGACTCGGTCAACCGCAGGGTAATGCGCACGTCGGCCACCCGCTCACCCAAGGCTTCCTTAATGCGGGCCACCAAGTCCTTGAATTCGTCCTGCGCCTTGCGCCTTTCCTGCTTGTCCTGCTCGTCGTCCAGCGCCTCCAGCGATAGGTCACCCTTGGCAACCGAGGTCAATGGCTTGCCCTCGAATTCGGTCAGAAAGGAGAGCATCCACTCGTCGATCCGGTCCGTGAGCAGCAGCACCTCGACGCCCTTTTTGCGGAATATCTCCAGATGCGGGCTGCTGCGCGCAGCCTCGATCGACTCGGCGGTCACGTAGTAAATGGCGGCCTGGCCGGCTTTCATCCGGCCAACGTACTCGGCCAGCGAGACCAGCTTGCCGCCCTCAGAACTCGTGGAGGTAAAGCGCAGCAAGCGCGCGATGCGCTCTGCATTGGAGGGATCCTCGCCAATGCCCTCCTTCAAAACAGCGCCAAACTGGCTCCAGAAGGTGACATAGTCGTCCGGACGATTTTGTACCAGGTCCTCTAAAAGCGAAAGCACACGCTTGGAGCAACCTTCGCGGATCATCTTGACGTCGCGACTTTCCTGCAGGATCTCGCGCGAGACATTTAACGGCAGATCGCTCGAGTCGACGACCCCGCGGGTAAACCGCAAATACGAGGGCAGCAACTGCTCCGCATCGTCCATGATAAAAACGCGCCGCACGTAAAGTTTCAGACCATGGGTGCGCTTGCGGTCCCACAGATCGAACGGAGCGCGCTGGGGGATGTACAGCAGCTGGATGTACTCATTGCGCCCCTCGACGCGGTTGTGGCTCCATGCGAGCGGATCGCCAAAATCGTGGGCGACGTGCTTATAAAACTCTTTGTACTGCTCGTCGGTGATTTCGGACTTGGGGCGCGTCCACAGCGCCGAGGCCTTATTGACGGTCTCTAGTTCTGGCAGCTGGCGCAATTCGTTGCGGTCCTTGTCCCACTCCTCCTTGTGCATGCGGATCGGCGTTGCGATGTGGTCCGAGTAGTGGGTCAGGATCGACTTGAGCTTCCAGCCCGATAGCAACTCATCGCTGCTATCGCGCAAATGCAAAACCACGTCGGTGCCGCGACTAGCGCGAGCGGCTGGCTCAACGGTAAACTCGCCAGCGCCATCCGATTCCCAACACGCGGCCTGCTCGGCCGGCGCTCCTGCCCGTCGCGAGATCACCGTCACCCGGTCAGCGACAATAAACGAGGAATAAAAGCCAACGCCGAACTGCCCGATCAGCTGCGCGTCCCTGCGCTGATCACCCGTGAGCTGTGCGAAAAATTCCTTCGTCCCGCTCTTGGCAATCGTACCCAGATGCTCGATCAACTCTTCGCGCGACATGCCGATGCCATTGTCCGAAACCGTGACGGTATGGGCACTTTTGTCATAGGCGATGCTGATCGAAAGTTCCTCGCCCGCCGACAGCAGGGACGGGTCGGCGATCGCCGCAAAACGCAGCCGGTCACAGGCGTCGGAGGCGTTGCTGACAAGCTCGCGAAGAAAGATTTCGCGATTGCTGTACAGCGAATGGATCATCAAGTGCAGCAGCTGCTTGACTTCCGCCTGAAAGCCCAGCGTCTGACGGGGGGCGTGAACCGTGTTTTCGGTCGTCATGGTGAGAAGCTACCTATACAAAGCTAAAGCGATGGAAGTCCAGCCCGCCTGCAAGCAGCGCGCTGGCAAGCGGCAAGATGGGGACAAAGCTGTAATTTTAAAGTCCCTCGAAGAAAACCGCCGAAGCGCGAAGCGTGCCTAACTTGCCGCTGGTTCCGGCTTGACGACCACCAGCGGCCGGATGCGCGGCGTGAGCAAGATACCTTTGCGGGCGCGGTTGCCAGCATAGGTTGCAAGCTCGCTTCCAGTAACACGAACCTGCGAGGGTTTGCCGCTTCGCGGAGAGGTCCCCGAGACCACAACGCCCGTCTCACCGCAGCTCAAGGCGCCGATCATGCGCTCACCCTCGTTTAATCCTAGGAAAATGACACCCCGGCCGCCGCCCGACTGGGCCCGAATCTCCACCGCGGGGAACACCAGCATGCGGCCGGACTCCGAGACACAGGCTATGCGATCGTCCGTGTCGGGATCGACCTGCGCCGGACGAAGCGGCTCGACCCCGGCCTCCAAAGTGAGAAATTGTTTGCCACCACGTTGGCGCGAGAGCAAATCGCCCAGTTGACAGGCAAATCCCGTCCCTGCGCTTGTCGACAGTAACAGTGGCGCATTGGGCCCGCCGGCCACATACGTAACCAGGCGCGTACCGGGTTCGAGCTCGATCATCGAGGTAACCGGTAATCCGTCACCGCGCGCTGAAGGCAGATTGGCCGCAGGCACGGAATAGCAGCGGCCATTGGAGCCGATGGCCACCAGATAGTCCACCGTGCGGCATTCGAAGGCCCCGTACAGACTGTCGCCCGCCTTGAAAGCAAACTGGGCTGCATCATGACCGTGACCGTTGCGCGAACGGACAAAACCCTGGGTCGAGACGATCACGGTCACGGGCTCATCGAGGACCTTGGCCTCGAATGTGGTGGGTTCGGCCGATTCGATCAGTGTGCGCCGCTCATCGCCATGCTTTTGCGCGTCTTCCTCGAGCTCCTTTCCGACCTGGCGACGCAATGCGGACTCCGAATCGAGTAACTTGCGAAGCGCTCCTTCGTCTTTTTTCAGCTCCGCCAACTCTTGCTCGAGTCGAATCGCCTCAAGACGCGCAAGTTGCCGCAAGCGCAACTCCAGAATATCCTCGGCCTGCCGGTCAGTGAGACGGAACACCCGCATCAGATCCGGTTTTGGCTGGTCGGAATTGCGGATTAGCTTGATCACCCGATCGATATGCAGCAAGACCGTCTGGCGACCTTCCAGAACGTGGATACGGTCGAGCACCCGATCGAGCCGGTGGCGGCTGCGCCGCCGCACGGTCTCGACGCGAAAATCCAGCCATTCGTGCAGTATGCCGATCAGGGTCTTTTGGCAGGGCCGACCATCGCGGCCGATCATCACCAGGTTGACCGCAACGTTGCCTTCCAGGCTGGTGTGTGCCAGCAAGGTATTGACCAGTTCCTGGCGCTCAATTTTCGACGTGCGCGGCTCAAAGACCAGCCGCACCGCGGCGTCCCGGCTCGACTCATCGCGCATGCGGTCGAGCACCGATAGCACGATTTGCTTGGTCTGCTGCTGCTCGGGGGTCAACGATTTGCGGCCGGCACGCACCTTGGGATTGATCAGCTCCTCGATTTCTTCCTGGACCCGACGCGCGGACGTCCCGGGGGGCAGCTCGGTGACAACCAGTTGCCACTGGCCTCGCGCCAGTTCCTCAAAGCGCCAGCGCGCACGAAGCTTCAGGCTGCCGCGTCCACCTTCGTAGATAGCGCGAATTTCCTCGTCGCTTGAAATCACCTGGCCGCCACCCGGAAAATCGGGTCCACGCAAATGCTCAAGCAGCTGACCCAGCGTGGCCTTGGGCTGGCGAAGGAGCAACTGCGCCGCGCGCACGACTTCGCGTAGATTATGCGAAGGTATCTCGGTGGCCATCCCGACGGCGATTCCCGAGGCGCCGTTGAGCAGTACCATTGGAAGGCGAGCAGGCAGCAGACGAGGTTCCTGCTGGCTGCCGTCGTAATTGGGCAAAAAATCGACGGTGCCCTGATCGAGTTCGTCAAGAAGCAGACGGGCGATTGGGGTCAGGCGCGCTTCCGTGTAGCGCATAGCCGCGGCCGGGTCATCGTCGCGGCTGCCATAGTTGCCCTGACCGTCGATCAGCGGATAACGCAGCGAGAACTCCTGCGCCATGCGCACCAAGGCATCGTATGCCGCTTGATCGCCGTGCGGGTGAAACTTGCCGATCACGTCGCCGACCACCCGGGCCGACTTCACGTGCTTGGAGCCCGGACCAAGTCCCATAGAGTGCATGGCGTACAAAATTCGCCGCTGCACCGGCTTTTGCCCATCGGCCACGTCAGGCAGCGCGCGCCCCTTTACGACCGATACCGCGTAATCCAGATACGCGCGCTGAGCAAAGTGCGCTAGCGTCAGGCTATCTTCAAGGTCGGGGGCGGTGGGAGAAAACAATTCAGTTTGTTGCGTCATATCGATCGAATACGTCGACTCAGAACATAGGCGATATACCAAAGGGCACGCGCAGGCGCACTGCGGACTCTTTGTTGCCGGCGCTTATGCACGTTGCAGGTCCCGTTCGCGACCTTCGAGGAAGCGGGCAAGAAAGTCCTCGGCAGGCATTGGCTGCGCGAACAAAAATCCCTGCGCCGAATCGCAGCCGAGATGATGCATCCAGGCCTGTTGCGCAGGGGTTTCGATTCCTTCGGCAGTTACTGTCAGACCCAGGTTGTGCGCCATTTCGATGACCGACTTGACGATGGTCAGCGTACGCGCGTCGCGCATGCACTCCACCGTGAAGCTGCGATCGATTTTCAGGCAATGCATGGGAAGGTCGCGCAGGTGCACGAGACTTGAGTAACCGACACCGAAGTCATCCAACGCCGCTTTGATGCCCGCATCACGAAGGCGCAGTAGGTTTTGACGGGAGACGTCCGAAGAATCAATCAAGCCGGTTTCTGTGATCTCGATTTGGAGCTCTTCCGCGGAAAGCGCAAACTCGTCGAGCGTCGACAGCAGCAAATCAACAAACCCGCGATTGCGCATCTGAACACCAGAGACGTTGATCGCAATGGGCGGAAGCTCTAGGCCAATCTGGCGCCACAACTGCCGCTGTCGACAAGCCTCGCGCAACACCCACTCACCGACCCCTTCGATCAGTCCGCTCTCCTCCGCGATGGGGATAAACTCGCCCGGCGAAATGTCGCCAAGTTCCGCATCCTTCCAGCGCAACAGCGCCTCGGCTCCGATCAGCTTGCCTTCGGGCAGCGATACGAGCGGCTGGTAGAACAGGCGAAAGTCCCGCGACTCGTAGGCCTTGCGAAGCCGCTGCTCCAGCAGTACTCGCAATTCCGTGCGCCGTGCAAGCTGTGGTGTATACAGGGCCGCGGCGCCACCGCCCGACTCCTTGGCTTGGAACAAGGCCGCATCGGCGGCGTTAATCAGCGCGTCCAAATCACCGCCGTCTTTGGGAAAAAATCCCACACCAACCGATGCGCGCACCGACACCTCGAGATTGCCAAGATGTGCCGAACGAGAGACCGCCTCGATGAGTTGCTGCGCGACACCCACTACGAGCTGCGGGTTGGCCACATTGACCAGTAAGGCCACGATCTCATCGCCCCCGCGGCGGCCGAGCAGATTTGGGGATCGAATGATTTCGCGCAGGCGCGCGGCGACGGACTCGAGCATACGGTCACCAACGCGATGGCCGTAAACGCTGTTTACCAGCCGGAAGCGGTCCAGTCCGATGCAAAGCAGTGCGCACTGATGTCCGCGCATGTATGCATCGGAGAGCACTTGTTGCGCGCTCTCATCAAAGGCCTGGTGGTTGAGTAGTCGCGTAAGCGGATCGCTGCTGGCCAGATCGCGCACGGCTTCTTGTGCCCGGTATTCTCCGGTCACGTCGCGACCCACGCCCGCGTAGCCGATAAAGTTGTCCGCGGCTCCGAAGATGGGCACGCCCCACAACTGCTGCATGCTCGCCGCGCCGCCGTCGAGCGCACAACGAATCACCAACGGGAGGAGCGGCAGACGAGCCTCGATGAGCGACTTGTATTGCTCCCAACTTCCCGGCTCCATGACCTCATCGGAGATCTCCCACAGCCTCTTTCCCGCCCAGCGCGCGGCCGGCGGCTCGAAGGCGCCCGGGTGCATGGTGCGCAGCAAGCGCAGCCGGGAAACCGAATCGATCTCCCAATACCAGTCAGCGCTTTGGGCGAGCAGCGCACGCAGATCGTCACTGCCAGCCAGGGTGTCCGCCCAGAGGGCATCGGCGTCAGATGTCGGCTTCGACTTCATTGCCATGTGTCTCCAACCAAGCCTTGCGCGCTTGCGCCTCGGCGCGCCCCATGAGCATCGTCATGGTGTCAACGGTGGCCCGAGCATCGAGCGTGCCCAGCGAGACTGGCACCAGGCGACGCGTGTCGGGATTCATGGTCGTTTCCCAGAGCTGTTGCGCGGTCATTTCGCCCAAGCCCTTGAAGCGCCCGATCTCCACGGCATGTGGCGGCACTCCCTCGTCCTTGAGCTTGGCCATGGTCACCTCGCGCTCATCTTCATCAAGGCAATACAGACGGCGTGCAGGACGCCGGCCTTGTGGTGCAACGTCGAGCCGAAACAGTGGCGGGCGTGCCACACAGACGTGTCCGGCCTCGATCAAGCGTGGGAAATGTCGAAAAAACAAAGTGAGCAGCAGCACCTGAATGTGGGCACCGTCGACATCGGCATCGGCCAAAATGCAAATCTTGCCGTAGCGCAACCCCGCCAGGTCGACCGCGTCCTCAGGACCATGGGGATCAACGCCGATGGCCACGGCAATGTCGTGCACTTCGGCATTGCCAAACAGCCGATCGCGCTCCACCTCCCAGGTGTTGAGCACCTTGCCACGCAAGGGCAATACCGCCTGGAACTCCTTGTCGCGGCCCAGTTTTGCCGATCCGCCTGCCGAGTCGCCCTCGACCAAGAATAATTCGTTGCGGCTTACATCGTCGCTTTCGCAGTCCGTCAGTTTGCCCGGCAATACGGCAACCGCGGAGCCCTTCTTTTTTTCGATTTTCTGGAGCGCGCGCGCGCG
>Ga0187781_10004149_pt1 | contig 10829 bp, 9 predicted proteins | sample 0715_SJ02_MP02_2_FD_132447 | JGI IMG/M metagenome (GOLD analysis project Ga0187781, IMG submission 132447) | Tropical peat soil microbial communities from peatlands in Department of Meta, Colombia - 0715_SJ02_MP02_20_MG | ecosystem: Environmental > Terrestrial > Soil > Wetlands > Peat | place...
CTGATCCTGCTGATCGTGGGACTCTCGCTCGGGATGCTGCAGGATCAGCGCACGCGGGCCGCGGGCATTGGGGCAGATGTAATCGTGATGCCTCCGGGATCGTCTTTTATTGCGGGGCTGACGGGCAGCCCGATGCCGATCAAGGTGGCCGACATTCTGTCCAAACTGCCGCACGTGGAAAAGGTCGCCCCGGTCATCACCCAGGTCTCAACCGCAGGGACAATCGAGATCATCACCGGAATCGATCTGCCGAGCTACGAGAGCATTTCCGGTGGTTTCCGTTATCTGAAGGGCGGTCCGTTCCAGGGCCCGAATGATGTGATTGTCGACGATCTTTTCGCCCAAGCCAAGCATGCCAAGGTCGGGGACAAGATTGATATTCTTAACAACAGTTTTCGCATTTGCGGCGTTGTCGAGCACGGCAAAGGAGGGCGTAAGTTTCTTCCCCTCAGCACGATGGAGGATCTGACCGGGTCCAAGGATAAGGCCTCGATAATGTATCTCAAGCTGGACGATCCGGCTAACGCTGAGGTTGTGGTGGATGAGATTAAGCGCGTGCCGGGCATGGAACGCTACACCGCGAGTTCGATGGCCGCCTACCTTTCCATGATGTCGCCGGCGAATTATCCCTACCTCTCCACGTTTCTCCGGGTGGTAATCGGAATTTCTGTGATTATCGGGGTCCTCGTGATTTTTCAGGCAATGTATACGGCGGTGATGGAGCGCACGCGGGAAATCGGCATTCTGAAGTCGATGGGCGCGTCGAAGGTATACATCGTGAACGTGGTGCTGCGGGAGACGGTGCTGCTCGCCTTGGGCGGCATCGTGTTGGGTATCGCCTTCAGCTTGGCGGCACGCGCCGTTCTTGCCCAGAAACTGCCCCTGCTGCAGGTGATTGTGTCCGGGGGATGGATTGCGCGAGCTGCCCTGATCGCGATTGCCAGCGCCATCGCCGGCGCGCTCTATCCGGCGTTCAAGGCGGCACAGAAAGATCCCATCGATGCGCTGGCGTACGAATAGGGTGTCCACATTCAGTTTCGCTTTTGATTCGCCGAACCTTGATGATTTTTTCCTGCTCACAATTTTCCTTATGATTTTCCTCGCAAATCGCAAGAGAATGCACGATACTGCCCGTGAAACTGTCCGTGCTATAATCACGCGCCGTTACGCAAAAGCAGTGCAGTTTCGCGGCCGGTTGTCCTAATTCAATATTCAGGAGGAGATATGCGCTTCGATGATCCGACTCTCTACGGTCGGGACGATGAGACGGATGAGTACGCTGACAGCGGCGCCTACGGCGAATCGCTGGAAGAGGATCTGGAAGAAGAGGAAGAGGAGGAAGAAGAACCCGTTCTCGTAGAGGAAGACGACGAGATCCAGACGTTGCCACCAGTGCGAGAACCCGCGCCTGTAACGCCATCGGGTGGTGGCGGCGGCGAGAGCGGACCCGCGAAGAAGAAATCGCCGGCCAAGAAAAAGGCGGCCAAGAAGGCAGCTAAGAAGCCAGCGAAGAAAGCGGCAAAAAAGCCGGCCCCCAAGAAAAAAGCTAAACCGCCCAAGAAGAAAGCGGCGAGAAAGCCGGCAAAGAAAAAAGTTGCCCGCAAAAAAGGCCGCCGTTAGCGGTGCGAGTTGGCAGCCCACGGTAAATGATGGCGGAAGCTCGACTCCCGCTTTGGCTTCCGCCATCCCATTTACTTACGTTCACTTTCCGTCGGGCACGATCGCTTCCGCTTCGATTTCCAGCAGCATCTCTGGAGAAACCAGGGCCGTGATCGCCATCATGCTGCTCGCGGGACGAATGTCGCGGAAAAACTCTCCGTGCGCCTTTCCCACTCTTTCCCAATCCGCAATATTTGTAAGGAACACACGGGTGCGGATTACATCTTTCAGTGAAGCTCCCGCGCGCTCCAGCGCGCGTTCAATGTTCTTAAGGGTCTGAACCGCCTGCGCATAGGCATCGCTCGCGCCGACAATCTTGCCGTCGGCCCCGGTTGCGGTCGTACCCGCAACGTGGACGTACGCACCTACGCGAACCGCACGAGAGTAACCGACAACCGGCTCCCATGGTGTTCCACTTGAAATGTTGATTCGCTCCACTTCGCCTCCGTTTTTGTGCCTCATCGTGTAAATAGATTCGGTGAACCCTGTAGGTAGGTTCAGTAAATCATGTAAATGGATTGAGTAAATCATGTTTTTCGATCCGTGATGCAGAATTAGCAGTCGCCTCCTCTGGCTGCCAATAAATAGGTTTAAAAACTCCTCGCCCCGTGCGCGCTTCTAACCAAAGGAGTGGCTCGGGTGGGTACTTGCGTTAGATACAGTTTCACGGTATCTAATGCGCACAAGGTTCTGTTCCGATGGAACCATAAGGGAGAGTTAGGGGGAAGTGGGGCCATGGAGATTCCGGAGACGCATCCGCTGCAGCAGTTGTTTCTTGAACTGGTCGGCCGCCATTATGCCGAGGAGATTGGAATTCGTGATCCGCAAGTAGTGGGCTATGTCGCACATCTGCTGGCAGAGTTTTGCGATGTCGAGCGATTGTTGAAAATCCGCAATTCTGCGGGCAAGCCGTTGAACGATGTGGGCGAGATGCTGATCGAGTCGGACCCGATCTACGGCCCGGCGCCCTCGTTCGATCGTGAGCGCCAGGTCCGCAAGCACATTGGCGACTATATTCTGTTCTATGCCGGCATGTTTCCGGAGAGCATTAACCACTATCGTCTGCGCCGGCAGCGGATCGAAGGATTTGTCGACTGGGTGAAGGCTGGAAAAGAGAGCTATTACGTCGTCTCGAAGTTCGAGCACTTCGAATATGCCAAGGTGGCGCCGCTGTTCGCTCAGCTCTCCCAGAGATTTGAGCAGTGCGTGTACGGACTGAATCTGGTGAAGAATGAGCTTGAGGTGATGCAGCACCCGATTGTGAGGACGAGCAACGAACTCATTATGTAGGATTGCAGAGATGAGAAGTCAGGTTTCAGAGAGAAAAACCGGCGCGTCCTGAATTTTGGATTCTTTAGTTCTGCGATCAAACCTCTGACCTCTGATCTCTGACAAATCGCCTGCCTCTGATCTCGAAACTTCCCTCCAGCACAATCCTGATTGCTTCGGAGTATGCGATGTGTTCCTGCTCGAGAATGCGTGCCGCTAGCGTATGCTCGTCGTCGGAATCGAGCACGGACACGGATTTCTGCACGATGATGACACCGTGGTCGAGTTCCTCATCCACCAGGTGCACCGTGCAGCCCGATACTCTCACACCATAAGCGAACGCTTGCTGCTGCGCTTCCAAGCCGGGAAACGCAGGTAGCAAGGATGGATGGATGTTGAGAATCCTCGCCGGGAACTGCCGGATGAACCAGGGCGAGAGCAGGCGCATGTAACCGGCGAGGCAGACGAGATCGACTTTGTTGTCCCGGAGCGCAGCGACAACCTCGCGGTCGTGTTCCTCGCGCGGCTTGCCTTTCGACGCAATGACGAGCGCGTTGAGGCCGCGCTGGCGGGCGATCTCAAGGCCGGGAGCATCGGCGCGGTTCGAAATCACGACCGCGATCCGGGCATCGGAAATTCTGCCAGCCGCAATGCTGTCAGCGATGGCTACAAAATTGGAGCCGCGTCCGGAAAGGAGAATGCCGAGGTTCTTCATAGGAGATCATTATTCACCACCGAGGCGCAGAGACACGAAGAAAATCGCAGGGGAATTAGTTCCGGTCAAAAGGGAATGCTAAAAGCCAAAGGCTAACAGCCAAGAGCCGAATTTAGCTGAACACAACTTTGCGATCGCCCTTAACGATGCGGCCAACGCTATAGAATTTTTCCCCGGCGCGCTCCAGCAGCGTCTGCGCCTTCTTGAACTTCTTGGCGGGAACCACAATCAGCATGCCGAGACCCATGTTGAAGGTGCGAAGCATTTCTTCCTGCGCAACGTTGCCCAGTTTCTGCAGGTGCTCAAAGATGGGCAGAACCGGCCAGGTGCCGAGTTCAATCACAGCCGACGTGCCTTTGGGAAGCACTCGGGGCAGGTTCTCGGTGATGCCGCCACCGGTAACATGCGCCAGCGCCGCAACGCACTCGCCCGCAATCATCTTTCGAATAATCGACCAGTAGCTGCGATGGGTCCGCATGAGTTCGTTGCCAACTTTGTTCTTGATCTCGCTGACAAAGGTCTCAGGAGAATAGCCCGCGATTTCAAAGAGCAGTTTGCGAGCCAGCGAGTATCCGTTGGTATGCAAGCCGTTGGAGGGCAAGCCAAGTACGCAATCCCCCACTTGAACGTCTTTGCCGCTGATGATGCGGTCGCGATCAACCACTCCGACTATGAATCCGGCAAGATCGTATTCGCCTTCGGGATAAAACCCCGGCATTTCGGCAGTCTCGCCGCCAATCAAGGCGCAGCCGTTATGCTTGCAGGCTTCGGCGAGGCCGCCCACAATTTTTTCCGCGACCTCCGGGTCCAACTTGCCGGTGGCCAAGTAGTCCATAAAGAACAACGGCGCCGCACCCTGCACCGCGATGTCGTTAACGCAGTGATTCACTAGGTCGCCGCCGATCGTGTGGTGCACTTTCATTTCGAAGGCGACTTTTAGTTTGGTCCCCACTCCATCCACGCTCGAAACCAACACTGGATCCACATACTTCTTATCGACCGAGAACAATCCGCCGAATCCGCCAATCTCGCTCAGCACTCCCTTGGTGAAGGTTTTGTGGGCTAGATACTTGATGCGTTGCTTGGTGCGGTTGCCACGATCAATGCTGACACCGGCATCAGCGTAGGTGATGGGGCTGCCTTGAGCGTTGGGATTCTGGGCCACGTTTTCAGTCCGTCATTGCCGGGTGGAGAGATTTGGTGCGCCAACGAACCGGGGGAAGCGTTTCAGGCGCAACAAATTCTAGCACGTCTGGAGTTGCCGCCGGCGGGACGGGGCCCGCAAAAAGAAAAGCCCCGACCAGAGCCGGCGCCGAAAACGAGGGGGATGGGAGCTTATTTCGCTTCGTCCTTTTTCAGGTGGCGTTGGCAATCGTTTCCTGGCGGCACGTGTGTTCTAATGCTTGACGGTTGATGCTGGACGGTTAACGTTTGACCCATGCGCGCCGCCGTCATCCTCGGGTTGGGAACTTCACCGGCAGACTTGAAGCCGTTTGAAGACAGCTCTCCAACGGAGTGGCTGCAGGGGCTGCCCGCCTCTTCCAGCGACGCCGACGCCGTCCTTATCTTTGGCGGGGACGGCACTATTCACCGTCATCTCCCAGCACTGGTGCGACTGCAGCTTCCGGTGCTGATCGTTCCGGCAGGCAGTGGGAATGATTTTGCCCGCGCGCTAAACCTGCGTTCGGTGCGAGACTCCTTGGGCGTCTGGCGTGATTTCGAATCGGGAAAAATTCGGGCACGGGCAATTGATCTTGGGGTCATCGTTCCGTCGGCTTCGCCGGAGCGCAAGCACTATTTTTGCGGCGTCGCGGGATGTGGTCTGAATGCTGCCGCCACTCGGCGTGCCAATCAGATGCCGCGCTGGCTCCGCGGACACGGCGGCTATGCCCTGGCGCTATTGCCGGTGCTGCCCAAACTTCCAGCTTTTTCCATCCGGCTGACGCAGTGCAAGGACATGCAACTCAGGGACAAAGATGGCGCCGAGGCCAAAGGGCGTACGTTGCTCGCCGCATTCGCCAACACGCAGTTCTATGGCGACGGCATGCGCATCGCCCCGGAAGCGGATTTTGCCGATGGCAAACTCGACATCTGCCGCATCAACGTGCTGAATCCATTCAAGTTGATTTGCATGTTTCCGACGGTGTACTTCGGGCGCCATCTCCTTCTCCCCGAAGTTGAGTATTCGCGGGCGGAACGAGTCCACGTGCAGACCGAAACTCCGCTCGAAATCTACGCCGACGGCGAATTTGTGTGCAAGACGCCCGCTGAGATTTCCGTTGCCGCAGGTGCAATACGAGTGATTCATTCGCCGCGCTAGAACGAATTCGGGATTGCCGTATCCCGCTCGTGTGGGGACGAGAGTTTTCGCCCGTCCAAGCCGAGAGCAGCTTGGCAACCCCCAGTGGTCACAGCAACTATGAATTCGCTATCAGGAGTGGTTTTGAGGCTCCTAGTGCACTCGCCCATAGCGCGCATCGAGCGCAATATTCAGCTCGAGTACGTGAACGCGGGGCTCACCCAGGAATCCCCATTGCCGGTTCTCAGAGTGCTCAAGAACCAGACGTGCGACTTCAGCTTCCGGGATCTTGCGTTCCGAAGCCACGCGTCGAATCTGGAACTGCGCCGCCGCGGGCGAGATATCCGGATCGAGCCCTGAACCGGATGTGGTCACCAGATCGACCGGTATAGGAGTACCGGGATTCTCGGCTTGCAGCTTGGCAACATCTCCATTGACGCGAGTAATCAACTGCGCGTTGGTCGGGCCGAGATTTGAGCCGGCAGAGGCAGTGGCATCGTAGCCCCCGGTACCCGCGGCGGAGGGCCGCGGATGAAAGTAGCCGGGCCCCGAAAATGGCTGCCCGATGAGGCGAGAGCCAACTATCGCTCCGTCCTTCCCCTTGATCAGCTCGCCGTTAGCCTGCTTGGGGAAGATCAATTGCGCGAGTCCGGTCACGAGCAGGGGATACAGAATTCCCAACAGGACCGTCGTCGCGATTGTCATGAGTGCCGCTGTGATTAGATTTTTCTTCATTGTTTTCTCTATAGCAGCTCTATATCAGCTTGATGCCTGTGATGAACATGTCAATCAGTTTGATGCCGATGAACGGGACCACTAGACCACCAACCCCATAAACCAGGAGGTTCTGCCGCAGCAGGGACTCGGCGCTCATGGCCTTGTACGCGACCCCTCGCAGCGCCAGCGGAATCAGGGCAACGATGATGAGTGCGTTAAAAATAACGGCGGAAAGCACTGCCGACTGGGGCGTCTGTAGCCGCATGATATTCAGGGCATTCAGCACGGGGAAGGTTCCGGCGAACATTGCCGGAATGATCGCGAAATACTTGGCCACGTCGTTCGCGATCGAGAATGTGGTGAGCGCTCCGCGTGTCATCAGCAGCTGTTTGCCGATCGCCACCACCTCGATGAGCTTGGTAGGATTCGAATCCAGGTCCACCATGTTTCCGGCCTCTTTCGCCGCTTGCGTGCCGGTATTCATGGCCACACCCACATCGGCCTGAGCCAGCGCGGGCGCATCGTTGGTGCCGTCGCCGGTCATGGCGACGAGTTTGCCCGCGCCTTGCTCGCGGCGAATCAGATCCATCTTGTCTTTGGGAGTCGCTTCCGCCAGAAAATCGTCCACGCCCGCCTCGCGCGCGATTGCGGCCGCCGTCAAAGGATTGTCGCCGGTGATCATGACGGTTTTGATCCCCATGGCGCGCAGTTGATTGAAGCGCTCGCGCATCCCGCCTTTGACGATGTCCTTCAAGTAGATGACGCCCAGCGCACGCTGATTCTCGGCGACCACCAGCGGAGTTCCTCCCGAGCGCGAGATCTGTTCCACGCTCGCCTGAATCTCGCGCGGCAGCGAGGTGCTGAACTGATGCAGGTATTTGGTGATGGCATCAACCGCTCCTTTGCGAATCTCGCGGCCATCCAGGTTCACGCCCGACATGCGGGTTTGCGCGGAGAAGGGGACGAATACGGCTTCGTGCGAAGCCAGTTCACGGCCGCGCAAGCTGTACTTCTCTTTCGCCAGCACAACAATCGACCGGCCTTCGGGCGTTTCATCGGCGAGTGAAGAGAGTTGCGCGGCATCGGCCATCTCGGCCGCCGTAATTCCCGGTGCGGGAATAAACTCCGCTGCCTGGCGGTTGCCGAGCGTGATCGTTCCGGTCTTATCGAGCAGCAACGTGTTCACGTCCCCGGCGGCTTCCACGGCGCGCCCAGACATCGCCAGCACGTTGTGCTGCACCATTCGGTCCATGCCAGCAATGCCGATCGCGGACAGCAGACCGCCAATGGTGGTCGGAATAAGGCAGACGAGCAGGGAAACGAGCACAAATACTGTCTGCGGCGATCCCGAGTAAATCGCGAAAGGCTGCAGCGTGACCACCGCCAGCAGGAAAATGATGGTCAGGCCCGCCAGCAGAATGTTGAGCGCGATCTCGTTTGGAGTCTTCTGCCGCTCGGCGCCCTCGACCAACGCGATCATTCTGTCGAGAAAGGTCTCTCCCGGATTCGATGTGATGCGGACTTTGATCACATCGGAAAGCACGCGCGTGCCGCCGGTGACCGCCGACCGGTCCCCTCCGGCTTCGCGGATTACCGGCGCGGACTCCCCTGTAATCGCAGACTCGTCCACCGAGGCAACCCCCTCGATAACTTCGCCATCGCCTGGGACGAGTTCGTTCGCGGCCACCGTCACGACATCCCCGGAACGCAGCTTCGCACTCGGCACAGTTTCTGTTGTCCCGTTCGCCAGCAAGCGCCGGGCTTCGGTTTCAGACCTGGCTTTGCGCAGCGTGTCCGCTTGCGCTTTGCCGCGCCCCTCGGCCATGGCCTCCGCGAAATTCGCGAATAACACCGTGAACCAAAGCCAGAGCGTGATTTGCAGATTGAAGGCGAAGCTCTTTTGCTCGCGGAATAACAGCAGAGTCGTCACCACGCTACCCACCTCGACCACGAACATGACCGGATTCTTCATCATGGTGCGGGGATCGAGTTTGACCACGGAATCGAGAAGCGCCCGCCTAATGATTTTTCCGTCCCACAGGCTCTTGCTTTTCTTTTCTGCCATGTCTTGCCTCTGAAAGTTCTGCCTTAGAAAGTTTTCCCTGCCATCATCAGCAGGTGCTCAAGTATGGGCCCCAAACTAAGGGCCGGGAAAAATGTCAGCGCTCCCACGATCACAATCACCGACACTAGCAGAACGGTAAATAGGGGCGTAGTAACCGGGAACGTACCCGCTGACTCGGGCACGGCCTTCTTGTTCGCCAGGTTGCCGGCAATCGCCAGCATGGGAATGATCATGAAAAACCGTCCCACCAGCATGGTCATTGCACCCGCAGTGTTGTACCAAACCGTATTACCGTTCAAGCCGGCGAACGCGGAACCGTTGTTCCCGGCCTGGGACGTAAACGAGTAGAGGATTTGGGTCAGGCCGTGAGGACCCGCATTGCTGATGCTCGATGTGCCAAATCCCTCGACCGATGAAATGGCCGTGAGCAGCAGAATGATTAGCGGGAAAACCAGCGTGACCAGCATGGCCATCTTCACGTCGTAGGCCTCAATCTTCTTGCCAAGATATTCTGGCGTACGCCCGACCATGAGTCCGGCGATGAACACCGACAGCACGACGTAGATCAGAATGCCGTAGAGACCTGCGCCCACTCCTCCGAAAACGGTCTCGCTGAGCATGATGTTAGCCAGCGGCACCATTCCGCCCAATGGAGTAAACGAATCATGTTGGCCATTGATGGCGCCACAACTCGCGTCGGTGGTGACGGTGGCAAATAACGCGGAATTAGCAATCCCAAAGCGCACTTCCTTGCCTTCCATGTTGCCGCCCGGCTGCAGTGCAGTCGCGTGCTGGTTAACTCCGTGCAGCAGAGGATTGCCCCTAGCCTCGGCCCAGTAAGCGGTCGTAACCCCGCACAGGAACAGAACCGCCATCGCTGCCCAGACCGCCCAGCCGTGGCGGGGCGACCCCGTCATTCGGCCCAGCGTGTAAGTAAGACCTGCCGGAATTGCGAAAATGGAAAGCATCTGCAAAAGATTGCTTAGTGGTGTGGGATTCTCAAAGGGATGGGCGCTGTTGGCGCCCATAAATCCGCCGCCGTTCGTGCCCAGCATCTTGATCGCCTCTTGCGAAGCCACCGGACCTTGCGCAATGGTCTGGTCGGTCACAGTGTCCATGACCGGCTTGCCGTCTGGCCCAACCATCGGCTTGCCATCGGTTCCAGTCTTCTGGACCTGTTGCGGCTCGACCAGCTTTGCCGTGTCATACGGCCTGAGGTTTTGCACGGCTCCCTGCGAAACCAGGAGCAGGGCATAGACGATGCACATCGGCAGCAGCACCCAGAGGGCGGAGCGGGTCATATCGACCCAGAAATTGCCGATCGTTTCTTTTTCCTTGCGCGCGATGCCACGAACGAATGCGATCGCCAGCGCGATTCCCACCGCTGCCGAGGTGAAGTTGTGGTACGCCAGGCCGGCCATTTGGGTGAGATAGCTCATGGCAGACTCGCCCGAATAGTTCTGCCAATTGGTATTAGTAGTGAAAGACGCAGCGGTGTTGAATGCCAGCGCCTGAGCAACAGCCCCGAACTTCTGCGGATTCCACGGCAGCCACTGTTGCACGCGCTCGATCAGATAGAGCAGTAGCATAGAGGCGCCGCTAAACAGCAGCATGGCAAAAGCGTATTCGGTCCAGCGCATCTCGTGCTCTTCATCGACGCCAGTCACGCGATAAAGCAACCGCTCGATCGGCCGGAGTGCGGGGTCGAGAAAAGTGCGCTCGCGGCTGAAGACTTTTGCCATGAACACGCCGAGCGGCTTGGTGATCGCCAGAATCAGAACCAGAAATACGAAGATCTGCATCCAGCCATTGGTTGTCATTTCAGAATTTCTCCGGTCTCAACAATGCATACAACAGGTAGACCATCAAACCCGCACTTATAATCAGCATGATGATCGATTCGGCATTCATATTGATTTACCTCAGGCGACTTGTCCTCAGCGGATTCGATCGCAGAATTGCACATAACCTAGCGACAGCAGGAAGAACGCTATCGTAACTACGACAAAGATAAGGTCTTGCATACATCCTCCTCTAACGGATCAACTTTGCCCGACTAAACAACTGCAAACTAACTTCTTGTCACGATCAAAACTTGACCAACA
>Ga0187781_10004150_pt1 | contig 10829 bp, 9 predicted proteins | sample 0715_SJ02_MP02_2_FD_132447 | JGI IMG/M metagenome (GOLD analysis project Ga0187781, IMG submission 132447) | Tropical peat soil microbial communities from peatlands in Department of Meta, Colombia - 0715_SJ02_MP02_20_MG | ecosystem: Environmental > Terrestrial > Soil > Wetlands > Peat | place...
ACCGGGCGGCTGCCTCGGCTGGGAGGCGCTCACGCAGGCCGCGCGGCCGGCGGATCCGCCCGGGTCGGCCGAGTGGTGTGTGGCCACGGGGGAGCCGGCGAGCCTGCTACCGGCCGACTTTGTGGTGATCAGCCAGCAGGACGTCGGCCGGAAGCGAGTGCTGCTCGCCCGCCGCCACAGCTAGCCGCCCGCCGCCACCGCCGTGCTGATCAGGAGCGGGTCCGCGAGGTCAGCGCGGCGGCGATGGCTGTGCCGAGCGCGCACGCGACCGGTGGCGGGAACGCGTTGCCGACCTGACGGTACGCCGCGGTCTTCCGGCCGGCGAACTGCCAGCTGTCCGGGAAGCCCTGCAGCCTCGCAACCATTCGGACGGTTAGCTTCGGCGGCCGGGTCGCCGGGTAGTCCGGTCCGGGCGGGGCGTCGGCGATGCCAAGGCCGTCCACGCCCAGTTCCCGCCACGCGGCCCTGGCCCTGGTCGGGCCGAGATCCGGCCCGCCGTGCTTCTTGCTGCCACCGACGATGGTGGGCGCGATCCGGTCGGCTCGCGTGGCCCAGTCGGCGGCGCCAGGCCAGCCCGCCGCGGCCATCAGGTCGCCCAGCACGGCCCCGACGGTCGGCGGCGGCGCGGGCTCCGGCTGCGGCCAGCGGAACCCGGCCGCCCAGGGCTGCGCGAGCGCTATCAGCACGAACCGGGGCCGCAGCTGGGGGACCCCGTGCTCGCTCGCGTTGACCAGTTCCCACCAGGCCCGGTACCCGAGCTGTGCGAGGCGTGCGCGGACGAGCTCTCGGTAGCCGTCGAACCTGCGCGTGCTCAGGCCTGGCACGTTCTCGAGCAGGACGGCGCGCGGGCGGATCTCCGCGACGAGGCGCAGCGCCTCCGGGAACAGGTCGCGCTCGTCATCGCGGCCGAGCTGCCGGCCGGCGACGGAGAAGGGCGGGCACGGCACGCCGCCCGCCAGCAGGTCGGCGGCGGGGTACGCGCGCCCATCGACGTTCGCCACGTCATCCTCGACGATCTTCCAGTCGTCACCGCGGTTGGCGCGCAGCGTGGCACACGCGTCGGCGTCGATCTCGACCGCCGCCACATGCCGGAATCCGGCCTGCTCGAGTCCGAGCGCCTGGCCGCCCGCTCCGGCGCAGATCTCCACCGCCGTCAGCTCCCGCACGCACCCTCCCGGCCGACCCGGTCCGGCTGGCCAGCACGGGCCGATTCTGCCCGCCTGCGTGGGCCGTGCGGCGTTCCCACGCCGGGTAATAATGACGCCAGGAGAGACGGAGGTGCAGCCCGGTGGCGGACCTTCAGGCGCTCGCCGCGCTGCTGGCGGGCGCGTACGCGAGCCGCGCGCCGGTACCGCCGCTGACGGAGACCTATCCGGGCCTGACGCTCGACGACGCCTACGCGGTGCAGCAGCTCCAGATCAGCAGCCGGCTCGCGGGCGGCGCCGTGATCGCCGGTTACAAGGTCGGGCTGACGTCGGAGGCGATGCGGCAGCAGTTCGGCGTGTCCGAGTGCGACTTCGGGCACCTGCTGTCGGACATGGAGTACGTGGCGGACACGCCGGTGCCGGTGACCGCGTTCGTGCAGCCGCGGGCCGAGCCGGAGATCGCGCTGGTGCTGGCCAGGCCGCTGAGCGGGCCGCGGGTCACGGTGAGCGACGTGGTCGCGGCGACCGCGTACGCGGTCGCCGCGATCGAGATCATTGACAGCAGGATCGCGGACTGGCGGATCAGCCACGTGGACACGGTGGCCGATAACGCCTCGAGCGGCGGCTTCGTGGTGGGCCAGTCGCCGGTGCCGCTGGACCGGCTGGACCTCTCGCTGACCGGCTGCGTGCTGCGCCACAATGGCCGGATCGCGGCGACCGGCGCAGGCGCCGCGGTGCTCGGCTCGCCGCTGCACGCCGCGGCCTGGCTGGCGAACGAGCTCATCGGGCGCGGCGCGCAGGTAGCCGCGGGTCACGTCATCCTGACCGGCTCGATCACCGCGTCGATTCCGGTCGCGGCCGGTGACGCGGTCACCGCGAGCTTCGACCACCTCGGCTCGGTGACCGCGGTGTTCGACTAACCAGCCGCCGGGTGACCTGCGGTGGCTCATTCCTCGTGTCCGAACGCCTCGCGCAGCTTGGATTCTTGCTCTGCGGACAGGTTCGTGCTGATCAGCTCGGGGTTTGTGGTCTTGAACTCGGCCGCGACCCGGTCCATGACGGCCTCCGAGCTGAGCAGGAACAGCGCCGAGGTACCCGGAGTCACCTTCTGCCGGACGCTGTCGATGAAGGCGTCGCTGATCCCCACGTCGGAGAGCGAGCCGAAGATGGCCCCGGTTGCCGCGCCGATGGCGAGGCCGAGGATCGGCACGAAGAAGATCAGGCCGAACAGCAGGCCCCAGAATCCGCCGCCGAGAGCGCCGACCTTCTTCATCGAGTGCAGTTCGCGGGTCTTCGGCTTATTGCGGCCGGGCTCCCAGCTGACCACGGCGGCGTCCTGAACCTGAATCAGCTGCTCGGCTTGCAGCTTCTCCAGCGTGGCAAGGGCGTCGTCAGCCCCGTACGGCGACGCGAACTTCCAGGCCGTGAGTGTTGCCATCCACCATCCCCCGATCCGGTAGTCAGCTAGCCGACGGTGGCCGCCTGGCTTGGCTGAGTGTCTCTAACGATCTGGCTCGGCTGGCCCTGGCGTCATCACCCGCTCTGGGTGATGCCTGGCCCAGGCCCCTGGCCGGCTGTCGCGGTAGCAGCACGGCGAGGACCAGGCCGATCAGCGTGATCACCACGAGTACCGAGAGCGAGGCAGCGAATGGCCCGCCGCCGGGCAGCTTGGCGGCAACGAGCACCGAGCCGACCAGCGCGGTGCCCAGGGACGAGCCCAGGTTCGACACGCAGCGGGACAGCCCGGAGATGTCACCCTGGTCGCTCTCCGGGAACGCGGACTGGACGACGTTCACTGATGAGGTCAGCATCACGCCGATCCCGGCACCGAGGATCAGCAGGCCGGGGATCCAGCTGAGGATGCCGGTGTGGGCGCGGACCAGCCCGAGCAGGAGCGCCATGCCTGCGACGGCGGTCCCGAAACCCGTAATGATCAGCGCGCGCTGGCTGTGCCGCCGCGCCAGCCGGTCGGCGGCGGCGGAGGTGACCAGAATCCCGACGATCGCCGGGGTCAGCATGAGGCCGGTCTCGATGGCGTTGTAGTGCTTGATCTCCTGCAGGTACACGGAGATCACGAAGAACGTGCCCTGCAGGGTCAGCCACTGGACAAGCTGGGTGCCGAGCCCGAGGTTGGCGGTCCGGTTGAGGAACAGCCGGAGCCGCAGCAGCACGTCGCGTCCGCGTCGCTCGGCGGATCTGACGTGCAGAAAGAACCAGAGCAGGAACAGCGCACCGATCGCGATGAGTATCCAGATCGGAGAGATGCTGCCCTTGGGTATCAGAACGGTGCCGCCGATGGCGAAGTTCTGCCGGGCAGCAAAGAAGCCATAGGTTCGGGACTGCAGGACTCCGAGCACGACGAAGAACAGCCCAGCGGCCGACAGGACTGCTCCGGCCAGGTCGAACCGGGGCCGGCGTCCAGTCCGGGCCGGCTCGATGATCCGGCGGGACATCAGGATGATCCACGCGACGACGAGGACCTGCAGCCCGAATGATGCCCGCCAGCTGATTGCGCTGGTGATCGTCCCGCCTATGAGCGGCCCGGCCGCCGCACCGAGGCCAGCGGCGCCACTGACGAGGCCGAAGTACCGGGCGCGCGAGGTGACGTCAGGAAAGGAAACCGTGATGAGGATGTAGATCGGCGGGATCATCAGCGCCGATCCCACGCCCTCGAAGATCGAATAGCCGATCACCAGCAGGACGATGCCCTGTGCTGCCAGCGCGAGCAGGGCGCCTGCGCCGTAGACGACCAGGCCGATGACAAAGCAGCGCTTCCGGCCCCAGATGTCGGTCAGCTTGCTGCCCGGAATCATCAGCGCCGCCATCGTGAGCGTGAACAGCGTGATGGCCGTCTGTACGCCGAAGACAGTCGTGCTCAGGTCGTGGGCAATCGCGCTGATCGCCACGTTCATGTTGGAGGCGGCGTAACTGGCGACGAACTGAGCTAGGGCCAACGGCGCGATCATGCTCCGGCCCGGATCGGCGGCGCCGGAGTCGGCAGTGCGGGTCACCTAGACCCGCCCGTGGCCTGCAGGCATGCACAGAGCATCCGCGGGCGCGCCGATTCGGACATCACTCCGGACGGGTGATCGACGCCGGATTCGTCTAGTCCGACCGTCAATCACCCGCCGGGCGTGATGCCTTGGCACGTGCAGGCAGCAACAGTGCTGCTAAGCGACGTCGAAGAGGACACAGCCATGAAACAGACTCAGCAGGACACGACGCTGCAGCTGAACTCGAGGCTGCTGCTGAGTGGCGTGGTGCTGGCCGGCGTGGGCAGCCTGCTCGGCCTGGCCGGGCTGGCGCTCAGCGCCGCTGCGCTGGCTGACATTGCCAGGCAGTGGGTCAACCAGCAGGAGGTGCCGCCCGCCGAACTGGCCCGGCAGCAGGTGGCGAAGGCCAAGGCGGCCACCGCGGCCGGCGCCAGTACGTGGCGCAGTCACGCGGCGAACTCGGCGGCCCACCGCCACTAGAGCACCACGGCCGGCGGCTCGCGGCTGGCTCACCCGGCGAGGCCGAGGGCACCGTTCGCCACGAGCGCGACGCCCGCGACGGCCAGGCCGGCCACCAGCACGGCGCGCCCGTGCACCCGAAGCCAGCCGTCGATGGCCTTGAGCGTCCGCGTCGTACCGTCCGGGGTCACCAGGTAGAGCACCAGCGGGAGCCAGGCAAGCGCCACCACGATCGTGGTCACCAGGGCGGCCGCGACCGCGACGAGCGCCACACCTTCCTCCGCGGTGGCGATGACCTGGACCGCGGCGATGAAGGTTAGCGACGGGCTGAACACCACCAGGCCGGCCGCGAACGCAGTACGCGGGGCCGGGCTGGCCACCAGCCTGCTCACGAGGTTCGGCTTCCTGTTCGGATCCCTCGGCCGCGGCTTCCTGGCCGCCAGCACGAGGCTCGCGGTGATCGCGAGCCCGCCAAGCGCGAGGCGCAGGCAGTAGCGCGGGTCTCGCTGGTCGGCGTGCTGGAGACCGCCAGCACGCAACGCCACGAAGATCAGCGCGCCCACGACTACGGTCATGAGCACGCCACCGACCAGGAAGAAGACCACGGTCCGTCGTGGGTCGGCAGACGCCAGCAGCACGGTCGCGACCACGAGGGCGGTAGGCGACAGCGCCGCGAGAAGGGCGAACCCGACGGCCTGGGCTAGCATCGCGGGTCGGCGCTCTGGCCGCGTGCTTCTCCGGCGGCTATCACGGCTGGCCGTTGGACCGGTGCGGAATGGCCGCCACGGGCGCTCGGACCGCGCTGGCAGGTCACCCCGTTCCCTCCCCGGTTATCCGCGTTGCGGTGTCATCCTCCCGCCGCGGAATGGCCGCCACGTCACCCGGCACGGGTGATGACGGACGGGTGGCCGCGGTGCCGGGCAGCCGCCACGACGCGGGCGCGGGCCGCGGGCACCGGGCTCCCCAACGTCACGGGGCGAAGCGGAGCGTCGCGCCCACTCCGTCCAGCGGCCTCGCGATCCCGCCGCAGGCTGCGGGGTTGCCCGTCTCGACGAGGTCTTCCGGCAGGAAGTGCAGCTCGGCATTGGTGGTCGCCATGGCCCGGACGAGGGCCGCGTCGGCCCGGTCGATGACGGGGTCCGCGACCTGTCGGTCCCGCAGTTCGCCCGCGCTGGCGGCGATGTCCTGCCCGGCCGGCCCGGTCCAGGCCGTCGCGGTGGAGGCCGGATCATCAGCCACGAAGACGTCGACGGCCTGCGCGTCGGCGAGCGCGGTCATGGCCGCCGCCAGTCCCTCGACGGCCTGGCCGTGAGCGAGCCTGGCCTGCCAGTCCGCGAACCTGGCCCGGACGTCCTGGTCCGCCCAGGTGGCCAGCGCGCGGTCGGCCGCATCGGCGAGGAGCTGGCTATCGGCCGCGACCTCTTCCTCCACCACGACCGCCGACTCCCGGAGTTGCTTGGGCAGCCTGGCCATGAGCAGCGACCGCGCGTGCACGTCGCCGGCGACGATGACGTGCTGCGCGCCGAACGCGGCCGCGGCCCTGGTGACCTCCGCCGCCAGCGCCTTGGCGTTCTCCTCCCAGGTCTCCTCCACGCTCCGCTGAAAGCGGTCCTGCGACCAGCCGCCGACCGAGGTCTTGTGCAGCGGCCAGTCGCGGCTCGTCGTCCAGTGCCGCCACCAGTCTCCCGTGCCCTCGACGGCCACGATCTCGCCGCCGGCTCGGGTCGCCGCCACCCGCAGCTGCGGAACGGGCGGGGGCTGCTGGGCTAGCAGCGGCATGAGGTGCGGCAGCGTCGCGAACCTGGCGATCTGCCGTCGCGGCGGGGCGTGCAGGCCAGCGGACATCGTGACGGCGCCGTCGCGGGCGAAAACGACTGTTCCCGGCGCGGCCAGGTCCCGGTCGGCTACGGCCCGGGCGATGGCGTCGAGCGTGGCCAGGCTCGCGCCCGCCGCGGTCAGCTTCTGCCTGGCGGTGCGCCAGCGGAGCTCGACAGCCTGCGGGTTCTCGTGCACACGATCGGTATCCAGGTACACCGAGACATAGCCGCCGATCTCGTCATAGAGCGGCCGCAGGAAGTCCAGTTTCATGGCGCCCCCAGCTCCTCGTCGGCTACGCCGCCGGCCTGTCATCCGGGCATACCCGACTGGGGAAAAGTGTCACCGCCGCCGCCGGTTCTGGCGTTGGCTCGGCGGCCCGATCAGCCGGTGGAGCCCGGCGCCGCGCTCGTGCTGACGCAGCGGGCCGTGATCCGTCGGCCGTTGGCGTAGTCGCCGCAGTTGTCCGTTCCCTGATTGTCCCGCAGCAGCCCAGCCCAGTCCGACAGCCGCTCGACGCGGTAGCCGTAAGCGCCGAGCATGACCCGGATAGCGGCCAGGTTCGGGCAGCCGACGAGGACCGACGCGCCGTCGGAGTAGGTGTCGGCCGCCGCTTTTCCCTCCTCCTCGGCCTGCTCGGTGAGCACGTGCACGTTCGGTACCGGTCCCATCATGTACCGGCTGAAGGTGTCGATGATCAGATACCGGGTGCCGGTGCGGCGAATGCCGTGCAGCAGCTCGTTGTAACGCAGCGTGTGATACAGAAACCCAAGACACAGGACGACGTCGGCGTCGAAGTCCTGGGTGCTCAGCACCTCATGCACGTCACCGCAGACAAAGCGAACGCGGTCCCCGCCGAAGCCGTACTCCTCGAGGTTCTCGGTCGCGGCCTTGACCAGCTCCGGTCGTGCCTCGATTCCGGTCACCGACCGTGCTCCGGACGCGAGCGCCGCGAGCGACCAGCGGCCATCGTGACTGGCGAGGTCCAGTACCGAGGCGCCCGCGAAGACATCCCGGTTCTCACCGAATATTGCCTCGTAGCGCAGGTTCAGCCGGCCGGTGGTCAGGCCGGTGCTGCTCGTCAGGTAAAACCGCGGGAATTGCTCGAAGAACCACGAGGCGGTGCGGGATCCTGGTGGCGACTCGGCGGCGATGAGCTCGCCAGGGTCCTGCTGGGGTGCGGCGGCTGGCCGCCGCCAGGTTCTCGGCGGGCGCTCGATGCGCCACGCGACACCGCGCAGTGCTCGCGCAGACTGCTGTCTCAGCGACATGCGCGCCATGCTAGCGATCGCCAGGTGACGCAGGGTCTGCCTCCCGGCCTTGCCGCGCGCCTTCGGCGGCCGCACTGGCCGGGGTCTTGATGGGTTTCGCTGGCCGACGCAAGGATGTCAGCGCATAGTGGTGCAGAGTAAGCAGTCCGCTACGGGCATGACGGAATTCCGTGCCGACCCTTGGGTGCGGCACGACGGAGCCCCGCACCGGGCCCCCGGGTGCGGGAACGGCGCGTCTCGCGCTCCCCTCCTCTGGGGGTGGGTTGATCGCGATGGTGGGGTGCTGAGATGCAACTGATCAAGAAGGTCGTTTCGCGCAGGGCTATCGCACTGCTGTCGGTGTTGTCGCTTCCGGTCGCGTTAGTCGCCCTGGCCGGGGGAGCCGCGGCGGCTCCCATCGCCAAGGCAGCCAGCTCTCATGTAAGCGCCGTCACGTCATCGAGCCTGGGACAATACTCGCCAACCTTCGTCGGTCCGGCGGCCACTGGATGTTCCGGTTGCTCGCTGCTCAGCGGCCCCTTCCGCACGCCATCCACCGCTAATCTCTCCTCGAGCGGCCCGGCCGCCGACGCGACGACCCTTAATCCCTCCCGTGCCATGCTGGCGCCGAACCATTATTCGAACCATCTGATGCAAGCCGCCCCCGACCCCGCGAGCGATCCTGTGATTCCGACCGTCAGCTGCCGGCCGCTAGGCCCAGGCTGCGATACCGTCAGCCGATCGTCGGGCGGTGCGGTCGGCGTGAAGGGCGTGAACGCGGTCGACAGCGCCACGCTTAGCACCAATGTGCTGGGGTTTGACATAGAGCCAGGGAACGAGGGCCTGTGCGCCGGTAACGGGTACGCGGTCGAATACAACAACATCGGCGAGATCCTGATCTTCAACACGGCCCTGCAGCGGGTATCGCCGGTCATCTCGCTGGACACCGTGATGGGGCTGACCAGCCGGGGCTGGAGCAGCGGCGGGGACGGCAACTGCGTCTACGACGGCAGCAACGGCGGCCACTGGTTCTTCGCCGCGATCGCCTCCTCCAGCACTGAGGCTAGTGGCGGCGCGTTTGCCGGGTGCTTCGCGGGCGTGGCCTACGCCTGCCACGAGGCGATCGCCGTGACCGTCGGGCCGAGTCCATTCGGCCCCTACAACGTCTACTTCCTCAACACCGATTACAACCCGGCCGAGCCGGGCTACCCCTACCTGCTCAACGACTTCACCCACGTCGCAACCACCAGGGACGCCTTCCTCCTGGACTACGACGAGTTCCCGCTGGTCACGCCCGGCATCGGCGGCGGCGGCTTCAACGGAGCGCAGTCCCTCGCGTTCGACAAGAACGCGATGGAACTGGGCCTGCCCGTCACCCTGGGCGGAGTACCCAACCCCGCCTTCACTGTCGCCAGAATGAATCTCGGTCTCGTGCCGACGCCGGACGGAACCTGTGCCTCGGATAACACGTTCCACGAGCCCGGCATCACGTGCTGGTATGCCGTGCAACCGGCGCCAGCACCCGACCCGTCCCAGTTCGACAACAGCCATCAGGGCTCGGGATTCTTGCTCGCCACGCTCGACTTCTACGGCAACGGTGACGACCGGCTGGCCGTCTTCGACTGGACCGGCCTGGCCAACCTGAACAGCTTCGGCTGCATCACCTGCTCCGGCGTCCGTTTCGGCGGCCAGTTGTTCTCCGGCGTGGAGCCGTACTACGGCGAGGGACAACTGGGCGTGCAGAAGGCCGGGCCGATACCGCTGGGTGATGAATGCGGCGCCGCCGGCCTGGAGGGAAGCCCGCCGGCCTACACCAGTTGCCCCGAGGGCGGAATCGCCACCGACGGCGACTTCGTGACGCAGCTCTCGCAGGCCCAGGGCCAGATCTGGGGCGCCGTCGACACCGAGATTGACCAGACCTATTGGTCGGGACCAAGCGAGGTGCATCAGGGCGCCGCTTACTGGGTCATCGGGACCGGCACCTTCGACAAGACGGGGGTCTTCAGCCTCACGAGCCAGGGGTATGTCTCGGCGGAGCATGAGGACCTGGAAATGCCGGCCATGGCGGCTGAGGGTACGGCCTCCGAGGACGGCGGGAACGGCGGGGCCATCATGGACTTCACCCTGTCGGGTACCGACTACTACCCCAGCGCGGCCTTCGGCCGGCTGTCCAGCACGTCGGGCGGCCTCCTCGGATCCGTGATCAATATCGCCGACCTGGGCCAGTCGCCGCAGGACGGCTTCACCGAGTACCAGGACCTCGGAACTCCGTCGTACCGGCCGCGCTGGGGGGACTTCAACAACGCGATCTTCATGCCGTGGTCGGGCGGCAGAATCTACTTCACGGTCGGATATATCCAGTACCCGAACTGCCTGCCGCCCGAGTTCACCCTGACGCTCGCGACCTGCGGCGGAACCAGGGACGGCTACGCGAACTGGGGGTCGTCAGTCAACTCCGTCGTGCCCTAGGTGCAGGCCGGCAAAGGCAACTAGGGGCTAGAGCCTTCGCCGGACGGTAGGCCATCGTTCGGGCTAAATCGACTGGCGGGCTTCCCATGGGCCGCGGGTAGGGTGCCCTGGTGAGTCGTCCAGCCTTCGGCCCGCTGGCCGGCCGCCAGTTCAGGCTGCTGTGGCTCGCGGCGACTACCTCCGCAGCGGGCTCGGCATTTGTGCCAGTCGCTATGGCGTTCGCGGTGTTGCGGGTGGGCGGCAACGCGACGTCCCTGGGCATCGTGCTGCTGGTGGGAACCGTTGCCGGGCTTGCTTCCTATCAGGTTGCTGGTGTGTGGGCGGACCGGCTGTCGCGCCGGAACCTGATGCTTACTGCAGATCTGGTGCGGCTGGCAGTGGAGGCCGGAGTTGCTGCTCTCCTGCTGACCGGTCATGCCAGGATCTGGGAACTTGCGCTGGCGAGCGCCATCGTGTCGATGGGGACAGCGTTCGAAGGCCCGGCGTCCGTCAGCTTGGTCCCGGAGGTTGTGCCTACTGGCAAGCTGCAGCAGGCCAATTCGTTGCTGTCGATGAGCGTGAGCGGTTCCGCTGTGCTCGGGCCGGCCGTATCCGGGATCATGGTTGCCGCGGTCGGCCCGGGCTGGGCCTTCGCGCTGGACGCCGCGTCGTTCGCGGGCAGTGCCGCCTTCCTGATACCGATGGCATCGGCCGGGCGG
>Ga0187781_10004151_pt1 | contig 10828 bp, 12 predicted proteins | sample 0715_SJ02_MP02_2_FD_132447 | JGI IMG/M metagenome (GOLD analysis project Ga0187781, IMG submission 132447) | Tropical peat soil microbial communities from peatlands in Department of Meta, Colombia - 0715_SJ02_MP02_20_MG | ecosystem: Environmental > Terrestrial > Soil > Wetlands > Peat | place...
CTCGCTTTCAACAGAGCAAGGCGAGCGAAAAATGAAGTTTTTGCCAAAGCGCATGCTTTCAGTAGTTGTCGACGATGAATTCGTACCAGCAGTGATTGCCGTGCTCACAAGGGTGAATAGAACCGGCAATATAGGCGATGGTAGAATTTTCGTGTGTCCGGTAGAGGAGTCCATTCGAATCAGGACTGGAGAGCGAGGGGAGGATGCCATTAATGAGTACAGTTGACCGCAACAGAAACAAGAAACCAACTAGCATAGACGAAAGCCAAAAGATCGTAAACGAGTTGTTCAATGATTTTCCACAAAAAACGGGAGAAATAAGAAAGAAGCATCTCATAGTGAAAAATTCGTGTGACGCTAGCCAAAAGATCGAGGCCAACACCCGTGCAATCCCAGGTGTGCTGACCAATAGAGGATGTGCGTACGCAGGGGCTAAAGGCGTAGTCTTAGGCCCGGTGAAAGACATTCTAGACCTCACCCACGGCCCGATAGGTTGTTCATTTTACACGTGGGGCACGAGACGAAACCTCGCGAGAGCCTCAAAAGGCGAAGACAACTTCATTGGGTATTGCCTAAGCACAGACATGAAAGAGACTGATATCGTCTTCGGGGCAGAAAAGAAACTGGCTAAAGCTATACGCGAGGCCTATTCCATCTTCAAGCCTGAATGTATAAGCGTTTATGCCACCTGTCCCGTAGGGCTGATAGGAGATGATATTGAGGCCGTATGTAAGAAAGCAGCCGAAGATTTGGGCATAAAAGTTATCCCTGTAAGGTGCGAGGGATACCGCGGCGTAAGTCAGTCAGCGGGGCATCACCTTGCCTCGAATGCCTTAATGGAACATCTTATAGGCACGGAAGAGCTTGACGACCCTGGACCATATGACATTAACATCTTTGGAGAGTACAATATCGGCGGTGATTACTGGGTTATGAAAGAGCTCTTGGAAAAAATTGGCTACCGCATAATTTGTCCTTTCACGGGAGATGCTTCCTTTCATCAGATAGCCAAAGCTCATAGAGCGAAGCTGAGCATTCTACTGTGTCATAGGTCAATCAACTATACCAACCGCATGATGGAGGAAAAATTTGGGGTCCCGTGGCTGAAGGTCAATTATCTAGGGATAGATGACTTAATCAAAACTCTTAGAGATATGGCCGCGTTCTTTGATGACCCAGACCTTACTAGAAGAACTGAGGAGTTTATAGAAGCAGAGATGTCGAAAATAGAACCACATATCGAGATTTTTAGAAAGAAGCTCGCCGGAAAGAGGGTGATGTTACTCGTTGGTGGCTCACGTGCACATCATCTTAAAAACTTGTTTGAAACGCTCGGCATGGAGGTCATCGTAGCGGGCTTTGAATTCGCTCATAGAGACGACTATGAAGGGAGGAAGGTCATTCCAGAAATACAACATACGGGGAGTTCGAAGATGTTGGAAGACATCCATTACGAGCGAGACCCAACGGTTACCCCTGCTTATGACGAAGAAACGATTCTTAAAAAGAAGCATGGTATCCCCAGCTTAATGGATTATGAAGGGCTCATCGTCCACATGAAGGACGGTGAAATAGTACTGGACGATTACACGCATTATGAATGTGAATATCTGGTAAAAAAGCTTGGAATCGACTTATTCTGCTCTGGTATAAAGGATAAGTACGTTTTTCAGAAGATGCACATACCCTCGCGTCAGATGCACTCGTACGACTATAGTGGTCCCTACACGGGGTTTGAAGGATTTCTAAAATTTGCAGAGGATATTGACATGGCAGTGAACAGCCCGACGTGGAAGTTTATAACGCCACCTTGGAGGGGAGAATCAGATGCTTGACTATACTCCACATGAGATCACAGAGCGGCAATCTCTGGCTATTAACCCCGCCAAAACGTGTCAGCCCTTGGGTGCTGTATTGGCTTATAAAGGGATCCATAATTGTATGCCTTTGACTCATGGCTCGCAAGGATGTTCATCATACTTACGAATGATGTTATCTCGGCATTATAGGGAACCATCAATTGCCGCAACCACCTCATTTACTGAAGATACTGTCGTATTCGGAGGGCGCAAAAATTTAGCTGAAGCCATTGAAAACATCATCGGACTTTACCATCCCGAAGTGATTGGCATTAATACCACATGCTCTTCAGAAACAATAGGAGACGACATTCGAGCCTTTATGGCGGAGATCAAAGAAAAAGAATTCTATGACCCTGAAGTGAAGGTTATTGTAGCCAACACTCCGAGCTATGTCGGGTCACACGTTACGGGATATGATAACGTTGTTAAGTCAGTCACCGAGACCTTACCAGAGAAGGACGAATCCAATAACAAACTGAACATCATCCCGGGTTTTGTTGAGCCTGGCGACATCAGAGAGATAAAAAAGATATTAGAAATGATGAAGATCAGTTCGATCGTTTTCCCCGACACCACCAACGTTTTTGATGCTCCGCTAATGCCGGATTCTGGAGGGCTCTATCCGCCGGGAGGTACAACGATACCTGATCTAAAAGATACAGCAAACTCAATGGGGACGATTGCTTTGAGCAGGAACGCTGGTAGCGCAGGAGCTATGATCCTTAAGGGCAAATTCGGGGTACCGGCTATCATCGGTCCGATGCCCATTGGAATACGAAATACAGACGCTTTTGTGATGAACGTGTGCAAACTAGCAAACGTTCCTATACCAAGAGTACTTGAAGAAGAGCGCGGTCGCCTCGTAGATATGATGACTGACGCGCACCCTCATTTCCACGGGAAGACCACAGCGGTCTTCGGAGACCCTGACACGGTGATAGGTTTAGTGGGAATGCTCGAGGACTTAGGTATGGTGCCCACGTTTGCTCTCACAGGGTCACCGGACCCGCAATTTGTTGAGGAGATCGGTGCGGTCTCACCAGACTGTGAGGCTATGATCGGAGACCTCTTCCTATTGCAACAGAAGATCAAAAACAAGGTTGTTGACGTGCTGATCGGCAATTCCTTCGGGAAGTACATTTCCAGGGCTGAAGACATTCCTCTCGTGCGAGTTGGCTTCCCAATTACTGACCGAGCCAACGTGCACTACTTCCCAACTGTAGGTTATGGAGGAGCTGCACGGCTTGTAGAGGTGATTGGTAACACCTTCTTGGAGCGAAAAGACAGGGATGCTGACGACACTCATTTTGAACTGATTCTATAACGACTAGTGTAAAAAATGGATGTTATAAAAAATGGCAATAATTGCGACAATCGAAGGAAGAGAGACCCATATCCAAGAAAAGAAGGGCGTTGATTTTTCCCCTTTGGCCTGCAACAACGAGAGTCTTGCCGGATCAGTGAGCCAAAGAGCATGTGTCTACTCAGGAGCACGGGTCGTTTTAAACCCGATAACCGATGCAATTCACTTAGTGCATGGCCCCATTGGATGCGCAAGCTATACATGGGACATCAGAGGCAGTAGCACAAGCGGTTCGACGCTCTACAAAAGTAGCTTTTCCACGGATATGAAAGAAATGGAGGTGATTTTCGGCGGAGAGAAGAAACTGACGGCAGCTATACGAGAACTTGTAACCAAGCACAACCCATCCGCAGTATTTGTCTACTCTACATGCATCGTCGGCGTGATAGGCGATGACTTACAAGCTATCTGCAAGGCTGCGACTGAAGAACTTAAGATTCCCGTCATTCCAGTAAAGTCTGAAGGATTTCGAGGCAACAAGAACGAGGGGTACAAGGCTGCATGTAATGCGCTCTTCGAACTTATCGGCACAAGAGAGTACACCTCAAAGAAACGTTTCTCGATTAACCTGCTAGGAGAATACAATGTAGCTGGCGATCTCTGGCCCATAAAATCTTATTTCGAAGAGATGGGAATCGAGGTAATAGCTTCTTTTACTGGCGATTCCAAAACTAAAGAGATTCAGAGGGCACATTATGCACAGCTTAATTTGGTACAGTGCAGCGGTTCGATGACGTTTCTTGCTAATAAGCTTAAAGACCAGTATCATATACCCTACAAGCGTATTAGCTTTTTTGGATTAAGTGCTATGGCCTCAGCCTTACGAACAACTGCAGCGTTTTTCGGAGATCAAACAATGACAAGAAAAGCAGAGGAAATAATCAGCAGAGAGACAAGCAGAGTACAGCCATTAATCGAACACCACCGGAGTCGAATTTATGGAAAAAAAGCTGCCATTTACATGGGTGGCGCAGCAAAGGCCGTTTCACTGGTGAATGCCTTCCAAGAGTTAGGGATGCACGTAGTGATAATTGGCACACAGACTGGTGAGAGAGACGACTACACCAAAATAAGCCATATCGTCAAGGATGGAACAGTAATTATAGATGATGCTAATCCGCTAGAGCTTCAAGATCTCCTAATAAGACAAAAAGTAGATCTTCTTGTTTCCGGAGTTAAAGAGCGATATTTGGCGTATAAGCTTCGTATAGCGTTCTGCGACTTCAACCACGATAGGACTGAAACATTTGAAGGGTTCACAGGAATGGTCAGCTTTGCACGAGAGCTCGACACCAGTATTAACAGTCCAGTATGGAAACTGCCGGTTGAGAGGGTACGACAAACGAACAAATTAAATAGAGCAGCAAATGTCCAAGAGAAGAGTTTCAATGGAGAATTGAAAAATGCAAAACAGCTATGCGACAGTTAACCCATGTTCCATGTGCATGCCTATGGGAAGCATTATTGCCTTCAAGGGGATCGAGAACAGCATGACACTGCTTCACGGCTCGCAGGGGTGTAGCACATATATGCGCTTGCACCTTGTCCACCATTTTAGAGAGCCTGTAGATGTCGGATCCTCGGCACTCAGCGAGAGAGGTGCAGTCTACGGTGGGGCAGTAAACCTCAAGAAGGGTTTGAAGAACATAATCCGAGGCTACAGCCCTACAGTCATTGGGGTTGCTACCACCTGCCTCGCAGAAACGATCGGTGACGATGTACTTCAAATTATACATGAATTCCAGCAAGAAGATCCTATGGCAAAGGAAGCAATCATAATTCGGGTTTCTACGCCCAGCTACACAGGATCCCACGAAGAAGGATATATAGAAACTCTCAAAGCGATCGTTCAGAAGTTAGTAGCGAAAGGCGAACAAAACAACAAGTTCAACCTAATAATTGGGGCGATCATTTCGCCAGCAGACATCCGTTACCTTAAGGCTATGCTACAGCACTGGTACAGGGAATGCATCCTTTTCCCTGATATTTCCGAGACCTTGGACGCTCCTCTTGTCAAGAACCTTCCCAAGATAGCTGAAGGCGGCACGCCACTACATGAGATAAGAGACATGGCAAACTCAATGGAGACTCTTACCATCGGGGGATGTATTCAATCCACAAGCGCTGGCTCCTACTTAGAGATGAACTACGGAGTACCTCACACGACGCTCCCTCTACCAATTGGAATTGAATACACAGATATGTTTGTAGCAAAACTTGAGAAGATTTCGGGGCTTGAGCTGCCACAGAAGTATGAAAGAGAGCGAGGACGATTGCTCGATGCTCTTGTGGACGCTCATAAAGTCGTTTCAGGCATACGAACGGCAGTGTACGGAGACACTGAAGTAGTACTAGGCATCACTAAGACGCTTAGAGAGTCTGGCTTGAACCCACAGATCGTGGCGACAGGCGCCAAGAATCCTACTTTCACGCGAAGAGTAAAACAGATCTCACCAAGTTCAACGATTATGTGCGGAGTAGATTTCGAACAGATCCACACAGAAATTATGAAAAAAGACATTAAACTGATGATTGGCCCCTCGACAGGGAGACAGATATCTCAGAAAGAAGGCATACCTCTTTTACGAATAGGGTTGCCAAACCATGACCGATTTGGTGCAGCGCGTCAAACAATATTAGGGTACGAAGGGGCAACGTGGATGATTGATACCATTGCTAATATGCTTTTAGAACACAATTAGAAAGTAAGGTAGAAAAAAGGTGCTTATAACTGCCAAAACAAAAAGCAAATATGGTATTTGCAATCGGAGAAAGTAAACGTTGAGACATTGATTTGAGATTACTGAAACATACAACAAAACGAAATGTTTAAGAACCCAACGTTAATTGATGTGTGTTTTAAAAATAACGCAAAATTGAGAGATAAGCGGAGGAGGTTAACAAAATGTTATTCATACCATTCATAGGGCCACTTATGGCTCTCCCGTTTTTTATCGTAGCGACTATAGCTTTAATCGGACTGCCAACGCCAGCAAATCTAGAAGCAGCAGCTATACTTTGCTTTGTGGGTCTGCTTTGATATCTTTCGGTAAGTGCTACAACGCGAATAAAGGTCTGCTTGAGAAATTAAACGCTTAAACTGATTGATCGAAAAACGGAGGTGAACAAGAAATGTTAATTTTTATATGGTTCCTTTGGCCCGTAACTATTCCCATAGCCATTGGAAGTGTATTATTAGGCGCCCTAGGACTCTTCACGGGGCCAACAGGTTCTTCACAACTTATTGCTGCAGTGCTGGCAGTGCTATTCTAACGGTCTTTCTCTACTCAATTCTATTCTCTTTTTATTTTTCTTGCAAAAAAGATAAAAGGGGGTCATCCCCCTCAAACCTTTATTACTATCGTGTGGGCGATTCTATCTCCCAACCGCTGCTTTTGATCTGACGACCAGATCAATATTGCTCCAAGCAAAAATGGGATAAAATACGGTATAACATCTATAACCATAAGCACAGTTCGTATAGCTGCTGCGCCGTAATCTATTGGCGACCCATCTTCGCTCACAACTTTGATTTTTAACGCCATCATACCGACGGACTGACCGTATCGTCCTTGAAGCAGTGTAAAATAGAGGAATGGTACAGCAAGCGAAATAAACCCTAACCACCCCAAAACTGCCGCGGACGGACCACCAGAAATGCTAACTTGACCTGTTGCATTGTTAACATTCACGACGTAATTCGTCGCCCCCCGAACGGTCAATGGTAGGTTGATTGCCGAGGTAATAATGCCTACGATTATCCAATCAATAAGGATAGCAACAAATCGTATACCCACGCCTTGATATGATACGCGCTGTCTAGGCGCATATGGCGGGGCTTCATATCCTGGGGATCCGGATGGTGGTATATTTTCCTGATCTGCCAATTCTTCACCTCCTATGTTTTTATGTATAAGAATCAAAAGCTGAAGATTTATATCAATTTTCAATTATGCTGCATGGAATAAACGGTTAAGACTACGTTTTTAATTAAAAGCCATTCAACAACCGCCGATACTCAGTGATATGCAGAATGCTGGCTCACTTACTTAGATATTAGTACCGCTACCTCATTACTCACAGCTGGCGCATATTGGCTATCACCATTGTAGATGACCCTATAGTAGCTTGTCCCCGGCTTACTCAGTGAGTCTGTCTCAATCCATTTATCGCTGAAAGTTCCATTTTGGTCAGTGAATACCACACCAAAGGTAATCCATTTGTTGTCTTGGAGTTGCTGGTATGATAGTTGTGCGTCGTTTATGCCAGTACCATTCGCAACGGTCAAGCTTCCAGAGATTGCATAAAATTGGTTGAGTTTTACTTGCGCGGGAGCGTTGAACGTGAGCGTTGTTGGTTGCTGAGCTGTAGCACTTCTTGCATATATTTCGCGATCCACAGTCGTTATTTTACTCGTTGATGCAGACACAACACTTAGTGCGCTGAGCAACAATATCACTAAGATCAATAAACTCATCGTTCTTTTTATCAAGATCTTATAGACGGCTGACTTTGATGCTATTTTCATTCACCTCGTAGTGGAGACATGTATTAGTAGGTGATGACGTAATAAAACTATCTTCATATGTTTTCTAGTCCAAAGATGATTAATTAAAAAGATTAAAATTGCTTTTAATTACATTCATAGAGTAAATACAATTTTAGAATAAAAAACTTTGAAAACTCTGTGGAGGGAGAACGTAACAATTCGTCTGCGACCAGCGCCCCTCTTATATAGTGGCATAGCGACTCGACGATACAATGCTGAGCTAAGACATCGTATTACCGTCTTATATACTCTTATAGTTTAATGTTACAGACTTACAAACGGCTTACGGCTGTAACATTTGAAGCGGAATACCAAACTCGTGAAACTATTTCTCCACTTGTTTCCAGTGATTCTCGAGATGAGTTCGACCCCGATATCGCTGCACTTTCACAAATGTGATAGAACCCGCGGTATAGATTAACAAATTAGTCGTTTGCTCGGATTAAGATTAATGAATCAAAGTATCGATCACCATTTCACGAGAAAAAAACATTTTTTATGAAGTAAGTGTTCAACCCAACTAAACTTAACTATCAGTTGCTGCAGGCTTTTTTGAGTTGATTAAAATTTAGGTTGCCGTATTTCGAATACTTCGCGAAAGAGTCATCTTCTGAATATTTGATTCTAAGCCCTTGATCCAAAATATGACCGTAAATTACGTTATCCAGTTTGTCTTCAATTTTATCCTCGAGACGTTCAATCACTTCGTTATCGTAATTTCTGGACTGACAAATTTTCACCTCAACGCCTGGGAGAATCTCAGAATCTTTTAAGCATAAATCCAAGTCATCAATGACGTATCCTAGTCTCGAACATTCATTTATAAAAAAAGCTTTCAGTTGATCCACTAATTCAATAAATGAAGCTTCAAATAACTCATCCAGTTTTTCTAGTCTTATTATGTGTCACCCCCTTCACGCTCAACACAGATAGCACGTACTCGTTAACGCTGAAATGTAATTCCATAATTATAAATTATGCTCTTATAAAAAGCGACTATTGTTAAAATTTCCAAAAATTTTAAATACTACTTTAAATATTTTTTAATTTCTTGAATTTTTCTAACAAAATATGACGCCAAGTTCCGTGCATTGATAGAAGAATATAAAACGAAAACTATTCTTCTTCGATGTCTTTCTCTTGTTGTCCCACTCCTGCTTTACTAGCTTGTTCGACTAACGCCGCTAATTTTTCCGCTAACAGCAGATATCCATCACGCATTGCATCTAATAAACCTTCCGTAACGCCCGCATGATTAAACTTGTAGACTATAAATTGTTGCCAGTCCCTCTCTAAATTAATATCTTCCGCGGACAAATTCGGAACCGCAGCTAAGCTTTCAAAAGCTTTCGATTCTTCTGTAAATCTTTCAAGCCTTAAGAATTCATCAACAAGATCGTTTAAATTTAATTGCATTTTCTTCTCCGGATATGAATAACATTATTCATCTTATTTTTAATAAATGTGACCGTCGAGTGTCTATTTTAACCTTAAAGTAAGGCTTAAAGCTGAAGTTATTAAAAAGTTTTACGTAGAAGACGTCAAAAAATACTGGCTTTTTGGGCGGTAACGACCTTATCCCCGGAACTACAGGAATAATGCTTAAATTTTGACTCCTAATAGCTGAATGCTTGGAAAAAATATGATAAAAAAAAACATTTAAATATTATTGGTACTTCGTATTCAGATAATGAATTGTCAAGCATTGACGTTTGAAATGGAACTATTTGGACTCGATGAAGACGAAGAATTTGAAAATTTTTTAGATTTGATTGACCTTAAAAATCCTAACTTTTCGAACTATATTAATGAAGTAGAGATTACGTATTAAATTAATTTACAACTAATAATAATAGTTAGAAAGGTCAATCAAATAACGCTAGAAATGCGTTACTTTCACCATTGAAATAACTTAGTTTATAATTCTATACTATGCTGCTTCACAGCCGGGCAAAAAAATTGATTGCCTTGGTTCGACGAGACGATATTTTTTTTATCAACTTTTAGGTTATGTTTAAAAAGAATGGGAAAATAAACAGCAGAAAACGGAATGAAGACGATAAATTGATTAATAGCAAAACTTACGGCGAGTCTATTAATGAGCTACAATCCTCAGTTATAGGGTGTGCGTTAAGGTGAAAGATCTGAAGCAAAATTTCAATAATTGAATCGTGGTAAATTCACAAAGAAGCCTGTCGTTTACTTTTTTCAAGTGGCAATACTTCGAACTCCGATTCTATAATGCTAGGCGTCTTTATACACAGTAAAATTTTCCCCTCCGGCAGACCAACTAAAATCGTGCCGATTTCCATCTCAGTTACCACATCAAGAACCCCAGCGAGGATAGATATTGACGGCCAAGCGACCACAAATTTTTCAAACCCCGCTAAGTCATTTGAATTCATTAAAATTTTTGGCACATGCAGTGACCCGTGTTTCAACAGGTCTTTTGCTTCTTCAATTTCTGATTGCACTATAGTGCCTAAGTCTATCTCTTCGTTTTTTAATGCGTACTTCATCTTTGCGGCAATAATCAATAATTTAGTCAATTGCCTTTTGCTTTCGATTAACCTATTCTTTCTCTTAGTCTCATCCAAAACTTTTCACATACCTACGTACAACTTAAGAACATATTTGACGATTTTCGATTTACATACGCTAATATAAAAAACTCTTATAACAAATTAACTAACAGCATGTTGTCGACCGATTCCCATGCGCTAATTAAAACCTAATAGGCATATTACTTTATCAAACTTTGAGATCAAAGGTTGTCACGGAGGTAAACTATGCGAAAAATAAGGTACTATGAGTACAACGATCCCAGCAATTATAAGAAAATGCTTGATTTAAAGAAGATATCTGTACTAAATAAATCATTATATGAAGGAATGGGGTCTCTGAAAAAAATACCCAATGACTTAGATATGTTGAATTTCCTCCCAGCTCAACTGTATACGTTCCCACTCGTTTCAGACGAACTGGTGAATACTAACACTTCTATAGGCTCAAGATCGAAAAAAGGGATACATTTAGAGACGCCTATAATGCTTA
>Ga0187781_10004154_pt1 | contig 10825 bp, 9 predicted proteins | sample 0715_SJ02_MP02_2_FD_132447 | JGI IMG/M metagenome (GOLD analysis project Ga0187781, IMG submission 132447) | Tropical peat soil microbial communities from peatlands in Department of Meta, Colombia - 0715_SJ02_MP02_20_MG | ecosystem: Environmental > Terrestrial > Soil > Wetlands > Peat | place...
AAAAACCAAGAGGCACAAGAATATTTTGTTCCAGATATTGCGCAGAAATATGTGTCCCGCCAAAACCGACATGATTACCAGCGCCAAAGTTGACCGGATGCCGCTGCACTCTTCCGCTACGCGGATTACAACACCGGGCAGCGTGAAATCAAATCCCTGTCGAAAAACCGGCACTCCGATCAGGTTGAAGAGAAATGCCACCACAGACGAGCTGCCTTCTTGCAGCAGGACGATGGTGCGATGGAGTACCGGGTCTGGAAGCGGGATCATGAATAAGAGAAACAAAAATGGAAAACTGGCGGCTCGAAGAGCCTTCGACCCGAAGAAAAGCGCAAACGCTCCCGCCCAGGCCAAAACGATGCCGAGCGCTTCGAGGGAAAGAGCACTCTCCGGAGACGCCGTCCACAAATTCAGCCGGCCGAACACGAAACATACGACCCCACCCAGCATGAAGAGGCTCCCGATCTTCCAGCCGGAAGAAACTTGAGAAAAAATCCGGGCGCGCTCGGAATAAATCAGAAAGAAACTCACCACCGGGATCAACGGAATATGCGAGTACGTATCGTTTCTGAGCATAATGGCCGCGAGCGACCGCATCGATATCCACACGAGCGCCACGGGGAGAATGCTCACCACGACGAAGCCGAGGACCCGCGCTTGATTCGTCCGGGAAGGCCCGGCTCCCATTTCGTGTGATTCGATCCTCATCGGTGAAAGCGCTGTGAGACGCCTCATCATACTTCCCACCATCTGATTCAAGCCAGCTCGCAAACGGACAGCCCGCCATTGAGCTGCGCAGTGTCCAGAACGTTTGCGTCCGGCATCTTCACCCGAGGGGGTTACAGCAGCTTATAACCGAGGAAGAAAAGTGTCGTGGCAAGCAGAGGTTGCAAGATCCGCTCGGGAACCACTACGCTCATCTTGCTTCCAACCCACACACCAGGTATCGAGCCCACCAGAAGCGCGGCGAGCAAATGAAAATTGATGCTGCCGATTCCAAGGTGGCCCAGCGCAGAGACTCCCACCAGAATGAGTGCGTGAAGAATATCCGAGCCGACGATGCGCCTCATCGGTAAGCTTGGATACAAAACCACCAAGCAAGCTACGATGAGGCTTCCGCTTCCAACCGATGTGAGACTGACCAGGAAGCCGACTACGGCACCCAGCAGGGAAGTCACCCAAGCGGGCGACTTGTGGCTGAAGCCTTCACTGGAAGCCTCGGCTTTCGAACCGCGGCTACGGATCGCGCGGACAAACAAACTGAGAGCCACACACATGAGGGCGATCGCCAGCAGACGAACGATCACCCGATCCATCGCGTCGACACCGTTCTTGTGCAAGTGGGCCAACAGAGCCAGGCCCGCGAGGGCGCCGGGAACGCTGCCGATGGCCAGCCGTTTGACAATTGTGAACTCAACAGTTTTCTGGCGATAGTGGACGAATCCACCGAATGCCTTGGTTAATGCTCCCCAGGCGAGGTCCGTTCCGACGGCGATGGCCGGCCGGGCCAATCCAAGCAGAATCAACGCCGGCGTCATCAGGGCGCCACCGCCCATCCCGGTGAGACCAACCAGCAGTCCCACCACAAAGCCCAGAATCGAGATCCTAAAGTCCATTTCCCGACTTTCTCTCCGGAGGACGATTGAAATTTCTAATCCTGATTGGCGTAAGCTCCAAATCGCCAGCGCCCGGAACTGCCTCGCGTCTCTCCACTGTAAGCATGTTATTTCTTGGCATCGCAAATGTCCGCGAGGGAAGTGTGATCGAGAATGTCGGAGGCTGCATTCCTCACCGCAAGGAAAACACCAAATAGCGCGCTGTGTTTTTTGTCGTGTTCCACGAGCCGGCGCAACGATTCGGCGTCCTCAAACGGCGCAAGCGGCCCGTCGATCGTGCGTATGATTTCGCCAAGAAAAATCCTCGTGGGAGGCCGCTTGAGCCGGTAACCGCCCTTGGCGCCGCGGACGCTCTCGACGATGCGTGCATGTTTCAGCTCCAACAAGATCAGCTCCAAGAATTTTTCCGGGAGCTTTTCGTCCTCGGCAATATCCCGGATCTTGACGGTGCCTTCCGGGTATCGGCGTGCGAGCAGCATCACCGCTTCCAGAGCGTAAAGCCCTTTTTGCGAGACCTTCATGCGTCCGACGGTACTACGTTAATCCAAGTAAGTCTACCAACTAAGTAGGGTATGCACGCCGAATGCCAGAATTGAGGCTAGTGGGAGGATTCAGACAGAGGTGCGCAGCGAGTGGTGGGGCAATATGTCCTTATTTTGCAGGACATTCGGGGAGATCTATGACTGCGCAGCTTGCTGGCCCCTATATTGCTGCCCCTGCTCCCCGGGGGAAAGCGAAAGATTTTGCTCTTTCAGGAAAGCCGGTTCCGCGCCGGGAAAGGATGAGACGGAGATCGAAAGTGCACTGAAGGCCCCGAGGCTGAAGAAAGGACACTCTTCAGGGGTAAGCGATCGGAGCGATGCCAGCACTTGGAGCCCGGATGGAATGCCTCAGTAAAGACGCGATTTGATCTCTCAGGAGGGGCCCACACGCGAAGAGACCGGGAAGTAGTGTGGTTTTGTTGTTAAACGTAGGCGGCGAATTCGGGAGAAATTGTACGCAGCCTCCCGCCGCTTCGACCAATGCAACACCTGCCGCAACGTCCCACTCGTTTTTGGGGCTCAACGTCCAAGTGGCATCTGCTAATCCGGCCGCTACTCGGGCGAGCTTATAAGCGACCGACCCCATCGGATGAATCACGAAACATGACTGCTGAAAACGTTCCCACTCTCCACGTCCCACTTCGCTGCGGCTCGCGAGCACCACTGCTCCGTCCAGGCGGTCCTTCTGACTTGCGTGAGCTTGCTTGCCGTTGTACCGGACTCCGGTTTCCTTGGAACCGAGGAAGATCTCTCTGGTCGCAGGATTGCAGACACCCCCAGCAATCGCCCTTCCGCCCTCGACCATTGCGACCGATATACTCCATTCCGGAATTCCGGCGACGAACTCCCGTGTCCCATCCAGTGGATCGACAACCCAGACACGTTCCTTTTGCAAACGGTTGAGATCATCCGTGCTTTCTTCCGAAAGCCAGCCTTCCTGATCTCGGAGCAAAAACTCCTTGAGTACGAGGTTGACGGCGCGATCGGCTTCCGTGACAAGGCTTCGGTCGGAAGGTTTCCGATCCGCTTTCACCCTTCCGGAGACGAACAGAGAAAGAACCCCGACGGATTCAGCCAGGGCCCTTTCGATTCGCTGCAGAATCTCTGAGTCTGGAGACATTGTTGGACGCGACGTTCCCTGTACTGCTAGCATCGGAGACGCCGATCCGGATATCCGTGGATCAAAAAGCCGATCAGCGATGTCCATTCTGCGAGTTCACGCCAATGTAGCCTTCCCGCTCCAAATAAAGGAGGATCTCTTGAGCCGCTTCTTCCGGACTCAAATCACTTGTGTCGATTGTGACCTCCGCATCGGCCGGCACTTCGTAGGGGTCGGAAATTCCGGTGAACTGTTGAACGAGGCCGGCCCGCGCCTTCGCATAAAGACCTTTCCGATCTCTGGCCTCGCAAGTCGCCAAATCGGTTGAAAGATGGACCAACACAAAGCCGCCACTTGGCTGGATGGCAGCCCTCACTTCTTTGCGCACCGATTCGTAGGGTGCGATTGGCGCGCAAATTGCAATCCCGCCGTTTTTTGTGATCTCTGAGGCTACAAACCCGATGCGTCGAATGTTTATGTCGCGGTGCTCTTTGGAAAAACCGAGCTCCGAGGAGAGATGCTTCCGCACAAGATCGCCATCCAGAAGCGTCACCGGCCGGCCTCCCATCTCCAGGAACTTGACGCGCAGGACGTTGGCAATCGTCGATTTTCCGGAACCGGAGAGACCCGTGAAGAATACGGTGAACCCTTGGCGGTGCCGCGGGGGATAACTGCGCTGTAGTTCATGCGCCACCTCCTCGAAGGTAAACCAATTAGGAAGCTCTCGTCCTTCGGCGAGACGGCGCCGGAGCTCTGTTCCGGAGATGTTTAGAGTGCGCGCCCCAGCCGGGACCTCGTCCTCTTGAACATACGTGTCTTGGTCTTCGAGATAGAGCATCGTGTTGAAGGGAACCGCAGAGATGCCGAGTTCTTTCTGATGAGCGACGAACAACTGCTGAGCCTCGTAGGGCTGGTAAAAAGGCTTGCCGTTTTCATCGTTCCCCGGCCCGGCGTGGTCTCGTCCTACGATGAAATGGCTGCAACCATAGTTCTTGCGGATGATCGCATGCCAGAGAGCTTCCCGGGGACCTCCCATGCGCATTGCAAGAGGCACCAAAGCAAGTTTCACCGTTCCCTTCGGATACCTGGAAAGGAGCTCCTGGTAGCATCTGACTCTGACGTAGTACTCAACATCTCCGGGCCTTGTCATGCCGACGCTCGGATGAATCAGCAAATTGGCTTCCACCTGTTTCGCAGCCCGGAAGGTGAGTTCTTGATGCGCGCGGTGCATTGGGTTGCGGGTCTGAAATGCCACGATTCGCCGCCAGCCCAGCCGTGTGAATTCTGCTCGCAATTCAGCCGGTGTTAGGCGCAGGGTTCCGAAATCATAATGAGCGGGAGCTTGGATTCCCTCTAATCTGCCTCCCACATACCATGGATGCGTCTGTTTCAACAGGTACTGGACGCCAGGGTGACTGGCGCTTGTCGTCCCGTAAACCGCCTTGGCCTCGGCAAGGTGGTCCGCCTGCCAGACCTCTTCGACGTGGAGCGCCGCCAGCATCACGCCTTCCGCATCCCGCAATGCCACCGTACTGCCGGGGCCGACGGAGCGACCGAAATTATCCGGCACGTCGAGGACGACGGGAATGGGCCACAATTTGCCGTCAGCGAGGCGCATGCTAGAGCACGTGCCTTCGTAGTCCGCGCGTGACATGAACCCCCGCAGGGGGGAAAAGCCGCCGTTCAACAGGAGTTCGAGGTCACAGAGTTGTCTGGCAGTCAACTCCCATGTCGGCCAATTTCGCGAGTTCGCGCGGAGTTCAGAGGCCCGTTCCGAGGTCGCGATGAGGCTGATCAGTTCGCCGCCGTACGGCGGGTTCAGATGATTTTGCGAGGTCATTAGACTTCCTCATGTGAGCGAGCCGAATACTGATATTGAGAGTGGATCCTGATGTTTCAAGTGATTCCCACAGCGGCGCATTCTTGTGCGGCGCCGGCCGTTCGAGATTGCGGCTCTATTGCGCCAGGGAGAGTTGATGCTGCGCGGCGAAAACTTGGGTTCCGCCGGCGATGCCGGCACGCTTCTGCGTTTGAAAAACGAGAATTACGAGAGCTGGCTTAGAATCCGTACGTCAAGCGACCATCCGCAAGAGTCGCATAGGCTATCCGAGCCCGCTCGCTGCCTTCGCCTTCGATGCGCCACTTTCCATTGTGACACGCGAGCTTCATCTGGTTTCGGGCCCGCCACCACTGGTCTACCTCACCGGGGAGAGCGATCCAAAGCCCTTCCTCCGTGCGCAGGCGACGTAAGTGAGTCAGCAGGGACCTATAAAGTCCAATTTCTCTTTCCCCTCTGAGATAGTCGGGATGAACGATGAAGCTGATTAGCCCGCTCTTCTGCCTGATCAACTCAATCTGGCGTTTCCAGATGTCGATTGACGATTCGCCGAGAATATGAAGAAGCGAGTAGTCCTGAACGGTGGTCAGGGGGAGCTCAACTATGTGGTCAATAAAATACGGCATGACGGTGCAACACCCACCCCTTTGCGGTTCCAGGTGGGCCACATTGGGAAATGACATGTCATAACTCGCCTCAAGGGCCTTCAGCCAGTCCGCATTTCTGTACATGACCGCAGAGCGAAATCCTTTGGATCCGAAGCTGCGTAGATACTTGTTGATCCGCACCGTTCTCCGCAGGAATTCCTCTCGATCGCTGAATAGATCTCCGTCATGATTCAGATCTTGAATGTTCACCTCAAATCCGCGGCTTCGCAGTTCCTCCAAGAGGTCATCGGAAACAGCGTACTTTTCCTCGGGCACCAATTGAAAAGAGGATTTAATTTCGAACGAGTCATCCAAAGCCATAAGCTCTCGACAAAAGTCCGCACCGGCGGATGTTTCAACGTCGTGAGTCATCATGGCACAGCTTTGCGCGCCCTCCGGCCAGAACCAAATGAAGGGAACTGAGGAAATCCCCTTGGCTTTCATGCAGAGGGTAAGGGCCTGTTCCAGAATTGTGTCCACAGTGCGATCCACCGGCCATTGTGGGAATCGTAGATGGCGCCAGCCGTTTAATTCGATTCGCTGGAGATATTTTCTTATCGAGGTGGGCATCCACGGTCGAAAGAAATAATAAATATCGTGCTTTGCCGCTTTGAAGGTGCGCAGTGTTCGCGAAGTATTGCCTGTCGTCACGTAGCGTTCACGGCGCAAATTGTCTACGACCTCGGACAAGTCAAAAGGAAGTCGGACCCTCCCCCGATCAGTGCCGACAGACCGGCTGACATCGAACAGCGGGCCAGCCGGGTGCCTTGCGGGGATTCCGTTGTGGCACCGACCGTAACACAAAGTCCCAGGGCCACATTGAAAGTAACCACATTCCCCGGACAACTCTCCCGTCAGTTCGAACTCACCAAACTCTTCGGGACACTTGTAATAATCAAGGAGAGCCTGATTCTGCATCTTTTCGTCTTTTACTTACCCATTAGGAATCCTACGACGGATGGGCGGTCTCAGGGCTTCCTTGAGGGCTGTTCCAAGAAATTCCTGACCCGCCGCTTTGCCGCTCTCGCTACCTCCCTTGCGGTGCAGGCCTTATCTACAACGGCCGACATGATCTTGTTGTCGATCACGGGCTTGAATCCCAGTTCCAACATCAGCGGCCCCGCTAAACGCTCAATGAGAGCAATTTCCCACGCCGAGAGTTCGGCGCGCCAACTGTCAGTCCTGCCTGAACGAAAAAATCCTTTTGGTACAGGGAGCTGCTTCTGCTTAAGATTCTCAATGTTGCATTCGTCGAAATACCGCTTGCAGTCGTCCATGCTTGATGGAATGCCCACCTCAGCAAAAAGCCGCATCAGCGCATTGGCGCCGCCAGCGCTCAATTGTTCATAGGTAAGCTCGTGATAATTTGGCGTGGCCGACCTAATTTGCCGGCCAGCGCTCACGTCCACAACCCATTTCTCACAGTTCTTCCAGGCCTCAGGAGAAGCCCATTCCGATGCCCAGCTTTTCGAGGCCGCACGCATAGATGCAGCGACGGAACGCGGATCACGAATAATGTGAACAAAGTGGGCATCCGGCCACAGTTCGAGGATCTCGCGCGAGCAATGAATGTGACCCGGTGTCTTGTCCAAGACGACGGTGGCAGAGGGTTTAGTTTGGGCGATCTTGGCAAAGACAAACGCCTAGGTGATGCGCAGCATCTCGCGAAACTCTTCGTCGCCCAGGAGTTTTGTCAAGCCTACCGGCCGACCTGTCATTCGGTCATCGTTCCAGTGCTCGACCATGGAACGCATGTACTGGTTGAACAAATAAGTTTCCGGAACGGTCGCGATCGCAGGGGACTGCGACAGCAGCAGTTGAAGCCACGTGGTGCCGCTCCGCTGCGTCCCGACGAGAAAAACCAATTTTTTACCGCCGAGGATGTCTTCGGCTTGGTCGTGCGTCAGCAGGGGTTTTTTCAAAACCGTTGTAGTGCTCATTATGGCAGCGCTCCAGGATTACGAGGACGCCTTTACTTGTGGTCGCGAATCCAAAACCGTTTCGGCTTCCAAAAGCCTTGGGAAACAATTCACTGCGCCGCGGACGGCCATTGTTGAGCCGATGAAAACTGTTGCCGCTGGAGCCTTCCGGTCATAGTCTTTCCGAAAGTCGTACCGGAAAACCGACGCGCACACGTAAAACGTGCCGTGGGCCATATTGAGGCTCAACTCGAATCTGCATCGGTAGCTTTCCCCAGGCTGGAGAGAAAATCGGCTATGACCTAGCCCTTCCGTCGTGGTGCCAAATATGCCGTATTGCGTTTCGTCAGTAAGCCATATGGCGAGAGTCAATCCCTCGACCCTTTCCCGCGCCATCACCTCGACGTCTACCCAGGCCGTTTGTCCGGACTCAAATGTGGACCGCTCCCCCATCTCGTCGCTGACCTTGACGTGGGAAATACAGACGGGTTTGCTCTCATCGCCGGCAGACGGCTCTTGCGCATCTTTTAGATAGTGACGAACCACGGAATCGGTGCTGCCAACGATGGCGACCTCGCCCTTCTTCAACAGCATGGCTTGGCTGCAGAGTTCCGTGACGGCTTTAAGGTTGTGAGAGACGAAAAGCACGGTCGTGCCTCCCTTGAGGATGGAACTCATGCGTTCCATGCATCTTTGCTGAAACGTGACGTCGCCCACGCTCAACACCTCATCAACAATAAGAACGTCCGGATCAACGTGCGCGGCCACGGAAAAGCCCAGCCTCGCGTACATGCCGGAGGAATACCGCTTCACGGGAGTATCGATGAACTCCTCGAGCTGCGAGAAGGAGATGATCTGGTCGAGCTTTGATTCGATTTCGCGCCTGCTCATTCCCAGGATCGTTCCGTTCAGGAAGATGTTCTCTCTGCCCGTGAGATCTGGGTGGAAACCGGCGGAAACCTCGAGCAGCGCAGAAAGCCGGCCGTTCACTACCATGTTTCCCTTGGTGGGTTTCATGATGCGGCTCAAGATCTTCAGAATCGTGCTTTTGCCCGCGCCATTGGGGCCGATGATGCCGAATGCCTCTCCACGCTTTACCTCAAACGACACATCCTGGAGGGCCCAGAACTCTCGTTGGTCGTTGCCAGCAAGGTCCTGCCGCAGGAACATCCTTCCCGTCAAAGCAGGAACCAGATCCCGCAAGGAGTTAAACACCTCTCCCTTGCGAAATTTCTTGTACACATGCTCCATCCGGAGTGCGACGTCGGACATCGTTCCTCAGTTCCCCTTAGATGCTCTCTGCGAACGCCGGCTCGAGACGCTTAAAGAACACATAGCCACCAACCAGTGCGACCGTCCCGAAAGCCAAGCTATATGCAATCCACAACGGGTCCGGCGGTTGCTGGTGGGTCACACTGGCGCTGAGGCCTTCGAGAAGAGGCGCCACGGGATTCAGCAACAGCCATTTAGCTTTATCGCCAACCATTCGCGTCTCATAGAAGACCGGAGTGAAGAAAATCCCGAACGTCAGCAGGACTTCGACGATATATTTCACGTCGCGAAAGAAGAGGCCGGCCGCGGATACAATCATTCCTACGCCGCACGCAAAAACCACGATTGCTGCGAGCAGCAAGGGCGTCCACAGTAGCTGGATGCTCCACCCGACCTGCATCGAAAACAGGAAAATCAGGAGGGCGCCCGATGCCACCAAAAGATCAAAGAGGCTGGCCATGACAGCCGCCAGCGGGAAAATTTCTTTGGGGAAATAGATCTTTGTGACGAGCTCTCGATTGTTCATAAGACTGTTACACGAGAATCGGATGCTGGAGACAAGAAACGCCCAGGGCAGGGCCTTGACCGCCACACTCGCCACGTCAGCTTTGTTGATCGACGCATGCGCCGCGAAGGCATACGCATAACGAACGACGATTCCGGACAGTACGATCAGCACCGGCATCAGGATCGCCCAAAGGAAACCCATCACCGATTGCTTGTACCGGACCTTGATGTCGCGATACGTGATCATCCAAAACAGTCCGCGGTACTTGTTAAATTCCCGCAGGTTTTGTCGCATCTGTCTTACCCACCTTTTCGCTATTATTCCTGCGCTGGTCCTGATCCTGCGGACCATCTCCACGGCCTTGCTGCCTAACTTGCCCCGATTGGCGGTACGACGCGACGCTGGCTCCCGCGGCCAACCACACAGTGAACCCGTAGGCGAGTCGCTGCAAGGGGTTTGGTGCGGTCATCCGTCGAAAAGTGCCGACTGCAAACCTGCGCAACAGATAGAGCGGAATCCCGCAGATGAATCATTGTGTGTCTGTCGCGATGTCGTTTCCCTAGATGTTAGCTTAACTTTTATTAAACTACTGCGTCAAGAAGTGGTGCTCTTGAAGTCACTTCTGCGGCACTGGGTGATAAACGAGGGCTGCCGACAATTCCTTAAGGGGTGGCTCGCAGTCGAAAGCAATCCTCAGCCGCCGCCCAGACTTTCGGGCGGACCGCATCCCATGTCCACTGATCCAAGTAACGACGCCAGGCTCTCTCTGCGATTGTAGCTGCCAGGGCGGGTTCCCGGATGGCACGGACGCACGCGTCTGAAAAATTAGGTGCATTGTCCGCGAGAAACATATCGGATTCGTTCACGGCAGCGTAACCGTGAGCACCCAATGTTGTGGACACGACTGGGCACTTCAAACTAAACGCTTGTGCGATTTTGACGCGAGTGCCAGCACCAATGCGAACTGGAACCACCATTGCGGACCAGGTTCTTATTTCGTCAGAAGGATCCGCGAGCCAGCCGAGCGAATCGACGTCGGAGCCGCCAATCGTGCGAATGCCATCGCTGCCCTTGCCAACGAGCCGCAGCCGCGCATCCGGCACAGCAGCCTTGATTTTCGGCCAGCACTGATCTACAAACCACTGAATTCCTTCACGATTCGGGGCGTATTCGAAGAATCCAATAAACCCGATTCGGGGAGGCACGGCAGGATTCCGAACGGGCTCGGCCCCCGGTTTTTCAAATGCGTTCGGGATCACGTGGACGGGAACTTCGACCCCGAGTTCCATCAAGTATCGACGGTCCTCCTCGCTGCAAGCGCAGAGCAACGTAAATCTCTTTCCGAGCAGCTTTTCCCGCCGTTTCCAGACGAATGCTTTGCGGTG
>Ga0187781_10004155_pt1 | contig 10824 bp, 9 predicted proteins | sample 0715_SJ02_MP02_2_FD_132447 | JGI IMG/M metagenome (GOLD analysis project Ga0187781, IMG submission 132447) | Tropical peat soil microbial communities from peatlands in Department of Meta, Colombia - 0715_SJ02_MP02_20_MG | ecosystem: Environmental > Terrestrial > Soil > Wetlands > Peat | place...
ATCGGCTCGAACTTGGTGCACTACTGGCTGGACCGCCACGCCGAGGACACGGTCGTCGTGGTCGACAGCCTGACGTACGCCGGTCGGCGGGAATCGCTCGCGGATGTCGCCTCCGATCACCGGTTCACCTTCGTCGAACGGTCGATCAACGATGCGCGCGCGATGGAGTCCGCGGTGCACGGCGCCGATCTTGTCATCCATCTCGCGGCCGAGTCGCACAACGACCGGGCCATTCACGGGCCGATCCCGTTCGTGGAGACGAACGTGATGGGAACGGCCGTCCTCCTGGAGGCGTGCCGGAAAGCGGACGTCCGACGCTTCCATCACGTCTCCACGGACGAGGTCTATGGGGAGCTCCCTCTCGACTCCCCCCAACGCTTCACCGAGTCGACGGCCTACGCCCCGCGGGGCCCGTACTCCGCGTCCAAGGCGGGGTCGGACCACCTGGTCCGGGCGTGGTACGAGACGTACGGGCTCCCCGTCACCGTGTCGAACTGCGGCAACAACTTCGGTCCGTACCAGTTTCCCGAGAAGCTGATCCCGCTCGCGATCACGCGATTGATGCGCGGGCGCAAGGTCCCCCTCTACGGCGACGGTCGGAACGTCCGGGATTGGATCTACGTGCGGGACCATTGCGCGGCGATCGATCGGATCGCGCACCGGGGTACGATCGGGGCGACGTACCTGGTCAGTGCGGAGAACGAGCATTCGAACCGCGACGTGATCGGCCGGCTCCTTCGTCTGATGGGACGCGCCGAGGACTCGATCGAATGGGTCGCCGATCGGCGGGGGCATGACCGCCGCTACGCGCTCGATCCGTCCCGTCTTCGCGAGGAGCTCGATTGGCGCGCGGAGATGCCGTTCGAGGACGGGCTGCGCGCGACCATCGACTGGTACGCTCACCACGAGGTGTGGTGGGCGCCCCTCGTCGACGCGCCCGCTCCCGGGGCGGGCTGAGCTCGGAGGCGGAGATGGGGGGGCCGAAGCACCGGATCTCGCCGATCGCCCCGCCCGAGATCGGGATCCATGGGATCCACCCCGTGGCGCGGACGTTCCACCACGACCCGCGCGGATTCCTTGTGGAGACGATGCGTGCGGACGACCCGGATGGCCTCGGCTCCCGGTTCCGCATGTCGTACTCCTCGCTCACCCAACCGGGTCGGTACCGCGACGAGAACCGCTGGCATCTCCATCGCGTCCAGACCGACCGGTTCGTCGTCGTGCTCGGCGAGATGATCCTCGCGCTGTGCGACCACCGGCCGGAATCGCCGACCCACGACCGACTCGCCGTCGTCCGGATGTCGGGGGCCGCGTACTCGGGCGCCGGGGGTCCCGGCGCCCCCTCCCCCACCACGAGCTACCTCGTCCCCATCCCGCCGGGAGTCCTCCACTGCATCGGCAACCTGTCCGACCGACCGTTCCTGCTGACGAACTTCCCGACCGAACTCTACGACGCCCGGGACGAGGGGCGGGTTCCGTTCGGGGAGCGCACGATCCCATCCCTCGATGGCCCCTTCTCCTGGGATCTCGTGGACCGGCCGGGGTAGGGCGGAGATGGCCGAGGTGCTAGTCCTGGGCGCGACGTCGATGGTCGGGTCCCACTTTGTCGCCCATTCCGCGATCCCCTGCACGGCGGCCGGCCGTCAGGATCCCCGGGCGGTCGGGATCCCCGTCGAACGGTTCGCCGGGATCGATCTGACGGACCTCGGAGAGGTGGCGTCCGTCGTCGGGGCCGCCCCCGAGCCCGTCGTGATCAATTTCGCCGCCGCGACGGAGGTGGACGCCGTCGAGGCCGAGCGTCCCCGGGCGACCGACCCCGAACCTTCCGGTCGCGCCTGGACCCTGAATGCCCGGATGCCCGAGGTGGTCGCCACGGTCGCCCAGGAGAGCGGCCGGTTCTTCGTGCAATTGTCCACCGACTTCGTCTTCGACGGCCACGACGGGCCGTACGACGAGACCGCGCGGCGTTCCCCGTACTCGGGCGCGATGAGCTGGTACGGATGGACCAAGAGCGAGGGGGAGCGGCGCGCCGCGCTCATGGCCCCGTCGTGCGCCGTGGTCCGGATCGCGTACCCGTACCGCGCGAGCTTCCCCGGTAAGATCGATTTCGCCCGCCGGATCCTCGCGCGCTACCGGGACGGCACCCTCCCGCCTCTCTATGTCGACCAGCAGATCTCGCCGACCTGGGTGCCCGACGTGACCCGAGCTCTCGCGGAGATCGTGCGGCGTCGAGCTCCGGGGACGCTCCACGTCGCCTCCCCCCAACTCACGACCCCGTTCGAGTTCGCCTCCGAGCTCGTGAGCCGGTCCGAGGGTCGAGCGGTCCCTCTGCGGGAAGGACGCATCGCGGGGGCACCGGCCGATCCCCGACGCGCTCCCCGTCCCGTACGCGGCGGGCTGCGCTCGAACCGCGCGGCCGACCTCGGGCTCGAATGGACCGGCTGGAAGCGGGGTATCGCCGAGCTCCTCGCCGCGGAGGGGACGGTCGCATGAAGGGCCTGCTCCTGGCCGGAGGCTACGGCACGCGGCTGCGCCCGCTCACCTTCACGGGCAACAAGCACATGATCCCGGTCGCGAACCGACCGATCCTGCTCTACGGCCTCGACCACCTGCGGGATGCCGGGATCCGTCAGGTGGCCATCGTCCTCGGGCCGATGCACGAAGGGATCCAGGAGGTCGTGGGCGACGGCTCGGGCCTCGGGCTCGAGGTCACGTACATCCACCAGGGTCCCCCGAAGGGGCTCGCGCATGCGGTCGCGTGCGCCCGGGAGTTCCTGGGGAGCGAACCGTTCGTGATGTACCTGGGCGACAACCTGCTCCAGGAAGGGGTCAAGCCGTTCGTCCGGACCTACGAAGCGTCCCACCCGGACGCCGTGATCGGCGCCACGCCGGTCCCCGAGCCGCGGCACTATGGCGTGGTCGAGCTCGACGGCGAGCGGATCGTCTCGCTGGAGGAGAAACCCGCCCGCCCCAAGAGCAATCTCGCGCTCGTGGGGGTCTACCTGTTCACGCCCGCCGTCTTCGACGTGATCGACCGCCTCAAGCCCTCGGCCCGCGGCGAGCTCGAGATCACCGAGGCGATCTGGGGGCTCGTGCGCGCGGGACGTCGCGTGCTCGTGCAGCGCGTCGCCGGGTGGTGGAAGGACACCGGGCTTCCCGCCGACCTGATCGAAGCCAACGACCGGGTGCTCTCCACGATCGACCCGGCCCGGCTCGTCCTCGCGGGGGAGGTCCGACCGGGAGCCCGCGTGCGCGGTGCCGTGGGAATCGGTGCCGGCTCGGTCGTCGAAGCGGGCGCGGAGATCGAGGGTCCGGCGATCATCGGCGAGCAGGTCCGTGTGGGGCCGGGGACCCGGATCGGCCCCGGCACCTCGGTGGGGGCCGGCGGGGTGCTCTTGGGCTGCGCCGTACGCCGCTCGATCCTGCTCGAACGCGTTCGGATCGAGGGGCCGGTGCGCCTCACCGACAGCATCCTCGGTCGCGACGTCACCGTCCGGGCCTCCCGAGCGACGGACGCGGAGGCCGAGATCGTGGTGGGGGACGCGGCTCGGATCGTGCTCTAGCGGCGACGCTCGGGTCCCACCGAACGTCGGAGGACGCCCGTCGCCCCGGGTCGGGTCGAACGGCGATGGGGCTGCCCGAATTTGAATCGGGGTCCCGGGCTCCCAAAGCCCGAAGGATGGACCAATAGAGCGAGGGGAGGGAGGCGCCTCGCCCCCGTAGCTACCCCACAGCCCCGCATCGGCCGTTCAGAGCGCCTTCACCCGCTTGAGGGTTCGCCCGATGCGGCACTCCACCGGACCTGGCTCCACCGACTCGATCCGGTACTTCTGCTTCGCCGGGAGGCTCGGTCCGGCACACGCCCACCAGGTCGGGCAGTCGAGCCGCTGGCAGGGGTACCGGCCCGCCTCGACGGAGCTCCCGCCGATCGCGCTCCGCGCCTCGAGCACGAGCTCGCGCGCGACGGGCACGACCTCCACGACATGCGCCTCGCTCTCCTGGAGCGCGCACGGGTGGGTGATCGACCGGACCTTGGTCACGGAATAGCGCCGTCCCGCGTCGAGCGTGAGGCACGCGTGGCGGTAGGGACACGTGCGGCAGACCGGTCCGCCGCCCTGGTACACGAACTCGTACCCCGGTTTCGCCTCCCCGATGGCGAGGAGCGTGATCTCCGCCATCCTAGCTGCCCGTCACCCCCGTCATCGTCGCGAGGCGCTCGGCCGCCTCCCGCGTGAGGCCGCTGTCGCCGAGGATCGTGTAGCGCTCGGGCCGGATCGTGTGGGCCATCATCAACGCGCGCACGACCTCGTCCGACGAGACTCCGAGCTCCCGGGCGGTCGTCGGGGCGCCGATCGCGAGGAGCGCGTTCTTGACGCGACGCCAGTCGCCGCCGTGCAGGTACATCATCATGATCGCCCCCACCCCGCACTGCTCGCCGTGCAGGCTCGGGCGTTCGGAGATCCGGTCGAGCGCGTGACTGAAGAGGTGTTCGCTGCCGGAGCACGGACGCGACGAGCCCGCGACGCTCATCGCGATCCCCGCGACCAGGATCGGGCGGATCGCGATCCACACCGACTCCTCGAGATTGGGCTTGATCGATTCGGCGCGTTCCATGATCTCCTGCGCGGCGTACTCCGAGAGCGTGGCGGCCGTGCTCGAGTACTCCTCGCCCCGCAGGCGGACCGCGAGCCTCCAGTCGAGCACCGCGGTGACATTGGAGATGACGTCCGCGCATCCCGACGCGAGGAGCCGGAACGGCGCCTGGACGATGAGCTGGGTGTCGGCGATCACGCCGATCGGCACCGCGCCCTCGATGCTCGTCTGTCGTTGCGGACCGTGGAGGCTGGCCCGCGGGGAGGAGATCCCGTCGTGGGCGGCCGAGGTCGGGAGGCTCACGAAGGGGATGCGGAGACGCGCCGCGACGAGCTTCGCGATATCGATCTTGCTGCCCCCCCCCACCCCCACCACGAACCGCGCGCCGGCCGACCGGACCTCCGATTCGACCCGGCCCACCTCGCTCTCCGTCGCCTCGCGCGCGATGACGGTCGTGGCCTGGAAGCCGTCCGACCGCAGGATCTCCGTCGCTCGATTGCCGGCGAGCTCGGCCGTCCGGGGACCCGTGATCACGGCGCACAGGTCGGCGAATCCGAACGTCCGACACGTGACCGCGAGGTCCTCGAGGACCCCATGCCCGACCAGCACGATCCGCGGGAACACCATCCCCCGCGCCTTGCCGAAGACCGCTTCGGGGGTGAGCAGCATCCCGTGGGAAGTGGCGTCTCGTCCCGCCATGGCCCGGAAGGCGGAACGACCGACCTGCCTTCTTTACTTTTCCGATAACGGATTCGGCCCGTGGGCCCCCGCTCACCGGCCGGGAACATCGCCCCAGAGCACCTTGTGCTCCTGGAGCATCACGCGGACGTCGAGACGGTCGCGGAGCACCCAGTCGGCGAGCCGTCCGGCCTCCGTTCCCCACACGGGCTGGAACACGATCGTCGCCGGACCGTCGTAGCCCCGGACGACACGACGCGCGTAGAGGTAGTCCGGGCGATCCGCGATGACGAACTTGATCACGTCGCGGGACCGGAGTCGCGGAAGGTTCGACCACCGGTTGGCCTTCTCCATCTTCGAGGAGGGGCATTTCACGTCGACGCTGAGGGCGACCCGTGGGATACCGAGGTACGGGCCGATGTCAAGCGAGCCTCCGGTCTCGATCACCGTCTCGACGTTCCGCTTCGACAGGGCCCGCACCAGTGCCGGGGCCTCCGGCTGGAGGAGAGGTTCGCCGCCCGTCAGGCAGACCTGGCGCGTGCGGTTCCGTCGGACCTCGGCGAGCAGGGAATCGATCGAGCGCTCCCGGCCGGGGCCGAAGGAGTACTTCGTGTCGCACCAACGGCAGCGCAGGTTGCACCGAGCGGTCCGGATGAACGTCGTCCGTACTCCGGTCCACGGGCCCTCGCCCTGGAGGGAATGGAAGACCTCGATGATCCGCATCGTCCCCCCCGGCGTTCCCCGCGAGGTTAGGGCGTTTTCGGCGGCCGGCCGAGCGCATTCGGCGTCGCTCTAATAGGCAGGGGAGGTGGAGCGGGGGCATGGACCTCGCCCGCGCCCAGCACTGGCAGTCGGAATGGGCGAAGGCGGGAATCGCCACCGGCCAACGGGTCCCGGGGCGGGGAAAGTTCTACGCCCTGGTGGCCTACCCCGGGTCGAGCGGATTCTTCCACGTGGGCCATTTTCGCGGGCTCACGTACGCGGATGCGCTGCATCGGTACCATCGCATGCGCGGCGACGCCGTCCTCTTCCCGTTCGGGGTGCACGCCTCCGGGCTGCCCGCGGTCACGTTCGCCCAACGTGTCCGGGACCAGGATCCCGTGATCGCCGCCCAGCTCGACGATCGGGCGGTGCCCCCGGAGGAGCGACGCCGGCTCGAGGAGCCGGAGTACGCCGCCCGCTATCTCGGTGAGACCTATCGCGCGGAGCTTCGGTCGATCGGGGTGCTCGTCGACCCGACGACGTACCTGACCACGATCGACGACGACTACCGCGCCTTCATCCACTGGCAGTTCCGGGCGCTCGCCGCCGCGCACTCGTTCGTCCAGGGATCGTACTTCGCGTCGGTCTGCCCGGTGTGCGGGCCGGTCGCCGTGGACCCCTCCGAGACCGATCTCTCCGCCGGAGGGACGGCCGAGGTGATCGAATTCACGACGATCCCGTTCCGGCTCGACGATGGGCGCTATCTGCTGGCGGCGACCCTCCGTCCCGAGACGATCTACGGGGTCACCAACCTGTGGCTCGCGCCCGACAGCCTTCTCGTCGTGTGGCACCACGGAGCGGATTCGTACCTCGTGGCGCGCCCGGGGGCGGAGCGTCTGGTCGAACAGCACGGCGGGAAGATCGGTCACGAGGTCCCGACCGCCGAACTGATCGGGCGGACCGTGACCGTACCCCTGCGCGAAGCGTCGGTGCCGGTGCTGGCGAGCCCGATCGTCGACCCGAAGATCGGGACCGGGGTCGTGATGAGCGTCCCCGCCCACGCCCCTGCGGACGCCGCGGCACTGGCGGAGCTCGACCACGAGACCCGCTCGCGCCTCGGAGCGCCCCCGGTGCTCCTCGAGGTGCCGGCCGATTCCACCCTGTCCGCCTCGGAGCGGGAGCTGGTCGCGGGAGAGGGAACCCCGGCGGAACGTGCGCTGCGGACCACGGGCGCCCGATCGCTCGCGAACGGCGAGGCGCTGGCGGCCGCCACGGAGCGTCTCTACCGGCTCGAGTACGTCCGCGGGCGGATGACGGTCCCCCAACTCGAGGGGATCCACGTCCGCGACGCGCGGGACCGGGTCGCCCGGTCGATCGTCGAGGGGGGGCACGGCTTCGCGCTTCGCGAGTTCTCCCTGCCGGTGATCTGCCGCAACGGCCACGAGGTCATCATTCGCCGGGTGCCGAACCAGTGGTTCATCCATTACGGCGATCCGGCGTGGAAGGAGGCGACGTACGCCGCCACCGCGGGTCTCCGCTGTGTGCCCGAGGACTACGCGCGGGACCTTCCGGCCGTGCTCGAGTGGTTCGGGGACCGACCGTGCGCCCGGAAGGGCCGGTGGCTCGGTACCCCCTTGCCGCTCGACCCGGAGTGGATCATCGAACCCATCGCCGACTCGACGCTGTACATGGCGTACTACATCGTTCGACGCTTCGTGAACTCGGGCCGGCTTCGGCTCGTCCAATTGACCGACGCCTTCTTTGATCACGTGTTCCGGGGCATCGGTCCGGGCGAGCCGTCGGTGGACCGCTCGCTTCAGGAGGAAGTGCGGGCCGAGTTCCTCTACTGGTACCCGCTCGACCTCAACATCGGCGGGAAGGAGCACAAGCGGGTGCACTTCCCGGCGTTCCTCTACACCCACGCCCGACTGCTACCGAGCGAACTGCAGCCCCGCGGGATCTTCGAACACGGTTGGATCACGAGCCCCGAGGGCGGGAAGATCTCGAAGAAGGACGTCGGCGGCAAGAAGGGGCGGGTCCCGGTGATGGACCAGGCGCTCGCCCAATGGGGTCCGGACGCGCTGCGATTGACGTACATCACCGCCGCCTCGCCGAGCCAGGACGCCCAATGGGACCCCGAGCTGGTAGACGATTCGGTGCGACGTCTCGAGGAGGTCGAACGCCTGGTGCGCGAGTCCGCAGGCGATGTCCGGGGACCACCCGAGCTCGAGGCCTGGCTTTCCGATGCCATCCACGTTCTGCTCCGCGACGTCCGGGCGGCGTACGAGAACCTGGACCTCCGACGCGCCGCCGAGCTCACGTACGTGCGGGTGCCCGCGCTGCTGCGGCGCTACTACCTTCGGGGCGGGGTCGCCGGTTCGCTGACCGACCGGGTGCGCGACGCCTGGATCCGGATGCTATCGCCGATGACACCCCATCTCGCCGAGGAAATGGGGGAGCGCGCCGGCACGCCCTTGGTCGCGGCCCGGCCGTTTCCCTCCCCGGACGACTTCGCGCGGTCGGAAACGGCCGAGGCCAGCGAGGCCTACATCGATCGGGTGGAGGAGGACCTCAGGGCCGTACTGCGCCCGATCCAGGAACGGGGCGGTGGCGTGCCGCCGGAAGTGATCTTCTACGTGGCCGATCCGTGGAAGCGTTGGGTGGAGAAGTGGGTCGGCGAGGCGCTCGCCCGCGGCGAGGCGCCGTCGGTCCGGGAGATCATGGAACGCTCCGTCACGCAGCCGGAGGTCGCCGCGCACCGGGCCGAGGTCGCCCGTTACGTGCAGCGGATCGTGCCGCTGCTGCGCGGATCGTCCGGCCCGCTGCCGGCGGTCGCGGAGATCGAGCTGTTGCGATCCGCCGAGGGGTATCTTCAGCGCCGGTTCGGGTTCCGCTCGATCTCGGTCGTCCGCGAGGCGGAGTCCGAGGCGGTCGATCCCCGGGGTCGACGGGAGCGCGCTCGGCCCGGAGCTCCGGCGTTCTACCTCGTTCCGGCCGCGGGCGCCTGATCCGGCGCGCTCGACCGCGAGGGCCCGCTCACCGGCCGCCGCGGGGCCCGGGCCGACGCCGTCGGGGCCGTGACGGGAAGTTCAGGTACATCCGGGACGGCGTCGGGTGGGCGGAGACCTTCCGGTACTTCGCGCTCCGCTTGGCCGAGTAGCTGCGGGTCACCGGCCCGGAGATCTCGAAGTAGATCAGCTGACCGACCGGCATCCCGGCATAGATGCGCACGGGCAACTTCACGCTCATCTCGAGCGTCCAGTAGTTGCAGAATCCCTCGTCACCCTTGCCCGCGGTCGAGTGGATGTCGATCCCGAGCCGGCCCACGCTCGACTTCCCCTCGAGGAACGGGACGTACCCGTGCGTCTCGGTATACTCTTCCGTGACCCCGAGGTACAGCTGACCGGGCACCAGGACGAAACCTTCCTTCGGGATCCGCTGCTCGCGGACCGGGTTCGGCGCGCGGGCATCGAGCGCCGCCGCCGTATACACGGAGATGAACGGCCCCAGGTGGACGTCGTACGAGTTGGTCCCGAGGCATTCGGGCCGGAACGGCCGGATCACGATCTTCCCGGCGCGCATCTCCGCGCGAATCTTCGTGTCCGAGAGGATCATGACGGCCGGGCGCGCCGAGCCGCGCTCGATATTTAAGAGGCGGGCGGCGAGGGGCGTCCGGATCCTTCGAGGGCGATGGCGGCGTATCCGACCACCTGGCGCATCGCCTCGACCTCTCCCGAGTGTCCCCAGCGCAGGAGCCGGGGCGACAATGGACGGGTGCGGGTCGCGGCCAGGAGGACGGTCGTGGGCGCGATCCCGCACATCGAGATCTGGTGCCGACGGACCGTCTCATACAGGCCCCGCGGATCCCGCGCGAGGATCTGGTCGATCGCGAGGTGGTCGAGTCGATCCGCAGTTTCGGGCGACACGTAGTGGGAGAAGTCCGACGAAGCGAGGAGCAGCACGTCGCGGTCGCGGACGGCTTCGACGACCACGCCGGCGACCTCTTCGAGGAACGAGAGAGGGCCGTATCCTATCCCGAGCGCGACGAATCGCGGCCGGGGCAGAACGTACTCGAGGAACGGAAGCTGCACCTCGATGGAATACTCGCGCGCGTGCGCGACCTCGTCGATGTCGATCGGCCCGGCGTGGAGTGCGCGGACGAGGTCGTGGTCCACGGCCATGGGGCCGAGCGGCGTGAGCCACGCGCGATCGGAGAGGGACGCCCCCCGGCTCACACCGTGGTGGTCGCCCCCGAGGAGGAGGACGGTCGCCGGCGGGCGTTCGGCCGCCACACGAGCGTAGACGTGGGCTGCGATGGGACCGGAGTACCGGTATCCCGCGTGCGGGACCACCGCCGCCTCCAACGTGCGCTCAGCACTGCGTTGACGGACGGGAAGCTCCCCCGGCCCCCGGGGATCGCGAAAGCAGCCTTCGATCTCTTCCGCGAGGGGCTTGCCCGATTCGGGGTAGAAGGCCCCCGCCACCACCGGGCGCCGCGGGCTCGCTTCGGGCATGGTACGCTCACGCCGCCGAGAGCTCCGCGACGACCGCTTTCGCCTCGGTCTCGTCGAGCCGCTCGCGCTGCCCCGCGCGGAACGGGTTTCCCTCCCCGTAACGGGGAATGACGTGGAAGTGGACGTGGAACACGATCTGCCCGGCATTCGCGCCGGTGTTGAGCGCGACGTTGTAGTGCGGGGTTAGTCGCCGCTCCACGCGACGGCAGATCTCGTCCAGCGAGCGAACGAGGTGCATCTGGTCGTCGAACGGGATGTCCGTCAGCCGGGCGCCGTGGCGTTTTGGGATGACGAGCAAATGCCCCCGGGTGAACGGGAAGATGTCGAGGAACGCCAT
>Ga0187781_10004156_pt1 | contig 10824 bp, 13 predicted proteins | sample 0715_SJ02_MP02_2_FD_132447 | JGI IMG/M metagenome (GOLD analysis project Ga0187781, IMG submission 132447) | Tropical peat soil microbial communities from peatlands in Department of Meta, Colombia - 0715_SJ02_MP02_20_MG | ecosystem: Environmental > Terrestrial > Soil > Wetlands > Peat | place...
GAGCAGCAGGCCATCGTCGGTGCAGGCGAGTCCGAGATTCCGCGGCCCGGACTCGCTCAGACGCCACATTTGGTGCATGGCTTTTGCCTCGAATTGGTATTTTTGGTGACAACAAGGCGCAGAAGCGCCTTCTTCGCCCGGTGGCGAAGGCGTCGGATCGGTTCAGGACGAAAAGAGGATGCAGTTCAGGCGACGAACTGCGTCATGGCGAGCGCAAGCGAAACAATCCAGCCGCTGGATAGATTCGCCATTGCCGCTCCTTGCAAGACTGCGTGCCGGAAAAGAAAGACCTAAATGGCCTGATTGCGTCCGGCCTGAGAATATCGAGGTTTGACTTCGAAAGAAGACGCTCAGTCTTCTTGCTGGCGATGGACGTCGTGGACGAGCACGCCCGAACCGGGCGGCGGCATGGCCATCCATTCCTGACGCTTCAGCGTTCGGCGGGTATCTTCATACCCGCTCTGCCAATGCTCGCGCATCGACGTACCGGAGAACTCGTAGTCCTTGGCGTGACCCTCATAGGCCTTCTGCTGATAGATGATGTGCAGAATGGTGATTTCCGGTAAGGCCGCCAATTCCTCGAGCCGCCGGCGGTCTTCGTCGTTGAGCTGGTCGGTTGGGACTTTCGCCAGCGCCTTGGCCAACAGCAGTTTCAGATTGTGGATGCGCCGGTAGACATCGGTCGTGTAGCGCGTGCGCGACGAATACATAATGTCCTTGTGGCGGGCCATCACGTCCTGAATGTCGCGCGGCAGCACGCCGCGCGCGCTGAACAGATCGACCTGGAACACCAGCGTATTCAGCCTGTCGTCCTGATCGAGCAAATGCTGCAGCGGCGTGTTGGAGACTATGCCGCCGTCCCAGAAATGGTCGGTCCCGATCTTGATCATCGGCAAGGCCGGCGGCAGCGCACCGCTCGCCATGATATGCTCGGGCTCGATCACTTCCTTGGCGTTGTCGAAATAGACGAAGTTGCCCGACAGCACATTCACCGCTCCGACCGAGAAGCGCGTCCGCTGTTCATTGATGAGCGAGAAATCCACCAGCTCGAGCAAGGTATCGCGCAGCGGTGCGCTGTCGTAGTAGCTCGTCGCTGTCGTCGCGCCGGTGAGGCTCATCCACGGATTGGGAACGCGCGGCGAGAAAAAGCCCGGCTGCCCGGCGACGCTGGTGACAAAGCAGCTATGGGCGTTGCGCGCCTTGCGGAAAATATCGCCATCCGGCGTGAACGGCCAGATCTTCCGCTCGGTGATCATGTCCCAGAAGGTCCGCAGCTGGCGCAGACGATGCTTGGGTGGATTGCCGGCGATAATCGCCGAATTGATCGCGCCAATGGAGACCCCTGACACCCAGTCGGGCTCGACGCCGGCCTCGTGCATCGCCTGATAGACACCGGCCTGATAGGCACCAAGCGCGCCACCCCCTTGCAGGACAAGCGCAATACGGTCGCAGCGTTCGGGTCGCCAGCCCTCGCCGGGGCGGGCAGGAAGCGGCGGATGCTCGATCGGGCGTGTGCGGACGTCATGCATGGCGTGGAACTCGGAATGCGAATGGACAATGGGGCGATGGCCTTTCAGCTTTGCCAAAGCAGGTGACCGCCAGATGACAAAAGCGAAAATGAAAAATTGTCACAGCGGTGTCGGCGTCATTTCACATTCTCCGCCTTGGGTGTCGCTCGACCGTCGATTGGCTTCAGGGGGAAGTAAGATGCGGGCAGGCAAAACCGCCATTGTGACCGGCTCGACCAGCGGCATAGGGCTTGGGATCGCGAGCGCACTCGCCGGACACGGCGCCAATATCGTGCTCAACGGCTTCGGGCCTGCTGACGAAATCAAGAAAATCGTCAGCGATCTCAAGCGTCAACACAATGTCGGCGTGATGTATTCAAACGCCAACATTGCCGATCCGGACGAGATCGAAGACATGGTGGAGCGCACGCGCGCCGAATTCGGCGGGGTCGACATCCTGGTCAACAATGCCGGCATTCAGCACGTCGATCCGATCGAAGAATTCCCGGTCGACAAATGGAATGCGATTATCGCCATTAATCTATCGGGCGCATTTCACACCTGCCGGCTCACGGTGCCCGACATGAAAAAGAAAGGCTGGGGGCGCATCATCAATGTCGCCTCGGCGCACGCGCTGGTCGCCTCTCCGTTCAAATCGGCCTACGTATCCGCCAAACACGGGCTCGCCGGCTTGACGAAGACGGTGGCGCTTGAATCGGCGGAGCACGGTGTCACCGCCAACGCGATCTGCCCGGGATATGTGCTGACGCCGCTCGTTCAGAAACAAATTCCCGAGCAGGCTAAGGCCCGCGGGATCAGCGAAGAAGCGGTGATGAAGGATGTTCTGCTGGCGGCGCAGCCGACCAAACAATTCGTCGAAGTCTCGCAAATCGCCGCCCTCACCACCTTCCTCTGCTCCGACGACGCTGCCTCGATCACCGGCGCCTTGCTGCCGATCGACGGCGGCTGGACCGCGCATTAGTGCATGTCCCGGAAAAGTGCGAACCGGCTTTCCGACAAGGACATGCTCAAATCATAGTCTCGAGCCACCATGCGAAAACAAGATATTCTGAAACTGCCGTCGATGCCGGCGAGTGGTCCGAGCTACCCGGCTGGGCCCTATCGCTTCATCCACCGCGAATTCATGGTCATCACCTACGAGACCGATCCGGAGATCGTCCGCGATCAACTGCCCGAACCGCTGGAGCCGGTTGACGCGCCGCTCGTCCATTACGAGTGGATCAAGATGCCGGACAGTTCCGGCTTCGGCGATTACACGGAGTCCGGCATGGTGCTGCCCTGCCGGTTTCGCGGCGAGGAGGCGAATTTCGTCGTGCAGATGTATCTCGACGACGATCCGCCGATTTCCGCCGGCCGCGAGATCTGGGGATTTCCGAAGAAATACGCGCACCCGAAGCTGGAAATCGTCAAGGACACGCTGACCGGTACGCTCGAGTATGCCGGGCAGCTCGTGGCCATGGGCACGATGGGCTACAAACACGAAGCGATGGCCGGCAACGGCGAACGCACCACGGCGCTGTTGGCCAAGACGCAGATCAATCTGAAAGTCATTCCCGGCGTCGACGGCCACCCGGAAATCTGCCAGCTCGTCGCCTATAACTTGACCGACATCGTCGTGAAGGGCTCCTGGCTCGGGCCGGGCCGGCTTCATCTCGTGCCGCACGTGAACGCGCCGGTCGCCGATTTTCCCGTGCGCAAGATCATCGGCGCGCATCATTTCGTCGCCGACCTCACCCTCCCCTACGGGCGCGTGCTCTTCGACTACAACAAAGAGTGAGCCGACGCCGTCACACGCATGTAACCGAACGCGCCTTTGCTCACGGCCCAAACAGACGGGACGGCAGAGGACAAGATGAAAGCGCTCGATGTGATGGTTCGCAACGTCGTCACGGTCAAGCCTGACGACGAGGTCGCCGATGCAATCAAGCTTCTGGCCGAACATGATGTCAGCGCGCTGCCGGTGGTCGATGAGGGCAACAACGTCGTTGGCATCATCAGCGAAGCCGACCTGTTGCACCGGCAGGAGATCGGTACGGCGAAACATCGGCCGTGGTGGCTCGAAGCGGTGACGCCGGCTTCGACGCTCGCTAGCGAGTTCGCCAAGTCGCATGGCCGGCGCGTTGCCGAGGTCATGTCGACCGATGTCGTGTCGGCTGCGGAAGACACGCCGCTTGGGGAAATCGCGACAATGCTGGAGCGGCATCGCATCAAACGCGTGCCTGTTCTGCGGGGGGGAAAATTGGTGGGGATTGTCAGCCGCTCGAATCTGATTCAGGCGCTGGCCTCATCGCGGGCGCCGGCGGCCGGCGCGGGCGCCGAGACCGACCGCAAGATTCGGCATGAGCTGCTGGATAGGCTGGGCAAAGAAGATTGGACCGATTTCGGCGAGCGCAACGTGATTGTCAGTGGGGGGATCGTTCATCTGTGGGGATTGGTCGGCTCGCCCGAGGAGCACAAGGCGCTCTTGGCGCTTGCCGAAGGCGTGCCGGGCGTGGCGAGCGTTTCCGACGAGATGATCCCGGCTTATTGAGAGCCTAGCGCGCGGCCATTCGACCCCGCGCGGGCTATCATCACTTCCGCAATAATGCGCGCCCGCCGCACATGCTCGGGATTATCGGGGTCGAGCCGGTCGGTCGCAGCGCTCATCAGAAGCCCGCCGTCGGGCGTACGCTTGGTGACGATGTCGCGTGTCAGCGAGACGCCGGCGGCGTGCTCAGCCGAGAGGTAGCCGATCCAGGGAATATGGTAGATGCTGTAAGGAAACGTCGGATCGAGCGGAAGCCGCGCCACGCTGTCAATCCTCGTCCCGACCAAGCCAGGCACGATCTCTACTCCCGGTATGGAATGGTGCCGGATCGAAAAGCGTGCGCGCACGCCCACGGCGCGCGCCAGATCGCATTGATCGCCGACAGCGCCGCCTTGTACAGAGGGTAGGTCACGATCGTAAGATCCGGCGGCTCCAAGCGTTCTCCGAATTCAAGATCTATGCTTCCGCCATATTTGCCGCCCGCCTCTAGCCTCATCTGCACCTCACGAGAACTGTTGAGTTCGCCCCCTACCGCGATCCCGGTGTAGCCTTCGTCCGGACTGGGCTCCCTAGCATCGTTCAGGACGACATGGTTTTCGATAATTTCCGTGATTCGCGTCCGCGCGACGCCAAGCGGGACTAATTTGATGTTTAAGAAATCAGCTATTGCATCTCCAGAACTCGGATTTGGGAAATCGGAGATTATCCAATCGCCGAAAACGGGATCGATCCCGCTCAAGGCATCAAGCGTCTTCAGGAATTTGGCGCCGATCGCTGCCGGCGTCTCCACCCGCCCATGCCAGTTGGAGCGAATGGAATATACATAGCATGGTTCTGTCGTCATGGAGGGCAACGCCTCAAACAAGTTGGTTACCGCTTGGCCGTTAGACCCCGTTGATAATCAGGCGTCCGTCTCGATAGTGACGTCAATATCGGCATTGCGGCGGCGGCGATATTCCGTCCGCGCGTCTGCGAACGCCCGTTTCACCAGGTTGATATGCTCGTACACATCTTTGGGTACGCTCCGTACCCCGGAAATCTTGATCGTGTAGGGTGGATCAATTGCATTAATGCCGCCCCATATCATCGAATCGATCAACGCATCCGGACTTTCTCCATGCCATTTTGGCGCTCCGACAGCAGTCAACAACGCACGATAGAAATCGAGCACCGTCTTCCAGTTGGCCGCATTAAGCTCAATTGTGTGCATGTTTTCACTTTCCCCCGCGTATTCAATTGAATTGGATAAAAGCTGCGATAGTGAGTGTTCGTGTAGTATATCAACAATCGACGTGTCCGCGTGTATCCCGGCTTCCAACGCCGCGTATTGCGCGCCCGGCCTCCAGGCAGTGTCCGGCGTGGCATCGGACAGCACCTGCTGTGACGACGCGCTTGCAGCGCCGGACCAATCCCCGCTTGTCCATTGGCCGCCGTCGGGGTGCCCAGCGGGCACGCGCGGCTGTGCCGGGTTGTAGAGTTTCTCGATCGTGTCGATGTAACGCGCGTCTAGGCGCAGCGCTTGGAATATGGCAAGCGGCGTGGCGCCGTGATCGAGCGCGCCCTTCGCCATACGCAGACGATGTGCTGCTAGCGGAAAATCGTCGAGCGCTCGCAGCCCGCTGTGCGCCAAATGGAGATGCGCGGTGAAGTCGTCGCCTGCACGCCACGATTTCGCAGCGCGCTCGATGTTGCCGAGAACCGAAGGCGCAACCGCCCTGCCATACGCGGCGGACAAAAGCGCGAGCACGCGCTGTTCCCGCCCTTTCAGGCTTTGCAGCTTGCGCGCTCCTTCGGCTGCCACCAGGATCGTGCCCGCGCCGAGCATCAGCCCCTGCGCTGTGAAGATCATCGCCGGGCTGGCGAAGACGATGCCTTCGCACGCAAGCAAGCCGTTACGCGGCTGTTGGTACAGCACGCGCCTTCTCCGTCGTTTGTTGCTGAGTAAAAAGGCCGCCGCGCGCGCGGGGCGCTTCGGACTTCAGGCGGGCGTTCGCGAAAGCTGGACGCGATCGGTCGCGCTAAAGCCGATTGGGCGCCCATTTCCCGCTGCCATGGGCGCCGCCGCCGCTCGACCCGGAACCGGCCAGGAATTATTCTTTACGAGATGGAAGGCGCTGTCGATTTGGCCGTCGCCCGTTCGACTATAGGCCGATCGCAACATCCAACCGTGAGAGGAAAGCCAATGCAGTACCTGCTTCTGATTTACGAAAACGAGAGCAACCGCGGCAACGTAGACCGCGCCAAGATCGTCGAGGAATACGGCAAGTTCACCAAGTCGATCATCGAGAGCGGCAACTTCAAGGGCGGCGACGGTTTGCAGCCGACATCGACGGCGACCACGGTTCGCGTCAAAGACGGCAAGCCCGTGACTACCCACGGTCCATTTGCCGAGACGCGCGAAGCGCTGATTGGTTACTATGCCATTGAGGCCAAGGACCTCGACCAGGCGCTCGCGATTGCGGCGCGCGTGCCGTCGGCGAAGGTTGGAGCCATCGAGGTGCGCCCGGTCATGGTGTACAACTGACCCCAGGGCGTTTTCTGAAAATCGCTTTTCGGCGATGACGGATCAGATCGGACTGTTGTTCCGCAACGAGAGCGGCCGGGTTTTGGCCACGCTGATTCGCCTGCTCGGCGACTTCGAGCTCGCCGAGGACGCCATGCAGGATGCCTTCGCGGCGGCGCTCATGCAGTGGCCGAGCGAAGGCATCCCGGCCAATCCGCGGGCGTGGCTCGTGAATGTCGGCCGCCACAAGGCGATCGACCGGCTGCGGCGCCACATGCGCTTTCTGGCCAAGCGCGAGCAGATCGAAGCCGAGCTGATGTCCGAGCGTCGGATCGGTGAGTGGATTCCGGAAGACCAGGCGGCGGAGGGTGCGTTGGAGGACGACGTCCTGCCGCTCATCTTCACCTGCTGCCATCCGGCCTTGCCGGAAGAGGCCCAGATTGCATTAACGCTGCGCACCATCTGCGGACTGACGACCGTGGAAATCGCCAAGGCCTTCCTGGTGTCGGAAAAGACCATGGCGCAGCGGCTGGTGCGCGCGAAGACCAAGATCCGCGATGCCGGCATCCCTTATGAGGTGCCTTCCCTCGACATGATCGGCGACCGGCTCAACGGCGTTCTCGCGGTCATCTATTTGATCTTCACCGAGGGCCATACCGCCACATCCGGCCCAAATTTGATCCGCGGCGAGCTTTGCCGGGAAGCGATAAGGCTCGGTCGCCTCTTGGTCGAGGTCATGCCGGCGCGGCCGGAAGCGAACGCGCTGCTGGCGCTGATGCTGCTCCACGATGCACGCCGCGACGCGCGCACGGCCGAAAACGGCGACGCCGTTCTGCTCGAGGCGCAGGACCGCGCACGCTGGGACAAAACACAAATTGCGGAAGGCCTGGAAAGGATCGAAGCCGCGCTGCACGCGCTGGTGCGGCCGAACACCTATGCGGTGCAGGCGGCGATCGCCGCGCTGCACATGCGCGCGCAGCGTTATGAGGATACCGACTGGCCGCAGATCGCCGCGCTCTACGAAGTCCTGATGCGCATCCATCCCTCGCCCGTGGTCGAGCTCAACCACGCGGTTGCCGTATCGATGGTCGACGGACCAGAACGCGCGCTCCGGCTGGTCGATTCGATTGCGCAGCGCGGAGAGCTTAACGCCTATCACATGCTTCCGGCCGTGCGCGCCGACCTGCTGCGCCGTTTGGGACGGCGGGCCGAGGCGATCGAAGCTTATCAGCAGGCTTTGAAAAGCGTGGAGCTCGAGCCCGAGCGGCGCTTTCTTGCGGCGCGGCTTGCCGAGCTGAGCTGATTAGGTCGGCACGAACTTTCTTTCATCGAGCATCCAAAGGCACATGCGCGCGTCGTAGCACTGCGGCGGCCATGTTGACGCGGCAATGGCCTCGATCGCCTGCCGCGCCGCCTGCGGCGCCACTGCAAGCGTAGCCTTTGCTGCGCTCAGACGCACTTGCATATTCGGATATCCGTACAGGGCCACAAGCGCTTTGCGCTGATCGCCCGATCGATTCTTCAACTCGCCTTCGACTTCCATGAGTTTACGAAAGAGGCGGTTATATTTCGCCGTGTCGTCTGCATCCAATGCCTTCGATTGCGCTACTCCGATTTCTGCGAACAATTCAACAAGGCTGTCAACGGAAAGACCGTCCAATTTCGCTCGCGACGTCATTTAAGCACTCCGAATTTTCGAAGGACCGTCAGGCCAAATTCGTAGCGTTCTTTCCAGGACTTTCCCGTGATGTATTGTCTCGGCGTCAGCTTCAAGCCATTCTCGTCGAGATAATCTTTGTTTTCCGAATCCAACCAGCTATTGATCTCCCAGTGCTTGAGCTTCGGGATAGGGACGACATTATCGGGCGACTCGATCCAGGTCTCGGGGATGCCATCCTTTTTGGACCAACGCTCAACGATGTGATGCTCGTCGTAACCAGGCTTCGTATTCTGCCGCAACTCGTCAAGCGTCTTCGGCGGATCGAAGTATGACCGAATATAAGGATAAGCTGCATAGCCCCAATAGGCCGCTTCCACGGCAAGAAGGAAATCGCCGATGGGGCCGCCGATCGTTCCCTCAAGGCCTATCCTCACCCCGATGCGCGCGAGCGGCTTCCAGCCGCCCTTGCCAAGCCATCGTACGGCGGCTTTGGTGAAGTCCCAAAATGGTGATGTGTTGTACCGTAGGTTTTCGGGCACTTCCGGTGCTGGCTCGAGCGGCGGCCCTTGGTTGTGGCCGATGCCGGGAGGCGGCTCGTTGGCCGCATATTGTGCGCCTGGCTTCCAGGTATTGTCCGGCGTCGCGTCAGACAGCACCTGGTGTGATGATGCATCTGCAGCGCTGCCCCAATCCCCGCTCGTCCACTCGCCTCCGTCTGGGTGCCCGGCGGGCACGCGCGGCTGTGCGGGGTTGTAGAGTTTTTCGAGCGTGTCGATGTAACGCGCGTCGAGGTGCAGTGCTTCAAATACAGCGCGCGGCGACGCGCCGTGGTCCAGCGCGCCCTTCGCCATGCGCAAGCGAAGCGCCGCATTGGCCAAATCGGCCAGCGAATGCAGCCCGCTGTGCGCCAGATGGAGATGCGCGATGAAGTCGTCGCCTTCGCTCCAGGATTTGGCGGCGCGTTCGATATTGCCGAGAACGGATGGCGCGACCGCCGTGCCGTAGGCGGCGGACAAGAGTGCGAGCACGTGTTGTTCCCGCCCTTTCAGGCTTTGGAGCTTGCGGATGCCCTCGGCCGGCACCAGGATGGTGCCCGCACCCAACATCAGACCTTTGCGGCGTGAATATCATCGTCGGGCTGGCGAAGGCGGCGCGCTCGCGCGCAGCCCAGCGGTCACGCGGCTGTTGGTACAGCACGTGCCTTCTCCATTAGTTCTGGCTGGTAAAAAGTTGCCGTGCGGGACGCACACCGGCCGCGGTTCACCGTTTCGGACGGACCTTCACGAAAACTCGATCTGAAAGGTCAATAAGGGATTTGAGAGTCCCAAATTGTCTCCTCGCTCGCGCGCCTCGCATTGACGCGGGGGCGAGGCCGACCTAACACTCGACTGCCCCTAATGCAGATGCGACCATGCCCGTTCGATCGCCCATTTGACCGTTGCCTCGACGATCCAGCCAAAGACGACGATGCCGGCAAAGCCGATCGAGGCCCAGGCCGCAAGCTTCGAACGCGACACTTCCAGCGCCGCGACGGCCGGGCGCATCATTTCGACCGCCGCCGCGTGCTGATCGAGCTTGCGCGTGAGTGCAGCAATCGCCGCCTGGCTCTCTGAATGCCAGCGGTCGCGGGTCTCGCGATCCTCGTCGGTGCGGCGCTGCAGCTCAAGGAACCTTTGGTTTCGTTGAAAAATTTCACTTTGCCGATGACGCTCACGTGCTCACTCCGCATTCCAGTGTGTTGAAAGAGTTCGTTGCGACGCGCTCCGTCCCTCATTTCGAGACGCGCAAATGCGCGGCGTCACCAGGTGGCGACGGCCGCGCGCATGGATGAAAGAGTGGAGGGAAGCGGCGGGCGCAGTTTTGCAAGGCCCGCATGCGCGTGAGAGATGCACCACGAATGCGGACTTGTCAAACCGACCCATCCGATAATCACGATCATCGAATGCAGCATCATGTTGAATTTCCTCACCAAAAAATTTTTGCAGTGTCGAGATGAAAAATGTCGCCGAATGGCGCGGCGGGCGTCGCACTCGCTTGATTCTCTACGTGTAGCGCAGCGCAGCGGCGAGCTCGCGCACCAAGTTAGCAGTGTATTTATTGAACCAATCCGCATAAGGCGCGGCTTTCTCGCCGCGCGCGGCCGCTTCAAGCCGATATGCGCGATAGGATTGATTCACGGATTTCAATTCGCCGGTTCGCCTGAGGTTTTCGATTTCCTCGTCGACGCGCGCGATGATCCTCTCAGCATCGGTGCGTATCTCATCATCCGAACAAAGCACGACGTGAAGGCGCTTCGCCGTGCTTTGGATCACAGCGGACAAATCATCCACCGCAGGCGCAAAAGTGGTCGACGACCCGCGCGTTGGCTCGTCCTTTGATTCGCGACGCCGCAATCGAGCGGTCGCGGCGACAGCGACGCGCTCCGCATCCGCGGCGCGGCGGCACCACCATCCTATCCTCACCGCGCGCGGAGAGCCTGACGACGCGGTACCGTGCGCCTCTTCGATCGCCACAAGCCGCGTCCCCTCGCCGCCGCGAATTGCGGCGATCGCCACAAGTCCCAAGCCCTCGCGATAGGCGGCGATCAGCGCCGTTGGGTTTTGGC
>Ga0187781_10004158_pt1 | contig 10823 bp, 8 predicted proteins | sample 0715_SJ02_MP02_2_FD_132447 | JGI IMG/M metagenome (GOLD analysis project Ga0187781, IMG submission 132447) | Tropical peat soil microbial communities from peatlands in Department of Meta, Colombia - 0715_SJ02_MP02_20_MG | ecosystem: Environmental > Terrestrial > Soil > Wetlands > Peat | place...
CGCGATTCGGACTCCGTGGTGCCTGCGAGGACGTAGGATGCGGTGCCCATGGAGCCGCCGATCAGCACCGGTTGGCCCGCAGCGCGCAGCACCTCCGGCACATCGGGGTGTCCGGGTCCGAAGGCTCGCGTCGCCCCCTTGCGGTGCACGTAGAGTCTGCGCGACTCGCCGTCGGTCCGGTGCTCCTCGACCTTGCAGGTGTTGTGCGAGACGTCGTACAGCAGCGCGAGCGAGGCCTGCGGCAGCAAGTCCGCAAAGACCTGACGCACCAGGTGGGTCAGAATCTGCCGGTTCGCGAGGGCGCAGTTGATTGCGGCGCGCATCACTCCGAGATACGTGCGGCCGACATCCGAATTGATCGGCGCACACGCCAGCTCACGGTCGGGCAGGCGAATGCCGTACTGCCTGGCCGACGTCGCCATGCGCTTGAGGAAATCGGTGCCGATCTGGTGACCCAGCCCACGCGAGCCGCAGTGGATCATGACCACGACGTCGCCGATCTTGAGTCCAAAAGCAGCGGCGATCGATGAGTCGAAGACGGCCGTGACCTCCTGCACCTCCAGGTAGTGATTGCCGCTCCCGAGCGTGCCCATTTCGTCGCGCTGTCGCTCCTTGGCACGCTGCGGAACCATTTCGGGCTCGGCGCCCGACATCTGACCCCGCTCCTCTATGCGCTCGAGATCCGCAGCGAGTCCCCAGCCGCTCTCAACCGCCCAGCGCGCCCCGCCGGCGAGCATCGCATCCATTTCCGCGGGCCCCAGGCGGATGGCGCCGGTGCTGCCGACGCCCGCCGGGATGCGGTAGTAAAGCGCTTCCGCCAGCTCCTTCTGAACCGCGGCGAGGTCGGTCCGCGTCAATCCCGTGTGCAGGCAGCGGACGCCGCAGGAGATGTCGAAGCCGACGCCGCCGGCGGAAATCACGCCCCCCTGGTCGGGGTCGAATGCGGCGACGCCGCCGATCGGAAAGCCGTATCCCCAGTGTGCATCCGGCATGGCGTAGGAGGCCTTCACGATCCCCGGGAGCCTCGCGACGTTGACCGCCTGCTCGTACACCTTCTGGTCCATCTCGCGCACCAGCGCCTCGGTCGCGAAGATCACGGCCGGCACCCGCATGTCATCGTGCCGGGGGATTTCCCACTCGTGCGCGGATCGCTGTGTAAAGAGACTCAGGTCCATGGCGTCAGACATCCACCACCGTTTGCGCTATCCATTCGCCGTTCTCCTGTGCGACGCGCAATGAGGTGTAAGTAGCCCCCTTGATCTCCACCGCAGGGTGGTGGCGCGCCCGATCGATGGACTCGCCCCACGCCCGGCCGCGCAAGCGCTGCCCATCGAGGCGGACGGAGAAGCGGCTGAAGAGCATCTTATGGGCGGACATCTCGAAGATCAGCGTATTCAACCAGTCCGCGAGCAGCAGCTCGTCGTCGGGCGCCTCACACTCCACCTCGATGGGCTGCCGCGGCTCGATCGTCTGCGGATCAGTGACGACGGCGGTCAGAGCCAGCGCTGCCTGCTCGAAAGCCTGCGCTTTGGTGGCACCCACTCCGCGCACGCCCATGTCGGCCTCGTGCGGGAAGTGTTCCCAGTGCGCGCTCATGGATAGGCTCGCCCGGTGCTACCCGAGATCCGGCTCGCCGCAACGAGCCCGAATCTGCTCGCGCGCCAGGTCGCGCAGGCGAACCGCCGCGGCGAAGTGCTCATCGGCGGGCGATGCGGCGAGCGGCGGCCCGACCACCGCGCTCACCGGCATACGCCGCAGCAGCCACTGGCCATCGCGCAGCACCGAGCGCGTACCGCGCAGCGTCAGAGGTACGACCGGGACCCCCGCTGTGGCAGCGACCCGGAATGCGCCGAGATGAAAGGGCCGCAGTCCCGTCTCGCGCGTGAAGGTACCCTCGGGGAACATTACCAGGGAATTTCCCTTGCCGAGCTCCTGCTCCAGCCGGCCGACCTCCGCAACGCTCTGCGCCGGCTCGAAGCGCTGGATGAAGACGGTGCCGACTCTGCGCAGCCAGGTGGCCAGCACGGGCACCTGCTGCAGCTCGGCCTTGGCGATGAACAGGTGTACCTCGGGCAGGACGGCAGCGATGAGGATGCTGTCCACATAGCTGCAGTGGTTGGCCACGACGATGTGAGGCGCGGAGAGGTCGACGTCCGCTTCCCAGATCACGGAGAAGGGGATCCGCAAAGCGCGGATGAGCCAGCGGCTCGCACGGTGATTCAACCGCCAGATGCGTCGCGGATCGCCGAGCAACAGGCCGGGCAGAGCGACGGCGACAAAGAAGACCAGGACGGCGAGATCGGCACACAACCCGTAGGCGATGCGCTCGGCCCAGCGTGCCATGCGCCGCACCTCCGGTCGTACACCCTGGAGCGCGAGGCGCAGCAGCTGCAGGCCAGGGCCGGCGCGCCCACGTCCGAGGGAGCCATCCTCATAGGCGGCGCGGGTCGCGGCACGACGCAGCTTGCCGCTGGAGGTCTTGAGAACCGTGTGGGGAGGGACGAGCAGGATCTCTTCCGGAGGCTCGCCGAGGCTGTCGACGACGCGCTGGTTCACGCACGCGGTGAGCTGCGCGCGCGCGGCTGTATCCGTGGAGCGCGTCTCCGCCAGCACGATGAGCTTTTCAGTTTGCGTGGCGGCATCCTTGGTTCCGAAGGCGACCACGCAACCCCGGCGCACCCCTTCCAACTCGCCGACTGCCCGCTCCACCTCGTCGGGATAGATGTGCTGGCCGCGCCGAATGATGATGTCCTTGAGACGGCCGGTGACGTAGAGCTCGCCCGCCGCCAGGTAGCCGCGATCACCGGTGTCGAGCCAGTGGCCGTGGAGCAGCCGGCCGGTCGCGCCGGGGTTGCGGTAGTAGCCTGAGGTTGCCGAAGGGCCGCGGAACTGCACCGTCCCTTCCGTCCGGTCGGGCACCTCCGCGCCTGCCTCATCCACGAGGCGCAGCTCGTAGCCGGGAAGCGGCCGGCCGCAGGAGACGAAGTGCAATGCCAGGCCGTGATCCGCTGCGACGGGCAATGCGCGGCCAGTGCGCATCATCTCATCACGGCCGATGCAGTCAGTGATCGGCCCGCGGCCGAGCGGTGGGAATGTCAGTCCGACCGCGGCCTCGGCCAGGCCGTACACCGGCGTCATGGCAACCGGGCGAAACCCGTAGGGGGCGAGGCGACGATTGAATCGCTCCAGCGTGTCTGCCGATACCGGCTCGGCGCCGTTGAACGCGATTCGCCACGAGGAGAGGTCGAGCCCCTCGAGCTCCTCCTCACGCAAGCGGCGTGTGCACAGCTCATAGCCGAAGTTCGGCGAGGCCGAGAGCGTCGCCCGATAGTCGTGAATCGTCTGCAGCCAGCGCGCCGGCCGCGTCAGGAACGTTGTGGGCGGCATCACGACGAACAGACATCCATAATAAAGAGAGCCCAGCCACGCCCCGATCAATCCCATGTCGTGATACAGCGGCAGCCAGCTCACGAAGATGTCGGAGTCGCTGGCGCGCACGGCCTTGCCCATGATGCGAATGTTCGCCAGCAGATTCGCGTGCGTCAGCACGACACCCTTCGGGGCACCGGTGCTGCCGGAGGTGTACTGGAGCATGGCGATCGAGTCCGCCGTCGGCATGCTCGGGGTCGTGGCCAGTCGCTCGCCTTCGAGGAGCTCGGCGACCGACAGTACCTTGCGGAGCGTGGGCACGCGCGCTCGCAGCAGCAGACCGGCGGTGCGCGCCTCGCGAAACGTGATGAGCGTATCGGCCCCGGCATTGGCGAGAATGCCGGCGTGGCGCTGAATGTGCTCCTCGAGCTGCGAGGGGCGGGTCGGCGGATAGATCGGAACGGGGATGGCGCCGGCGAGCAGCACGCCGAGGAAGCAGTACAGGTACGCGCTGCTCGTCGGCAGCATCAGTGCCACGGTGGCACCGCCCGGCACTCCGGCACGCACCAGCGCGCCGGCGACCCTGTGCGCGCCATTCTCGAGCTGCGCAAAGCTAAGAGTTTCCGGCGGGCCTTCGCCGAGCACGATCGCATGGGTTGCCGCCGGACTCGACTGCGCGCGTGATTGCAGGACGTGCAGAAGGGTCGTGGCCTCGGCCGGCTCGCTCAAGCGGGGGCGCGGCGCAAGCGTCGTGATGTGGGCAGGCGCGCGCGCGGGCGCACCGCCTTCTTCGAGCCCCGTGGCTGAAGCCACGGCCCGCAGCAGGTCAGCTACGGTCTCGGCCGTTGCCAGCGTGCTCTCGGGCAGATGTACCCCAAGCTGCTGCTCGAGCCGCAGCAGCAGCTCGACACGCGCCAGGCTATCGAAGCCGAGGTCGCGATCCAGCGCGCTTTGCAAAGTCACGCTCTGCAGCTCGGGCTCGGCGCGGTGAAGCTCCGCGTAGAGCGAGCGCACGATACCCAGGAGCTCTTGCGCCTGGGCCGGCTCGGCGACCCCGGCAGAGTAGTTGGTATAGGGACTTGGCGTGGCCACGGGCACCCTTACGACGATCGCGGGTGATCCGGCGCTTCCGGCCGCGCATACCGGCTCACCCGAAGACGCATTCCGCCACCACGCAATGCCCGCGGCAATGCGTAACTATCACGTCTTGCGCCTCGCGCGGCCGCTGGGCTAGCCTCACTCGAATGTCAGATCGCGCCACGCTGACTGCCCTTATCTGTGCCCTCTTGGGAGCAGTGCTCTGCGCGGCGTTCAGCCCTGGCATACAGGCACAGGTGTCGGCGGACGCCGCGGAGCTGGCCCGCGGAGAGCACATCGCGCGATTGGTATGCGCGACATGCCACGTGGTGGCCAGGGATCAGGAATATCCGCCGCTGCTGAGCAAACCCGCACCGAGCTTCCTCGATCTCGCGAACCGCCCGGGAGTAAGCGCCGAGAGTCTCGAGCGCTTCGTTACCACTACGCATTGGGACAACCCAGACAAGCTTGCGATGACCATGCCGGACCTGCGGGCGACCCCGGAGCAGAGCCGGGCGGTGGCGCGCTACATCCTCAGTCTCAGGAAGCATTGAGCAGCAGGCCTCACGCGGAACGACCCGTCAACCGACCTGCTTCCATGGGCTGAGTCCGTCATGCCAACGCGCGACTCATCTGCCATTGCCGTGGACCAGCTGGTGCGGCGCTTTGGCTCCGTCACCGCGGTGAACCATCTGACGTTGAGCATCGATCGCGGCCAGGTGTGCGGCCTCCTGGGACGCAACGGCGCCGGCAAGACCACGGTCGTCAAGATCCTGACCACACTGCTGCCGCCCACGAGCGGCAGTGCACGCGTCTGCGGTTATGACGTGTTGCGCAGCCCAACCGAGGTGCGGCGACTCATCGGTTACGTGCCGCAAGCCCTGTCCGCGGACGCCGAGCTCACGGGCTACGAGAACCTGCTGGTGATGGCCAAGCTCTATGACTTGCCCGCAGCGGTGCGCGCGCGGCGCATCGAGGAAGCCCTGGCACTGATGGGACTCGAGCATGCCGCTCAGCGGCTGGTGCATACCTACTCGGGGGGCATGATCCGCAGCCTCGAGATCGCGCAATCGACGCTGCACCGGCCCACGGTGCTGTTTCTCGACGAGCCGACCGTCGGGCTCGACCCGCTGGCGCGGCAGACCGTCTGGCGGCACATCGCGCAGCTCAAGGCCAGTCAGAGCTGCACCATTCTTCTCACGACTCACTACATGGACGAGGCCGAGCACCTGTGCGATGAGGTCGCGATTCTCGATCAGGGACGTCTGGTCGCCGGCGGTTCACCGGACGCGCTCAAGCATGCGCTCGGCCCGAACGCCACACTGGACGAGGTATTTGCTCATTTCACCCAGGGGGAGGCCGAAGTCGCGGGAGCTTACGATGAGACATCGAGAACGCGACATGTGGCCGACCGCCTCGGCTGAGAGCATTCGGCGCGTCACAGGTGGTGGCGCTGGAGCGTTCGTGCGTCAGGCACTCGCGATTGCGGAGATGGAGCTGCGCAAGCTCCGGCGCGACCCGACCGAGCTGGCGACCCGTGCGGTTCAGCCGGTTCTATGGCTGGTGATCTTTGGAGAAGTCATGGCGCGCACGCGCATGATCGATACGGGCGGCACGCCCTATCTTGCCTTCCTGGTCCCCGGGGTGCTGGCGCAGAGTGTGCTGTTCATCGCCATCTTCAACGGCATTTCGGTCATCTGGGAGCGCGATCTCGGCATCATTCACAAGTTCCTCGCGAGCCCGGCCCCGCGCACGGCGCTGGTTCTCGGCAAGGCGCTCGGCGGGGGCGTGCGTGCGCTCGTGCAGGCGATCGTCGTGCTGCTGCTCGCGGTGCTGCTCGGGGTGCACCTGAGGTGGAGTCCGCTCGATCTGTGCGGCGCGGTGGGCCTGGTGCTGCTCGGTGCGATGGTTTTCTCCTCGTTCTCCCTGTCGGTCGCCTGTATCGTGAAAACCAGGGAGCGCTTCATGGGCGTCGGTCAGGTGCTCACCATGCCGTTGTTCTTCGCGAGCAATGCCATCTACCCGACGAGTCTGATGCCGGGCTGGCTCAGGGTGGTGTCGCACTTGAATCCGCTCACCTACCAGATCGACGGCCTGCGTGCGCTGCTGCTGCCGGTGCCGGCCGCTGCGGTGGCGCACATCGGTCTCTGGAGCGATTACGGTGTGCTCGCGATCACGCTGCTCGCGCTGGTGGCGATTGCGGCGAAGCTCTACCCCAATATTGCGCGTTGAGTCCCGGTTTTCAAGGGTGAGGAGAAATTCACACGGTGCTGGCTGGCCAAGCCCGCTCAGCCGCGGTAGTTTGGCGTCACCATGGCCTTACGCCGCAATGACCCACGCACGTCGGTCCGCTTGGCTGGGATCTGCCTTGCTCTGCTGATGGCGACCGCCGGGGCGAGCGAAGCTGCCGCCTTTGCGGCGCCGGCTGCGCGCCCGGGCGCGCTGTGTGACCCGGACACGGTGGCGGCCATTCCGCCGCGTAACGCTGCGGCCCCTGCGGGCAGCGAGGTAGCCAGGCGCGTCGAACATCTCTCCGGTCTCGAGCGCGACGCGCTGCTTCGTGAGCAGCTGTTTGCCGGGAACGTCCCGCAGTTTCTGCGCCATGCCGTGCCGGTGACCATGAGCGGCGGGGACCGTGCGCACCCTTTCGAGCTCACACTGTGCGTGCTGCCCGATTACCTCGCGGTCGGGTCGGACCACGATTTCCTCTTCGTACCGCTGGGCCTCGAGGCCGCACTCGCGGTGGCGCAGCGCTTCGGCTTCGAGCTTCCGACGGCGCACATCGTGGACGCGATCTACGCGACGGCGCCCGTTAAGCTCGTGCCGCAGCCGCTGCCGCCGGGAGACGAGATGCGCAGCACCGCCTACCTCGTGCACCACACCGAGCTGATCGGCGAGCAGCGTGCCGCGCTTTCCGCACCGCTCGGAGAGCTCACCGCCGGTGACAAGAAGGATCTGGTCCTCACCAGCCGGCTGTGGACCGATCCGGGGAAAGTCGCGATCTACGGCTGGCACCGCCAGGTGGGCGCCCCCATCCAGCCGCTCAGTACGGTGCACGGCGCGCGCTACGCGGACTACAGTCACGGCGTGCGGCTGGTGAGCGACACCGCGTATGTCAACGGCGTGCGGCACTCGTTGAGCGAGCTGTTGGCGGAGGCTGAGCCCGCCCGATTGCTCACCGGGGAGGGGCCGTGGCCGCAGCTCGCGCAGCGCCTCGCGGCCCTGCGGGATCTGCTGATGGCACAGGCGGCGGCACACTGAGTGTTCCGGCAGGCGGCGGCTTCGCGCTCAGCGTGTTGCAGCAGCGAAATCCGAGGTGGTAGTTGGCGTGGCTGTGCGGATCCATTACGCGCGAGCCGTGCCAGTAGGGCGCCCGCCAGCGGCACCAGTCGTCGTGCGCCCGATACGTGTCGAAAATGAACCAGCTGCCCTTCATCTCCGTGTAGCCGAGAGTGCTGCTGCCGCGACTCGACATCTGCCCGGCGTCCAGCGGCAGGTTCATGTGCTCGGCGGCGTTGCCGTTCAGGTCGTAGACTTCGAGCGGACTGTGGCAGGCGGGGAAGTCGCCGGCCGGGTAGGTATTTGAGCCGCACTGTGTCCAGCTGCCGCCGTTGCAGCCCGGGGTCTTGGAGCTGCCGGTAGCGCAGATCCCTGTCTGGTACGCCGGTCCGTAGCTCCAGCGCTTGTCGGCGGCGTGTGCGCGGTTGTGGGCCTCGCGCATGCGACGGATAGCGACCTCGGGTGGCACACCGGCGGCGAGATCGAAGCGGTAATCCGGCGGCTCGGTCCGGCCCTGACAGGCATCCTCCCACTCGTTCGCATCGCACAGCCGCTTGCCTTGGGCGGCGCACAGCTCAGCCGCCTCGCGGGCTTTCACCCACACCACGGGGTAGGCGCACGGTATGTCCGGGAACTCGAACTGGTCGATGCACGCGCTGGCGTCCTCGGGTCTGGAAGTCGCCGGATCGTAAAGCGGGGCCATGTAGCGGGCGCCGCAGATCCGCTCGAAACGCGCATTGGCGTAGCTGATGTCCCGTTGCCGCAGCTGGGCCAGGCACTGCTCGGGGGTCACCGGATGGCGGGTGATCGCGGGATTACCCTGACCGATGATGGCCGAATGCGCGAAGATTTCACGGATGTGCGTCATCTGCTCATCGCTCAGGCCATGGACTTCCTGGAGCTGGCGCAGCAACAGCGCGTTGCGCTCCGCCAGGGTCGCCTGTGCCGCCGCCGGTCCCGATGCCAGCAGTAACACCGCCACCAGCACGCCCGCCACGCCCGCGCTCCTCATGGCTCCACCGCGCGTCGTGTCAGGTAGAAGAAATCGCGATCATCCGGGAACGCGAGGAAGCGCGGCACGAACTCCTGGCCGGCGGTGCGATCGACCTGCTCCATGCCTTCGATGAGATGCTCGACCAGACGCCGGCCGCCGCGGCTCACGTAGAGCGCGAGGTAGGTGTGCTCCAGCGCATTCATGTCGAGATGCATGGCATAGCGGCATTGATAGGCCTGAAACACCCGGGTCATGGCGGAGGGTGTGGCTGCGGAGAAGTAGCCGTAAATGAGAAAGCGCTGCGTCCCGGTGTCCTGCAGGCACAGACCCGCGCGCAGCGTGCGCAGCACCTCCTCGGCCGAGCCGGACCAGTTCCCGGGTCCCCAGAGATTGACGAGCTCGCCAGGCACGGCGCGCTGCTCGCGTGCGGCGTACTCGACGAGCGGCACGCCGTTTTGTCGGGCGTCGCGGATCCGTGGCAGGAGTGCATCGTCCGCCGCACTCCAGGTCCTGAGCTCGATCGCGCCATCGTTCATCGCCAGCACCGTAGCGAGTCCGGGTTGCAGCTTGCTGAATATGACTCCCTGCTCGATGAAGCCGTAATGGCTGCCGTGATTACGCATGGCCAGCGGGCCGACGCGGAAGGCGCCATGCGAGCGCTTGAAGCCGCCGGCGAAGGCCGCGACCGTGCGCTGCGCGTCCGCGGGGTTCACCATACCGTTGGTGACCAGTGGCGCCGCGTTCGCGACGCCGTCCGGGCCCGGAAGACGCGGATCCCACGATGAGGGCGGTGGCCGCTCCGACCAGTCGAGCCGCGGGTGATCGGTTCCCAGAACGAAATGCAGCTCGAGCAGCCGCGGATCGAACGCGACCAGGTAGGCGAGTGCGCCTGACTCTACCGGGTCGAGCGGGTTGACATGGGCCTCGGGCGCGAGCAAGCGCCCGTCGATGTACTGCGGCGCGATGGCGCTGACGAAGACTCCCGGTAACCCGGGCACTGCGTACCACTGCCCGAGCTGCAGCTCGCGCGTACCCGGGCCGAGGTCGAGTGCCAGACCGGCGGTCGCCGTGGCGCGGCCGGCGTATTGCGGCGCGAGAGCTGCCGGCAGCGGCCCCTGTGCTTCTGGCGCAGGCGCGGCCGCGGCGCCGACCGCACCTTTTTGCAGGAACGCGTCCTGGTAAAACTCCTGCTTGACGAAGCTCACCACGCGCTCTCCGCCCCAGACGTGATCGCGCAGAAAATCCGTAATCCGCTCGAGCGAGGTGTGGTGACCGGCAACCGGATTGCGCAGCCAGAGGGCGCCGCTGCAGAGCGGCGCGTATGGCAGCCCCGAGGCGCTCGCTGCGGCGAGCGCGCCCTGGCCATCACCGCCCCAGAGCGAGCAGACCATCCCCGCGTCATCGGTGACGGTCACTGAGTTCGGATCCGCGGCGCGCAGCCGCAGCGTCTGCAGCAGCGGATAAGGATTCTGCAGATGGTAGGTCGCCGACCCGGCTGCGGCACCCGGCCACTCGATCGCGAGCAGGTACCAGGAATTCACATAGGGATTGAGATTGGCGAGCGTGGCGGTGCCCGGCGCGCCGTCCGCGCGCCTGACGGCGGCGTGCGTCTCGCTGCGGAACGGCTGCAGCTCGAGGATGGTCTTGGGCGCCTCCGCGTCGTACTCGGCGCGCTGCGCCGCGAGCGTTGCGGCCGACGGCAGGCTCGGCTCGCCGGCGAACGAACAGGAAACCAACAACCATGCCGCGGCAACGCCGCCGCGGATGACTGCGGCGGCCCGCGTGCTGTTCGCGGGCTCGCCGTCTTGCCGGCTCAGACCGCGAGCCACGCCGTGGCTCCCATCAGTACGATGAGGATTGCGCTCACGCGGTTCTTGAGCGCGAATACCAGCGGATCGTCGGTCATGCGGCCGCGATGCGCCATCAGCCACATGTGGCTGATCCAGTAGAGCAGCAGCACGCACGTGAACCAGATGAATCCCGCGCGCGAATAGAGCCGCTCGACGGTCTCGCTGCTCATGTAGAGCGCGAGCACCAGCACCGAGAGCGCGCCGCACGAAGTACCGAGCGCCACGATGAGCTCCTGGTCCTCGAGCAGGTATGC
>Ga0187781_10004159_pt1 | contig 10823 bp, 18 predicted proteins | sample 0715_SJ02_MP02_2_FD_132447 | JGI IMG/M metagenome (GOLD analysis project Ga0187781, IMG submission 132447) | Tropical peat soil microbial communities from peatlands in Department of Meta, Colombia - 0715_SJ02_MP02_20_MG | ecosystem: Environmental > Terrestrial > Soil > Wetlands > Peat | place...
CAGAACTTCTTATAGATAATATCAAGCCAACGTTCAGCGCATGTCGCTCGCGAAGAAGCTCCAGATTCGAGAAGGTCAGAGCGTCCGTTTGATCAATCCGCCAGCCGGATTCAAGTTAGACGCCCCCGCCACCGAATCAGGGACACCTACGCTTCTCCTATTTGCCAAGGACAGCAAGTCACTGAAGAGCCTTGGTAAGCCGGTCTTCGAGGCCGCGAAGCAAGACAGGTTAGCATGGATAGCGTATCCAAAGGCGGGGAAGCTTGACACAGACCTCAACCGGGACAAACTGGCAGAGATGGTGAAACCATTGGGCATTCAGCCTGTTCGCCTCATCAGTCTGGACGATACCTGGTCTGCAATGAGGTTCAGGCCTGCTTAGAACCACCGAGCTTGACTGAAGGGGACTATAGCGTCTGCCGCCATTTCCGCCGTCTTAGTCAGCGACTCCTTTGCCTGACATGATTGGGCCTTTTAGGCTGTCCCTTATGTTGGGGCCTCACGCGTCTGTGCAGGAGTCGTAACACTCGCCAGTCGAGGGATCGGACCCTGGTACGTAAAACGGACCTCTGTCTTGTTCCCCTCCCGGCGCGATAAACGTGACGCTACGTAGGTAAGCTGACAGGCTCAGTCAACCGCAATATGCACCACGTGGAATGGTCGAGTATCAGCCTATTCCCTTGCCGCTGGAATTCTTCGTTCCACGACCCACCTGTGCATCGCTATCTTGCGGGTCTTCTGGAACCCGACTTTCTCGAACATCCCGAGGGTCCCACTGCAGAGGAAGGAAGACGAGACCTTCTTGCCAGTGTAATCCTCGGGATAAGCTTCGACAGCCCCGCCTCCGTGCCCAGCAATCATTTTCAGGGCCTCGCGGAGGGCTAATGTCGCTATCCCATCCCCTCGGCGCTCTCGATCGACGAAGAAGCACGTGATACGCCAGTCGGGGAGCTCCTTCAGCCCCTCCTCGTAGGCTTTCCGGCTCCTAATGTTCGGAAGCTCCTCGGTGCGACCGAACTGGCACCAACCGACCGCTTCCCTTCCATCGAAGACCAGCGCGGCGTGAGCTCGCCCTTCCCGCACCCGATCTTCCTTCATTTTGCGGTAGTACTTGGAAGGTACTTTTCCTCCTTCCGGGTCGAGATGGAAGGAGATGCACCAGCATCCGCCGAAGATCCCGTTGTGCTTCTCCACGAGGCGGGCGAAGGCGGGCCAGGTGACGGGGGAGAGCGGTTTGGAAGTAAGCGACATCGCTCTCAGTTTGTCTCGGTCGCTGCTATTAACCTCTATGAGCATGATGTCGAATTAGGAAGGTTAGTGTCGCTGTACATGGGGATGAACGCGTTTTGATTCAAAGCATGACGGCTCATGTGCTTAAAGGTCGCTTGAGGCCCTTACGCGGCGTGGGCAGCAGTGTCAATCCTCTACACGTTCCTCCCCCCGTGTTGTTTACCATCGGCTACCTTGTCGGACTGGTCGTCCAGCTTCTGGTCCCCTTCACCTTCACTACAGTTCTCTTACCAGTAGGTGTGTATTCCATTGGCGCAATTCTGTTCGTGGTCGGTGCCGGGTTCGCGGGGTGGGCCCTGTGGATTTTCCACAACGAGCACACTACTACAGTCCCAGGTGAGAAGTCTGCCAAGCTGGTGACCTGGGGACCCTACAGGTTCACGCGCAACCCGATGTATCTCGGCTTGTTCCTGTTTTTTGCAGGGGTTTCGATGATATCGGATTCCATATGGTCCATTCCTCCGCTGCTCGTCGTTGTTTATTTCCTGAATTCGACCGTGATCGTGGGAGAAGAGAGGAGATTGCGGGCTGACTTCGGTGAAGAGTATGGGCGTTATGCTAGTAAGGTGCGTAGATGGATTTGATGATGACCCGCCTCATTAAATCCATCCAGTGCTTGCAATCAAGTGCAGGTACTTCCTCCTCCAGGCCTATTTCTTCAATGTGCCCAGCAGAATCTCCCATCCGTATATGTCGAGAATACGAAGTGTTCCGTCACGAATCCAGGGATCTGCTGCCATTCTCGCACGGACAGTTTCTTGGTCAGGGGCGTCAAAGATCAAAAGGGTCCTGTGTTTTGGGTAGTTCTTGAGGGGGCCTCCTAGTACTATGAATCCTTCATCCGCAAGAGCGTCCATAAAGGCGGCATGCTCATTCCAACCTTTCTGATTTCGCATTGGAAGCTTGGAATCCCAGGCGGGTCCCTGTTCATTTATCAACGCAAAGAGGACCAAATCGAACCTGAATTCAGTGAAGTTCCGATGATAAAGAGATTCTTGTCAGGCAGGAGACCCAAAGAAACCTACTTGTCATAGGTCAGTTGATGCGTGACCAAAGGTAGCACCTTGTAATGGCAGGCAGCTCCAAAGACCTAGAAATAATCTAAGGATGGGGCGGGTTGGAACCTGCTCAAAAGCAGAATCTGGTTTTACTCGTTTCATATCAGCCAGGCTCGGTCATCAGCCGCACAATCATGAACCGCAAAGCCGGGACAATGACGCTATTCGCGTTTGATGAAGGAGAAGGTCTGAGTGAACACACTGCGCCGTATGACGTGCTACTACACGTCCTTGAAGGAGAAGCTCAGGTTACGGTGGTGAAATGAATCAAGTCACAGAAGGTGAGGCAATCGTCCTGCCGGCTGGGAAGCCTCACGCTGTCAAGGCTTTGAAGAGATTCAAGATGCTGCTCACGATGATCAGGGCCTAGTGCAGGAACTAGCCATGACTACCGGATGCCTGCACCCTCAGCTTCTCCGCTAGAGCCATTATGTTTGTTCCGAGAATCGGCCTGCCGTCATGGAATGTGGACACGTTTTCTACTGGACAATTCTCGCTCGTGTAGTCGATTACGGCCTTGAGCAGATTTAGGATTTCATCATCAATCTGTGGCCCAGAGTCTGACCGGTTCTCCATTTCCCGCAGATTCTCAAGGAGATTCTGAAGACCATCGTACGTTACGGGCGTTCCGTCTAGTCCCGTCAGCACGCCCTCGACGGGACAGTTCTGAAGTGCGAAAGCTATGCTAGCTTCAGCAACCTCCAACTCGTCCTCAGTTAATTCGGTCAAAGACAACCTGTCGTCCGAGAGCTCGCGGGGACAAACTTAAGACATCTTCTTCAATCATGAACATAGAATGACAATGACCTTGGACTACAATGAACCGCTCCCGAAGGTGGTGGAGAGGCTGAAAAGCGAACATCGTGAACTCGTTCCAAAACTTCGCCGCATCGAACAGCTTGCTGAAAGCGGGGATATGAAGGTCGTCATAACGGAGTTGAAGGTCATCAAACCATTGATCCTCAGGCATGCCGTCGAAGAGGAGGCGAGACTCATGAGGCCGATCATGTGGGAATACAAGGATAAAGCCGACGATTCAATAATCGTGCTGCGATATCATAGAGAGCTTGTAGATTTCCTCGAACACAAATTGCCCAATCTCACCTCGTTGCCTGAACATGTCGCCCGCAGGGAAGTTGGAATCTTCGTGAAGGAGCTGAGAAAGCATCATCAAGAAGAGGAGAAGACGCTCTTTCCTTTGGCTCTCAAGGCGAACTCTAAGTACGAGAAACACAGCCAATCAGAGTAATCAGTTTCCCCCCATTCCTTCTATTTCGTCTGGCGACGGGAGTGAGGTACTGAACGAGTTGTGCCTAGATGCCTCTGCGTAGGCTTCCAGGGAATAGTGCCCCCCTATTCTCCCTCTGATCAGCCAGTAATGGTAGGTACAGAGTTCTAACTGCTTGTCGTGGTACCGTTCCACAGGGGTGTGTACGTTGGATTTTAGACAGGTTGGGCAGTATCTTACAGCTTCGGCCTCTCGTTTGCTTGGCAAATGACCCAAGGACTAGAAGGGCAGTGACATGATAGAAAGCCGTTTCCATTCGAATGCGGATCTGAATCTTCCAGTTCCGGATGTCGGCCTCTGAAATACATGGATTAGGCTCGGCCAGGTGCTCAGCAATGAGTGCCGAGATGAAGTCGCTCCCTCCGGGGAATGGATTTGCGCGGTAAACTGTAGGTCCGAGCGACCCCAACAGCTTTTCCGATTGATTCCGCATAGTCACATTATACTAGTCAGGTGTGACGTTTAGCAGACCATTCTGCATAGCCCAGTGTACAGAGCAGAAGATGTTGCAGTAAATTCGGAATTGGCCGGCCCTCGTGGCCACAAATGACACGTGGAGAACCTGGCCGGGAACAACGGTTATGATGTTGCTATCGTAGTAATACGTCACCTGAAAGCCATGCGCCTGGAAGTCCGTATTGCAGACCGTTATGTTAACTGTCGTTCCCTGGGTGACGTTGAGAATCGGCCAGTCCTTCTCTGGCACCCCGTGGTCCACGCTGTCGTTGTAGCCCTTCTCGCTCTGGATGACGAGGAACCCATTGGTTGGCTTGACGCAGCCTGAAGGGAGGGAGACGGTAGTTGTTCGACCCCCACTGATCATGTAAAAGGTGATGGTTGCGCCAGCCCCTACCAGCACCACGGCCAGGACGACGATGATTGCCTTCCTGGTTAGATTCAATTCCTCCCCTAGGCTCGGTTATGAATGGAGAAGGGCCGCCGTATAAAGGCAGGTGAACCCCAGAATGATCAAGCAAGCTACTTTCAGCGACTCCCCTCTTGAGCCTGTTCCCTGGAAGAGGGGTCGGGCGAGCCTTACCGCGGCGTAGATTGACGTTCCAAGACCAAGTGCGAACACGTAGGTGTAGTCGGCGTTGGGGAATGCTTGAATTATGTAATAGGCGCTCGCCCCTCCTATTATCCCAGGCAGAGTGAAGGCCAGAGTCAGTACGATGATGTCCCTCAGGCGCCCCATCAAGTCCTTCGCGTGATCCTTCGCGTAAATCCAGTAAGCAGCGCCCACCATCATGGGTTCAAGCTCCTTGTGCAACACGAACGCAGTCCCAGCCGAGATACCACCGAAGGCGTCAATCAGGTTTGAGCTGGTCGTGGTGGCCGCGGTCGCGCCTACAGCCGCGCCCTCTCCGAAGCCATGCATCCCCACAGCGATGGCCACAAGGAGAGGTATGGAGAAGCCGAACCCAGCCCCGGACGGACTCTCGGCAAACATCTTGCTGTCTATGGCGAAGAGGATGATTACGCCGATGGCAAAACATAGCCATAGAGCGAATTGCCAGAAACCACCACCGAACCCCTCGCTAACCCCCAGCAAAGACGCGTCGCCTATGGTGTCCGAGAAGAACCACAGATAGATTCCGATGGTGAATGCTGCGATGTACTTTGGGCTAAGGTACTTGGAGGCCGCCGAGATGACGATGAGCCCCATGAGTGTTGGCAACAGGAATGTGGCGAGTATCGCGCCGAATGTCTCGGCGAAGCCTATCAAGTCACGGCTTCACTCCTATCTCCACGTCCTGAGACGGCTGTCCTCAGCGGATCGCGGCTAGGATCACAGCTCATGTTTGCACTCGTTGGAGCCTCTCGCGATTGCCTGGATTAGCACCACATTCGGTTTTCCGAGCGCTTCCCTCAGAAAGACCGTGTGGAAAGTGTCGCAGGTCATTGTCGGATACTTCTGCGCTATCTTGAGTATCGGGCAGTTCCTGCTCACGCAATATTCTTTGCTCCCTTCTTTCCTGAATTCGGGCTGGAATCCGAAGTCCGCTAGCACAGGAAGCAGTGACACCAGGCTCTCGTGCTTGCCTGCACCTCCCGCGAGGATGCGTCCTGCGGACGCGTAGAGCTCCCTTGTCTTCTCCTCGCTTAGATCGCTAACAGCTGCCATTGTCAGGAGCTCAGCGACCAAGTCGTACTTGGACGATACGCTAGTCCTTCCATCCAATGTGATTGTATACATCTTACTCGGACGCCCTCTCCCCGTCCTCTTGAACGACGATTTGACCAGTCCCTGGAAAACCATATCCTCCAGGTGCCTCCTGATTACGCTGAGGTTCATCTTTGTTTTAGTTGCAAGTGCTTCAGCTGTCGTCTCCCCTTCTAGCAGCAGAACCAGAACCCTCCGCTTAGTCTCTCCCAGTGGTATCTGGTCCACGACGCCATGGGAGTTTGTTCCTGTTTAAACTCTTCTAATGCTTCTATGCCATAGAAAGCATTATATCCTATTGAAGTGGAGAGTCACTGATGAGCCAAAAAGCATCGCTACAACCGATGCCATCGTTCAAGGCAGGAATGAGAAAACTATGGAGTGACCACGTAATCTGGACACGCCAGTACATCACATCAGCAGTCGCAGACTCCCCTGACACCAACGCAGCGGCGGGCCGACTTCTAAAGAACCAGGAGCACATCGGAAATGCCGTAGTCCCGTTCTACAGCGAGGCGGGAGGAGCAGCCCTGACCAATCTTCTCAAGCAGCACATCATGATAGCAGTAGAGCTAGTAGCTGCAGCCAAAGCAAACAACCAGACAAAGTTCGCCGAGGAAGACAAGAAGTGGACAAAGAACGCTGAAGAAATTGCTACGTTCCTCAGCGGAGCCAACCCTAACTGGAGCAAGGACGACCTCGTCGACCTCCTCGGGCAGCACCTCTCCCTCACCAAAAGGGAGACAGTTGACAGGCTGACCAAGAACTGGGAAGACGACGTCAAAGCATTCGACGACATCTTCGTAGAAATACTCACCATAGCCGACGCGTTATCCGAAGGGATCATCAAGCAGTTCCCCGCGAAATTCCAACAGTGATATCGAATGATGGCAAAGACACTGGCCCTCGGAGAGGAAGGGCCGAACTTCGAGAATCTGCCCGGCACAGATGGGAAGAGTTACTCACTCTCCTCCTTCAGTGACAAGCGGGTTCTCGTCCTCGTCTTTATGGGCAATGGTTGCCCGACTTGCAAGGCGACAGAGGAAAGGCTGTTTTCCATACAAAGCGATTATGATAAGTTGGGAGTTCAAGTAGTTGCAGTCAATTCCAACAACGCGGCGATATCACCACCAGACACCCTTGAAGAAATGAGAACAAGAGCGAGGGAGAGCGGCTACCCCTTCCCCTACCTCAAGGACGACGGGGCGACGTTGGCAAGATCAATCGGTGCCCGGACCACTCCTCACGCATTCATCTTAGACAAATCCCGTATACTGCGCTACAGAGGAAGGGTGGACAACGCCAGACAGACGCACTTGGTAACGGTTCACGATGTGAGGCTTGCGCTGGAGGATCTTATTTTAGGCAGGGACGTCGCAGTACCTGATACCGATTCATTCGGATGTGGCATCGTCTGGTAATTCACATTGGCCATGACCAAATTCGCTTCCAAAGGTCATCATAGGTTCCTGGTTGTCATCGCCGTCCTGACGCTGGCCTCCTGGGTGACGCTAACTCTTTGGTCTCTGTCCCCTTACGCGTCTTCTCTAAGCCAGACGATGATGCTCCCTGTCCCTTCTGCGATCAATGAACAAATGCAGCACGCCATGCAGTTCATGCCTTGGATGGGGATGCCACAATCTGGAGGGGCGCCTCAGGCGCTCCCGATTCTAACAGTCACTTTCACCGCCGCATGGATATTGATGGTTCTAGGCATGATGCTCCCAACGATATTTCCACTTCTTATGGAATCCAGAAAGGCTTCGACCTCTGGAAATCAGAAACAGGGCAAGCGCAATACCTCCGTCTTGCTGGGTGGGTTCCTCTCGATATGGATTGTCTTGGGTTTTGTAGTATTCTTCGCAAGGGACGGCCTGGAATGGCTGACCGTTCATGTACCCAGTCTATTACAGGATCCGTTCATCGTCCCAGCTGTCGCCATCGGAGCGTGCGGCCTGTACCAATTCACAGGGCTCAAGAGTAAGTCACTCGCGAAATGCAGGCTATCATCGAGGTCCGAGTGTTTTGCATGTGCCACACCGGGGGAGTCTTTTGCGTTTGGGCTCCGCCATGGCATTTACTCCATTGGTTCTTGTGGCGCCTTGATGCTGTTAATGTTCGCGGCCAATCTGGGAAGCGTTCCGTGGATGGCAGTCTTTACAGGGTTGATGTTAGTCGAGAGATATGCTCCTGCAACTAACGCCTTGTCAAAAGGCCTTGGGCTGGGATTGACGGGAGCAGCATTCGTCTATGGAGTTTTTTTCCTACTTTGAGTCGGTCTCCTTCTACCCCGCGATTTGAGCTTTAGGGGGTTTCAGGCTCAAGTTGTCGAAGTCTTTACGAATTGGGAAGGCAAGCGAGATTCCACCAGGAAAGGTGATGGGGTTCACGGTCGACGGGTCCAAGGTGCTCGTCTCGAACCTCGACGGAAGATTCTACGCGATCGGTTCCGTCTGCACTCATATTGGCGGGCCCCTAGAGAAAGGAACGCTCGAGGGTCGGGTGATTACGTGTCCTTGGCATGGCTCCCAGTTCGACATCACCGACGGGAAAGTCGTTTCCGGCCCAGCGGCACGTCCTGAACCAGTGTACAAGGTCACCATCGAAGGCGATTACTTGGTGCTGGAAGTGTAGCGACGATGGGACATACCATCAGAATCCAACCGTCGCCGTTTTCTATTCCTTCATCTTGCCTTCTTGAAGGAGGTCTATCTGTTTCTGCCTGGCTTCCTTGAAGAGGTTGCACCAATCCCTCCCGGACACCACGAGCTCGTAGGCCTTCAACTTGGGCTCCACGCACATTCCTCTCTCGAAGAGGTCAGCGTTGAGAGGGTCGTTGGGCCTGAACCAAGTCGTATGACCGCTCTATCCTTAATCATTACCCGATTCTCCTACGACCGAGTTGGTTCAAATTGGCTGAGAAGAGCGCAGTAGTGCAGAAGGAGGACTTAGCCGAGTGCCTCTTCTGCAGGAGGATGGAGGAGCAATCCCTCCTCAAGGAGCGGCTAATCTATGAGGACGAATACTTCCATGCTTCTCATCACGTCGCCGAAAAGGGACCATCCCTCCTTGGAGTGGTGCTCATCCAATCCAAGAGGCATGTCAACGACCTCTCTGAGCTCGAAGACTCCGAAGCGAAGGACTTGGGCCCGCTCGTCAAGGGGATCAGCAAGGCCCTGAAGGCGACGATGGGAGCGTCCTGGACCTATTGCTACAGCTTCTTGGAAGGTGTGAGGCACGTGCATGTCTTCGTTACGGCGCGCTACCCTGGGGTGCCTCAAGAGTACCTCAGGTTGAATATTGGGGAATGGCCCCTGGCCCCTGTGGGCGGGACCACAGAGGTCTATGAACTCGCCACGCGATTGAGGGCTTCCATGTTTGTGAAAGGAAACGCAACGTAGCCTCGCCCACTTCTCACGTTGTCAGATGAGCACGTTGAAAGGAGGACCCGCTTAATTTTCCAAGCGCATCCCACCGGACCCAGCTTCGGATAGCTCAGAATGAACCCTGTCTGGACGGCTGGACTCTGGTCTGGATCGCATACTTGGTTCGTCCATTCATCGCTCATTCACCGTGTACTGCGCAGTTAGCTGGTGTCGGCCACCGAACGCAATGAGCATCGTGTTGAATGACCGAACGCCAGATGGCTGATGTCTACACGCGGTCGCCGACCACCTTCTAGGTAGTCAGCCCTAGGGAGTTTGGTTACCGTGGTTGGACTGTAAGAGCAAGCTGTCAAGTGGACCATGTCCGGAAGCAATTGGTTTGAGCCTAGTTCAATAGTTCCGTGAGGTTGTGTATTGTGGCACAATCAGCGTTCGGATATTTTCCCTTCCTGTCGACTAGGATAGGTCTGATTCTCACATTTCGTGCTCCCCGGGCATCTGTTTCGAGGCTGTCCCCGACGAAGACACACTCCCCTGCAGACCGACCAGCACGACGCAGGGCTAGTTCGAAAGGGGCAGGGTCGGGCTTTTCGGCTCCTGCTTCCTGAGAATAAACGACGGTGTCGAGGTACTGGCTGAGGTCGAGGCTCTTCAGTCTCTCTAGTATCCCTTCGGTGCTGTTCGTAATGATCCCTAGCCCGTACCCTCGTTGCTTCAATGTCGAGACTACGTGAAGCGACTCTGGGAACAGCTCGTACCATTTCGTTGTATTCGGAAGCGCAGAGTTCACCGCACTCAAGAGTGCTCCCCTTGCGTCGCCTATTCCGAGGGTGTTCAGAATTTGCCTGTGATACAGGTCCCAAAACTCCTTCATCCGACCTTTGAATTCGTACACCTTCGGACCGTACATCTCATCTGCGTCCGTTCTTGCCTTGACAAGAGCATCCTCCTGAAGCGTTATGCCATGTTCCACCGCAATGGCCTGCCAGACTTCAAAGATCGAACGTGCACGGTATGCGAGTGTATCTCCGAAATCGAAGAACACAGTTCTGGTACCGTCGGGAAGCATAGTCAACGAGGAGACACCGGTTTGTTGTGCAGCTCATACCGTTAAAGCCTCGCATTCGGCTCAACGCTCACCCGACCGGTCGAATCCCTCCGGAAATGTTGATCTGTCAAGGCCAGCCCATGGTCAAGAACGGTTCGCCCTTGGAGAAATTTGAGAAGTGCCCACTTTTCAAATATTGACCGTGGGGGGAACAAACCCTTGGTTGTTCGTATTCTGTAATTGACTACGCGGAGGGGGAGGGGGTGTATGGTTGTTTGTTTGTTTGTTTATTCATTCCAGGGGCTAGTGGCTCTGGTAAGTTGACGGTTGGCGCAGAGGAATCATCTCACCTGTTTAGCGGCGGTTGGTGAGCCAAATTAGCGGCGCGGACCATATTTACTAGGCGCTGGACCGAGAGGGAGACAGCGAAGTACAGGAGCAGCGTGGCTGCTGATTGCAAACAAGGAATCCTGGATCGTATGGGGCGAGTACCCCTGCTCCTGGACCCAGATCGAGAGCCTTTCGACATCTTTCCTTGTCGCGCTCCTGATCGGGACTCCCAGGTGCTCCGTCAGACGCCTGATCGTGA
>Ga0187781_10004161_pt1 | contig 10818 bp, 11 predicted proteins | sample 0715_SJ02_MP02_2_FD_132447 | JGI IMG/M metagenome (GOLD analysis project Ga0187781, IMG submission 132447) | Tropical peat soil microbial communities from peatlands in Department of Meta, Colombia - 0715_SJ02_MP02_20_MG | ecosystem: Environmental > Terrestrial > Soil > Wetlands > Peat | place...
GTGATGGCCGCATGAAATTGTGACGACTTCGCGGCTCGAAACCGCTCTAATCGCATTGACTTGGGGATTTCTTCGAGTCGCGGGTTCCGACTCAGACGCGCGCCGATTCGCGGCGTGACGATGACGGAGCGAAATGGCATCGCGGCCTTGCGGCGCTTCTTCGGCGGCGCTCCTTGGGATGAGACGGATGGACCCAACCCGATTGGTGCGAAAGTCGGCACGGCCGCGCACCATCGCCGCCTTCTCGGTCCACGTCTTCACCGCGTGCGGCGCCGCGTGCGCGCTGCTCGCCTTGATAGCGGCCGTCCACGCCGCCTGGCCGGAGATGTTCGCCTGGCTCGGCGTCGCGCTCATCATCGATGCCGTCGACGGCACGCTGGCGCGGCGGCTTGATGTCGCGCAATTGCTGCCGCGCTGGTCCGGCGACTTGCTCGACTTCGTCGTGGATTTCGCCACCTACGTGTTCGTCCCGGCCTACGCGATCGTCGCCGGCGGCCTTCTGCCGCCGTCGGCCGCGATTCCGCTAGGCCTCCTCGTTACGGTGACCGGCGCGCTTTATTTCGCCGATCGCCGCATGAAGACAGCCGACAGCTATTTCCGCGGCTTTCCTGCATTGTGGAACGTGGTGGCGTTCTATCTGTTCGTGCTCAGGCCGGCGCCCTGGCTCGGCGCGACCGTGATCATCGTGCTGGCGGCGGCCACATTCGTGCCGATCCATTTTGTCCACCCGGTGCGCGTGCCGCGCTGGCGCATGCTCAATCTCGCGGCGCTGGCGCTGTGGGGCGTACTCGCGCTCTATGCGTTAGCGCAGAATCTCGATCCGCCGGGTTGGGCGGCCGCTGCGCTGGCAATCATTGCCATTTATTTCGTCGTCGTCGGTCTCTTGCGCAGCGCCGACTGATCCCTTGCGCGGCATCGCCGACTACCTATGATCGCGCGCTCTGACGCGGAGCCGGAAAGTACAAAGGCCTCTTTCGCAAACATCGTGCACGCGATGACGCGAGGGGCGCGACAGGAGAGGAAAAATGGTTGCTGCAGTGCGTGTCCATAAGGTCGGCGGTCCCGAGGTTTTGACCTACGAGGAAATCGCCGTCGCCGCTCCGGGTCCCGGCCAGATCCGCGTCAAGCAGTACGCTATCGGCGTCAATTTCATCGACTGCTATTTTCGCTCCGGGCTCTATCCGGCACCGGGCGGCCTGCCGTTCGTCGTCGGCAATGAAGCCGCCGGCGAGGTCGTGGCGGTCGGCGCCGGCGTCAGCGACTTCAAACCCGGCGATCGCGTCGCCTATGTCAACGGCCCCGCCTGTTATACCGCGGAGCGGCTGGTGCCGGCCGAGCGCGCGGTCAAGCTGCCGACGAATATCAGCGACGAGCAGGCGGCCGCCATGATGCTCAAAGGCATGACGGTCGCCTATCTGCTGCGCCGGACCTTCAAGGTCGAAAAGGGCATGAACGTGCTTGTTCACGCCGCGGCCGGGGGCGTCGGTCTGATCTTCTGCCAATGGGCCAACCATCTCGGCGCCAATGTCATCGGCACGGTCGGCTCGAAGGAGAAGGCCGCGCTCGCGCGCGCCAATGGCTGCCATCACACGATTCTCTATCGCGACGAGGATTTCGTCGCCCGGGTGAAGGAGATCACGGGCGGCAGACTGTGCGAGGTGGTCTACGATTCGATCGGCAAGACCACTTTTCCGGGTTCGCTCGATTGCCTGCGTCCGCTCGGCATGTTCGTCAGCTTCGGCAGTTCGTCGGGGCAGATCGAGGCTTTCAACATCAACATCCTGCAGGCCAAGGGATCGCTGTTCGCGACGCGCCCGACGCTCAACACCTACGCCGCCAAACGCGAGGATCTCGTGGCCATCGCCGGCGATCTGTTCGCTGTGGTCGGCAGCGGCGCGGTCAAGATCCCAATCAACCAGAAATATGCTTTGCGCGATGCCGCCAAGGCGCACCGCGACCTTGAGGGCCGCCTCACTACCGGCTGCTCGATCCTGGTGCCGTGAGGACGCGCGGCCTTTGAGCAAGATTTGGGGCTATTGGGCGACGCTCGGCTGGGCCTTTCTCGCTTTCGCGGCGGGTCAAATCGGCGCGCTGGTGGTCGTGGTGTGGCGCTCCGGCGCTTGGAGCGCGGTTCTGGAAACACCGTATGACGGCAGGTTCGTTGCGCTGTCTGTCCTCATCTCGACGCCGATTACGATAGCGGTCCTGGCGTTGGCGGTGCGTTTGGCACGAGCGCGCTTCGCCGAGTACTTGGCGCTGTCCTGGCCGCCGGCGCGCTATGTCGTGACGGCGACGGTCTGGCTCGTCGGCCTGATCGCCGCCGGCGACGCGTTGCTCTATTTCAGCGGCCGGCCGCTGGTCACGCCGTTCCAGGAGCAGTCCTATACGACCGCTGCCGCCGAGGGCTGGCTCCCCTTGATGCTGGCGGCTGCGATTGTGATAGCGCCGGCGAGCGAGGAGCTCCTATTCCGCGGTTTTTTGTTCCGCAGCTGGGCGCGATCGGACCGCATGGCCTGGCCGGCGATTGTCGTGATCTCGCTCCTGTGGGCGGCGCTGCACGTTCAGTACGACTGGACCGGCATCCTGCAGATCTTCATTATCGGCCTGTTTTTGGGCTGGACGCGCTGGCGCAGCGGATCGACGCTGCTCACCTTCGGGCTACACGCCCTGTTCAATCTCGAGGGCACGTTCGAGACCGCGCTGCAGATGCGCTTCTTCGCGTAAGCCGTCAGCGGCGGCCCTTCGGACCGAACAGGCCGCCAAAGACCGAGCCTGTGGGCGCGCCGTGGCGCGGCTGCCGCGGCACGCCGATCACCGGCTCGGTGTAGCGCCCGATGGTCGCGACCGTGTCGTCGAGGGGCACGGCGCTGCCTGGCGTCTCGCTGACAATCGTGGCCATGACCGTCATGTCGCGGCGGAACAGGGAATCGAGCGCAGTCAGCGTGTGGCTGATGGTGGCGGGATAGCTGCCGGTGACCAGGATCAACGGCAGGCGCAGCGCCATCATCACGTCGAGCATGGTGCGCTCTTCGTCGAGCGGCACCATGATGCCGCCGACGCCTTCGATCAGCAGAATGTCGCGGCGGCGCTCGATCGCGGTCTCGCAATACGCCACGACCTCGTCGACATCGATGCCGCGATGCTCTTGCCGGGCCGCGAGCTCGGGCGAGATTGCGGAGCGGAACCGCCACGGCGAGATGCGCTCGATCGCTTCCGGCGAGAACGGCAGGCCGAGCGCGGCGAGCAGGATGCCGGGATCGCTGTTCGCCGCCTGCGCCGGGTCGTAGCCTTCAACGATCGGCTTGATGGCGTCGACCTGACGGCCCATGTCGCGCAAGTGCCGGATCAGCGAAGCAGCGACGAAGGTCTTGCCGACGTCGCTTGCAGTCGCGGTGATGAAGATTGCGGTCACGGCTCAGGCGCCTCTCGCGCGGCATGAAACCGCCTAACGCCGGACAATACCAGCAAAAAACGGGAGCGGGCCGTTGCGGCGGCGGCGCCATGTCTGTCGGGTCAGTATCCCACCGCCGTGCCGTAGAGATCGTAGTCATCGGCGCGCTCGATTTTCACGGTGGCGATCTCGCCGACCCGCAACGGCCGATGGCTTTGCACGTTGACCGTGCCGTCGATCTGCGGCGCGTCGCCTTTACTGCGGCCTTTGGCGATGCCGAGACGCGATCCCGGCTTCCTCTCGACCTCGTCGATGATCACCGCTTCGCGGCGGCCGATCCGGCGCTTGAGGCGTCGCCGCGAAATCTCCTGCTGGCGCTGCATCAGACGACGATGGCGCTCGTTCTTCACCGCGTCGGCTACTGGAGCGGCAAGATCGTTCGCCACCGCGCCGGCGGCCGGCTCGTAGCGGAAGCAGCCGACGCGGTCGAGCTCGGCTTCGCCGAGCCAATCGAGCAGAAGCGAGAAATCCTCGTCGGTCTCACCGGGAAAGCCGACAATGAAGGTCGAGCGCAGGGTGAGATCGGGGCAAGCTGCGCGCCACTGCTGGATGCGCGCGAGCGTTTTCTCCTGCGCGGCGGGGCGGCGCATGCGTTTGAGCACCACCGGGCTCGCGTGCTGGAACGGCACGTCGAGATAAGGGAGCACCTTGCCGTCGGCCATCAGCGCAATCGCGTCATCGACATGCGGATAGGGATAGACGTAGTGCAGGCGCACCCAAACGCCGAACTCGCCGAGCGCGCGGGCAAGGTCGATGAACTTGGCCTTGATCTCGCGGCCGTTCCATTGGCTCGCCGCATATTTGAGGTCGACGCCATAGGCCGACGTGTCCTGGGAAATGACCAGCAGTTCCCTGACCCCGGCAGCAACCAGCCGCTCGGCCTCGCGCAGCACCTCGGCCGCCGGCCGGGAGATCAGATCGCCGCGCAATTTCGGGATGATGCAGAAAGTGCAGCGATTGTCGCAACCCTCTGAAATCTTGAGATAAGCATAGTGCCGCGGTGTGAGCTTGATGCCCTGCGGCGGAATGAGGTCGATATGCGGGTCGTGTCGCGGCGGGGCGGCGCGATGCACGGCGGCGAGCACGCTCTCATATTGCTGCGGGCCGGTGACCGCGAGCACGTTCGGAAAGGGCCCAGTGATTTTCTCCGGTTCGGCCCCGAGGCAGCCGGTAACGATGACTTTGCCGTTTTCGGCCATCGCCGCGCCGATCGCCTCGAGCGATTCCGCCTGCGCGCTGTCGAGAAAGCCGCAGGTATTGACGATTGCGAGGTCAGCGCCGGCATGGTGGCGCGCAAGTTCGTAGCCTTCGGCGCGCAGCCGCGTGATGATGCGCTCGGAATCGACCAGCGCCTTCGGGCAGCCCAGGGAGACGAAAGAGATGCGCGGCGGTTGGGTCATGGCTCGCTCAGGCGCCTGCCGTTAGGCGACGCGGCGGGCAGCGTCAATCACCCCGGTCCGCGAAATACAAAGGCTCCTCGTGCAGCTTCCCGATCCGCCGCTTCTCCTCATCACCGACCGCCGCCAGGCGCGGCGCCCGCTCGACGAGATTGCTGCCGCCGCGTTTTCGGCCGGCTGCCGCTGGGTGAGCCTGCGGGAGAAGGATTTGCCGCCAGACGAACAAGTCCTTCTGGCGCGCGCCATCGCCTCGCTGGCGCGGGCGCACGGCGCCCGGGTAACGCTGCACGGTGAGGCCGCGCTCGCAAAGCAAGCCGGCGCCGACGGCGTGCACCTGCCCGCAGGCGTTGATCCCGTCGCGGCTCGCAAACTGGTCGGGCCCGGCAAGCTCATCGGCGTCTCGATCCACACGGCAACGGAAGCCGAAGCCATCGATCCTGCAATTGTCGACTACGCGCTCGCCGGCCCGGCCTTCGAGACCGCAAGCAAGCCCGGCTATGGTCCCGAGATCGGCCGCAAGGGCCTCATCGACATCGCGCGCGCAGCGCGGGTGCCGGTGCTGGCAATCGGCGGCATCAATCCGGCGCGCGTCGGCGAACTTATCGCCGCAGGCGCGGCCGGGGTTGCGGTGATGGGCGGCGTCATGCGCGCGGCCGATCCGGCGCAAGAGGCGAGGGCGCTGATCGCGACGCTCAAGGGCGCGCTTCTCATGCGCGCGCCTGGTAAGTCCTGATCCCCTGATCCGGCGCCCACACGCCGGCGGGAAGTTTTCCGGCCTGCCAGAACACGTCGATCGGCATGCCGCCGCGCGGATGGAAATAGCCGCCGATGCGCAGCCATCTCGGCTTGACGAGCGCGACGAGCTTCTTGCCGATGGCGACGGCGCATTCCTCGTGGAACGCACCGTGATTGCGGAAGCTGTTGAGATAAAGCTTGAGCGATTTCGACTCCACGAGCCAGCCGCGCGGCACGTAGTCGATGACGAGCGTGGCGAAATCCGGCTGGCCGGTGACCGGGCACATCACGGTGAATTCCGGGAAGGTGAAACGGGCGACGTAATTCGTATCCGCGTGCCGATTGGGCACGCGGTCGAGCACCGCCTCGGCGGGGGAGGCGGGGATCACGGCGGGCCGGCCGAGCTGCAACGTTTTCTTCGCCATCAAACACTCCCATGCCTTGCTTCCCCGGGGCATGACAAGGCCCTCGCCGATCCTGTAGAAGCCGCTGCGCAGGGGCGACGCAGGAGCGATTATGACCGCTATTGTCGACATTATCGGCCGGGAAATTCTCGACAGCCGCGGCAATCCGACCGTCGAGGTCGACGTGATGCTGGCCGACGGCTCGCGCGGCCGCGCGGCGGTTCCTTCCGGCGCCTCGACCGGCACCCATGAAGCGGTCGAGCTGCGCGACGGCGACAAGAAGCGCTATGCCGGCAAGGGCGTGCGCAGCGCGGTCGAAGCGGTCAATGGCGAGATCTTCGATGCGCTCAGCGGCATGGACGCCGAAGCGCAGGTCAAGATCGACGAGGCGATGATCACGCTCGACGGCACGCTGAACAAAGGCCGCCTCGGCGCCAACGCCATCCTCGGTGTGTCGCTTGCGGCCGCCAAGGCGGCGGCCGCTGCCAACAAGCTCCCGCTCTACCGCTATGTCGGCGGCACTGCGGCGCGGCTCCTGCCGGTGCCGATGATGAACATCATCAATGGCGGTGTGCATGCCGACAATCCGATCGACTTCCAGGAATTCATGATCGTGCCGCTTGGCGCAGCCTCCTTCGCCGAAGCGCTGCGGGCCGGAGCGGAAATCTTTCACACGCTGCGCGCCGCGCTCAAATCCGCGGGGCTCAACACCAATGTCGGCGACGAGGGCGGTTTCGCGCCTAATCTGCCCTCGGCGGAAGCGGCGCTCGACCAGATCGTGGCGGCGATCGGCAAGGCCGGATACCGCGTTGGCGACGACGTCATGCTGGCGCTCGACTCGGCGGCGAGCGAATTCTTCAGCGACGGCGCCTACCGCTATAAGGGTGAGGGCAAGACGCGCTCTGTCGAGCAGCAGGTCGACTACCTCGCGGAGCTGGCGCGGCGCTACCCGATCGCGTCGATCGAGGACGGCATGGCGGAGGACGATTTCGCCGGCTGGAAAAAGCTGACGCAGAAGATCGGCGGCCGCTGTCAGCTCGTCGGCGACGACATCTTCGTGACCAACGTCGCGCGGCTTTCCGACGGCATCAAAAACGGGATCGGCAATTCGATCCTGATCAAGGTCAACCAGATCGGCACACTCACCGAGACCTTGGCCGCAGTCGAGACCGCGCACAAGGCCGGCTACACCGCGGTGATGTCGCATCGTTCGGGCGAGACGGAAGATGCAACCATCGCCGATCTCGCGGTTGCGACCAATTGCGGGCAGATCAAGACCGGCTCGCTCGCGCGCGCCGATCGCACCGCGAAGTACAATCAATTGCTGCGCATCGAGGAAGAGCTCGGCGCCCAGGGCCACTATGCGGGGCGCGCCGCGTTCAAGGCGCTCGGATAGTATCGTTGCGCTTGTCCGCCGGCGGTCATCGGCGCTATATGCACGCGACGGTGCGGGCTGTTTTTGGGGGCGTCGGGTAGGTCACGATGGATCAGACGATCGAGTTGAAAGCGGGAAACCGCCGGCTCGCGACCGAGCGGCTGCGCGATTTCGTCGTGGCTGCGGTTGAGGCGGCACCGATCTACGACGCGCCGTTCACCCATCTGGTGCTCGAGCGGGTGTTTCCCGAGGACGTCTATGCCGCGATCCTCGCCAACATGCCGCAGGCCGCCGACTATCGGCCGATGCACGGCCGCGCCAAGGGCAACGATCTCGCCGACGGCACCCACACGCGCGTGAAGATCGACCTGTTCCCGGAATATATCCGCCACCTGCCGGCAGAGAAGCGCGCGCTGTGGCAGGTCGTCGGCGGCGCGCTGTGCTCAGCCGCCGTGCGCGGGGCGTTCGTCCGCCGTCTCGCCACCGCGCTGGCGCGGCGCTTCGGCGCGGGCTACGCCAATGTCGGCCTCTATCCGATCCCGGTGCTGACGCGTGACATTCCCGGCTATCGGATCACGCCGCACACCGACACCCGCTGGAAGGGCATCACCGTGCAGCTCTATCTGCCGCGCGATAGCTCGGCCACGCATGTCGGCACCATCTTTCACGACAAGCTCGCCGACGGCTCGCTGCCGAAAGCAAAGCAGATGAAGTTCGCGCCGAATAGCGGCTACGCCTTCGCCGTCGGTACCGACACCTGGCATTCGGCCGACCCGGTCGGGCTCGAGGTCAAGACGCGCGACAGCATTCTCCTGACTTATTTCGTCGACGCCGGCGCGCTTCGCTTCATCCGCAATCGCGGCAAGCGTCTGGGCAATTTCATCCTCAGCGAAGTGCGCAACCGGTTGCCGTAAAGTTCCGTCCGGAACCGGGCACAGCCCCGCCGGTCTTAAACGACACCGCGCGGCCATTAATTCCACTTTAAGCCGCCTCCTCGCATGCTCGCGGCATGGTCACCCGCAAACGCCTGCGTTCGATCCTGACTGCGCTCGGCCTCTACGTCATGGCCGCCTTGCTCATCGGCTATTTCGGGATCAACGCGTTCAGCGGCAATCGCGGCCTCAAGGCCAAGCAGGACATCGACCAGCAGATGGCGGCGCTGTCGGCCGAATTGGGGCGGCTCAAACTGGAACGGGCGCAATGGCAACGCCGGGTAGCACTGCTCAAGGCCGGCAATCTCGACGCCGACATGCTCGACGAACGAGCCCACGCGCTGCTCGACTATGCCGACCCCCACGAGCTTATTCTGACGCTCGAAGCGCGGCCGCATCCCGCCGAACCCGTTCGGTCTAACGGCCCTTGAACTCAACGGGTTCGCTCCCGAAATTGATTTTTCCGACGAAGACGAGGCGTCGTCCCCAGCCGAGCGCGCCGTGGCTTTCGCCATAGGGCGATTTCGGCTATGGGGGAACACTTCTCGCGGTTGGTCGAGGACAGGAATGGCGGTCGCAATAACCAAGGCAGCGGATCAGATCGCGCCAGACCGCCCAGCCGCTGCAGATCAAGCGGCGTATCCCGGCCCGGTTGCGGAGTTCACCAAAGACGAGGAGTTGCAGGCGCTGCGCCAGATGCTGCTGATCCGGCGCTTCGAGGAGAAGGCCGGACAGATGTACGGCATGGGCCTGATCGGCGGCTTCTGCCACCTCTATATCGGGCAGGAAGCCGTGGTTACCGGCATGGAAATGGTCAAGCGCCCGGGCGACCAGATGATCACCGGCTATCGCGACCACGGCCACATGCTCGCCTGCGGCATGGACCCCAAGGGCGTGATGGCGGAACTCACCGGCCGGCGCGGCGGCTATTCCAAGGGCAAGGGCGGCTCGATGCACATGTTCTCCCGCGAGAAGAATTTCTATGGCGGGCACGGCATCGTCGGCGCGCCGGTGCCGATCGGCACCGGGCTCGCCTTCGCCAACAAATATCGCGACAGCGATAGCGTCTGCCTCACCTTCTTCGGCGACGGCGCGGCAAACCAGGGCCAGGTCTATGAAAGCTTTAATATGGCCGAGCTGTGGAAGCTGCCGGTCATCTACATCATCGAGAACAATCGCTACGCCATGGGCACCGCGCTGACGCGCTCTTCGGCGCAGACCGACCTCTCCAAGCGCGGCTTGTCGTTCAACATTCCGGGCGTCGAGGTCGACGGCATGGATGTGCGTGCGGTGAAGGCGGCTGGCGACAAGGCGATTGCCTGGTGCCGCGCCGGTAACGGCCCGACCATTCTCGAGATGATGACCTATCGCTATCGCGGCCACTCGATGTCGGATCCGGCCAAATACCGGACCAAGGAAGAGGTCGACAAAGTGCGCACCGAGCACGATCCGATCGAGCAGGTGCGCGCGCGCCTCCTCGCCAAGAACTGGGCGAGCGAAGACGACCTGAAAAAAATTGATGGCTCGGTGCGCGCCATCGTCAACGAAGCCTCCGAGTTCGCCACTCACGATGCCGAGCCAGATCCCTCGGAGCTTTACACGGACATTTATCGGTGAGAGCGATCACGCCCGCGCACCGGGGTCCACAATCCGCAGCGCGTTCCGTTTGGGCGTCGCGAGCGACGAGTTAGCCGGCCATGCCGATTCAGGTCCTGATGCCCGCGCTGTCGCCGACGATGGAGAAGGGCAATCTCGCCAAGTGGCTCAAGAAGGAAGGCGACGCGGTCAAGACCGGTGACGTCATCGCCGAAATCGAAACCGACAAGGCGACGATGGAGGTCGAGGCCATCGACGACGGCACGCTGGGTAAGATTTTAGTGCCCGAAGGCACCAACGACGTCGCCGTCAACACGCCGATCGCGATGATCCTCGCCGACGGCGAAGATAAAGCCGCGCTCAAGGATGGCGGGGCGGCGGCAACACCAAGAGCCAGTACGAGCGCCCCGCCGCGTCAGCAGGAGGACGCGCCGACAAAGTCGGCCGAAGTGCCAGCACCGGCAAAAGCCGCGGCGGCAAAGCCGCCATCCGCGCAGCTGATGCCCGAGCCAGAGGTGCCCGCGGGCACGGAGCTGGTAGCCATGACCATGCGCGAAGCGCTGCGCGACGCTATGGCCGAAGAAATGCGCCGCGATGGCGACGTGTTCGTCATCGGCGAGGAGGTCGCTGAATATCAGGGCGCCTACAAGGTGACGCAGGGCCTCCTCCAGGAATTCGGCGCGCGGCGGGTGATCGACACGCCGATCACCGAGCACGCCTTTGCCGGTCTCAGCGTCGGCGCCGCGCTTGCCGGACTAAAGCCGATCGTCGAGTTCATGACGTTCAATTTCGCCATGCAGGCGATGGATCATCTGATCAACTCGGCGGCGAAGACGCGCTACATGTCCGGCGGCCAAGTCGATGTCTCGATCGTGTTCCGCGGCCCGAACGGGGCGGCGGCGCGCGTCGCCGCGCAGCACAGCCAGGA
>Ga0187781_10004162_pt1 | contig 10817 bp, 6 predicted proteins | sample 0715_SJ02_MP02_2_FD_132447 | JGI IMG/M metagenome (GOLD analysis project Ga0187781, IMG submission 132447) | Tropical peat soil microbial communities from peatlands in Department of Meta, Colombia - 0715_SJ02_MP02_20_MG | ecosystem: Environmental > Terrestrial > Soil > Wetlands > Peat | place...
CTAATGACCGACTCGCAGGACTGGTGGCCGGCGGACTTCGGCAGCTACGGACCTTTGTTAATACGCATGGCATGGCACAGCGCTGGCACATACCGCAGGGGCGACGGGCGGGGGGGCGCCGGCAGCGGCCAGCAGCGCTTTGCACCGCTCAACAGTTGGCCCGATAACGCCAACCTCGACAAGGCTCGTCGTTTGCTCTGGCCGGTCAAGCAAAAATATGGCAAGAAAATCTCATGGGCAGACCTCATGATTCTTGCGGGTAACGTCGCCTTCGAGTCGATGGGCCTCAAGACCTTTGGCTTTGGCGGAGGTCGTGTGGATGCCTGGGAGCCCGATGAAGATGTCTACTGGGGCGCCGAGAACAAGTGGCTGGATGACAAACGCTACTCCGGCGACCGAAACCTCGAGAATCCACTCGCTGCCGTGCAAATGGGGCTAATCTACGTCAATCCGGAGGGCCCAAACAGCAACCCAGATCCGATTGCAGCGGCCAGGGATATCCGAGAGACCTTCGCCCGCATGTCCATGAACGATGAAGAGACGGTCGCACTCATCGCTGGCGGCCACACTTTCGGTAAAACCCACGGCGCTGGCCCCGCGTCCTACGTCGGCCCCGCACCTGAAGCGGCCGGCATCGAGGAACAGGGTCTCGGCTGGAGGAGCAGTTTCGGCACGGGCAAGGGCGACGACGCAATCACAGGAGGACCGGAGGTCATCTGGTCCAATACACCAACGAAGTGGAGCAACAACTTCTTCAAGAATCTGTTTGGCTATGAATGGGAGCTGACGAAGAGTCCGGCCGGTGCGTATCAGTGGAGACCGAAGAGTGGCGCAGGAGCCGGAATGGTCCCGGATGCCCACGACTCGTCTAAGCGTCGCACCCCAGGCATGCTGACAACCGACCTTGCCTTGAGGTTCGACCCTGCCTACGAAAAGATCTCAAGGCGCTTCTACGAGAACCCAGACCAGTTCGCAGACGCATTCGCCCGCGCATGGTTCAAGCTCACTCACCGCGACATGGGTCCGCGCTCGCGTTATCTCGGCCCGGAGGTCCCCGCCGAAGAGCTCATCTGGCAGGATCCCATCCCTCCGGTCAACCACAAGCTGGTTGATGCGCAGGACATCGCCTCCCTCAAGGGAGTGATCCTGGCTTCGGGGCTGTCCGTATCACAACTCGTCTCGACTGCCTGGGCGTCTGCGTCCACTTTCCGTGGATCCGACAAGCGAGGTGGGGCGAACGGCGCGCGCATACGCCTTTCCCCGCAAAAGGATTGGGAGGTCAATCAGCCGGACAAGCTGGCGACTGTGTTGCAGACCCTTGAGAGAATCCAGAAGGAGTTCAACAGCGCGCAATCGGGGGGGGAGAAGGTTTCGTTCGCCGACTTGATAGTCCTGGGGGGATGCGCGGGGGTCGAGCAAGCTGCGAAGAATGCCGGTCAGGATGTCACCGTTCCCTTCACACCGGGACGCATGGATGCGTCGCAGGACCAAACGGACGTGGAGTCATTCGCCGTACTCGAACCTGTTGCGGATGGCTTTCGCAACTACCTTAGAACCAAGTTCGCTGTGTCTGCAGAGGAACTGCTCGTCGATAGGGCGCAACTGCTCACACTGACCGCTCCCGAGATGACGAGTCTCATTGGCGGCATGCGTGTCCTGAATACCAACTTTCGCCAGACCCCGCACGGCGTCTTTACGAGGAGGCCGGAGGCACTCACCAACGACTTCTTCGTGAACCTGCTCGACATGGGTACGGAGTGGAGGGCGATCTCGAAAGACGCTGACGTGTTTGAGGGCCGCGACCGCGCCACAGATAAGGTCAAGTGGACCGGCACCCGCGTTGACCTGATTTTTGGTTCGAACTCCCAACTACGCGCATTGGCGGAAGTTTACGGATGTGAGGACTCCCAAGAGAAGTTCTTGCAAGACTTTGTCGCGGCGTGGGACAAGGTGATGAGCCTGGACCGTTTCGACCTTGTTCGAGGGTGAAAAGCGAAGGGCCACCAAACTGCCGGGAATCTGGCTCATTGGCCAGAGCGCACGTTGGCAAATTTTCGACGGCGACTCTCTCGACCGAATTGTGTTCCTGACCCGAACTCTCCCACCGAAATCTTGACCGCAAGCGCGTATCTCGCCAACCGGGGGTGACCTCGCCGCGTCATCAGGTTACCGATAATGGTCAGAGAAGAGTCGTTCAAGAACGACGTTTAATTACGGTCAACTAACCGAAAACAGGCTCTTGCCTGTCGAGGACGCGTTTACTAAGAGAAGCATCGAGGTAATCTGCGGACTGCAGGAAGAAGACGGTGGGATTCTTGCAACGCGAAGGGACGACGCCTACCCCTTCGTATACCCGAGGGATGCGTCAGTGATGACGATTGCTCTGAACATGCACGGTTTCCATTCCCGGTCGATGAAATTCTACCGCTATCTCAACCGGGTCAGAAGACAGGACGGAGAGGTATACCAGAGATACAACAAAGGAATGCCCTACGTAACACGGAAGAGAGAGGCTGATGTCACCCCACTCGTAATCCAGGGCGCTTACGACACTTACATGTCTTCAGGCGACCGCGACTTCTTGGAAAGCATGTGGGGACTGGTTGCCGAGGGGGCGAGCTTCATTGTTCGCGGCGTAGACCCCCACACAGGGCTGATCCAGACCAACTGTTCCATACACGAGAACGTGACCCTCGAGGAAGGCTTCGAAATATGGGCAAATTCTGCTTCGGTGAAGGGACTGTTAGACGCATCCAAGGTTGCGTCGGCCCTCAAGCATCGCGAGCCTTCCGAGAGGTGGTTAGAGGAGGCGAGGAGGCTATGGGGCAGGATTCTCGAACGCCTCTACGATGGCGAAAGCGGTTTGTTTGTGAAGAATCTGAGGGCAGACGGAACTCTGTTAAGTGCTCCTGACGTTGCCCAGCTCGCCCCCTTCTACTTCGGGCTCTCCAAGGACCGGAAGACTCTGGAAAGGACTATGCGTCATCTTAGGGAGACGCTCTGGAACGCAGGGGTCGGTGGCGTGAACCGATTCCGCGACTTCGAGGTGGTGAAGGACTGGCACTGGTACACTGGGGGGACTGGTGCGTCCTGGCCCCTGTTTACCCTCTGGATGGCCAGGTTCTATCAGAGACTGGGAGACTTGGACTCGATGGAAGAATGTCTACGTTTCATTCGGAGTGCGTCAACCCCGGGGATGGAAATACCTGAAAAAGTAGCTCCTATGAAAGGTTACGAGGAGTGGAGGGAGAACGAGACGGAGTTTAACGAAAGGGTCACTAACGGGATGAGGAGGACCGAGAGCACTCCGATATCGATACCCGACTATGTTGCCTGGGCCTGCCCTCTCGGCTGGTCGGGTGCAGAGTACGTCTTGCTCGGAAGAAATGAAAGTGGTACAGACGAAGAGGACCTGCTATCAGATGGGCACGGGAATGACCGCTCCCCGTCTTAGCTGCGGTGCGTCCCTTGGCTTGACCAGGCACCCGCTACCCGTTTCCCTGCGCCTCCTCCTCTTTTTCAGGTCTCGCGATCAGTTGCCTCTCGGGTATGAGAGAATCAGCTACTCTTAGCGCCCGGCCGAACTCCCTCTCAAGGAAGACCTTCTGGGACTTGCCGTATTGAATGACATAGCCGGACTTTGTCCGGGTGAGGTAGACTGCTGAGGCAACGATTAGAGGAATAGAGGGCAGAATGACACGTAAGGCCATAAGCAGCGCGCCTGACGCCGCAACGACAGAGCCTAATCTCACTGATCTGAGCAATGCTCCAATCTGTGCTGGGGCCATGAACTCCGCTGCAAAACAAGCGGCCGAAAGGGCCAGGCCGACGGCGAGAACGCGCCACGAATGCCGGACGAATCTGTCTATTCTTATTATCTCAGCGTACGGAACGGAAATGATCCACTTACCTCCTCTCACCGAAGACATGATGAGTCTCTTCGTGGTCACCACAAGTTTCTTTCCTCCCTGAACCCTCGCCTCCACGAGAGTCTCCCTCGCCTCCTCGATTGGAGCCATCCCGGGCTCTTTCGAGAGTTTCGCCATGAGCTTCTGCGAGAGCCCGGCGATTAGATTTGAGAGGGTGGCCTGCGATGACGTTCGAAGGGCTCCTTTAGAGAGCTTGTTTCGCACCTTCGAGTTCCTCAACAGTGACCTAATCGCAGCGGAAGCGCCTTCAACATCGTCCGGCCCCTTGAGGACAACTCCGTTGACTCCGTTTTGAACCACCCAAGACTGCCCGCCCACGCCTGAGGTTATGACTGGGACACCCCTGTACATGAATTCGAGCTGCGCGATTCCAAGTGCCTCGCTCCTGCTCATGGTGATGTTCACGAACGTCTCGTCGATGAGCCGTGCCTTCTCCTCGTCCGTTATCTCCCCCAGGAGGGTCAGGTTCCCCATCCCCTCAACGGCCGCTTTGACCTGATCAGCGTAGGAGCCTTGCAGCCTTCCCGCGATTACGAAGTGAACCCCGTCGTCCTTGGAGAAGGTCTTGGCAACCTCGACGACCGAGAGGACATTCTTCCTCTCCTCAACGGTTCCGAGACAAGTGACCAGCTTAACCGACCCCCGAAGGCCAAGCGTGTGTCTGATGGTTTCGTTCTTCTCCCCCGTTTCGAAGATTTCGTCATCGATCCCCCCGGGTAGGAGGATGAACTTGTTGTCGTCCGCACCCAGTGCTTTCATTTGCTCTCTCTCCAGAGGGGTTGTGACGATGACGAAGTCCGCCTGATGCATGATCTCCTCTAGGCTTATCCTATTCCACACCTCTCTGAACGTTCGTTCTTCGATCGTATACCTCTCGTCGCTGGCCTCCTGGAAGTGGCTCATGTGGCAGAAGAGGATGGGCGGATTCTGGGCGCCCTCCCTCTCCAAGCGCCTGTTCCAGACTACGAATTTGATTGTGTCCTCCGGGCCATTCCAGAGGGTTGAATGAGTTATCAAAACGTTCAGTTTAAGGTCATAAACAATTTTCGTCAGTACCCCTACGAAGTTCCTGAAGAGGATCCTCCGCGGGGGCCAGCTTGCGGCTTCGCTCCCTACTCGAATGACGGGGATGTCAAGGCTCGGATCAAAGGTGTGCAGATACCCCCCCCTCCTCTCTATTTCTTCTTCCGAGACTACAGGCTCCCAGTCGTGATAGGCGCTTGTGATAAGGTAGGCGGAGTGACCGAGGTGATTGAACTCTCTCACCATCCTCTGAGCCACAAGTTCCTGACCCTTTGAGCGGCTGGTTTCGTACATTATCACGCCGACCCTCAGCATTCAGGCTGTCACTTCCTCTCCAAGGGCCCAAGACACCCCTTCTGAGAATGCAATGCTGTTCTTCGAGAGGCCTCCGAGGAAATGTACTAGAAGATTCCCTCCTACGCGGCAGTCGCTCTCCAAACCCGAGTTATTCCCGTCGTCGACAACCCCTGAAGCAAAGCGGCACGCAGCGTAAGCCGGATAATCCGGGAACGAGCATCCCACGAACGTCAGTCCTCCTCTGGTACCCGGCACCGATGGACTCTTGACTGTCAAACCCTCTTCGCCGGTGACTGACGTGACACCGAACATCGGATATAAGGAAGGGTGCAGGACTTGGAATCCTAGGCTCCTTATCTTGAAAATAATCTTGTTCATCACAAATGGACCCGGTGTGATGCCGGGCTAGGTATCATAAAGCGAAGAAAGAATCTCGCGTGGGCCTCGCCCTCGCAACTGATCAGGGCGATTAGGCCCGGAACAGCGTTTGGGCCGGCGTGCGCTGAAAGGATCCTTTTCAGGGCTGAACTGTGGGCGAAACCATGCCGTTAACGGGTACCCACTTGCCCGCCCACCAATCATGGCATAGACTGGTCGCCACCACCTCCTGGTTTTCCTGTGCGGTGCGTCCGGCACGTGCAGTGGAATGTGCCCCATACCTGGAAGCCCGATATCGAGGAGCTAGCAGATACAAGCGTAGGGAGTATGCACGTACGACCGGTCAGATATCACCGTCCCAACTCGGAGACCTTTCGGGGTGAAATCCATAGAGATTATGGAACCATCTTGGAAATCCAGTAAATACCGGCGGTCCGTCCGAGATTCGACGGAAGATGAAAACAAGAACTGCACAGCTAGCGGCAGTCGCAGCAATCGCCTTGGCGGCAACCATTCTCGTGTCTCCCTGGGTCCTGGCAGCCACCTCTTCCGCCTCGACCACCACGACTTCAAACTCAGTAAGCACGACCAGCTCGTCAAGCAACCAACCATTTCCTCCTTGCCCCCAAGGTCGGGGTTTCGGCGGACCGGGGACATCGGCTTGGTCTGGAATTACCGGCCGTGACTTCGGCTTACAAAGCGCTATCAATCTCTCAGTCGGGCAGACAATCACAGTGACAAGTTCCCAAGGCTCTTACTACGTCGTGGGAAGCCCCAGCAACAACGGGACAGCATCAGGAGCTATCACCTTCACAGTGACCTCAAAGCTATCGGTAGGATACACCCTCTCAATCACCAGCGGCAGCCTTGTCGTTGGGGGGACGACTTACACCATCTCGTCAGGGACAGCACAGACCGGGCCCTTCGCCGACGTAGTATCGGGGCAGGGTGCAACCACACCAACCGGTCAGTTCCTGCTGCAGGGCCTCGCAAGGGGAAGCTTCGCAGGAACCACTGGACAAATACACCTGGACCTCAAAGCAGGATCAACCGAGTACTCTGTTGCTCTGATGGGCACAGTTCAGAGCTGAAACTGCGTGACTCGGCCCCCATCCTTTTCGATATCAACCTGGCAAGCATGAAGTGAAGAACTTGACACGTGGAACATATTTCAGATTTTTCTTGACTGACCTGATCTGTTCGCCTCTTGCCACTTCAAGTTGGGTGGCCGCTCTGTCCGCTGCGGTTCTCGTATTCGATTGGATTCGAAGAGCGATGGTGTAACTCGCGTTGGCGGCAAGAACAATTCGGGAGATGGACAGGTGCGAGTATTGCGGCAAGAGACTCGAGGTGCAGAGCAGAGACGGCGAGAATGTTGACGGGAACAGGGTGGTGTTGGAGATTGATGGCTCCCGAAGACGGGCGTGCCGGAGTTGTGCCGACAGCCTCTCGACGAATCCGACGGAAGTCGGATTACAGAAGGTTGGGAGGAAATAGCTGAATGCAAAGGGCAAAGGCGGTGCACGTCTTCGATCAGGATCTTAGGGAAGCGATCTCAGGCGTGAAAAAGGATGGTTACCGCAAGGTGCTAGAGGAGGCGCACGACCAAGCCTCCCTAAGAGTAATCGAGCATGAAATAAGGTCGGACTTCCAGCTGACAGGAGACGACAGACTTCAGCTCCTAGGCGAGGCTGAACAAGCCTCCGCTTCTTTTGGTCTGGCGAAGGTAGGGGAGTAGGAAGATCAGCGTGCAACATCTTGAGACGCAGCCAGAAGGCCGTCCGCACTCTTTCCATTGCCTCCCCACAAAATAAACGGTAGTGTCAGAGCTCTCGTTAACCAAGAATTGGGTCCAGTTGGATGGTTCAGAATGGCCTAGAACCAAGAGCTCTTCAGGCCGGACGGAGTCCATTCTGAGTTATTCTACTGCGGCGACGGTCGACGCCGCTCGTATACCAAGGCAGAAGTGGACCCGAATTTCCAACCCGATTCCAACACAATACGACGCCAGACGACATTCACCAGTTCTAATTGACGACCGAGTAACTCGAGCGCCGGTGCCAGATTTCAAGTCTTAAATTGCTGCAGGTCATCGAACGGAGACGTGAGGCGACACCGGGCTTCAGGCATCCTGGTCTACATCGTCGTCGTCTTGGTGGCGATGCTGGCAATAGGAGGAATCGCGCTTTTTCTATTCGCAAGTTCAAATGGGGTAAGAACACCCACGTCAGAATCTTCGACATCGACGAATGCAACCAGCCAGGTCGGGCCAGCCTCAGGGTCGAATTGTGTTGGAGTAGGCGGCGGCTCTCTGTTTGATTCCTTCAACGGGCTAGTGTATCTTCAGGTGCAGGGTGTGGCGAGTCACGGACCGTACACCGCCGTAATCAACGGCACGAATTTGGAGGGCTCGATTCCGGGGGCTGGTCCGATGCTGTGCGACCCGACCGATGGTTACGTCTACATGCTGCAGCTCAAGCCCGGTCAACAGAGCTGGCCCGTTCTAGTGGTAGATGGACTGAGGGTGCTGGCGAATCTTACGCTGGCCGAGGCAAGCTACTTTCCCTGGTCACCAGTCGGCCCCATGGCCTACGAACCGTTCAATCAATTCGTGTACGTTGCAGTGAATGGGATTTTCGGGAATAGTCTGATGGTGTTGCGAGGGACAAGTCTCGTTGCGAACTTGACCCTGAACGATCTTCACAATCCTGTTGATGCGATTGCCGTCGACACACGCAACGGTTTGCTGTACATCGGTGGTTCATTTCCCACGATGGTGGTGAATGGATCAACGGTTGAGTATAACATAAATCACACTAGTGCCACTCTAATGCTGTTCAACCCCACAAACGGCTTCGTCTATGCGAGCAATCTTTACAACACGTCTGTTATTTCGGGATCCTCAGTAATTGCCACTCTTCCTGCGAATGACTTCGGAGGGGGAGACGTCAGTTGCTTGTACTATTGCACATACCAGGGCCCTCTTGAATACGATTCTCACAATGGATACGTGTACATCGCAGGCACGAACAACGCTCCTGGCGGCTTCAACGCTCCTGGCATGGTAAACGAGCTTTTCGTCGTTGACAATTCTTCCGTCGCCGCCACCATTATCACGCATAATCTCCCGGTGACGATGCTGGATGATCAACTGAATCATGACCTGTACTTGCAGATGGCTTTTGGTCAAGCATCGAATTCGCAGACAACCAATCCCAATGCCACTGTGTCTGTCGTATCGGGAACCAGGATTGTCGCAAATCTAACATTCGCTGGGAACTTCAGCGCAGGAATGTTCGTAAACCCCGTCAACGGATATGTCTATGTTTTTGGCTTCATCTCACCTCCCACGGGGGGTGGAGTATCAAATACCACTCTCGCCGTGGTCTCCAACGAAGCCATTCTCAAGACGATAGAGATGAAAGGCCAAGCCGTTCCACACTCTTCGGTAGTGGATCCTGCAACAGACCGATTCTACTTTCTGCTGCAATCCAGTTCATCGCTAGGGACAAACACAACACTGGTGATTGTGAGCGGGAGCACGGTTCAGACTCAAATCAACCTCTCGTCATAGGAACTTCAGGCAGCCTGACACCGCTCAACAACAATTCCAACACTTCTGTCACTTACAACATTTCTGCCAGGGGCATACTTTTCGGACCCATCTCGTCCGTTTGGGATGGGCTTCCTTAATGGTGGACAGTCTCCTCGCTGGTGTCGAACGGACTCGATTCGCAATTAGTTCGGATTCAAACTATGCTTCAGAATAGCAGTAATCAAGCTTCTTCGGTCAAACGGGGCTCATTCTGAGCTATAATTCCGCGCGTCGACGGTCGACGCCGCATGGTATACCAGGCTGGAAATCTACTCGGACACAGGTTTGATTCTCGCGGGGCTCGGACCTATGCAGGTTCGTTACCCTCCGAACGCGCCCCCATAGGATTGGTCCGGAGGGTGGGGTCGGCACCAGACTGGAAATAGGACTTGGGTTCGAGTTCAGCTAGGCTCCCACCTCCGACTTTGAAAGTTTCCTTCCAAGGCTTAAGAGTGGTTGCTTCTCTGTCCCACTAGACGTGGAGAAGTCGATGAAGGGAAAGGTCGCCCTAATCACCGGCGCCAGCTCGGGCATCGGTAGGGAGACAGCCTTGGGCCTTGCAAGGGTGGGCACCGGTCTCGTGCTAGTCTGCAGAGACAAGGAAAAGGGGGAGGCCGCAAAGGAAGAGATTGCAAGGACTACCGGGAACAACTCGATAGAGCTCCTAATTGCGGACCTGCTGTCACAGAGGCAAGTGAGGAGGGTGGCCATCGAGTTCGAGGCGACCCATCCGAGGCTGGAACTCCTGGTCAACAACGCGGGCGCCGGCTTCGTGGACTACTCCGAGACCGAGGACGGCATCGAGAGGACAATGGCAATCAACTACTTCACGCCTTTCCTTCTGACCAACCTCTTGCTGGAGACCCTGAAGAACAGCGCACCGGCGCGAGTGATCAACGTCACCTCCTCGGAACATTACGACGCGCACCTTGACCTAGACAACGTCAACAAAGACTCCCGCATGGGAATCGCGGGCGCGGATGCCTACCGCCGCTCGAAACTCGCCATCATCCTCTTCACTTACGAACTGGCGAGGCGGCTCCAGGGGACGGGTGTCACCGTTAACTGCCTAAATCCAGGCGCGGTTAGGACCAAGATCTGGAGCCAAGCCGGCGCATTAACCCCCCTCTTCCGCTTCATGTCGCTTTTCATGTTGAGCGCGGAGAAGGGTGCCCAGAGCTCCCTCTATCTGGCCGCCTCCCCGGAGGTCGAGGGGGTAAGCGGGAAGTATTTCGACAAGAAAGTGCCCAAGCGATCTTCCGAGACCTCCTACGACGAGGCCATGGCCAAGAGACTCTGGGTCCTTAGCGAGCAAATGACTGGGCTTGTCGCCGCCCCGGCACGCCCCTAGTACAACCTGCGGAAGGACCCAAATAGCCTGAATAGACTCGTTCTGGTCGGTCAGAGTTCATTCTGAGCTTAGAAAAACGGCGACGGTCGGACTCGAACCGACGACCACTCCCTGGCCTTGTGGCCCATAGGTGTCTGCCAGCGGGCTAACAGCCTACTGCTCTACCACGCTGAGCTACGTCGCCACTACCGACCCCGCCAAGTTTGGTTGAAAAGTGTTCTGAGACGGTTTCAGGGACCCCACC
>Ga0187781_10004163_pt1 | contig 10815 bp, 7 predicted proteins | sample 0715_SJ02_MP02_2_FD_132447 | JGI IMG/M metagenome (GOLD analysis project Ga0187781, IMG submission 132447) | Tropical peat soil microbial communities from peatlands in Department of Meta, Colombia - 0715_SJ02_MP02_20_MG | ecosystem: Environmental > Terrestrial > Soil > Wetlands > Peat | place...
ACCTGAAGAGGGCTTGGAAGCCATCCCCAGCGCCCTGCGAGAAATCCGGGAGAGTTTTAAGGGATCGGCAAGCCGCGGAGGAGTAACCGTTCTCAAGCACTTCCCGGCACGCGAGGCCCAGACTGCGCCGATACCGCAATCTCTGCCTTCCCGGCTTTGCGACGCGCTCAAAGCCCGTGGCATCGCTTCCCTATACACGCACCAGGCGCGCGCCTGCGAATTGGCTCGCGAGGGACGAAACGTCGTCGTAGTCACGCCCACGGCCTCAGGAAAAACTCTCTGTTACAACCTGCCGATTCTTGGCGAGTTAATTGAAAAGCCCGAGGCGCGCGCACTCTACTTATTCCCTACCAAAGCGCTCTCACAGGACCAGTTGGTGGAACTGAATCGCTGGACTGAAAAGCTCGGGGAAGAAATCCGCACCTTTACTTACGACGGAGATACTCCCCAAGACGCCCGCAAAGCCATCCGGGCGCGGGGCAACTTGGTGATCAGCAATCCCGACATGCTTCATGCCGGCATTCTCCCTCACCACACCAAATGGCAGCGGCTGTTTGAGAACCTGCGCTACGTGGTGATCGACGAACTTCATTACTACCGTGGTGTGTTCGGCAGCCACCTGGCGAACGTGCTCCGCCGTTTGAAGCGGATTGCGCGATTTTACGGCAGCCAGCCGCAATTCATCTGCACCTCGGCTACCATTGGCAATCCCGCTGAATTGGCCACTCGCATCCTCGAGGAAGATGTTTTCCTGGTGGAGGAGAACGGCGCGCCCGCAGCCGAGAAGTATCTGGCCTTTTACAACCCGCCGGTGGTGAACCCACAGCTTGGCATCCGCCGGTCTTATCTGAACGAAACCCGGCGCATCGCCCGCACCTTTCTCTCGCGGGGGCTCCAGACGATCGTCTTCGCCAACAGCCGTCTGGCCACGGAGATTCTGGTCACCTACCTGAAGGAGGACTTCTCGCGAGCGCCGCTCCAGCCCGACGCGGTGCGGGGCTACCGGGGCGGGTATCTGCCGCTCGAGCGCCGCGAGATCGAGCGCGACTTGCGCAACGGCCGCCTGCTGGGCGTCGTGGCGACCAATGCCCTCGAGTTGGGCATCGACATTGGCAGCCTGGACGTGGCGGTGCTCGCCGCCTACCCGGGAACCATCGCCTCCACCTGGCAGCGCGTGGGCAGGGCGGGTCGCCGGCAGGGGACTTCCGCCGCCGTGCTGGTGGCTTCGAGCGCGCCGCTCGACCAGTTCATGGTACAGAACCCGGATTATTTCTTCGGCCGCTCGCCGGAGCGTGGCTACGTCAACCCTGACAATCTCTTCATCTTGCTCAATCACTTGAAGTGCGCTGCCTTCGAATTGCCTCTGCAAGAGGATGAGAAATTCGGGTCGCTCGACCTGCGCCGGCTTTGTCAACACCTCGAGGAAACCGGCTTCCTGCACCACACGAGCGACGGTTGGCATTGGGTCTCAGAAAGCTACCCGGCGGACGCCATCAGCCTGCGCTCCGTCTCTTCGGATAATTTCGTCATCGTGGACAACACCGCCGAGCCCAAGGTGATCGGCGAAGTGGATTTCACAAGCGCCCTGACCACTCTGCATGAAAAGGCCATCTACATCCAGGACGGCCAACAATATCACGTCGAGCGCCTTGATTATGACGATCGCAAAGCTTACGTCCACCAGGTAACAAGCGAGTATTTCACCGACGCCATCTCGTACACCAAGATCAGAATCCTCGAGCGGTTCGAGACGGCGCCGGTCGGCTCGGCCAGCAAGAACCACGGCGAAGTACAGGTTAATACCCAAGTAGTTGGTTTCAAGAAGATTAAGTTTTACACCATGGAAAACGTCGGTGCGGGGCAGTTGACGCTGCCTGAGCAGGAGATGCACACCACGGCTTTTTGGCTGACTTTACCCCACGAGTTAATGCAGAGCTTGCCGTACGGTTCGACGGAACGGTTGGACGGCGTGAATGGCCTGGCCAACGCTCTCCAGGCTATTGCGACGCTGCTCGTGATGTGCGACGCGCGGGACTTGGGAAGGGCGGTGGGGGAAAACAGGATTCAGGATTCAGGATTCGGGATTCAGGAAGAACTATCGGAACTTTCCTCGCCGGCAGGCGATGAGGCTGAATCCAAAATCCAAAATCTAAAATCCAAAATAGCAGGCTCTGCACGCCAGGCTGAAATCGTAGCCTTTGAGCCCAACATTTATTTGTATGATAAGTATCCCGGCGGGGTCGGTCTCAGCGAACCGCTGTTTCGCATGGGTGAATCGCTATTGGAGAAGACTCAGCGACTCATTGCCAACTGTCCCTGCCAGAATGGTTGCCCTTCCTGCGTTGGGCCGGCGGGAGAGGTTGGAGCAAAAGGCAAGGAAGTGTCTGTGGCGATCTTGAGAAGGTTGTCCGTGGCCTCCGAGGAGTAATCAGCCCTCTCCCTTGGGGAGAGGGTGTCCCGCTGCCGGCGTTTTCATCAGCCGGAGCGGGACGGGTGAGGGGTCGGTTGCTCGTTCCGAAGCCCCGCTCGCCGTCCTGACAGGCCGGGCGGTTGCAAGCGCCTCCTCGCACACACTCGGCTATGAATCTGGAAGACAAGCTCCGACAGCTTCAACGTGACTCCGGCACTCGGGACCGAAACAAGGAACTCGAGCGGACGCTCGAGTACCTGCGCCGTCTGGAGAATCCGCCACCCGCTCGCCCGCTGCCTGCCAAGAGATTTGCCGAAGGAATCGAAGCATACGTCGAGGGCGAGGTGGTAAAGAACTCGAGCGGTGAGTTCTTCGTGGCGCGCGAGGCGTTTCCTTTCGGGCGGCCGTACGGAAAGCTGCGCATCGGTGATATTCCCTCCGCGGACTTGGGCCCTCTCAAACTGCTGCTGAAGGACGCGGCAATGCCGGAGGCCTCGCGCTTGGTTTTCCTCGATACCGAAACCACCGGCCTCAGCGGCGGAACCGGCACTTGCGCTTTCCTGATCGGCGTTGGCAACGTGGACGGGATGAAGTTTATAGTTCGCCAATTCTTCCTCCGCGACTACCCTGAGGAAAAGGCGATCCTCGAGGCACTGGCCGAGGCGTTACGAGATTGCGAGGGCATCGTCACCTTCAACGGGAAGACCTTTGACGTCCCGCTGCTCGAAACACGGTATGCGCTGGCCCGGATGAAGTCTCCCTTCGAGCGCTTGGTCCACTTTGACGCGCTCCACCCCGCGCGCCGCCTCTGGAAGCTGCGTCTGGAGAGTTGCAAGCTGACCGTGCTGGAGACAGCGGTCCTGGGAATCAGCCGGGAAGGCGACGTGCCCGGTTCGGAGATCCCCGCCATCTACTTCGACTACCTGCGCACCGGCGACGCGAGCGGCTTGCAGCCGGTCTTTTACCACAACGCTTTGGATATCGTCTCGCTCGCCGCGCTGACGGTGGAGTTGGCGCGTGCGTTGGGCGAGGGCGGAGCGGAAGCGCTCGCGTCGCCGCTCGATCTCTTCAGCTTGAGCCGCATACTGGGGAGCGCGGGCTCGAAGGAGAAATCCATCACCACCTGCCGCCAGGCGCTGGCGGGGGGATTGCCACAGCAGGTGGAAAGCCTGGCGCTGAGGCACCTCGCCGCGGAGTTCAAGCGGCAACGCCGGCACGAATCGGCCGTCGAGCTGTGGCTGGAGCTTTCGCGCCGCGAGCCGCCCGTGGCCGTCGAGGCGCTCGAGGAGCTTGCCATGCATTCGGAGCACCGGCTTCGCAATGTTGAACAAGCCCTCGAATTCACGCTCGCGGCTCTCGGCCATCTCGAGGGACAGTTGCCTTCAGATCCGCTTCGCATTCGATTTACGAAGCGAATGGAGCGTCTCCAGCGGAAGCAAGCGCGAGTCGCGGCAACGCCACTCCTGCGGGCTAACGACTGAGTTCCTTGACAGCGCACAGCGACCTGCTACCCTTAGGGAGGAGGGTGAATCATTGAGCCGAACGACCGCCGTGGCAGTTGTTTCTGTCAAAAGCAAATATCAGGTCGTCATTCCTCGACACGTTCGCGAGAAGATCGGCCTGAATGTCGGCGACCTCCTAGAGGCAAAGGTCGAGCACGGAAAGATCACCTTTACGCCGAAGCCAACGATGGATCCCGGCATTGCGGAGAGTCTTGCCGACTTCAGAGAAGGTCGCACTTGCGGGCCGTTTGAAACCCACGAGGAACTCGTGAGGTCGCTTCAGAATGAGTCGGCGAAACTCCGTTCTAAAAGGAGTTCTCGGAAAGTCCGGTGAACATGAGGGTCCGCTACTCGAAGCGGTTCTTGCAGCGGTACGCCGACGCGCCGCCGGAAGTGCGGAAGGCCTTCCACAAGCAGAGCGCCTTCCTTCTCGAAAACCTTAGCCATCCTTCATTGCGCGCGAAGAAGTACGACGAGGCCGTCGGCCTCTGGCAGGCCCGCGTGAACCGCACTTGGCGCTTCTACTTTACCATTGAAGGCGAGGAGTACCATCTGCACGACATGAAGCCGCATCCAAAATAGAGATTCGGTATTCCTAGAGGACAAAGACCATTATGAAACGCATCTACATCGCCGCCTATCATCAGTCGAAGTTCGGCAAGCTCATGGGCATGACGGTGCCTGAGATTGTGGAGAATGCAATCACTGGGGCATGCCAGGAAATTCACGTCGAGCCCCCGGTGCTGGATGTGGGGTCCATCGGCGCCACCTGCCATTTTTCGCTGAACGAACAGGGCCTGCTCGCGGGCCTGATGGCGATGGTGCCTGGGCTTGAGGGCAAGCCGCTCGAGTCAGTCGAAAACGCCTGCGCCTCGGGCGGCCAGGCGGTGCTTTCCGTGATTCAAAAGCTCCAAATCGGCTGGGGGGAGGTCGGCGTGGCGGTCGGCTACGAGAAAATGCGCGACGCGGAAGGGAAGATGGACGGCAAGCTGATCGGCAAGGCGCTAGGGTACTTCTCCCACCCGGACGAGCGCGCCGGAAAGGTCTACATCTTTCCCCACCTGTTCGCCGAAGTCATGGAATGCTACATGAAAGTCCATCGCGTGAGCGAACGCGATCTCGCGCAGATCGCAGTGACCGAGTATGAGAATGCCCGCTCGAACCCCTACGCGCAGATGCGCAACGTCAGCCTCGACCTGGATCAGGCGGTGAAGATTGAGGGCATCAACCGTTACATCGTTGAAGGGCTGCCGCTTAAAACCTACGACTGCTCCCAGATTTCAGATGGGTATGCGGCCCTGATCCTCGCCACAGACGCAGGCCTCAAGAAACTGGGAGTTGCGAAAGCGGATTGCGTCGAGGTGGCCGGATACGCGCAGGCCACCGATGCGCTGAAGAAGGAAGGCCGGGATGTGCTGCGGCCGGCCGGCGCTTACAAAGCCATGAAGCAGGCTTACGACATGGCCGGCGTGAAAGCGGAGGAAGTGAACGTGGCCGAGGTCCACGACTGCTTCACAGTCATGGGAGCCATCGGCACAGAGGTGCTGGGCAAGGCGCCTTACTCGAAGGGGGCGCAATACTGGGTCGACGGCAAGGCGCGCGCGGATGGCGAATGCGGCATCAACACTTCCGGTGGACTCATCGCCAAAGGTCACCCGGTGGGGGCCACGGGAATTGCTATGCTGGGATGGTCCGCATGGCAATTGCTGGGCAAAGTGCCACCGGAACTTCAAGTCAAGGAGCCGCGAGTCGCCGCCACCTTCAACATCGGCGGACCCATCTGTGCTTCGGTGTGTACGGTGTTGAAGCCCCCGTCCTAAAGCAGTCAGCCATCAACTCTCAGCGTCGCAGAGTCGAGAAGTGGAAGAGCTCAGAGCAGTCGCTCATACCCATCGGCTGACTGGTGCCGGGAAACCATGAAATCCCCGGGAGCGCGGGCATCCGGCCCGCAGTGTGAGTGACATCACGGCGCGGACGGCGGGCAGGATGCCCGCGCTCCCGGGGACACCCTGTGTTTAGACATTCCTTATAGCTTTTTCATGCCTTCTTTATGCTGAAATCCTTACTCTAGTTTGGATAGACTCGCAGTCACGCACCTGGAAACTTACGAGGGCGTGACGTGCGGCTAATTGACTCAGGGCAAGTGCCGGCATTAATTCAAATGCCTTCGCGGAGTCAGGTGTGAAAGGGCAAGACTTCGGGAAACAGAATAGTGCAAAGTTCTTCGCGCTAAGTGACTCGTGATGAGCTTTGATCGCTGGCATGCTCGTCACTTGTCCCTTGTCACTACCAACTTGTAGGGGGGGCCTGCAATGTTGCGAACGAAACTAGTCGTCGCTACCGTCCTGCTCGTGTCGGCTTGGACTTACGGCGGCGAGCCGTTCGGCTCCGTGCGTGGAGTAACCCGGAACGCCGAGGGCGCGCCGGTGAGTGCCGCGCAAGTGGATGTCCACAGCCTGGACGAAAACACCGACCGCAGCTTAGTCAGCAACGACCAGGGTGCGTTCCTTATCCAGGATCTGCGACCAGGACGCTACCAATTGACGGCTCACAAGACTGGCTTCGCCGGCTCGGTGGTGACGACGGTTGAATTGGCGCCCCGCGAGAGCCTCAGGATTGACATCACTCTTCGGGGCTCTGGCACTCCGGAGGCTGCGGCCAATTTGGATCGGACGCCTGGCTCGCTTGCTTCCCCTGCGCCCCCAAATTCGGGCGACGCACCTCTGACCGAACGAGAGAAGCAATTGCTGGCGCGCATTGACCGGCTCGAGCAGCGTCTGGCTGCATTGGAAGCGAGAGACGGCAGTGGCGCCACCCAAATGGCCGCCGCTACTTTGCCGCCCGCGAGCCGTAGCGAGACGAGCAACGCCGCCGCCATCAAGCTGTCTGTGCCGACTGTGGGGGTCCATGAGGCTGCGGTGCTTTCGCAGCCCGCGGAAACACTTCCGCGTACTGCGGCAACGTCAATCCCAGCCGCAGGTCCGGTGGCGGAGCCGCAGCCGAACTCTGCGAAATCAGATGCTACGACGCAACCGGTCCTAACTGCTTCGCTGGGCGGAACAGCAGGCTTGAAGCCGACGGAACAGCCTCCAGTTATCTCCGCCCAGTCCAACACAGAGCAAACTGCCGCGCCCCAGGAACCGGCCAAGATCGCGCCCTTCTCCGATGCCGACTGGACGTGGCTGAACGGCAACCCGCGCACAAAGAACATCTATTGGGACACGAAATTCTTTACGCCGGAAATCAGAGCCGATGTTACCTATACCTACGACTTCAACCGGCCGGCCGATCATTCGATGGGCGGCTCGAGCGAGCTGTTTCGATCGCAAGAAGTTCAGGTAGAGCAGCTTGGTGTAGGTGGAGACTTTCACTACGACAACGTGCGCGCCCGATTGATGACGCAGTTCGGCATGTATTCAGAGACCACGCCGCGCAACGACGCCAGCCCCGGCAACGGCCAGTGGGACCTCGACACCGCCTACCGCTACGTCTCGGAAGCCTACGGCGGGTACCATTTCGACGTGCTCGACGGCATTAACGTCGACGCCGGTATCTTCATGTCCTATATCGGCCTTTTCAGCTACTACAACTTTGACAATTGGGCCTATCAACCATCCTATGTATCCTCGAACACGCCTTGGTTCTTCAATGGCGTGCGAGTACAGATTTTCCCCACCGCGCATCTGAAAATCGAGCCGTGGTTCATTAACGGCTGGCAGTCCTACGCCTCTGCCAATCACCGGCCGGGCCTGGGGGGACAGATCAAATGGACGCCGAAACCGTGGGTGAACATCATCTCGAACAACTACGGTCTGGGCCACGACGACCTCTTCGTCCCGAACCGCGGTCGCATCCATACCGACGATAGCATCGAGGTCAAATACTACGACCAACCGGTGAAAACCCTGGACAAGATGGCATTCACCTTCACCGGTGACATGGGCTGCGAATTTGGCGGCGGGGTGAGTTGCCACGGCGACACCAAGGGCGGTCCCAAGCAGAGCTTTATGGGTTTCATGCTCTATAATCGCTTTTGGTTCAAAAAAGACCTTTATGGCCTGACGCTCGGCGGCGGAGAAATCAACAACCCGGGGCGCTATCTGGTGCTGCTCCCGCCCATCAATGGAGAGGGCGCAATCTCGGCGGCCACCAATTCGCCCTACTTCACCGAGAATCCGGGCGACCCGTTCAAGGCTTGGGACGGTTCCATCACCTTCGACTGGATGCCCAGGCAGTACATCACTTTCCGCTGGGAGTTTGATCATCGCCATGCGAATGTGCCGTACTGGTCCGGCCCGGGAGGCATTACGCCCCCCGGCGGCAACAACGGCTATCCCTCCGAGTACGCGTGCATGAACGGCAGCCCCTCCTTGACGATCGCGGGCTGTAACGGCAACGGCGGCGTCTGGTATCCTGATCTGCGCAGGAATGAGAACTTTATCGACCTGGATATCCTGGTAAAATTCTAGCCGGCGCGGTCAGGCGGCGGAGACAGCATGCCCGATGACGTGAAGAAGGTCACCGGCTTTCTCGAGGAGACTATCGCTCTCTTGCAGCGACTCGAGAGCCTTCCCATCCTGCGCGCGGCCGAGATTCTGCTCGATTGTTACCATCGTCGCGGGCGCGTTTTCACGTTGGGAAACGGAGGCTCAGCTTCCACCGCCCAGCATTTCGCCTGCGATCTGGCCAAGTATGTGGTTCCTGAAGGTAGCCGGCCGTTCGACGTGCGCTGCCTGACCGACAACGTTGCTCTCTACACCGCCTGGGCTAACGATGCGCCGCGCGAGGACGTGTTTGTCAATCAACTCCGCGGTCTTTTGACGCCGCAGGATGTGGTCCTGGCTATCTCTGTGCACGGAGGCGAGGGGTTTTCTGTCGACCTGCTGCGCGCGGTTCGCTTCGCCATGCAAGTGGGCGCCGCCTCGATCTCCCTGGTCGGTTTCGATGGAGGGCCTCTTCACCGGGAGTCCACGTGCTCGATTCTTGTTCCCATCGACTCCACTCCTCAAACGGAAGCAGTCCACCTGGTAATCGAACACCTCCTCGTGAGCCTCATCCGCGATGCCCTCGCGAAAGACAGAAGGCAGTAAGCAGAAGGCAGTAGGCAGTCGACGCAACTTGCGCACCTGGGAAGGGCGGGGCTTCAGCCCCGCCGCCGCACGGCGAGGGGCGAAAAGGGCCTTTAGGCCCTGAAACCCTGCTTGCTTCAGGGGCTAAAGCCCCTAAATCCTGGCCGAATATGCCTGCGGGGCTGAAGCCCCGCCCTTCCCCTGCCGTCGAGAAATCCGCCGTTCGTGCATCTAAACACTAGAGCGGATCACGGCTATCGAGGCTCGCCGCAATGTTGGATGAGACGTCATTTACCAGCGCCAATATCTGTGTCGTTGGTAATATTAATCGTGATATTAGAATCAGCCCCATTCCCTCCGGTGACTATCTCTTCGCGGATGGCGAGACTTCCGTTCCGTCGGTGACGGAGACGGTAGGTGGCGGCGGGGCGAACAGCGCTCTGGCTGCGGCTGCGCTGGGGGCCCGCGTTGCGTTTATGGGCAAAACGGGAGCAGACTCGCTCGGCGAGTGCCTCGAACGCACACTGACCTCTCACGGTGTTTCGATCTTTCTGAGAAAGGCCCCCGGTTGCCCGACGGGCACTTCCGTTAATCTGACTTTCACCAGCGGCCATCGCCACTTTCTCAGCTCTCTCCCGAACAACGCTTCGCTGGCGTTCGATGATTTAGACCTATCGGCCTTGAAAGGCTTTGCTCACCTCTTGCGTGCGGACATCTGGTTTTCGGAAGCGATGCTCTACGGCGGCAACGAACGGCTGTTCCGCGCCGCCCGCGATGCCGGAATGAAGGTCTCAATCGACCTCAATTGGGACCCGAATTGGGGCGTGGCAAGCCCGGCGGAAGTGCGCAGGCGGAAAGAAGCGGTTCGCCGCGTTCTGCCACTGGTGGACCTGGTGCACGGAAACACGCGCGAACTGAATGAATTTGCGGACTTGAATGACCTCGAGCAGACCCTTCGCGCGCTCGAACAATGGGGAGCGGGAGCCGTGGTGGTGCACCTCGGGGCGGAGGGCGCCGGCTACTATCGCCGAGGTCTATTCACCGTCCAAGCACCGGTTTCCGCCAGCCGCCAAGTGAACACCACCGGAACCGGCGACGTGTTGAGCGTCTGCATGATGTTGTTGGACCGGGAAGCGAACGCTACTGTCCGTGAAAAATTACACCTTTCGAATCTCATTGTATCGCAGTATATCTCCGGCGAGCGTTCCTTCGCGCCGGCTTTGTGACCCACCCGTCGGCAAACCCCCGCCTTCATTAATCTGCTCCGAAAATGCTTGTGCCGAAGGCACCTTGGAGTGCGGCGGCTTGACGCCGCCTTGGGACCTCCACGGGACCCGAACTGCACAACGCCTGGTGCGAAGGCGGCGTCAAGCCGCCGCACTCCAAGGCGCTTCGCGCATTTTCATAGTCTCTGGGTGCGCTGGCCGGCGCAGGCTCCTCTGTTGTGGAGTCTGCGCCAGCCAGACCGTTCAATCGCACTTATTGCTAACTAACTTCTTTCCAAGTCGTCAATAGGACTGAGGCGCATCGCGCCCGAACCATAAAGTGTGGCGGAAAGGCTGCGGATTCCGGCGGGAACCGACGAGACCGCATCGTCGTAGGGCATTTATAGGGGGGGTAATTCAGACGCCTGGAGGCATGGAATGCATAAGCTGGTGAGCAATCTTCGCTATGCGCTGCGACAATTTAAGAGTTCGCCGGTGTTCACCGCCGCGGCGGTGCTTACGTTGGCTTTGGGGATCGGCGGAACCACGGCGATATTTACGCTGGTGCATGCGGTGATGTTGCGGTCCCTACCGGTGTCGGATCCCGGCAGGCTGTACCGGATCGGCGA
>Ga0187781_10004164_pt1 | contig 10815 bp, 5 predicted proteins | sample 0715_SJ02_MP02_2_FD_132447 | JGI IMG/M metagenome (GOLD analysis project Ga0187781, IMG submission 132447) | Tropical peat soil microbial communities from peatlands in Department of Meta, Colombia - 0715_SJ02_MP02_20_MG | ecosystem: Environmental > Terrestrial > Soil > Wetlands > Peat | place...
CTGCGCCAGCGTGTCGTGCAGTTCGCCCGCCGTTGCGTCGGGTCCGATCGGAACGCGTTCCGCCATGCCGATCGGGCCGGTATCGAGCCCTTCCTCCATCTTCATCACCGTCACGCCGCTCTCGCGGTCGCCGGCCATGATGGCGCGCTGGATCGGGGCCGCGCCGCGCCAGCGCGGCAACGGCGAGGCGTGCAGGTTGAAACAGCCGAGCGGAAACGCATCCAGGATCGGCTTCGGCAGGATCATGCCGTAAGCGACCACCACGGCCGCGTCGGCGCCGTGCGCGCGGACGGCGTCGGCCGCATCGGCCGTACGCAGCGTTTTCGGTGTCAAAACCGGCAGGCCGAACTTTCGCGCTTCGCGCGCGACCGGGCTTTCGCGCAGCTCCATGCCACGGCCGGCGGGCTGCGGCGCCCGCGTATAGACCGCCACAACCTCATGTCCCGCGCCGACAAGTTCAAGCAGCGTCGGTACGGCGAAGTCCGGCGTACCCATGAAGACCAGGCGAAGCGGCAATCACGCCTCCACCTTCTTCGCCGTCTTCTCCGCCTTGGCCGCCTTGGTGAATTTCTTGATGACGCGGTCGCGCTTGAGCTTGGAGATGTGATCGATGAACAGCACGCCGTTGGTGTGATCGATCTCGTGCTGCAGGCAGGTCGCGAACAGGCTGTCGGCCTCGATCTCGTGCGTCTTGCCGTCGAGGTCGAGATATTTGACCTTGACCCGCTGCGGCCGTTCGACCTCTTCGTAATAATCCGGAATCGACAGGCAGCCTTCCTCGTGGGTCGAGGTTTCTTCCGACCGCCAGGTCACCTCCGGATTGATGAACACCTGCGGCGCGTGCGCCTCGTCCTTTTTCGACAGATCCATCACCACGACGCGCTTGGCGACGCCGACCTGGATGGCCGCAAGCCCAATGCCGGGGGCCTTGTACATCGTCTCGAACATGTCGTCGGCGAGCGCGCGAATGCCCGCGTCAACGCGCTTGACCGGCTCGGAAACGAGCCGCAGCCGCTTGTCTGGAATTTTCAGGATGTCCCGCAACGCCATGGCGGCGATGTAAGCGGTGCCCAAAGCGCGGTCAATGCACGCCGAGGGCTTGCCGCGCCCGGCCGAAGCACGCTATGTATGTTCTTCATTTGTTCTTAACGACCGTCGGTGCTAATGCGGCATTGGTTGCCGCGAATCACTTTAAGAAGCAGGGCATGAACCAGGGCGTGCCAAAAGGCTGGTCGATCGAAGGCCTGTCGATTGAGGGCTTATCGCCGGAAGCCTTCGCGATGGTCGCGATTGCGGCCGGTGTTATCGCCGTCGCCGCCGTTACAGTCCTTGCAATCATGCTTTGGCGCTCGCGGCAGAAGGCGCCCGCCGAGGATCCGGCCATGGCGGCGCTGACGCGCGCGCAGGCTGAAGCCGCCGCGCGGCTCGAGGCCATGATCGGCATGCTCGCCAAGGGCCAGTCTCAGCTCGCCCATACCGTGAATGAGCGCCTCGATTCGGTCTCTCATCGGCTGGGCGATTCGCTCGAGAAGACCAAGCAGAGCACCGCAGAGAATCTGCAGAAGCTCGCCGAGCGTCTCGCCATCATCGACCGCGCGCAGAAAAACATCACCGATCTCGCCGGTCAGGTGACGACGCTGCAAGGCGTGCTCGCCAACAAGCAGACGCGTGGCGCGTTCGGGCAATGGCGGATGGAGGCCATCGTCCAAGACGGCCTGCCGAACGGGGCTTACGCTTTCCAGTACACGCTCGCCAATAAGACCCGCCCCGACTGCTGCGTCTTTCTGCCCGACCGGCGTCCGCTGGTGATCGATGCAAAATTCCCGCTCGAAGCTTTCACCGCCTTTCGAGATGCCAAGACCGACGAAGCGCGCAAAGCCGCGGCCGCGCGGCTGCGCGCCGATGTCACCAAGCACGTGGCGGACATTGCGCAGAAATATCTGATCCCCGGAGAGACCCAAGAAACCGCGTTCATGTTTGTGCCTTCGGAATCGATCTATGCGGAACTGCATGATGGCTTCGACGATGTGGTGCAGAAGGCCTATCGCGCGCGCGTCGTCGTCGTCTCGCCGTCGATCCTCATGCTGGCGATCCAGGTGATGCAGCAGATTCAGAGGGATGCGCGCATGCGCGAGGCGGCCGATCAGATCCGCGACGAAGTCGCGCGTCTGGCGAAGGATGTCGGCTTATTGGGCGATCGCGTGCGCAAGCTGCAGACTCATTTCAATCAGGCAAACGAGGATATCCGTCAATCCATCATCTCGATCGAAAAGATCGAAGCGCATGGCGAGCGCATCCAGCAGGTTGAACTCGGCACGCAATTGCCCGCCAACCCCGCTGCAGCCAACGGCAACAGCCTTGTGGGAACCGTTCGCCGGCTGGAGGCCGGGGAGTAGTCGGTTATTGCCCGCGTCATTCCGGGTCCGGGCGAAGCGCGGAGCCTGGAATCCATAGCCACCATCGTTAAAGACGGAACTCCGAGAAGGACGGTTGAGTCGTGGCAAGTGCCACGCAAACCGGCTAGGGCTGACGCATGGAATTAAGGCCCACTTCCGCCGCCCGCCCATCCGTTGCCGACACGCTCGCCGTCTATCTGCAGCGGCGGGTGCTGATCGTCATGTTCCTCGGCTTTTCGTCGGGCCTGCCGCTGGCCTTGTCCGGCTCGACACTGCTCATCTGGATGCGCGAGAGCGGCGTCAATCTCGGCACGATCGGGCTCTTTGCCCTGGTCGGCACGCCCTACACCGTCAAGTTCGCCTGGGCGCCGCTGATCGACGCGCTCGACGTGCCGATCCTGTCGCGGCTGTTGGGGCGCCGGCGCGGCTGGCTCTTGCTCGCGCAGCTTCTGCTGATCGCGGCCATCGTCTTTTTGGGGCTCTGCGATCCAGCCCGATCGGCTTTCGTGGTGGCCTTGGGCGCGCTCTTGGTTGCCACGGCCTCGGCCACCCAGGACATCGTGGTCGATGCCTTCCGCGTCGAAAGCTTGAGCGAAAGCGAGCAGGCCGCCGGCATGGCGTCGTATGTGGCCGCCTATCGCATCGGCATGCTGGCCTCGACTGCCGGCGCATTGTTCATCGTCAGCGCCTTTCAAGGCGCGGGCCTGGACCATCAGGCGGCGTGGAGCGCCGGCTATGGCGTCATGGCGGCGCTGGTTCTCATCGGCATCGCGACGACTTTGATCGCCGTAGAGCCGGAGAAATCCGCAGCCGCGAAAGAAGTTCACGCCAAGGAGAATGTTGTGCAACGCGTCGCCGACGCGGCGATCGGCGCCTTTTCCGAGTTCCTGTCGCGCGACATGGCGTTCGTCGCGCTCGCCTTTGTCGTGCTGTTCAAACTCACCGACGCGCTGTCCGGGACGATGACCGCTCCCTTCGTGATCGATCTCGGTTTTTCGCGCAACGAATACGCCGCCATCATCAAGGGCGTCGGCCTTGCCGCAACGCTCATCGGCGGCTTTGCCGGGGGCTTCGTGGCGCGCGCTTATTCGCTGCCGGCAAGCTTGTTCATTGGCGGGATTTTGCAGGCTCTCGCCAACCTTGCCTTCTCCTGGCAGGCCGTCGTCGGGCTCAACGCAGGCTGGCTCACCTTCGCTATCGTTGCCGAGAATTTCACCAGCGCCATCGGCACCGTGATCTTTGTCGCCTATCTGTCCGCGCTCTGCCGCAACCCGTTGCACACGGCGACCCAGTACGCCCTGTTGACGGCGCTCGCGGCCTTCGGCCGTACGTATCTTTCCGCAGGCGCGGGCTATATTGCCGCCGCGACCGGCTGGGTGCGGTTCTTCGCGATCTGCGCGGTCGCCGGGCTGCCGGCGCTCGGCTTGCTCGCCTGGCTGCAACGGCGTGGCCATTTCGACGCGCTGGCCCCGGCCAATACACCCGCTCCTGCCGAGACTCCCAGACCCGCGAAGGTTCCGACGGCAGCCTCGTGAAAGCCGACCTCCCGCTTGGAAAAGCGCCCCGCCTGGGAGCAAGGCGATGCTCGGGCGCGTGTGGCGCGAGCGTGACGGAAATACGTCACCGCGATGCAAACCGAGTAAAAGCCTAAGGATCGCGGCAACCAAAGACCCACAAAAAGTCTTTTTGTAAGGATCGGATGGTTATACTCCACATCCCTCTTGTGGTGTTTCTCGAACTCGGCTGTGCTCGCGCCCCGCCATGGACATGATTCTCGTCAAAATATTTGCGACTGCGCTGGCGCTGAGCGAAGTGACCACTCAGTCCCAGGCAGTCAAAACCCATTTCGATCCGGTGCAGGATCGGGCCGAGGTCGTGCAGATTCTGCGCGACGGCTGCGCCCATATGCGCCAGGCCTTCGACATCGAATCGATCAACCTGGATGACCTGATTGCGACCGCGTTGAACGATCCCAAGGCGGTGGCGGGCGACATCAAGGCCTTTCACGGCATCAACTTTGCCGATCTGAACACCGCCTATCATCAGTTCTGCAAGAACGAGAATGTCGCCAATCCGGTGGTCGATCTCGGCCAGGTGATCGAATTCTTCAACAATGCCGCGGCCGATCTGCCCGACCCGGCGCGGCTCAAAGGCCGCAAGCTGCCGTCCATGAGCGTGGTGCTCGACGGCAAGGGCGGCAGCTTCGCCAATGTGTTCGAACCGCGCAACCGCCGCGTCTGGGTGCCGCTCGCCAAGATACCGGACCTGGTGCAGAAGGCCTTCATCGCCGCCGAGGACCGGCGGTTTTTTCAACACCACGGCGTCGACGAGCGCGGCATCATCCGCGCCTTCATCGGCAATCTTGGCGAATCGGGCCGGCCCCAGGGCGGCTCGACCATTACCCAGCAGGTCGTCAAAAACCTCCTGGTCGGCGACGACGTGACCTACGAGCGCAAGATCCGCGAGATGATCGTGGCCTCGCGCGTCGAGAGCACGCTGAGCAAGCCGGAAATCCTCGAACTCTATCTGAATTCGGCCTATCTTGGCCGCGGCGCCTGGGGCGTGGAAATGGCCGCGCACAGCTATTTCGGCAAATCCGCGAAGGATCTGACGATTGCCGAAGGCGCCATGCTGGCAGGGCTGCTCAAGGGACCGAGCTTTTTCAATCCGGACCGTCATCCGGATCGCGCCAAGGAACGGCTCGCCTATGTGCTGGGCCGCATGAAAGAAGACGGCGTGATCTCGGCCGAGGACAAGGACCGCGCGCTCGCGGCTCCGCCCAAGCTTCTGGCGTTCGAACAGCGCCGGCGCGACAGCGGGCTGCATTTCATCGATTTTCTCAGCCGCGAGGCGAAAACCGACGGCGTCACAAGCCTGACGGCGGAACCTTACACCGTCCACTCGACCATCAACGCGGCCCTGCAGCGCGAAGCCGAGGCCTCCCTGCAGGAGGGGCTTGCGCGCTATGAGATGTCCTCCGGCCGCGCGCAGTTTCGCGGCCCCGAAGCCAATATCGGCGACGCGATCCAGAAGCTCAGCGCCAATGGCGGCGCGGCGGCGGCCCCCGGCGCCTTGCCGGCGTGGCAACAAGCGCTGCAGGCGGTAAAGCTGCCACTTTACGACGTGCATTGGGAGCCGGCCGTTATTCTTGACAAGGGCGGCGGCAAGCGCAGTGACGGCGCCGTCCGCGTCGGTATCAGAGACGGCCGCGTGTTGCCGCTCAACGCGGCCAATTGGGGCGCCAAGCGCAATATCGGTCTCTATGACGTCGTCTATGTGCGCGTGATCGAGGGCAGGACCGTCGCCAAGCCCAAGAACGCCGGCGGTGCGCCGGGCGCGACTGTCAGCGTCGGCGGGCGTGTGGAATTGCGGGTTCGCCCAACGGTGCAAGGGGCGGCGCTGGTCCTGGAAAACAAGACCGGGCGCATTCTGGCGATGGCCGGCAGCTTCTCCTATTTCTCGAGCCAGCTGAACCGGACGTCGCAAACCCAGCGCCAGCCCGGTTCGGCGATGAAGCCGCTCACCTACCTGACCGCCCTTCAAACCGGGCTGCAACCCAATACGCTGGTGTCGGACGATCCGATCACGCTCGCGCCGATCGGCGCCGGCACTCAAATCATCGCGCGCGAATACAACAGCGCCCTGCGTGAGGAATATTACTGGTCGCCGCGCAACGCCGACGGCAGCATGGGCGGCATGTTCACCATGCGGCGCGGACTGGAGAATTCGGTCAACGTCGTGACCGCGCACTTGCTCGATGGCGGCATCAGCCCCGACCCTGAGAAGAGTCTCGACGAAGTTTGTGCCACTGCGGTTGCCGCCAAGATCTACGCGCAATGCGTGCGCTATTATCCGTTCGTCCTCGGCGCGCAGCCGGTGCGCATGATCGATCTGGCCGCTTTCTATGCGGCGGTGGCCAACGAAGGCGCGCTGCCGAAGCCGCACGCCATCGACTCGATCGAGGCCGACGGACACACCGTCTTCCAATATCCGAACGCCCCGCTTCCCTTCATTGGCGCGGCCGACCGCACCTCGTTCTATCAGCTCAAGACCATGCTGCAGGGCGTGGTGGCGCGCGGTACCGCGCGCGCGATCGGCGGGCTCTCGCCCTACCTCGCCGGCAAGACCGGAACCACCGAGGATGCGGTCGACGGCTGGTTTATCGGCTTCACCAACGATGTCACCATCGCCGTGTGGGTCGGCTACGACAATGGCGACGGCAAGCGCCGTTCGCTTGGCACGACCGCGACCGGCGCGCGGGTCGCGTTGCCGATCTTCGAGCCGATCCTGCAGGCGGTTTGGGCGCAGGGCATTGCCCCCAAGGCGCCGCTCAGCGGGCCGTCACCCGAGGCCAAGCGCTATTTGGTAGATTTGCCGATCGACTATTATAGCGGAACCCGGATCGGCGGCAGCCGAAACGCCGGGCAATACAGCCAATACAGCCAATACAGCGAAAATAGCGGACAAGGGTTTATCGAGCACCTCCGGATTAGTCCGGATGGCAAACTTTATGAGACGCAATATCAGCTTATGGCGACGCGCCAGGATGCAGACACGGCCCGCAATCCCGAAGGCGAGGCCGAGCAGAGCTGGGGCGCCTGGGGTTGGGGTAACGGAGGACGCCGCGGCGGCCAGCAAGACTACTACCAGCAACAGCAGCGGCCGGTGGCGCGCGGCTTCTTTGCCCCCTGGAACAGCTGGGATGATCGTCGCGGGTCGCAGGATCGTCGCGGCTCTTGGAGCGGGTGGCCGTTCTGACGAACAGAAAGTAACGCAATGTGGACACGGCACGCGATCGCGCTTGTCGCTTTGCTCGGGACTTTGTCCGCCGCACGCGCGGAGGACTTTCGCATCGAGGATGTGGGCTCGCCGCCGAATTGGGATGTGGCGGCGCTTAAGCCGGGCACGATCGCTTTCAGCGACGGCGCAGGCAGCGCCTCCGGCGCCGCGAACCTGATCGCGTTTACCGAATGGGGCCGAACGCTGCCGGCGCAGAAAAAATTCTTGTCGCTTTATCCGGCCTATTCCGAGCCGACCGTCACCAAAGCGGCAAGCGCCGATGCGCCCGCCGGTCCAGTGCTGGAAAAGCTCAGCATGTATGTGGCGCAGGCGCGCTTCCTTCTCAACCGCGCGCCGGGCTCGCTCAATCTGGCGCGCTATGTCTCGCTGCCGTTCCTGGAAAAGATCGATCCGGCGATCAAACACAAGCTCCTTGCCGCTACCGACATTTCCCCCCTCACCGACCCGCAAGGCACCGGCAACGTCAATCCCGATCGCAAGTGGTGCACCGGGCGCAATCCGCTGATCTGCATCGAGTCGACCTACAAGCTCGAGGGCAAGATTCCGCTCGGTGTGATGCTGGTCAACAAGCTGCGCGACACGCCTAAGAAGGTCTCCGACCATATCGATTTTCAGGGCGAGATGTCGGCGATGTCGACCGCCGATAGCGATCAGGCGGGCTTGAAGGAGCTCACCGGCCTCGATACGGCGGTCGCCGGCGTGCTCGAGCAGAATATCTTCTACGTCAATCAGATCATGAAATTCGGCAAGCTGCTTGCCGTCTTCCAGGCTCATCCGGTTGAAGCCAACAAGACCGTGGTCACCGCCTATATGGTGCTGGCGATTCCCGAAAGCGTGCTCGACAAGAAGAAGGATTTCGAGAAGGTCCCGGTGCTGCGCAACCTCGTGCCGGCGCAGGTGCTGATGGGGCAGTCCTCGTTCAATTCCGGCGATTCGATCAGCGCCGGCCTGCCCAAATATGCGCGCAACGAGATCAGGACCATCGCCAATCTGCTGGCCGCGGACAAGCCCTAGGTCTAGACAACTGCGCTCGTCCCCGCGTAAGCGGGGACCCAGCTCTTTTAGTTCCTGCTGGATTCCCGCATTCGCGGGAATGAGCGGTTTGGATAAATTTGCTTATGCCCGCAAGCTGGGAATTCTGGATCGACCGCGGCGGCACCTTCACCGACGTGATTGGCCGGCGGCCTGACGGCAAGCTCGTCACCCACAAGCTTCTCTCCGAAAATCCGGAGGCCTATCGCGATGCCGCGGTGGCCGGCATTCGCCATTTGCTTGGGCTCGCCGGGGACGAGCCCATTCCGGAGGCGCAGATCGGCGCGGTGAAGATGGGCACGACGGTCGCCACCAATGCGCTCCTTGAGCGCAAGGGCGAGCGCACGCTTCTTCTCATCACCAAAGGCTTTCGCGATGCGCTGCGCATCGGCTACCAGGCGCGGCCGAAGATCTTTGCCAAGCACATCATCAAGCCCGACATGCTCTACGAGCGTGTCGCCGAAGTCGATGAGCGGGTGCGCGCCGACGGCACCGTCGAGCGCGCACCCGATCTCGACGCCGTGCGTACCGAACTTGTGCGCGCCAAGGCCGACGGCCTGCATGCCGTCGCCATCGTGCTTATGCACGCTTACCGCTACAGCGAACATGAGAAACAGATCGCCGCGCTCGCCCGCGAAATAGGCTTTGCGCAGGTCTCCGCCAGCCACGAAGTCTCGCCGCTGATCAAGCTGGTCGGCCGCGGCGACACTACTGTAGTCGACGCGTATCTCTCGCCGATCCTGCGCCGCTACATGGCGCAGGTGGCCGATGAGCTAAATCCCTCCTCGCTTCCGGGGCAAAAACCCGCCCCCCTTGTGGGGGAGGGTAGGGAGGGGGGTCGAGAGGCGACGCACCGACGCAGATCGGCGGGCCAGTCTTCGCTGCGCACTCACCTCCCGACCCCCATCCTCGACCCCTCCCCACAAGGGCGAGGGGAGCAGACAACCTCCCCACATGGGCGAGGGCAGGCGAAACTCATGTTCATGATGTCGTCGGGCGGGCTCACCGCCGCGGACTTGTTTCGCGGCAAGGACGCGATCTTGTCTGGACCTGCCGGCGGTGTCGTCGGCATGGCCGAGACCGGCCGGCAGGCGGGCTTCGATCAACTGATCGGTTTCGACATGGGCGGCACCTCGACCGACGTGTCGCATTTTGCCGGCGAATATGAGCGCACCTTCGAGACCGAAGTTGCCGGTGTGCGCATGCGCGCGCCGATGATGCTGATCCACACCGTGGCCGCCGGTGGCGGTTCGATCCTGCATTTCGACGGTGCGCGCTTTCGCGTTGGCCCCGATTCCGCCGGCGCCAATCCCGGACCGAAATGCTACCGGCGCGGCGGTCCGCTGGCGGTGACCGACGCCAATGTCATGGTCGGAAAGCTCATTCCCGATTTCTTTCCCAAGATTTTCGGGCCTCGGCAGGACGAGCCGCTTGATGCCGACGCCGTGCGCTCGGCTTTCGCCGCTTTGGCGAAGGAGATCGGCGATGGGCGCATGCCGGAACAAGTGGCCGACGGCTTCATCAAGATCGCGGTCGAGAACATGGCGAACGCGATCAAGAAAATCTCGGTGCAACGCGGCTATGACGTGACCCGCTACGCGCTCAACTGCTTCGGCGGCGCCGGCGGCCAGCATGCATGTCTGGTCGCCGACGCGCTCGGCATGACCAGCGTGCTCATTCATCCGTTCTCGTCGCTCCTCTCCGCATACGGCATGGGGCTCGCCGACATCCGCAGCGTCCGCCAGCAGGCAGTCGAGGAGCCGTTCGACCAAAAGGTGCGCGCCACGCTCGAAAAGGTGGCACGCACGCTTGCAGGTGCAGCGGGGAAGGAAGTTGCCGAGCAGGGCGTCGCGCCTGGGAAGATCAAAATTCATGTGCGTGCGCACATTCGCTACGCCGGCACGGACACGGCGTTGATTGTCGATGCGTTCGTCATTCCGGGGCCGAGCGCAGCGAGGAGCCCGCAATCCATATCCACGGGCGGTGGTTATGGATTCCGGGCCTCGCCGCTTCGCGGCGATCCCGGAATGACGATGCAGAAAATAAAAACCGCCTTCGAGCGTGCGCACAAGGCGCGCTTCGGCTTCATCGACCGCACAAAGTCGCTGGTGCTGGAAGCCGTGTCGGTCGAGGCGGTCGGCGGCGGCGCCCGCTTCAAGGAGCGGGCGCAGAAGACCAAACGCGGAAAGCTTCCGGTCCCGGCGCGGCGCACGCGCTTTTTCTCCGGCGGCAAGTGGCATCGTGCGTCCGTCTACACACGCGATCAGCTTATGCCCGGTCACAAGGTCGCCGGTCCCGCTATCGTCGTCGAGCCGCACCAGACCGTGGTCGTCGACGACGGCTGGCAAGCCGATCTGACAGCAAGAAACCATCTCGTGCTCACGCGGATCAAAAAACTTGCACGCCCGCGCGCCATCGGCACCCGCGCCGATCCGGTCATGCTGGAGGTTTTCAACAATCTGTTCATGTCGATCGCCGAACAGATGGGAGTGGCGCTGCAGAACACCGCCTATTCGGTCAACATCAAGGAGCGGCTCGATTTCTCCTGCGCCGTGTTCGACGGCGACGGTTCGCTGGTCGCCAACGC
>Ga0187781_10004165_pt1 | contig 10814 bp, 8 predicted proteins | sample 0715_SJ02_MP02_2_FD_132447 | JGI IMG/M metagenome (GOLD analysis project Ga0187781, IMG submission 132447) | Tropical peat soil microbial communities from peatlands in Department of Meta, Colombia - 0715_SJ02_MP02_20_MG | ecosystem: Environmental > Terrestrial > Soil > Wetlands > Peat | place...
GATGAGGAAACCATCGCGCTGCACGGATTGGATCACGCCTCCAGGTCGAGAGGCGGCTTCGAAAACAAAAGTGGAAATGCCGACTTTCTTCAGAGCGTAGGCGGTGGCGAGACCAGAGATACCCGCGCCCACAACGAGTGCCTGGACCTGGGTGGACATAAGAAGGTTTGAAGTTCTAAGTTATAAGTTTTCCGTTCGAAGAGCAAAGGAAAGAAATCGAAACCTTGCAGGGGCTGAAGCCACGCGGTACGGAAAGTTTTGGTTTCTAAGTAAGAATTTAAGTTCTCAGTTTGAAGAACGTAGAAGGTTTGAGCTTTGGATGCTGTTTTCCTGTAGCGAGGGCTTCATCCCGCCGGGGCCGCTTTGTTCCGACACAAAAAAACGGAAAGCACAAGGCCTAAACCAAGAACTATAAACTGTCAGATCACCACTACAGGGTTTTAGAGAACAGCGGACGGGCGGCCAGTTGCTGTTTTTCGAGGTAGGGGTCGAAGACCATTGCCAGGTTGCGGATGAAAATGCGGCCGAGCCAGGCGGTGCGGATCTCCTTGTCACTCATGATCACCAACCCGTCAGCCTGGGGCATTTTCAGGCGCTCGAGTTCTGGGGCGAAGTACTTGTCGAAGTCGATGCCGAACTGACGGGAGATTTCGTCTTTCACGATAACGGTGTGGCAAAGAAGACGGCTGATGACTTCGCGGCGGATGACGTCGTCTTGCGACAAACGATAGCCGCGCATGGTGGCGATGCCGCGCTCGTTGACGGCTTTCTCCCAAGTGGGAATATCGCGGTGATTTTGCGCGTAGATTTGCTGGATGCCGCTGATGGCGGTGATGCCCATGCCATAGAGGTCCGCGCCGGCTTTGGTGGTGTAGCCCTGAAAATTACGGTGCAATGTGCGGTTGCGCTGAGAGACGGCGAGTTCATCGTTTTCCTTGGCAAAGTGGTCCATGCCTATGTAGAGATAGCCGGCTTCGAGGAACGCGAGCAGCCCGCTGCGGAAGATATCGAACTTCTGCATGCCTTCGGGAAGGAATTTGACAAACGAGCCTTGCTGCTTCTTGAGCCAGGGCACGTGGGCGTAGCTGAACATGGCGATGCGGTCGGGTGAGAGGCCGACGATCTGGTTGACCGTGTGAGCGAAGCTTTCTCCGGTCTGGTAAGGAAGGCCATAGATCAGGTCGACGTTGATGCTGTCAAAGCCGAGCTCGCGGGCGTGGGCGATCAGATCGCGCGTCATTTCATAAGGCTGAACGCGGTGAACAGCTTTCTGGACCTCTTCCTTGAAATCCTGAATGCCCATCGACAGGCGGTTGAATCCCATGCGGCGAAGAGTCTCAAGGTGAGCGCGCGTGGTGACGCGAGGATCGATTTCGACGCCAATTTCTGCGTCGGGCGCAAAAGTGAAGCGTTCGTCGGTGTAGCTGAAGAGGTCTTCGATCTGTTCAGGAGATAGATAGGTAGGGGTTCCGCCACCCCAATGGAACTGAATTACAGGACGATTGCGGGAGACACCTCGCGCGATGTGGTCGATTTCCCTCTTTAGCGTGGCGAGATAGGGAGGCGCGACGCGCTTGTCTTTCTGGATGATGACGTTGCAGGCGCAAAAGAGGCAGAGGCTTTCACAAAAGGGAAGGTGCATGTAGAGGGAGACAGGCGAGCCCTTGCGGTCGGCGTCTTCGATGGCGGCTTCGAATTCTTTGGGGCCAAAGGTATCGACCCACACAGGCGCTGTGGGATAGCTGGTGTAGCGCGGACCAGGGCGATTGTAGCGGTTGACGAACTCTTCGCCGACCGAAAGCTCCTGCTGCATCTCGCGCAGGGTGGGATTCAAGATGGGCACGACTACTACCTCCTCGAGCGAAAAGAGGGACTCAGCGCGCACAAAACGTGCGATGAAGGGAGATTCCTCACTTCGCGGACTTCGTTCGCAATGACGTGTTTGAGGTTTTTTGTCATTGGGTTATGACCGGACGGAAGTCACCGGCATGGCACCGTGCAGAGCGGCTTGCTGGCCCGTGAGGATAAAGAGTTGCGCGTTTTCCACGGGCGTGTGCTGAAGAATGCCGTGACCCAAGTTCAAAATGTGTCCGTGACCACCGAGTTCGGCGGCAAGGTCGAGCGTGGACTGACGAATCTTTTCGTGGGGGCCAAACAGAATAGCGGGGTCCAGGTTGCCCTGCACGGCGACGCGAGGACCGGCCACGGTGCGGACTTCGCGCAGAGGAATGCGCCAATCGATGCTCAGAACGTCGGCACCTGCTTTGATGATGGAGGGAAGCAGGTGATGCGAGGCCTTGGTGTAATAGATGACGGGTACCGCGCTGCCCAGCCCGGAAATAACTTCCTGAACAAAGGGAAGGACGAATTCGGTGTAGTCGTGGAGATCGAGTTCGCCGCACCAGGTGTCGAAAATCTGGACTGCGGACACGCCAGCGGCGATCTGGCCTCGGAGATAGAGAACTGTAGCTTTGGCGATGCGATGAAGCAGTTCGCGAAAGACCTTTGGCTCGCTGTAGAGGAGATTCTTCGCTGTAGGGAAGCCGTCCTTGGCGCGTCCTTCAACCATGTAGCAGGCCAGGGTCCAGGGCGAGGCAGCGAATCCCAAAACGGGAGTGTCCGGACCGACGAATTTCACAGTACGGCGAAGGGCTTCCATCAGGAAGCCGGTCTCTTTTTCTGGATCGAACACGTGGAGCCTTTTTACGTCCGCTTCGCTGCGGATCGGCTCGGGAAGGTTGGGGCCTTTGTCTTCAAGTTCAAGCGACAGGCCCATGGCTTCGGCGGGGATGAGAATGTCCGAAAAGATGATAATGGCGTCCACGTTGAGACGGCGAAGCGGCTGGACGGAGACCTCGAGTGCCAGATCGGGCGTCTTGCAGACCTCTAAGAAAGAGTGCTTTGCCCGGATTTCGCGGTATTCGGGCAGGTAGCGCCCGGCCTGGCGCATCATCCAGACCGGCAGGCGAGGCACGGGCTCACAGCGGCAGGCGCGGAGAAACAGTTCTTTGCGGGTGAAGGCTATCGGGGCCTCGGAAGTCATAGTTTGCTGTGAGCAGGATAACAAATCTGGGTGATTCGCGCCTGTGCGCTGGCGCACAGGTCGCTGACGAGCGAATGCAAGAAGACGGCCATGTTCTCGACTGGACGACCGTAGACCGGCAAGAAGAAACAGGTTCCGCCCGATGTGCAGCGTGTTGCCGTAAACCGGAGAATGCGCGGCAGGGAACAGGGCCAAAATTGAGAGTGCCTTAGAGTGGCATGTCGCACAGCGGGACCAGGGCGAGTGCGGTATACTCGGGCCATAACGCGCAAACTGGGCAGGGGTAGGATCCCGGCATATCCCAGATCGGCGTGGACATAGCCGATGACTCAAGGATTCGTAATAATTACAGTTCTGACGTACCTGGGCAGCATGGCCCTTTATTTCCGTTTTCTGAATACAGGGAAGGAACTGACCGGGCGGCTCGCTACTGCATTGATGTTTCTGGGGTTAGTAGCACACTACCTGGCATTGCTGATGCGGGCAAAGGGAACGCACACGGTGCCGTACCACGACCTGCAGGGATCAATGTCCTTATTTGGATGGTTGCTGGCAGTGACATATTTGTGCCTGGAGATCTACCACCGCCAGCGAACCGTCGGTGCGTTCGTTCTACCTATTATCTTGGCCTTCTTCTTCACAGCTTATCTTGTCCCTGATCATCCGCACCCTCCGGCAACAGCTCACGGCGTCGTGTTTGCGCTGCACGTGACGCTGAGCATTCTGGCCTATGCGGCTTTCGCTCTGTCCTGTGTTCTGAGCCTGATGTATCTAGCCGAGGAGCGGTTCCTGAAAATCCGGAGGCTCGGCGATGTGGTATGGAGGTTGCCCCCTCTGGAGTTACTGGAACGGATGAGCCACACGAGCGTGCTCCTGGGCCTGATCACGATTGCCGTGGGAACGGGGTTGGGCTACGTGGCGGTGGACCGCTTGCCGGGACAGCCTGCGTACTTCGATCCGAAGTATCTGGTAACGCTGCTGGTGTTGCTGTTGTACGTGGCGTATTTCCAACTGGCACGCACGACAGCGTGGCGAGGAGCGAGGGCCTCCAAGCTGTGCGTGTTCAATTTCGTGCTGGTGGTCTTGAGTTTTACGGTGGTGAATCTCTATTTTTCATCGCACCACCGGTACTTTTAGGAGGCTGTCGGCTGGCTTCTTCAGGGGCTAAGCCCGTTGAGAGCATGGGACTGTGCCGGGTTGAAGGTCCGGCCTCCTAAAGAAGACTGTCTGAACGATAGTCCTGTTTTGTCGGTGATTTTAGGAGCTTGCGAATCGCGGCATGGAAATCGTCCTAGTAGGCCTGAATTTCCGGACGGCGCCCGTAGAGGTGCGGGAGAGGTTGTCGTTTTCGCAGGAGCAGGCACTGCGGGCGTCAGAGGAGTTGCGGTCAAGCGGAATTCTGGAAGAGACGCTCGTGCTTTCGACGTGCAACCGCAGCGAAGTGTACGGCGTGAATGCGAACGGGAACCGAGAGTCGGCGGCGGCACTTTCGTCGTACTTAAGTAAGTTTCACGAGGTGAAGCCCGAGAAACTGAACCCCTCGCTGTATCACCATTACGACCATGACGTGGTGAGGCATTTATTCCGCGTTGCGGCGGGGCTGGAGTCCATGCTGCTGGGGGAGGCGGAAATCCTCGGGCAGGTGCGCGAGGCGTATCTGCGCGCGCATGACAGCCATGTAACCGGGCCGGTGCTGAACCGGTTGTTCCAGGCGGCGTTAGAAATTGGAAAGCGCGTGCGGGCGGAAACGGAGTTGGGGACGCGGCCGATGGGCGTGGCGTCGGCGGGAATGAAGCTGGCGGAGCGGATCTTTGGCAAGCTGAATGAGCGAACTGCGCTGGTGCTGGGAGCGGGAACGATCAGCGAGCAGGTTGTCACTCAGTTGCGCGACCGCAATATCGGTCGTTTGTATGTGACCAATCGTTCGCGGGAAAAGGCGCTCGAGTTTGCGCGGCAATACAACGGGAACGTGATCGAGTGGGGGGAGTGGGACACGGCGCTGAAGATGCCGGATGTGATTGTCTCCGCTGTCGGAGTGCAGGAGCCGCTGTTGACCAAGCCGATGATGGAGAAGGCCATGGCGGCGCGCGGAAATCGCGCCCTGTTTCTGATGGATTTGGGCATGCCGCGGAACATCGCGCCCGCGGTGGGTGAGCTTTACAATACCTATCTCTACACGATGGACGATTTAGCGGAGATCGTGCAGCAGAATCGGAATGCCCGGCAAAGCGAAGTGCCGAAGGCGGAAGCGCTCGTGGAAGAGCATGTGGGGAAGTTCATTTCGTGGCAGGCCAGCGTGGAATTGATCGGCGTGCTCGATACGCTGCGTGACCGGTTGAAGGAACGCCGCGCGGCGTTCTTGCAGGAGAAGCTGAACGGGACGGACCGGTATAGTGCAGAAGACCGCGAGCACTTGGGGGTGCTGATGGACGAGTTGATCGAGAGGCTGTTGATCTCGCCGGCGGAGCGGCTGCGCGCGGAAAAAGAGTTCCGAAAGAAGATTCTGAGCGTGGAAGCGATTCGGGAGTTGTACTTGTCCGACAGGGAGAAACCTTGAGGCCCCTTCGCATTGGCAGCCGTGGAAGCATCCTGGCCCGATGGCAGGCAGAGTTTGTGAGGAAGCAGCTGTTTCAACTGACCGGCGTGGAAGCGGAAGTCGTCATCATCAAGACTTCCGGCGACAAAATGCAGCAAGCACCGCTGACGCACATCGGCGGCAAGGGGATTTTCATCAAGGAACTGGAAGAGGCTTTGTTGGAGGAGTGCGTCGACCTGGCGGTGCACAGCGTGAAAGATATTCCGACGGAGACGCCCAGTCGATTGCATTTTCCGGCGGTATGCCGAAGAGACGACGTGCGGGATTGCTTGGTGTCGCATAGCGGGACGCCGCTGGCGAATCTGAAGCAGGGCGCGCGCCTGGGGACAAGCAGTCTGAGACGGCAGGCACAATTGCGGCACTATCGGCCAGACCTGGATATCCGCGAGTTGCGAGGAAACGTCGATACGAGGCTGCGTAAGGTGGAAAGCGGCGAGTACGATGCGATTGTTTTGTCAAAGGCGGGATTGGACCGGTTGGGGTGGAGTCAGAAGATTACGGAGCCGCTTTCGACGGAGATTTCCTTGCCGGCAGTGGGACAGGGGGCGATTGCGATTGAATCGCGCGTGAAGGACCAAGAGGCCGCGGAGATTCTGGGAAAGCTGGATGACGAAGAGACGCGGACGGTGATCATCGCGGAACGAGCGCTACTGGCCGCGCTGCAGGGAGGATGCCAGGTGCCGCTCGGAGCTTGGGCGCGCATCGAGCGAGGCGAGTTGGTGATGGAGGCGGTGGTGTGCTCGGTGGACGGTGCGCAGTATGTGCGGCAGAAGTCCACCGCACCGCCGGCGCAGGCGACGGAACTCGGACAGCGAATGGCGCGACTGCTGATTGAAAGCGGAGCGAGGAATATTCTGGATGAGGTTTACCGCGCACGTGGGTGAGGATTCGGCAAACAGCTTGAGGGGGAAGCGGGTGGTGGTGACGCGCGCGGCAGAGCAGAGTGAGTCCATAGTGCAGGCGTTGCGGGAGAAGGGGGCCGTGCCGGTGCTCTTGCCGCTGGTCGCGTTTGGGACGCCGGATGATCCGGGATTGGTGGACGAAGCGATTCGGGGCGCCAAAGAGTACGACTGGGCTTTTTTGACCAGTCAGAACGCATTGAGGGCGCTGCAGGAACGGTGCGAAGTTCTTGGGATTCGGTTGACGCAAGCCTTGGCCGGCGTTCGGATTGCGGCGGTGGGGCCGGCGACGGCAGAGGCGGCGGCGAACGCGGGGTTGAAGGTGGAGTATGTGGCCGTGAGGCATCAGGGCGCGGCCATGGCGGAAGAGTTGAAGGAGAAGGTTCGTGGCCAGCGGGTTTTGCTGCCAAGAAGTGACCGCGCAAATCCGGAAGTGGCGCAGAAGTTGAGGGACCTGGGCGTGAAGGTAACCGAGATCGTGGCATACAAGACGGTGCGGCCGGATGAGCAGAGGGTCTCGAACGTCGAGCGAGTGGTGAATGAAGGGTCGGACGCGGTGTTGTTTTTCAGTCCATCGTCTGTTCATCATTTGGAAGAAGTGCTCGGAAGCGCGAAATTTCTGGATTTTTCGAGGCACGCCCTGTTTGTGGCCATCGGTCCGATGACAAAAGAAGCGCTGCAAAAGAGCAAGGTAGATCGAGTGGCGATGGCAAAGGACACGACGATAGACGCTGTCCTTGCCGCCTTAACGGATTCTTTTTCGGCAAAAGAATAGAAGTTGCCGGCAGGAGCGAAACCAAAGTGAGTTTCCCAATGCACCGCCCCAGGCGTTTGCGTGTTTCTGAGAAGATTCGCGGGCTGGTCCGCGAGAATCGTTTGACGACGGCCGGCATGATCTATCCGATGTTTGTTTGTCCGGGCGCCAAGGTACGGAATGAAGTCAGTTCCATGCCGGGGGTGCACCAGCAGTCGGCGGATCAGATTGTGGAGGAGTGCCGGGAAGTGGAATCGCTCGGGATTCCCGGTGTGATTCTGTTTGGACTGCCGGAAACGAAAGACCCACAAGGGAAAAGTTCGCTGGCGCCGGATGGTGTGGTGCAGCGGGCGATCGAGGGAATCAAGAGGGCGAAGCTCGATCTGCTGGTGATTACGGACGTATGCCTGTGCGAGTACACAGACCACGGTCACTGCGGCGTGCTGGACCGCGACCAGATTGTGAATGACGCGACGCTGGAGATTTTGAGTGAACAGGCACTTTCTCACGCGCGAGCGGGCGCGGACCTGGTGGCCCCTTCGGACATGATGGACGGGCGCGTCGGAGCGATTCGGGCGAAGTTGGACAAGAACAGATTCGAAAATGTGGCGATCATGGCGTACTCTGCGAAGTTTTGCTCTGGCTTCTACGGGCCGTTTCGAGAGGCGGCGCAGTCGGCGCCCCAGTTTGGGGATCGTCGCAGCTATCAGATGGACCCGGCGAATGCGCGGGAGGCGTTGAAAGAAGTGCGGATGGACCTCGAAGAAGGTGCTGACATCGTGATGGTGAAACCGGCGCTGGCGTATCTGGATGTGATCCGGCGCGTGCGCGACGAGGTGAATGTGCCGGTGGCGGCGTATAACGTCAGTGGCGAGTATTCGATGGTGAAGGCCGCGGCGTCAAGGGGTTGGATTGATGAGAAGCGTATTGTGCTGGAGATTCTGCTGGGAATTCAAAGGGCGGGGGCGGAGATTATTCTGACGTATCACGCAAAGGACGTGGCGCGCTGGTTGAAGTAGGACAGCCGAGATTCGGCGACTTGTCAGAAGCTCGGAGAAGAAATTGAAGTGTGACACACAAGTGCTGCAAGTGAGAGTGTGCGGTGCAACGGTGGGTTGGGTGAGGAAATGAGTCAAGCGACGAAAGCGGTGAGCCCGGAGCGGAAGCGCTCGCGGGAGATATTCGAGAAGGCGGAGAAGGCGCTGGTTGGCGGGGTGAACAGCCCCGTGCGTGCGTTCCGGTCCGTTGGCGGAGAACCACTGATCATTGAGAAGGGAAGCGGCCAGCATCTTTATGACGCCGACGGAAACATGCTGCTGGATTACGTGTGCTCGTGGGGAGCGATGCTGCTGGGGCACGCGCATCCGGCGGTGACGGCGGCGATCGCGGAACAGGCACACAGGGGCACGAGCTTCGGGGTGACCACGGAATGGGAACTGGAGCTTGCCTCGCTGATCACCAAGGCCATTCCGTTTCTCGAGAAGGTCCGCTTCGTATCGAGCGGTACCGAAGCGACGATGAGTGCGGTGCGGTTGGCCCGGGGCGTGACCCAGCGCGATCTCCTTGTGAAGTTTGAAGGCGGCTATCACGGTCATGCGGACAGTTTTCTTTCGCAGGCGGGCTCGGGTTTGGCGACGCTGGGTATCGCGGAGTGTCCAGGTGTGCCACAGGCGCTGGCGGCGCTGACTCTGAACGTGCCGTACAACGACCTGGCGGCGGTGGAGCGGCTGTTTGCGGAACATAAGGACAAGATTGCGGCGGTGATTGTGGAACCCGTGGCGGCGAACATGGGCGTCGTGTTGCCGAAGGAAGGCTTCCTGAAGGGACTGGGTGAAGTCACGCGCAAGAATGGCGCGCTGCTCATTGTCGACGAAGTGATCACGGGATTCCGGCTGAAGTACGGTTCGGCGCAAGAACTTTTTGGGATCGAAGCGGACCTGACCACCCTGGGAAAGATCATCGGTGGGGGCGTACCGGTGGCGGCGTATGCGGGGCGGGCGGAGTTGATGAATAATGTGGCGCCGCTGGGACCTGTGTACCAGGCGGGAACGCTGGCGGGGAATCCTTTGGCGATGCGCGCGGGGATTGCGACACTGAAAGAATTGAGCAAGGTGGGAGTCTATGAAGGGGTTGAAGCGCTGGCCAAGAGGCTGGTAGTAGGTCTGAAGAAGGCGATTGTGCAGGCGGGGGTGGCGGCGCAGGTCAACAGCATCGGGTCGCTTTCGACACTTTTCTTCGCGCCACAAGCGGTCCGCAATTACAGCGATGCGAAGAAGTCCGATACGAGAACCTATGCGCGGTTCTTCCGGGAGATGCTGAATCGCGGAATTTTCCTGGCGCCGTCGCAGTTCGAAGCGGCGTTTGTGTCGGCGGCGCATACAGGAGCGGACATTGAGCGAACGATTGTGGCGGCAGGCGAAGCGCTCAAGGCAATTTCCAACTAGAGTTCCTCTTGCAAATTCATGCGCGGGGAGAAGAGTATCCTCCGGGGCTAAAGCCCGATTTCGTTTTGGTATGTTGTGTCGGAGCTGAAGCTCCGAACCCCCAAGCCGCTACGACGCTTGGAGAAGTGATTCTGGAGATTGCACTGATCGTGTGCTCGCTGACGCTATTGACGAAGAAGAGGATTTTCTGGTTTTCGGGGATTGCGTTGGGATTGGTCGGTTTGATGGTTACCTTCAGTGGGCATCTGCTGCGTTCGGCCGCGCCCGCATACTTTGCTCCGGCCGATCTGAGGTTCGGCCACTACGCAACCAGAGAAGAAAAAGCTACTGGCTTGCGGGTTCGTCCTGCGCAGTGAGACGGGACTACGCAGTGGACGGGGGACGGGTGACGCGGAGCAGGGTGATTTCGTCCTGAAGTTGCTGGAGCCTGGAGAGTAGCTCCCTGTGGCGCACGTCTTCGGTGTCGGGCTTCCTGGCGATGAAGGAAAGAGTGCCACCAGGCTCCAGGATGCACTTGTCGACATCGGCGAGGGACTCGAATCCTTGCTTGCGGGCGGCGGCCTCCAACTGACTCAGGGTGATGAGTTCCTTCTTCAGATGCTCGTCGCGCACCTTGCCGCCTTCCATCAGAACATCGGCCTTGCCTTCCACCAATTGGTCCAGCTTCTTGTGATTGTAAAGGAAGCGAACTACCAGGTAGTTGACGGCGAGCAAAGAAGTGGCACCCAGTAGTCCGCCAGAGACAGAGTTGTCGTCGCCGATGATCGCGTTCTGGACGGTGTTCGACAGCGTGAGGAGGACGACGAGGTCAAAGGGATTCAGCTGGACAAGTTCGCGCTTACCCGACAGACGCAACATGATGACGAGGAAGAAGTAAACGATTACCGGCCGAATGATCTTCTCGAGGATCGGCAGGGTGACGACAAACATGTCTTTCCACATTTCGTGCATGGCGTAGAGTCCTCCAAAGAAGACAGCGGTTGAGTTCTGGAAGTGGTCTAGTTGTCTCACAAAAGGGGTGGTTAGGGGAGTGAAAAGGGTGAGCTCGCTTGGAGTTGACGAAGCCTGAGACCCTACA
>Ga0187781_10004166_pt1 | contig 10812 bp, 9 predicted proteins | sample 0715_SJ02_MP02_2_FD_132447 | JGI IMG/M metagenome (GOLD analysis project Ga0187781, IMG submission 132447) | Tropical peat soil microbial communities from peatlands in Department of Meta, Colombia - 0715_SJ02_MP02_20_MG | ecosystem: Environmental > Terrestrial > Soil > Wetlands > Peat | place...
CCTGAGCATCGCAACTAGGTCCGGCATCGAAGCAAAGGTCGTTCCAAATTCCGCTACCACACCAACGATCTCCGAACGCCGCAAGCTCGGAATGAGTAGGCTCTTGGTATCGTGTGGAACGAAGACCGCGAACCTGACAAGAACAAGCGAGCCTGACAGGTAAACCGCGAGCGCTAATTTCTTTGACGCTTCCCTATACCACCCTGATTATTACCATCGCGAGAACGAACCAAGGAACAACTCGCGAATGCTCCCACCCGGGACGAGCCGTTGTGCAGCAACGTTCAGTATCTCAGGAATAGCTGTTGCAACTCCGAGGCAGATCGTGGCTTAAGAAGGGCCAGCATCAGTAAGATGCGTGCCTTCTGAGGATTGAGTTCGTCGGAGACTACGAAGCCCATTTCATCGTCGTTGACTTCCACATTGCGTCCGACACTTCCTGTGACCACGCGGGTGCTGCGCACAACCACTGCGCCCTTCTTTGCGGCTCGGACGGCCGCTTCGAGCGACACCTTATTCATATTGCCGTTGCCAACACCAGCTATGACGATGCCTTTGGCGCCATCCGCCACGGAGGCGTCGATGAGATCCGGTGACATATCGGCATAGGCGTACAGGATGTCCACCCGCGGGAGTTTCGTGACATTGGTGACGTCGAATTCGCTTTCGGACGTGTGTTTCCACTGCGGCGTGTTGTAGAAGTCGTTTTTGCCGTACGTTGAAACCCCAACGAGACCGCGAAGCGGCGACATAAAGGTCTGAACGGCCGTTGTGCTTGTCTTTGTAATGGAGTGAGCCCCATGAATCCAGTCATTCATGATAACGAGCACCCCGCGACCCTTGGAATTAGGGTCGATGGCCACGCCGACGGCGTCATAGAGGTTCAGTGGACCATCGGCGCTGAGCGCTGTGGACGGCCGCATGGAGCCAACCAGGACCACCGGCTTATCACTTTTCACGACCAGATTGAGAAAATAGGCAGTCTCCTCCATCGTGTCGGTGCCGTGGGTAATAACAATGCCATCGATGTCGGGTTTGGCCAGAAGCTCATTGCATCGCTTTGCCAGGGTCAGCCAGATGTCGATGGTGATGTCCTGAGATCCGACGTTGGAAATTTGCTCGCCGTGGATATTGGCCAAATCCTTGATGCCCGGCACCGCAGCAAGCATGGCGTCGATAGTGACGGCGCCGGAAGTGTAAGCCGCTTGCGTGCTGGAGGCGGCGGCGCCCGCAATGGTTCCGCCCGTCGCGAGAATTACAACGTTCGGCAATTTCTTGTCTTGAGGAAGTGAACGCGTGGCATTTCCCAGGAGAACAAAAACAACAAACAAGATGGCGATTCTCTGTCTCGGTTGCATGGTGACCTCTTCTCTCCTCGACCGGACTTGGTTTTTTTCTTGCCTTCCGGTGGACTAGGACCCGAATCAAAGGACAACTTTTGCAAGCACAAATCCGATGACCACAGATGAGATGGTTGCGACCATCCCGGGAAGCATGAAGCTGTGGTTCAAGATGTACTTGCCGATACGCGTGGTGCCGGTCTGGTCAAAGGAGATGGCCGCAAGCAGCGTCGCGTAAGTCGGCAAGAAAAAATAGCCGTTGACGGCAGGAAACGTCGCGATCATCACAGGAGCGCCGAGGCCAAGGGCAACAGCGACAGGCATAAGCGTAACTACGGTAGCCGCCTGGCTCGCCAGCAAGATGGAAAGTATGAACAGGCCGATGGCGAAGACCCAGGAATGTTGCTGCACCACCCCGGAGATACTGGTGACGATCGACTGACGATTGCCTTCAAAAAAAGATGAGCCAAGCCAACCGAGCCCCGCAATGGAAATGAGTGCGACCATACCAGCGTTCATGATGCTGCCCTTGACGGTTTCCGCCGGCGAGGCCTTAAACAGCAGCATGTTGATGCCAGCGGCGGCGAGCATCAGAATCATGATGGCCGGGGCCATGTCGAGTTGCTCGACGCTCTCGCCAGCCGAGCTCGAAATGGAATACCTGGGACGCATCGAGGGAAATAACCCAAGCACTACGACGAGCACCGCCGCGAGCAGAAAAACCGCAACTGAGCCCCGCGCACGGTTGAGAGCCGCTCCGCTTAACGCCACTTTCGATGTTGTTGGGGCGATCAGCCCTTTCGCGAGACGCTCCTGGTAAATGGGATCATCTTTGAGTCCCGGGCCCTTCCACATCACCGAAAGCGCGCCGAGCAAACTCCCGAGCAGTGTTGAAGGAATGCAGATCAGCAGAATCTGGTGCAAATGGATTCCCGCCGGAGTGAGAAGCCCTAGCAGCGCTACCGTTGCGGCAGAAATCGGCGACGCCGTAATAGCCTGCTGGGACGCGATCGTAGCGATGGATAGAGGCCGTTCGGGACGCACCCCAGCGCTACGAGACACTTCTGCAATCACCGGCAAAAGAGCGTAGACGATGTGGCCTGTGCCCGACGCAAAGGTGAACACATAGGTGACGATCGGCGCGACGATAGTTATACCTGCGGGCCAGATACGCAACGCCCGGTCAGCGACCATAACCAGGCAGTCCAAGCCGCCAGCGGCTTGCATCGTTCCCGCAGCCGTGACCACCGTAAGAATCATTCCAAGCACGGTACGCGGAGGCATACCCGGAGGAAGACCGAACACAAACACCAAAACTACGAGTCCCATCCCCGCTACGGTTCCGAGGCCGATGCCTCCGAGCCGAGCGCCTACAAAAATGCACAACAGAACAACCAGCAATTCTAGCCAGATCATCGGCGCGGCCAATCACTTAGCAGCGGTACCCGCCATGGCTTTCGGGTCGAGTACCGTGCGGATCTGTTCCTCTGTGAGCAACTTCTTCTCGCGCACCAGTTCCACAATGCCCTTGCCGGTTTTCAGTGCCTCGGCCGCGAGTTCGGTGGCTTTGTCATAGCCAAGCAGCGGATTCAAAGCAGTCACAACACCGATGCTGTGTTCGACATATTTCCGGCACATGTCGACATTCGCGGTGATGCCTTCGACGCAGAAACGGCGTAGCGTGCTAGCGGCATTCATGAACATCGTTTGTGATTCCAAGATGCAAAACGCGATGATGGGCTCCATCACGTTGAGTTGCAGTTGCCCGGCCTCCGCAGCCAGCGTCACCGCCAGGTCATTGCCGATTGCCTTGAAACAAACCTGATTCACAACCTCCGGGATTACCGGATTCACTTTCCCAGGCATGATGCTGGAGCCTGGTTGCATCGCGGGTAGGTTGATTTCATGTAATCCAGCACGGGGCCCGGACGAGAGGAGGCGCAAGTCATTGCATATCTTGGATAGCTTGATGGCCAGGCTTTTCAGGACGGAGGAATACAGCACGAAGGGTTGTGTGTCTTGCGTCGCCTCGACCAAATTCACGGCCAGATGAATGGGTTTGCCCGTGACTTTTGCGAGATGCTCCGAGCAACGTTCTGCATAATCTGCCGGAGCATTTAGTCCCGTCCCGATGGCAGTGCCACCCATGTTGACTTCATAGAGGACGGTCTCAATTCGGTCGAGCGCGAAAACCTCATTGTGTAGGCTCTCCGCGAATGCATCAAACTCCTGACCTAGGGTCATGGGAACCGCATCCTGCAACTGCGTACGGCCCATCTTGATGACGTCGTGGAATTCCTTCGCCTTCCTGCGGAATGTGTCCACCAGCTTGCGCAGTTCGGTGATTAGCTTGCCGTTTAGTAGGAATATCGCGACGTGGAGGGCGGTGGGATACGCGTCATTGGTCGATTGGGCGCAGTTGACGTGGTTGTGAGGGTCGCAGTACTGATATTGACCCTTAGCGTGGCCCATGATCTCTAGCGCACAATTGGCAATCACTTCATTGGCGACCATGTTGGTGGAAGTGCCGGCCCCGCCCTGAATCAAATCGACAGGAAACTGGTCGTGGAGCTTTCCCTCCATGATGTTCTGGCATGCTCGCTCGATTCCGTTGAGAATTTCTTTGCTGAATTGCTTGCAATCGTAGTTCGCCCGGGCTGCGGCTAACTTCACCATCGCCAGTGCGCGTATCAAATCGGGATATTGCGAGATTGGGACTCCCGAAATGTGAAAATTCTCGAGTGCACGAGCGGTTTGCACTCCATAGTAGACGTTGTCGGGAATTGCCTTTTCCCCTAGAAGATCGTGTTCGAGGCGCATGACGTTTCTCCCTTCCAGGCCGGACCGTGCCTCTTCATTTTGGGGAATATAGGTACCCGGGGTGACGCGGCACCTATGAAAAGGATCACGGTCCGTCAATAGCACGCCAGTCGGCAGGAAGTAGCAGATGCCAGCGTGCTATGTCTCAATTGTCCTGATTCTATTTCCGTAACGTGGAAGCAATACTGGCAGAATTACCAGTGAGGAGGGCAGTTCACCTGACCAGGATTCTCGACTTGATGGCGAACTGAACCAGCTCCGCGGAAGTTCCGAGGTTCAGCTTTTCCATGACGCGGTACTTGTGGAAGGCCACCGTTCGTTCTTTAACGTTCAAAACATCCGCCACTTCCTTCATGGACTTGCCTTCCGCCAACAATTGCACTACTTCCCGTTGGCGTGGCGTGAGTGACTTTGCCTGGCCTGTGGCTTCGGGATTCTTGATGAAGGACTTCTCCATACCCTTCGCGATAAGCGGGGTTACGTAACGATTTCCCTTGAGAGCCATTTGGATAGCGCGCAGCAATTCTTCTGCGGCCGAGTTCTTGAGCAGGTATGCAGAAGCACCACTGCGCATAGCCTCCACGGCCAAGTCTGGATCGTCATTCATGGTTAGGAAAACGAGTTTCACGTTTGGGAGCTGTTCTTTAAGGCGTATGCCTGCTTCCAAACCATTCATGAGGGGCAATCCGATGTCCAGCACTACCACTTCAGGCACAAGTTGCGGCGCGACCTCCAGTAGAGCTCGGCCGTCGGCAACGGAACCCACTACATCGTAGAAAGGTTCCAAGAGTTTCCGGAATGCCTCCACGAGAATCGTATGGTCGTCCACCAACATGAGCCGCGGTCGCGTCATAAAACAGACTCCTGGCAACGTCGATGGTAATGGTTCACCTTTTCACCGGACACTGCAAGTTCTGACAGTACCCTCGCCCGGCACGGACAGACCGCACACAAGTCTTGTTTGCCACCATGTATAAACAGCCCCGAAGCTGCTGTTAGAGTTGACAGTTTGACAAGAACGGCGAATCAAGGATTATATCGGCTAATTCGCCAGGCCATAAGCCATAGCCGCACGTGGACATCGGCTCGTCACCCCGGGACTTCGGGAGCGCCGCCACCGCGAGTTACGACGGCGCTCGGCAGGTGGGCTATGAAACGAACGAGGATTCTATTAGCAGATGAGCATTCTTATTTCTCAGAACTTGTCGAGGGACTTCTGGAGCCAACATATGAGGTGGTCGGAAAAGTGCGCGACGGTTGCGCGCTCCTGGAGGCCGCTCTGCAATTGAAGCCGGACATCGTCATTACCGACATTTCGATGCCGATCCACAATGGCATCGAAACAATCGATGAGTTGCAAAGACGGGGTTGCCATTCGAAAGTCATTTTCTTGACCGTCGATTCCGATGCTGATTTCATCCGCCGGTGTCTGGCCACCGGCGCGTTTGGATACATTGTCAAAGAGCGTTTAGCCATAGATCTCCTGACGGCTGTTCAGGAAGTACTTAGCGGCCATTTGTTTATCTCGCCCCATGATGGTAAGGGGTCCCAGCGCAGCGCCGTATAGAGTTCGTAGCGCATTCGGAAGCCCCAGGTGATCCCACAAGTTTCCTTAACTGCATTCGACTGAGCGGGGGACCCGCCCCAGCAGGCGCCGTCCGCACCGAAATAATTTGCCTGATTCAGGTCCCTGTTAGTTCTTGCAGTGTCGCGCTAGTGCCGGTCCGGCTATACCGAATGCAAAGCTCAGAGGTGAACAATGAATGCGACTACCTTGCTGACACGGCTGACCGCGGTCTTGTGCACGCTTCTTTTGGTGTACGTGCCCGTGGCGCCCTCTGAGACGGCCCAGCAACAGCAAACGAGTGCACCGGAACAACAGCAGCTGGCCGCGACGAAAATTCCCAATGATCAACTGGATTCGCTGGTCGCTCCCATCGCTTTGTTTCCGGACCCGCTGTTGGCGCAAGTGCTGGCCGCTTCAACATATCCCCTGGAAATCATGCAGCTTCAACAATGGCTCGGGAAAAATAAGGATCTCAAGGACAAGGCTCTGGCCGAAGCGGTTGCCAAACAGCCTTGGGACCCGAGCGTTCAAGCGCTGGCCGGATTGCCGGATGTTGTGAAACGCCTTGCCGACGATATTCAGTGGACTACGGATTTGGGCAACGCCTTCCTCGCGCAACAAAAAGATGTCATGGACGCTGTCCAACGCATGCGCACGAAGGCCAAGGACAAAGGCAATCTGAAATCGAATGAGCAGGTAAAGGTAGAAACGAAGGTCGTTGAGAGCCAATCCGTAATCGTGGTCGAACAAGCCAACCCGCAAGTTGTCTACGTTCCCAGTTATAACCCGACCGTGGTTTACGGGCCGCCACCGTATCCTTATCCACCGATCACCTACCCACCTCCAGGCTACTACGCAGCGGGAATGGCCATTTCTTTTGGCGTCGGCGTGATGATGGGTGCGTTTTGGAGTGGCGGTTGGGGTTATGGCTGCGGTTGGGGCTCCAACAACAACATCACCATCAACAACAATAACAACTTCAACCGCAACACCAACGTTCAGGGAGGCAACCGCGTGAACGCGCAGGGCGGCGGAAATCGCGCCGGCAATGGTACCTGGCAGCACAACCCTCAACATCGCGGCGGCACTCCTTACTCCGATCGATCAACTGCTGACCGATTCGGGGGAACCGCTCGGGGTGATTCGATGGCCAATCGCCAGGCCAACGCGCGCCAGCGACAATCAGCGGGCGACCGCGGCGGAGTGGGTGACCGAGGCGGTGTGGGCGATCGCAATGGCGCTGGGGATCGTGGAGGCAATCGTCCCAACGCAGGAACCGCTGATCGCGGTGCCGGAGATCGCGGAAATGGAGATCGCGGAGGTAATCGGCCCAGTGCAGGAACCAGCGATCGAGGGGGAAACCGCGGCGGCGGTGATCGTGTGGGGGACCGCAGTGTTTCGTCGGGAACGAATGGCCGCGGTGGCGCATTCGGCGGTTCCTCAAACAGCGGTGCCAGCGCGCGTAAGAGCAGTTCGAGAGGCGCCTCGAGCATGGGCTCAGGCGGCTCTCGTGGTGGCGGCGGAAGGCGGAGGTAATCCCATGACCAAGGAACGTCACGCTATGTCAAAGACAAAGGATGTTCAAATCTTCCGGTCGTTCTCGCCGATAGTCTTGGTGGCACTCCTGTGTGCGCTTACAATTGCGAACGCCTCGTCAGGGACAACGGCTCCCCAGAAAACTTTCCCAACTCCGCAAGCCGCCGCAGACGCCTTGATCCAGGCCGCAGGAAGTTATGATTTGCCGGCGCTCGAGCAAATACTTGGTCCAGGCTCAGAGGATCTCCTCAAGTCCGAAGATACCGTCCGCGACAAGAACACCACCGCGGAATTTGTCACAAAAGCGCACCAGAAAACGCAGGTCGCGGTCGATCCCAAAAATCCCAATCGCGCCACCGTGGTGGTCGGCGACGATGACTGGCCTCTTCCGATTCCGATAGTCAAAAAAGGAACGGAATGGTCCTTTGATACGCCAGCAGGCCGGGAAGAGATGCTGCTACGTCGCATCGGCTCGAACGAATTAGACGCCATCGAGATTTGCCGCGGTTACGTCGACGCGCAGTTCGAATACGCTCTGGAAAAGCATGACAACTCTGAGGTAAATCAATACGCGCAGAAGATTATCAGCAGTCCCGGAAAACACGATGGTCTAGTGTGGTACAACGGCGACGGAACGCTCGGCGGGCCCATTTCTGAGGGAATCGCCGAGGCGTTGAGCGAAGGCTATACCGACAAAAGCAAGCCCTATCACGGCTATTACTTCAAGATCTTGAAGGGACAAGGTCCTGCCGCACCACTGGGCGAAATGAATTTTGTGGTGGAAGGCGCGATGATTGGCGGCTTTGCTCTCGCCGCCGCACCTGCAGACTATCGAGTCACCGGCGTAAAAACCTTCATCGTTAGCTATGAAGGGACCGTTTACCAGAAGGATCTTGGTCCTGACACTCTAAAGATTTTCAGCCAGATGGAACTCTACAACCCGGACAAAACCTGGACGCCGACGTACGACAACTGGTGATGTCCGAGCGGTTGCTCGCATCTGGTCGGGAACCCTTACAGATCACTCGTCAAAGGAGAAAATGGAAATGAAAAAGTGGGCATTGATCGTGCTGGCGTTGCTGTGCTTTGGGACCATCCGGACCGGAGCGCAAGATGTCCGCTACGACTACGATAAGGACAAGGACTTCTCGAAATTTAAGACCTACAAATGGGTTCAAATTAAGGGCGCGGATCAACCCGATGAATTAACCGCCAAGGATATCACTGCCGCAGTCGATGCGAACTTGGCCTCCAAAGGCTTAACGAAAACCGACGGCGACAACGCGGATCTTCTAATTGGTTATCAAACAGCCGTCGGTTCAGAAAAACAATTCACCTCCTACAACACAGGATGGGGCTATGGCCCTGGCTGGGGAGGAGGATGGTACGGATACGGCGGAGGGATGTCCAGCTCCACAACCTACGGCTCAACCTCGACTGTTTATATCGGTCAACTGGATATCAGTATGTATGACCCCGCCACAAAACAGCTCGTATGGCGCGGCGCGGCTAGCAAGACATTAGATCCGAAAGCGAAACCGGAAAAGAAAGAAAAGAACATCAAGAAGGCCGTGGACAAGCTGCTGAAGAATTTTCCACCGAAACCAAAGAAATAACGACAAAAGAGAAGGAGGATAAATTTGTGATAAGAGCAAGGTCTACTCGACTCGTAGGAACCGTTCTCGCCCTCACGTTGGGATTGGTGATCACCGCGTTTGCCGGAGACACCGTCAAAGTGGAAGGTCTGATTCAATCGCGAAGCGGCGACACGATGATTCTCAAGACGCCTACTTCCGACGAATTGACCATTGTCTTGACCGACTCGACTTCAGTCAGTCAGGTTCAGGGACTGTTCCAGGCCCGCAGGAAGGACAAAGCCGCGGCCGCCCTGATTCCGGGGCTTCCCGTTAAAGTTGAGGGTACGTACAACGAGAAACGGCAATTGGTCGCAAAATCAGTCACATTTAAGGGCAACGACCTGGAACAAGCCCAAGCGATTCAGGCGGGGATGCACGAGACGCAGGCCCAGGCACAGCAGAACGCAGCAGAACTCGAGAAGCATAACGCCGAACTTCAAGCGCAGAACGCCAAGCTGCAAGCACAGCAACAGCAACTCGCGGCCAACAAAGCAGCCATTGACGCGGCAGTCGCGCGCTTCGGTCAACTGGACGATTACTACATCCTGGATGAGGTGACCATATATTTCGCGAACGGCAAGGTCGACGTCGATCCGAAGTACACGCCACAGCTGCTGGAGTTGGCGGAAAAGGCAAAAAAGATCAATGGCTATATGATCGAAGTGAAAGGCTACGCTTCGGCCGTGGGCAGCGTGGCTCTGAATCAAACGCTCAGTGAAGACCGCGCCGACAATGTCTCTAACATCTTGCTTCAGCAAGGCCAAGTTCCTCTCACGCGCATGCTTGCTCCGGGTGCTATGGGTGAGACCCACCAAATTGGCAATGACAAGACAGAACAAGGCCAGGCGGAGAACCGCCGTGTTGTAGTGCGTGTTCTGCAAAACAAAGCAATTGCAGGAGTTTGACCGCAGCGAGCGTTTTAGCTGCAATTGGGTTTGGCCGCCTAGAAAATTCCAATTTAATTCGCAAGATACGTATGTAATAATCCGCCGAGTCATAGCAAATTATCAGGTCCCTCGTTGACTTCGGGTGAGTTATGGCTTCTCCGGCGTGTCAGCGAGTGTCACTTGCCGCCCCGCTCGCCGAATGTGTGCATGTACGCCGGGAGGGTGTTGTTGCCGCCCGGCACCATCGAGGGATAGTATTCCTCGCGCTCGTGGTGGTGTGTCTCGTACTCCTTCCGTCACCGAGCGGCGCTCAGCAGCTCAAGCCCGTGCGTCGCGTTCTGGTTATCCATGAACTCGGCCTCGCGTCGCCTGCAATGGCGCTTCTCGATCAAAACCTGATCGCAGTGTTGGATAACGGGCCGTATCAAATCGAGCTGTATCGCGAATACTTGGAAACTACGCTCTTCTCGGATGCGGCGGTCCAAGAGCAATTTCGCCAGGCGTATATCCAGAAATATCGGAACCGCCCCCCGGACCTGATTATTGTGCTCGGACCGAGCGCCCTCAAGCTAATGTCCGGCGCGCACGAGCAGTTCTTCAAACACATTCCCGTGGTCTTCGGTGCCACCTCGGAGGATGAAGCCGGCCATCCGCGGCTAGACACTGAATTTACTGGGATCTGGCAAACTTGGGAACCGCAAAAAACACTTGAAGTCGCCTTAAAATTACACCCAGACATCGCCCACGTGTATGTCGTGGGCGGCACTTCCAACTTTGATAGAAATTTGGAAGCTATTTTCAAGGAACATCTGCGAAGTTACGAAAGCAAGCTGGAGATTTCCTACCTCATCGACCTCGATATGCCGGGTCTGCTCGAACGCTTGAAAAATCTTCCGGCTCACTCGATTGTTCTCTTGACCCATATGGGTCAGGATGCCGTGGGAACTCGGTACCTGGGCGCTTCTCAGGCGGACCCGATGATTGCCGCTGCTGCGAATGCCCCAGTCTTTGGGCCGTCGGATGTA
>Ga0187781_10004167_pt1 | contig 10810 bp, 4 predicted proteins | sample 0715_SJ02_MP02_2_FD_132447 | JGI IMG/M metagenome (GOLD analysis project Ga0187781, IMG submission 132447) | Tropical peat soil microbial communities from peatlands in Department of Meta, Colombia - 0715_SJ02_MP02_20_MG | ecosystem: Environmental > Terrestrial > Soil > Wetlands > Peat | place...
ATCCCGTACGGCTGCATTCCCATTGCATTCAAATTTTGCACCAGCGCGTCGGCCGCGACCACATTTGCTCCGCTCGCCCGCACCGCCGACACGATGAATTCGAGCGGCGTCTTCAATTTTCCGCGGTACGTCTTCGGCGACCAGAATTCCGGCGACTTCAGCATCGTCCGCAAAACCTCGCGGATGTCGCCGTCGCTCGATTGGAACGTCGCCGCCATCCGCTTCACCAGGCTCTCCGGCGGATCGTCGGCGACAAAGCGCATGGCGATGCACTTCGAAATGAAGTGCGCTGTCGAGGGATAGTGCGCCAGCCGGTCGAGCGCGCGCGTCCCTTCGTTCACTCCCTCCTCGAAATACTTCTGGCCGAGCAGAATTTTCGTCCCGGGTTCGTGCCGCCGCGGGTCAAACTGAAATTGCCCTCCGTCGTCCGGATCCGCGATCGTCCAGCCGGTCAGAATGCGAGCCAGTTGCGTTACGTCCGTCTGCGTGTAGCCGCCGTCCACCCCGAGCGTGTGCAGCTCCATCAATTCCCGCCCGTAATTTTCGTTCAGCCCGCTCTGCCCGCCCTTCCCCGCAGCCGGGGAATCCGCGCCGATGCTCAGCCAGTTGTCCAGGTACATGAGCATCGCCGGGCTGTGCGCCGTCGCCAGCAGCAGATCGTAGAATTTCCCGAACGCGTGCGCGCGAATCACGTCTCTCTCGTACGCCGTCGTATAGAAGATGTCCTGATTTTTGTACTGGTAAACGTTGAAGTGGTTGAACCAAAAATCGGTCATCACTTCCTGCAACTGCCGCTGCGAATAGATTTCCCGAATCACTTTCGCTTGCTGCAGCTCGGACACGACAACGCCAGGCGGATTCCCGAGCGCCCGGAAGATTTCCCGCTCTTGACCCGAGAATTCCGCATTCAGCCGGTCCCGTTGATCGCCACGCAATTGATTCGGGAAGTTGATGAGCTCCTCCGGCGGAGTCGCTTCGAGCGCTGCCATCCTCTGACCCCTCGGCAACGCCAGAAGATTGTCCGCGATGCCGCGCGCCTGGTCCTGTGGCGAAGGCGCTTTTGTTTCTTCCGCCTTCCCGTCCGCTGGCTTGCTCGTGCCACTCCCGGCTGCGTCGGCGGCCTTTGCTGTTGCTTGCTGCTGAAGTCGCGCGATCTGCACTGAATAGACCAGCTTCTGCGCCGGGTCTGCCGGCATCGGGCGCTTTCCGGTCATCACTTGGCGAAGCACGCCATCGGAGGGAAAAGCCTGCGCCAGCTGCTTCGGATTCATGCGCGTCGTCGCGTAAGGAGCCAGCCGCGCGTCAAGCGCCGGGTCGGCGATGCTCTCCGGATGCAACTGGTCTTCAATCCATGCGTCAACGCCTTTCGCCAGCACGGCTTCTACGTCCCCCGGCCGCGGGCCAAAGGTGAGCCTGTTCAACGCATGGAGCGCGCGCTGCCGCTCGGTCATCTCTTGAGGCGCACTTTGCTTCGCAGTGGTTGGTTTTTTCTGCGCCGCTTGAGGAAAGGCGCGGGGGGCCAACCCGGTGGTGAGGATGGCCGCAAATGCCCATCGAATCGAGTGACGAATCATTTGGACGCTCCAGCGCCCGGCGGCTGAGCCACGAGATTGTAAACCCGATTGGGGCGGTCAAGTTTCGCTGACCACTTGCAGGATGGAGCGATCCGCCGCAAGTCAAAATGAATGCGGCGCCCCGGTCAATTCCCAGTGCGCCCTATGATTCCCGCTCCCTGCCCCGAAGCGAATCTGCTGCTATCTGAATGGAAACAAACTGGATGCGCTCTCTGGATATCAGTGGGTGAAGATGTTACAAAACAAAAAGCGCTTCGATGGGTGCACTCGTGCCGGAAACCTGCACTGCCAAGGGATGCAAAATGCCCGTCCCCGCGGGCCTTGCCGCCGAGCATCAGTGCATCCTCCATTTCACCCTTTTCATCGAGCAGGAATGCGCCGAAATGCGCCGCGAGTCGGCGCTTGGAAAGAATAGCCACGAGCGCCACAATGAATTCATGGAGAAAATCGCCAACCGCGGTGAATCGCTTGTGAGGGTCGCGACGAGCGGATTTACCATGACCGATGAAATCAAAGCGCGCATCCTCAGCACGCTTCTCACCTTGATGAATTGCCGGGAAAATATTGACCGCGCGATGATGCGTCAGTCCGCTTCGCGCCGCTTTGTCGGTTAGCCCGCCGGAGGAATTCCTGAATTTCAGGAGCCGATGTACCGCGCGTACAGCGAACGCGCCACGGAAGGGTCTTTAGTCCCCTTGACGATGGCGCGGCCGTCGGCGAAGACCGTCATTTCATAGGGCGGGACGCGGAATCGAATCAGGAATTCATTGTTGCGGACCTCGCCCGCCGAAGCTCCCGCCAATTGCCTGCTCAGTGCGCTGAGATCAAGCCGGCGGCTGCGCTCGTGGATCTGCACCGAATCGCGCCCGCACATGGTGATGTGCGGCTGCGATTCTCCCTCGAGATACGTAAATTCACTGCGGCCGCAGGCGCGGCAATTCGGCTTGCGCGCGACGCGGATGGACTGGAATTTTCCGCTCCACACATCGCAGGAAATTAGCTTCCCGTGCAGCGCTTCGGGTTTCCCGGCGAGCAGTTTCATCGCTTCGGCGGCTTCAAGCGACGCCACCACACCGACGGCAGCATTGAGCACGCCGGCGGTGTCGCAAGTGGCTTCCGCTCCGAGCGCCATGGATTCTTCGTCGCTTTCAAGCAGGCAAGCAAGGCATGCCGTCTCACCGGGTCGAATCGTCATTGTCACGCCGTAACTGCCGACCGCCGCGGCATAAATCCACGGAATATTTAGCGACACGGCGGCGTCGTTGAGCAGCAAACGTGTCTCGAAATTATCGGTGCCGTCCAGAATCAGCTGAAATCCCGAAACCAATTCGCGCACGTTTTCTGGAGTGACGTCTGCCACCATGCCCTCGACCTTCACGCCCGAGTTGATCGCCCGCAACCTCCGCTCCGCCGCAACCGCCTTTGGCAGCGCCTCCCGCGCATCGGTTTCCTCAAAGAGCGTCTGTCGTTGCAGATTCGAAGGCTCTACAAAATCCCGATCAATGATCCGAAGATGCCCGATCCCCCCGCGCACCAGCAGATTCGCCGCCACCGTTCCCAGGGCCCCGCAGCCGATGAGAACCGCGCTCGCGGCAAGCAGCTTTTCCTGGCCCGCTTCGCCGATCCCGGAAAAAAGAATCTGGCGCGAGTATTTTTCATGATCTTGACGATTCATCGGCTGTTTCCAGGCTCGCACTTCATGATATCGCCTTTTCGCGTCCGGCAGGCAACGTGGCCGTGCTAACCTGTCCTCTCATCTCTTGGGCGAATGAGAATCCATCGGAAATTGGCGATTCCGCGGCCTTTCCCCGCGGTGTGGCGTGCCATTTGCGCGGCCACGACTGCATCCTTCCTCCTCCATTGCCCATCCGTCCACGCACAGGAAGCTTCGCTGGAGGGACGGCTTGTCGCGGACATTCGTGTAGTGGACGAATCGGGCAAAGACATCTCGGCAAATCTTCCTGCTATTCCCCTCCAAGCAGGAAGGCCCTTCGATCTCGCCGAAGAACGGGAAAGTCTGCGAAAGCTTTATTTCACGGGCGATTATTCGGACATCCGCGCCACGGCCACTACTGTCTCAGGCGGCTCGCGAGTTGATTTCATCGTTCGTCGCAACTACTACAACAATTTGGTGCGCGTTGATGGACTCAAAGAGCCGCCCAGCGAACCCGCAGCACTGGCCGCTTTGCGCCTCAACCTGGGTGACCCGTTCCGGGAAAGCACCCTGCGCCCGGCCATTGACCGCTTGCAGGACGCACTGCGTGCCGAAGGTCTTTACCTCGCAAAAGTGACCTGGGACCTGGGCTCGCGCGAAGATACGCGCCAGATGGACATTACGGTGCATATCGATCCCGGTCCCCGCGCTCGTTTGGGCGAAATCAAGATCCAAAATCAGACTCCCTATCCGGATGCCGAATTGCTGCGCCGCTCAAAGCTCTCTGGCAAGAACGAGCTTACGACGGCACGGCTCACTCGCGCGTCACAGCGGCTCAAGAAGTACCTGGTCAACCAGGGCTACCTGGGCGGCGCGGCCTTGATAACTCCCGGCGCCTATGACCAGCCCTCGAATCGTGTCCCATTGACCTTGGCCGTCACCGCGGGTCCGCGCGTGCGCGTCGAGCTGAGCGGCGCCCACGTGAGCACTGGAAAACTTCGTCAGTTGCTTCCCATCTACGCGGAAGGAGCCGTGGACGAAGACTTGTTGCAGGAAGGCCGCCGCAACGTCCGCGACTATTTCCAGCGCCAGGGTTATTTCGATGCCGACGTGCAGGTGAATTCGCATGCCGACACACAGAGCGGCGAACGCGTGATCGTCTATGAAATTGCCCGCGGCGATCGTTTTCGTCTCGCGGGAGTCTCTTTCGACGGCAACAAGTACTTCAGCAAGGTTTTGCTCTCCGCCCGGCTCCAGCTTCAGCCCGCCTCCTTTGCTTCCAAGGGGCGCTTCAGCCAGCGGCTGGTGCGCGACGACACCGACTCCCTCAAGGCTCTTTATGTCGCGAATGGCTTTCGTGATATTCAGGTGACTTCTTCGGTTGACAACAATTACGAGGGCAAGAAGGGCAATCTCTTCGTCGCTTTTCACATTGTCGAGGGTTCGCAGTCTCTCGTCGCCGGCCTGCACATTGAGGGGAATCATGCCCTCACTCAGGATGCCTTGTACGCCGTGGTCGGCTCCACTCCCGGTCAGCCTTACTCCGAAGCCGACGTCGCCAGCGACCGCAACAACATCCTCGCCATGTATTACAACGAAGGATTCCCCGAGGCCCATTTTCAGGAAGAAGTGATTCCCGGAGATTCGCCAAACTCAGTCAAGTTGGTCTATCAAATCACCGAAGGCCGGAGAATCGAAGTCGCCAAGGTTCTTCTCACCGGCTATCAGTACACGCGGCCCGGCATCATCGCTCGTCAGGTGCAAATCGAAGCCGGTGGGCCTTTGCGGGAAGGCGACGTGGTGGACACGCAGCGCCGCCTCTACAATCTCGGCGTCTTTAACCGCGTCACCATTGCGCCTCAGAATCCCAATGGCACCGATTCACAGAAGACCATGGTCGTGGATGTTCAGGAAGGCAAGCGCTATACCATCGCTTACGGCGGCGGTTTCGAAGTCCAGGAAATTGGCGCCAGTTGTAACAATCCTGCCCCGAATGCCTGCAACCCCAACGCCACCGTGATTGCCGCCAGCCCCCGCGGCATCTTCGAGATCGCCCGATCCAACATGTTCGGCCGTACGGACACACTTTCTTTCAAAGGCCGCGTCAGCACTCTCCAGTACCGGGCTGTGCTGAGCTACACTGCTCCGAATTTGTTCAACCGTAAGAACTGGAAGTGGCAGCTCACCGGATTCGCCGACAAGTCGCAGAACATCAGCACCTTCAATTCCACCCGCTATGAAGGCGCCTTCGAAGTCGTTGACACCGTCTCGCCTTCGACTACTCTGAGTTTCCGCTACTTTTACCGGCGCGTCAGAGCTTCCGATATCAAAGTCGCGCTCGATGAAATCCCTCTCCTGAGCCAGCCCACGCTCGTGGGTGGATTTGCATTTACCTGGACGCGCGAGCGCCGTGACAATCCAACCGACGCCAAACACGGTACATTCAACACCGTGGACGTAAGCGACGCGCTCCGCTCCGTTGGTTCCAGCGCCAGCTTCTTTCGCGGATATTTTCAGAACTCTTCCTTTCACTCCTTCGGGCGTGATTTTGTCTTCGCCCGCGCGGTTCGGTTCGGCGCCGAGCAAAATCTGGGCAATACGGTTGAGCCGGGCGATCCGAGTTGTCTTTCCTCTTCGCCCACCGGCACTGCCACTTGCGTCACCATTCCGTTGCCCGAACGTTTCTTTGCGGGCGGCGGAACGTCGCTGCGTGGCTTCGGCCTGAACCAGGCGGGGCCGCGCGACCCCACCACAGGCTTTCCCGTCGGCGGTCTCGCGCTCCTGGGCTTCAACCAGGAGTTGCGATTCCCGATGAATCTCCCTTTTGTCGGCAATCGTGTGGGCGGCACGCTCTTTTACGACGCGGGCAACGTTTACACCGATGTCCAGCACATTTCGTTTGCCTGGAAGCCGCCTGCAAACAACAACCTCAGCTATTTCTCCCACACGGTCGGTTTCGGCGTCCGTTATCCCACGCCGGTTGGCCCGGTCCGCGTGGACTTCGCCTACCAGCTCAATCCGCCGCAATACGATGCCACCATCGCGCCGGCGACGACGCCCCAGGTTTTTCACATCCCGCACTTCCAATTCTTCTTCAATATTGGACCGATCTTTTGATGCGACCCGTCATTCCCATCCTCGTTCTGTTTGCCTCGATCTCGATACCGGGAGTCATACCGCCTGTCGTTCAAGCCCAGACCGCCTCCAGCTCAGGCCCAGAAACTCAAACCGTGGACGGAGTGGCGGCCAGAATCGAAGAAGACATCATCACGGAGAGCGAGGTGCGCGAGCTCGCCGCCTTCCAACAACTGGTGGACGGCCAGTCGAAACCTCGCGCCGATCTCGTTCGCGAGCTCGCGAATCAATGGATCGTCCGGGGCGAGGCCAGCAACGCGAAATTTGCCCATCCTCCCGCAACCGATGTGGATCGTGCCTACGCGGAATTGGAGAAACAATTCAAATCGCCGGAGGAATTTCAGGCGCGGTGCTCCAGTGCCGGACTCACGGAAAGAGGAGTCCGCCGCATGCTCGCTCAGCAGTTGTATCTTTCCCATTACATTGACTACCGTTTTCGCCCTTCCGTGCAGATCACCGAGCAGCAAGTCGAAGCCTATTACCAGGATGAGTTCGCTCCACAATTGAAAGCAAGAGCACAGTCGGTTCCACCGCTCGAGGATGTCGAAGACACGATTCGCGAAGTCCTCATCCAGCGCGCCATCGCCGACCGGGCCACCAGGTGGCTCGATGAGACTCGCGACCACCTGAAGATTGACGTCGTTCCCGAAGGAGGCGCCTCGTGAACATCCGCTGGCGTCACGGGGTTCGGGTGGTCTTATTTCTGCTCCTCGTCGGAGTCGTTGCTATCGTCGTGGCCTTTGAGACGGGGCTGGTCGAGCACATGGTCCGGCAAATTGTCGTTCATCAGTTGGAATTGAGAACGGGAGCCCGTGTGGAATTGGGCGGATTCGACCTGCACGCGCGGCGTCTTCGCGTCGAAATGGAAAATCTCACCCTCTACGGAACTGAACCTGCCGGCACCCAGCCTCTCTTCCACGCCACTCGTGTGGATTTTCAAATCCACATCATTTCATTTTGGGGCAAGCAGGTTTCGCTCGAAGAACTGCGCATGGACCACCCCCAGTTCGGCCTTCGGTTCGATAAGGACGGGCAAAGCAATTTGCCGTCGCCGAAAGTTCCTCCCAGCAGCCGACCCTGGCGGGACACTCTTTTCAGCCTGCGCGTTGGCCGGCTCGAGCTTCGCGATGGCAGCGTGAACATCAACGACCGCAGCGTTCCGCTCGGCCTTCATGGCCGCAATCTCGAATTTCTCCTGCATTTAGACGCCCCCGCGCCGGGCGCCGAATCCTACGTCGGAAGTTTTCGAATTCAGCAGGTCGAGATCGCCGAGCGCCGCGATCTTCCTTTCCGTTTCGATATATCGGCGAAATTCACGCTTCATCACGACGCTTTCGAGCTCGACGAGTTGGTCTGGACTCTGCCTCATTCGGAGCTGAATTTGCGCGCCGAACTCCCCAGCTTTTCCCGCCCCGATTGGAATCTTCGCTATCGCGGACGGCTCTCTTTAGGAGATGTGCGCGCGATTTTCCGCAAGCCCACCACGCCCGATGGCATCGCTGATTTTTCTGGTCAGGCGCGCTACGTCGCGGGTGAGTGGACTGCCAGCGGGCATTTCGACGGCCATGACATCGGCATGCCGTATAAATGGTTCCACGCCCGCGGAATGGAGACCTGGGGCGATTACGAGGTCGCCAGGCAGCGCCTGACTGTTCCGCAACTTTCGGTTCACGCTCTCGGTGGCAGCGTCACAGGACGCCTCGAGATGGATTTCAATACCCTCGAGTTCCGCACTCAGACCCAACTCCGCGGCGTGAGCCTCGCTGCTGCCTTTGCGGCTGTGGACAACCATGATTTTCCAGTGCATACCTTTCACTGGGACGCCCGCATGGAAGTGGATTCACTGAACTCGTGGACAGCGAACTTTCAGCACTTCCGCACCAAGGGCGAAACCCGCTGGTCTCCCCCCGAAACGCTTCCCCCCAACATCATTCCGGTCACGGCTCGCGTGAAATTCGATTACGTGGAAGATTCGCGGGCCATTGTTCTCACGGAGAGCGAGATCTTCACGCCCAAGACTCAGCTCCAGTTCGACGGCGTTCTCAGCGCACGGGACTCCTCGCTCAAGCTGAACATCCAGACCGAGCGCCTCTTGCTTTGGGACGACTTTATCAACGACCTGCGTGGCGCCGATGTCGAACCGGTTCCCGTTGCAGGGTCCGTGGATTGGAAGGGCCGCATCCTCGGCCCGCTTGCCGGGCCAACATTTGTTGGACATATGCACGCGACAGAGGCTCGCTACGAAGACCTCTACTGGGACGATGTCGTCGGCGACCTCGAATATTCTCCGGACGGATTCCGCCTCTCGAATGCCATTGTCCGGCGCCGGGAGACCTCCGCGGATGTCGACGCCTGGCTGCAACTCGATGGGGACTGGGCCTTCTTGCCCCAGAGTGAATGGACGCTCCGGACTAAGTTGACCAATGCTCCCACGAGGGATATTCAAGAGCTTTTCGCCACGAATTATCCTGTCAGCGGAAATCTGAGCGGCACCTTTCGGGGAAGCGGCACGCGTTCTGCTCCCGTCTTCGACGCGAATTTCGATTTCAAGGACATCGAATTCAAAGGATTCCATTTCGACCAGCTCGCCGGCCGCTTGCATTTGAAGCATGACGAATACAGCCTCTCCGGCTTCGAATTGAAGAAAGACAAAGGCCGCGTTGCCGGCGACCTCCTCTATCGTCCCCTCGAAATGGAGGCGGAATTCGATGTCCAGGGCGCGGGAATCCCTCTCGAAAAATTTTCCGCGCTGCAAAATCCCGCGCTCCCCGTATCCGGGCGCCTCGATTTCGATCTCGTCGGTCGCGGCCCCATCCTTGCTCCGAAGGCCCAGGGCGACTTGAAACTCATTAATTTGCAGGTTGGCTCGAATCTGGCGGGGGATTTTCACGGTGGCTTCACCTCCGATGGCCAGAATCTTCGCGTTTCCTTAGGGTCGGAATTGTCCGTGGGCAGCCTCCAAGGGCAACTCGCCGTCGGGTTGACCGGCCAGAATCCAATCAGCGGCAGCCTCAGCGTCAAGCAATTCGACATGAACGCCTTTATCATGGCCGGACTTCACTTGAAACAGCTTACCGGCCAGAGCAGCGTGGACGGCGTCTTCTCGATTTCCGGCAACCTCCGCCAGCCTGACACGCTCGAAGTGAAAGCAGACATCGGCAAAATCTCCTTTAACTACGATCTCGTCCAATTGGAAAGCACGGAGCCGATTGAGCTCGTTTACCGCCGCAACGAAGTCCGCATTGAGCAGGCGCATCTCCAGGGGCCAAACACCGACTTCAAAATCAGCGGCTCGGCCCGCTTCGACCGCGACCGCCCTCTCCACATCCTGCTCACTGGCGCCATCAACCTGCGCTTCGTCAACCGCGTCGTTCCGGACCTCGAAGGCCAGGGCCAGGCTGACGTCAACGTTGCAATCGAGGGAAATATGTCGCGCCCTCGCATCACCGGCCGTGTCGGAGTCAACGAGGCATCCTTGAGTTACGCCGATTTCCCCGTAGGTCTTAGCCACGTCCACGGCGAATTTGTTTTTGATCGCAGCCGGTTGCTCTTTGATCAAGTCACCGCGCAATCCGGCGGAGGCCAGTTGACACTGAGTGGAAGCGTCGCCTATGGCGAAGAGGGCCCCATCCGCTACGAAGTCACCGCCGCCACCTCCACTGTCCGCATCCGCTATCCGGTCGGCATGAGCTGGCTGGCGAGCGGCACGCTGCAATTGGCAGGGACGAGCGAAGCGGCCACACTCAGCGGCCGCGTGGAAGTCAAGCGTTTGCTCATGGCCGAGGGCGTGGATGTCGCTTCGATTTTCGCCGCCGCCGGCCAGCCATCCAACACGGCTGCTTCCACCTCGCCTTTCCTCCGCAATCTCACTTTCGACGTCTCCGGCCACACCAGCCCCGGCGCGCGCATCGAATGGACGGGAGCGCAGCTCGAAATTGACGGCGACGTCCGGCTTCGCGGCACTTGGGACCGCCCCATTTTGCTCGGCCACATCCATCTGCTGGGCGGTCAGATGGCTTTCCGCGGCAACACTTTCACTCTCACCCGCGGCGATATCAATTTCGCGAACCCTTTTCAGATTGACCCCGAGCTTAACGTCGAAGCCACCTCCATCATCAGCCAGTATCAGGTGACCATCAATTTTTCAGGTCGCGCCAGCAAACTCACCCTTAGCTACCGCTCCGATCCTCCCTTGCCCGACGCCGATATCGTCGCCCTTCTCGCCATTGGCAGCCCGGGAGAAGAAAGCGCTTTGCGTTCGCAAACCTCTTCCTCGCAGAACTACGGCGCCACTGCCTTGCTTTCCGAAGCGATATCGAGCGGCCTCGGCGGCCGCATCGAGCACCTCTTCGGCATCAGCCATTTTCGCGTGGACCCGTTCCTCGCCGGCACCGCCACCGAGTCCAACGCCGCCGCACGCGTCACCATCGAGCAGCAGGTCACGCCC
>Ga0187781_10004168_pt1 | contig 10809 bp, 7 predicted proteins | sample 0715_SJ02_MP02_2_FD_132447 | JGI IMG/M metagenome (GOLD analysis project Ga0187781, IMG submission 132447) | Tropical peat soil microbial communities from peatlands in Department of Meta, Colombia - 0715_SJ02_MP02_20_MG | ecosystem: Environmental > Terrestrial > Soil > Wetlands > Peat | place...
CGGCGGCGAAGGCGGCTCTTCCCACGATATGGAATAACGAAGAGTCGGACCGATCAGCGAAATGGCCAGATAGGTTGCCCAGCTGATGAACCACAGAAGAATTCTTTGTGCGAGCGAGAATCGGAGGGTCTCCAAAACAGGCGGCGGCTCAGGCTCGACGGCGGCGGAAGAAGAACTCACGCGGATATTGTAGCCGGGGCAGAAGGTTTAACTGAGCCGCCAGCGGACAGCGGCTTTTTACGCTTCGAGGTAGGCCTCGATCCACTCTTTGAGGCGTTGGCGCCGCTCGTCGGTCGGGTCAAAGCGAATTCCGAAGGTCTTGCTGCTTTTCTTCCACGTGACGTACCCGCGCACCCAGACGCGCGGCAGCGTCAGCAAAGAAAACGACACCTCCACCAAGCTTCCTTGATTGGGCGCATGATTGCCCTTGAGCGACATTCCCCCGGAACTGATCTCCTGGCTGGTGGCGGTTATGCGGTCACCCTCTTCCACTACGACCACAACCTCGGTCATGACGGGGATGCGCACATAGCGGCGGAACTCGTGCAGCACCAACATGCGAGTTGAGCGCACCAGCTTCATCGCCGCGGAGCGTTCCAACGGCTCGTGAAACACCGCGTTGATGCACAACTTCGAATAACGCATGGCATCCTGCGCCGTCCCGCCCAGACCATAAATGACGATCCGGTTGTTGGAAGCCGAGCTGCGCGCCATCTCGATGATGTTGCCGGCTGTTTCTCCAAGGGGCAAAACGCAGGCCTCGAACTTTTCGCGTTGCAGTCGATCAGCCTGTTCGCGCGCAATCGGAACCGTTTCGATTCCGTATTGACGGAAACACTCCGTGATCAGCTGGGCAGACGCCTCGGGTAAATCAAAGAGCGCGACGCGCGCGGCCGTCTTGCGATGCGTGGGAGAGGGGGGGTGAATGGCAACCGTCGAAGTAGGCATGAGTCTCAGGGAATGAACTCCTGTGAAAGCCCATTCTGGCGCGTCGTTTCGCGGCTGCATAGGTTTCGAAGGGCCTAGCCCCTGTCCTAAAGTGCCATTACGTTAGCTGTACTTGGGCACGTGGCACCCTGCTCCCTTCGTGTCTCTTCCGCTTTGTAGAGACGGAGCTTGCCCGTCTGGGAAACGCGGGCAGCCGCGTCTCTACCTAGGTTCGGGTAAGATGTTGGCATCCCTTAAGTTGGTAGCCTTAGTTCAAAAGATGATCACTCGCAACGACATCCAAGCGGCCCTGGGCCGCATTCGCAACTTCATCTACCTTTCGCCGTGCGCGCGTTCGGAGACGTTTTCTGACTCCACCGCCAACCACGTGTATTTGAAACTCGAAAACCAGCAGCGAACCGGCGCATTCAAAGAACGCGGGGCGCTGAATAAGCTGCTCCTGCTGAGCCCCGAAGAACGCGCCCAAGGCGTGATCGCGGCCTCGGCCGGAAATCACGCCCAGGGCGTGGCCTACCATGCCGGGAAGCTTGGCATACGGGCGCAGATTTTCATGCCCCTGACCACGCCTCTCATCAAGGTCTCGGCGACGCGCGGCTACGGCGCCGATGTGGTTTTGCACGGCGCCAACTACGACGAAGCCTTCGGAGAGTGCGTGCGCCGCAGCCAGGCTGAGCACCTCACCTTCGTGCATGCCTTCGATGACGACGACGTCATCGCCGGGCAGGGCACAATCGGGCTGGAGCTCATGGAGCAGCATCCGGCTCTCGAAGCCGTCATCGCCCCCATCGGCGGCGGAGGGCTGATTGGCGGCATGGCTTGCGCGCTGAAAGAATCGAATCCAAAAATTCAAGTTTTCGGAGTGCAGCCCTCGCGCCTGCCGTCGATGAAAGTTGCCGTCGCCGAAGGAACGCCGGTGACGCTCATGGCGGCCTCCACCATCGCCGATGGGATCGCCGTGCGTCGGGCGGGCGACCGCACCCTGCCGCTGGTTCAGAAGTACGTGGACGACATCGTTACCGTCGAAGAGGAAGAAATCGCCAACGCCATTCTGCTGCTGCTGGAGCGCGAAAAAACTCTGGCTGAGGGAGCGGGCGCGGCGGCCATTGCCGCGCTAGTCAATCGCAAACTGCCGCTCGTTGGGAAGAAAGTCGCGGTCCTCGTCTGCGGCGGAAATATCGATGTCACGCTGCTTTCACGTATCATCGAGCGCGGCCTCGTCAAGGATGGACGTCTGGTGCGCCTGCGCGTCCACCTCGGCGATTTTCCCGGCGCCCTCAACCGCCTGACCTCGATTCTCGCGCAGCATCGCGCCAATATCGTCGAAACCGATTACGACCGCGCTTACCACGGTGTAGGCCTCGGCGAAACGGCCATCGAAATCACCATGGAGACGCGCGGCCCCGACCACATCGCCGAAATTATCTCGGCTCTGAGCGCAGCGGGATATACGCAGGAACGGGTGCTGTAGGAGGTTAATGAGCGGCAACGGGATTTAACGTCAACTACGAGCATTTTCCAGTCTCCGAGCTGCCAACAAACAGCTCGGAACCACCCGGTCGCTGAATTCCTCGAAGCCCGTTTCTGGAGAACTTCCTGTTTGCCGACTACACGGGAATGAACGACTAAAAGGGCGTCTATCGTTACTGATCCGATGAAACCTCCTACTGGTATCCATGACACAGCAAGGAATTTCGAATTGCATCATCCGAACTGGATCAGAAGACCAAAACCAAAAGAATGGCTACGTCGATGCCCAGGCTGTCTTCAGTTCTTGCACGTTCCCGCCGCCCAGCAACGGTCGAGGTTGAGTTGTCTTCTTCGAACTCAATTTCAGCCGCTAACAGTGAATCTCAGAGTCCAATTGGGTTCAGTCTTTTGCAATGCAGCACGCCCCGCGAATGGACTTGAGCGGAGTCGGTTTTGCCTTTCACGGTGCTTTTGCTCTATTGAGCGGCACATCTTTACTTCTTCCCGGATTCCCTCTCGATCCTTTCCCATTTCACGATTTTCAAATCCAGCACGAAGATTGAGTAAAGCACGGACACCAGCAGCAGCGTGATGAATGTCGCCACGCCCAGCCCGCCGATCTGCGCGTAGCACAGCGGCTGCCACAGCGGCCCGCCGTGCAGGGCCAGCGGGAACAGCGCTAGAACCGTTGCGCCCACTGTAATCATCACCGGCCGCAATCTCACGATCCCCGCGTCCAGCAGCGCCTGCTCGAGCGGTTCCCCTTTTTCGTGCATTTCCTCGATGAAATCGAACAGCACGATCACGTGGCTTACGATCACGCCGACAAGGCTCGCAACCCCCAGAAACGCCATGAATCCGAAAGGCACATCCATAATCCACAGCGCTAGCAGCGCACCCACCACACCGTAAGGAGTCGCGGCAAATACCAGAAACGGTTTGACCGCGCTCTTAAACTGAAAAACCAGCGCAAGAAAGATCAAGAAAACCGAGACGGCCATCACGACGACGAGATTCTGGAATCCCTGCTCCTGTTTCGCCTGCTCCCCGCTCACGTCAATCCGATAGCCCGGCGGCAGCATCTTCCGCAATTCATTCAGACGCGGCAGCGCCGCCTTGTACACTTCCGATGCGAGATGGCCCGTGGCCGGAAAGCACTGCACGGAAATCGTCCGGAACTGCTCGTGGTGCCGGATTCGGAGCGTGTTGATTTCGTTCTCAATCGAGGAAACCTGCTCCAGTCGCACCTTGTTATTCGTCTGCGACGAATACACGTACAGATTTTGAATGTCGGAGAGTTGTCCCCGCTCCGACATTGTCAGCCGCGCCACCACGGGAATCTGCTGGTCGCCACGCCGCAGAGTCGTAAGCTGCGTACCGCTCATCGCCGCCGTTGCCGACTTCGCCACATCCGCGTTCGTCACGCCGGAAAGGTTGGCCCGGTCCGGATCCACCTTCAGCGTAACCTGCACTCCGTCCAAATCCCAGTCATCCCTCACGCGGTTGGCGTAGGGCGTATCGCGCAAAATCTGCTTTACGGAATGGGCGATGCCACGCATAGTCCGGATATCTTTCTCTTCTTCCAGCGGGTTGATATCGGCCAGCCCCGTCACGCGCAGCTCGACCGGATATTCCACCGGGTTCGTCTGCAACTGCCGCACGTCCACGCGCGTCCCGGGCACTTGGCTGGTGATCGCCCGTTGAATCGGTCCGACCAACAACGGGGTGTAGTCCTTGTCCGTCAGTTCGATGATCACCTGGGCGTAATTCAATTGCTGGAGCTGCGGCGTAACGGAAAACCAAAATCGCGGGCCTCCTCCCCCCTCGAAGCTCGTAATCGTCTTCAGGATTTCCCCGGGTTTTCCTCCTTTTCCGTGATGCTCGCGCTCGAATTTCTCCACCGTTTGCCGGACCACTTCTTCCACCTGCTGCACTGCCTGATCCGTTGCGATCAGCGGCGCGTCATTCGGCAGGTAGACGTCCAAGTAGGATAGATATTGCACGTCCTCCGGAAAAAACTGCGACTTCAACTTTTGGCCGACAAAACCGCCCAGAACCAGGAAAAGCAGCGAAAACGCAAAAGTCTTCCAGCGATGATCGATCAGTGTTTTTCCCAGCCGGTAATAATGCCCCGTAAAACCACGCGCCCGCCTCTCCTCTATCGTCAGCTCGGCCTTCTTCGCCGGTCGCAGCAGGTAGTAGCCCAGCAGGGGAATAAACGTCATCGAAACGATTCGCGAAGCCACCAGTGCGCAGGTCATCACCACCGGCAGGGTGAAGAGAAATTCTCCCGTTGACCCGGTCAAGAGCAGGAACGGCAGGTACGCGACGATATTTGTAATCGTGGCGAACATAATCGCGTGAGCCAGCTTCGTCGGCCCCAGCCAGGCCGATATCAGCGGCGGGTGGCCTTCAACCAGAGACCGCGTGATTGCGTCGTTCGCCACCACCGGATCGTCCACCAGCAGCCCCAGTGCGATAATCAGCGTCGCGATCGACACCTGCTGGATGTCCACTCCCACCGCGAACGCGAACATAAACGTCATCGCCAGCGTGATCGGAATGGAAAATGCCATCATCAGCGCTGAACGCCATTCCCAGAATCCGATCAGCGAAACCACCACCACCAGCGCGATGGCTTCGTACAGCGCGTCCATGAACAGGTCCACGTTTTCTTTCACTTGCCTCGGTTGGTCCGACGTGCGGTCAATCAGCAGGTCCGCGGGCAAAAGCTTCTGCGCGGCCTGGATCTTTTCATTCACCCTCACGGAGAACCGCCCCACCTGCTCGCCCTGCCGCATCTGCACTGCCAGCGTGACGGCGCGCGTCCGCAGCCAATGGCCGTGATCATCCCACCGGGAGAAAAAATTGAGGTAGTTCGGCGGGCTTTGGTAGCCGCTCGAAATATCCACCAAATCCCGCAGGTACACGGCCGTCCCAAAATCCGAAGTTCCCACAGCCACGTCGCCGATCTCCTCGAAATTGTTGAACTGTCCCGAAGGATCGATGATCAGGTTCTTCTTATTCGACACGTCCAAAACGCCGCCCGGCGCGGTGATGTTCCGCGCGTTCAGGACGTTGCTCACATTCGACAATTGCAGCCCGTACGATGCCAGTCGCTCCTGCGAGTAATCTAAGTACACCTGCTCGTTCAAGATTCCGTTGCGGTCCACGCGGGAGACTTCGTTCGCTCCCTGGATTGTCCGTCCCAGAAGGTCGGTGAACTCGTCGAGTTGGCGGTAGCTGTATTTGCTCCCGGGATTCGCCGCCAGCCTATCCTCGGCTTGCGCCGGGTCGTGGACAATCACAGGCGGCCAGGCGTCCGGATGAATCTCCGATTCATGCAATGCTTGCTGGACGAACGATCGGCCCAGCGCGAGAATGGATGCGTCGTCTTGCTCCGAGAAAAAGTCCACACCCACGAACCCGGGTCCGGCCAGATATTCCGGGCTGGACAGATACCCCTTCGCCACCGCCCACTGCACCACCAGCCTGAAATTCCTTTGTACCAACTCCGGCTGAATGCTAAGCGGGAAGCAATAGACGATCGTCAGCGGATTTCCTTTGGCGCGCTCGCGCCGCGCGGCGCGCACCTTTTCGATCGCGCGCCGGATGCCCTGCGCCCGCACCGCAATCGCCGTGCGGTCCTCCAGCGGGCTCGCCACCGTCAGCATCAGCGCCGCCGTGTCGCCGAAATCGCTGTTGAAGTTCACGGGCCCGGCCCCCTGCGGCAGTTGGACCGCGTTCAACTTCAAATTCATGTCGTTGAATTCGCGCTTGGTGTCCTTCAGCGTGTCGATCAGTTGCACGTTGATGATGGAAAGCCCCGGCATCGAAAGCGACTTGATGCCATAGTCCCCGCCCGTCGGCGGATGGATATACTGGTTCGTGGCGATCGACTGCTCCAGCGGCCGCGTGACCAGTTGCTCCACCTGCATGGCCGTGCCGCCCGGCCACCGCGTGATCACAGACGCCACTCGCACCGGAATGTCCGGGTCCTTCCGCTTGGGCATCCGCGTGTAGCCGTAAATTCCGCCCACGATCGTCCCGAGCAGCAACACCCAAGCGATCTGCCGGTTCTCGATGCAAAATCGCGCCGTACCGCGCTCGTTCTGGATCAGGTCTGCGTCGCCCCGATGCGCCATCGCCTGCCTCTGCTCCTATCGCCCTGCTATTAAGGCCGTTTCTTAACGAGCGATCTGCACCGCCTGGCCGTCAATCACATACGTTCCGCCGTTCGAAATCACGCGCTCTCCCACCGTCACCCCCTGCGTGACAGCAACGCGATTGCCATACGTGTCGCCCAACTCCACCAGCCGCTGCCGCGCGACATCGTGCCCCGCCTCGCTCACCACTACGTACACAGCGAACGTCTTCATCCCGTTGCTCGGCGACACAATCGCGCTGAGCGGCACCACCGTCACGGCGCGCTCCAGCTTGCCCTGTCCCAAATCCAGCGTCGCGATCATCCCGGACTTCAATTCATTGCGCGGATTCGGAATCGTCACTTCCACCTGGAATGACCGGCTCTTCGGATCCGCCGCAGGCGAAATAGCTGTAATACGCCCTTCGAACGCCCGCGGCAATGCTCCGGTCGTCATTCGTTGCTTTTGCCCCAGTTGCACTTTCCCAAGCAGCGTGTCCGGCACGCCAAACACGGCTTTCACCAGCCGTGTGTCCACCAGCGTGAATCCCACCGTTCCGGTCGCCGCAAAGTCCCCCACGTCCACGTTCCGGTTTGCCACCCACGAGTCCATCGGAGCCGCCAGCCTGCAATCTGTAAGCGCCTGCTTCGCGTTCTTCACCGCGCCCTCCGCCGTTTTCACTGAGCCGCTGGTCGAATCCAGTTGCGCCTTGGCCGAGTCGTAATCCGGTTGCGTCAAAGCATTCGCGTCCATCAATGCCTGCGCCCGCGCGAAATTCTGTTGCGCGTTCAAGGTCGCCGCCTGCGCTTGGTTCAGTTGTCCTTCGGCCTGCTGCAGCGTGTTGCGGTAATCATCCTCGCGGACGGTAGCCAGCACCGTCCCTTTTTTCACCCAGTCACCTTGGTCCACGTATCTCGTCCCGCCCGCCGGGCTGCGCACCTGCAAGACTTCCGTCACGTATCCGGCCGACTTAAACGCCAGCGATACTTGCACGTTCGCCACGATGCTCGCCGAATACCGGGCATTCGTTCCGCCGGAGTAGAGTTCCGCCACGCTCACCGTCACGGGCACGGGCGTTTTCTCCGGCGGCTTTTTTCCCCCGCACCCTGTTAGCCACAGCAGAATTACCAGCGCCCCTACCGCCTGTCTGCGCCTGTTCATTCAGTCCTCGCCCAGTGATTTCTCGAAGTCCGCCCGCGCCGTCCAGAATCCCGCCAGCGCCTGCTGATAATTGGTCACCGCCTGCGACCAGTTCGACTGCTCCTGCAGCGCGGTCGAAAGCAGCGCCGCCTTTTGCTTGCATTGTGCGAGGACCACTCGCAGCTTTTCCTTCTCTGCGTCTTTCCCCGCCTGCGCCACGCTTAGCTTCGCCCGCGCCTCGCGCAGTTTGCGGAAGTGGTTGTCCACGTCCACCAGCACCTGGCTTTCCGTCTCCGTAATGTTCAGCCGCGATTGCTCGGTCGTCCGCCGCTTCTCGTCCAGCTCGTGTTTCTTGTAGCCCCAGTCCCACACGTCCCAGGTCATCAGAAACCCGACTGAGGCGATATTTCTCGGCACGAAACTCGAGCTTGTAAACGGCGAGTAATAGTTGAACGCCATGCTCACGTCCGGAATGTACTTTGATTTTTGAATCCATTCCGCAAGTTCGGCCTGCTCTTTTTTCAATTGCGACTGCCGGATTTCGCTCCGGTTTTTCAGCGCGCGGTCTTGCGCCGCCGCCAGGTTTATCTCCTCTGGCAGCGCGGACGGCACGGCGCTCACCCGGAAATCCGCCCGGATGTCCCGCCCCAGCAGGTCGTTCAGGTTTTCCTTCTGTGTTTGATAGTTATCCTGCAGAGTCACTAGATCCAGCAGCGACTGCGCCAGTTGCGTCTTCACTCCTAGGCTTTGATATTCCAGCGCCGTCTTCTGCGAAACGTATTCGACCGTCGTGCGGTCCAGTTCCTGGAACGACTTGACGCTCTCTTCCGTGGCTTCAATTCCAGACTCGAGCTGCAGCAGGTTGTAATAGGCCGTCTTCACCGAATCGGTTATTTGCTGCCGCTGCTGCCGCAGCGTCTCTTCTTGCAGCTTTTTCCCGGTCTGCTGCAAATGGACGTTCAGGTTCAGCCGGTACAGTTGCGAAAGCGGCTGCTCCACGCTCGCAATCACCAGCTCGCTGGGCGTCCTTCCGGTCGTAATTTTCGTACTCTGGGAAGGTACCGGTTGTCCATTGACGGTGCCCAGTATTCCTTGCCGAAATTCGAAGTTGATGGGCGTCAAAAGCTCCGATCCCAGGAGGTAAAAGTTGAATTGCGGCAGCCGCTGCGACTTCGCCGCCAGAATTTCGTCATTTGACTGCAGGACACTCTGGTAAGCGATCTTGATCTGGCGGTTGTTCGCTTGCGCTACCGCCACCGCTTGCTCCAGTGTCAGTGTCTCCGTTGCCTGTCCCGCCCCCTCCTGCGCGCACACCGCGAGCGGCAGCAGCGCCAAGAGGCAAATCGCCGCAGTTCGCAACATCGCCGTATTCTCCTTTTTTGGCTTGCTCTCCGGTGGGGCTGTGTGAAAACGCCCGATTCGCTTACGTGCCGCCCCTATAACCGCCAAACGCTACTATCCGACTTGGGCGTTGTCAATTAGCTTGCCTTTCCAACCAATCACTGTGCTCGACGGCACTACGCAACCGCAGTTGTGACGCCGGTGCGACGCAAAACCTGCCATCACTGCCAAAGTTGACATCATTGACACTTTGCAGCGACTGAACTAACTCTGCCACAACAAATACTGTCATCTTGAGCGGAATCCGGTCTTCGGCGAAGCCGGAGATCGGATGCAGTCGAAAGATCCCTATTCGGTCGCTTCGCTCAACGCCGTGTCCGGGAATTCTCCCGTAACCCCAGTGTGTCCCGCGCCTAGAGTGCCTTTGTGACTGGCGTGACAAAAGTCATCGGCACGGCTGTCCTACTCCGCTACCTTCAAGATGAAGCGTGGCCATGAGGCATCGACCCGGGTCGCGAGGAGGATGTAATGAGCATTACCGCTGAAAAAACCGTTAGGGAATTGGCCCTGGAAAACCCCGCTGCGACCCGAGTTTTTGAGAAGCTGGGCATTGACTACTGCTGCGGCGGCAACAGATCCCTCGAAGAAGCGTGCCGCACGGCGAATCTCCCGGTGGACGAAGTGCTGGACTCGCTTGCAATGGACGCGCAGTCTGGGCGCGCCGTCGAAAAAGACCGCAACTGGGCAACGGAGATGCTGGCCGATCTGGTTCAGCACATCGTCGGTACTCATCACAAGTACGTGCGCGAAGAGATCGCTCGCCTCGGTCCGTTGTTCGGCAAGGTCGGCTCGATGCACGGGAAAAACCATCCGGAACTGCTACAGATTCTCGCCAGTTTTCAGGGACTGGAGCAGGAATTGACGATGCACATGATGAAGGAAGAGAGGGTTCTGTTCCCTTACATAGTGCGGATGGAAGAGTCGGTGATGCAGAAGGAACCGGTGTTGCCGCCGCCTTTTGGCAGCGTGCAGAACCCGGTGGCGATGATGATGCATGAGCACGATTCCGCAGGCGAAGCCTTGCGCTCGATGCGTAAGGCCAGCGCGGGCTATACGACTCCGGGCGATGCCTGCATCAGCTTCCAGACTTTGTATAAAGCCCTGGCAGACTTTGAAGCTGACCTCCATCAACACATACACTTGGAGAACAACATCCTCTTCCCCCGAGCGATCGCAATGGAAAAGGCGCACTAACCGTGTCTGGCAGCCAGCGCCGCGGGCCCAGAAGCGATAATCGCGATACGCTCTCCGGTGGGCTTGGGCGACTCTGCCTATGTGTTTCTTGGATGGAGTGAGTCGGCGGGTGCGGCGGGCGGCGGGGCGCAAGCGGGTGCAGAGGTTGGTGGCCTACGGCGTGTGGCGGGACGGCACGCGTCCTGCGCCCCTCCCAACTTTTTTCATCACATTCTTTTCGTACGCCCATCACAGACTTGCACCCCAATCGGTGCGAAGATACCTCGACCGTACACCATCGATCGGGGGGGTACCTACCCAAATTTTGAATTCTTACCCGCAGGTTGCTTACATCGTTAAGCGTGGAGACGGGTTCTCCGTGCCTCCGTGGTAGAAAACCAATTTAGGACACTACCGGGTCATCGGCGACCGGGTCATCGAAACCCGAGGGCTCTGCTTTTTCGATCACCCGACGGCCCGACCACCCGATGACCCGATCAATCCGAGATGTGTTCTAATCGATTGTGTCGTGATC
>Ga0187781_10004170_pt1 | contig 10807 bp, 10 predicted proteins | sample 0715_SJ02_MP02_2_FD_132447 | JGI IMG/M metagenome (GOLD analysis project Ga0187781, IMG submission 132447) | Tropical peat soil microbial communities from peatlands in Department of Meta, Colombia - 0715_SJ02_MP02_20_MG | ecosystem: Environmental > Terrestrial > Soil > Wetlands > Peat | place...
ACTCGGGCTCGTATCGCGCCAGAATAACTCGGCCTTCGTCCACTTGATGGCACTTCAACATACTCCGTCTCTGGTCCATTTTCATGGTTCGCTTGTGGTTCGCAGAACCATGACCTATTCGTAGCGGAGGGCGTCGACGGGATCGAGGCGGGCGGCTTTGATGGCGGGATACATGCCGAAGAAAAGGCCGACGCTCATGGAGACACTCACGGCGAGGACGATGGCCCAGAGAGGGATGGAAGAAGGAAGCGAAGGGATGGCCAGATTGATGAGCAGGCTGATGGTGCCGCCAAGGAGAACTCCGATTATGCCGCCGCAGCCGGTGAGGACAATCGCTTCGGTCAGGAATTGGGAGATCACATCCTTGCGGCGCGCGCCAATGGCTTTGCGCACGCCAATTTCGCGGGTACGCTGCGTGACAGACATCAGCATGATGTTCATCACGCCCACGCCGCCAACCAAAAGGCCAATAGAGCTGATGACGGAAATCAACAGCGCGACGGACGCGGTGATCTGGCGAAACTGGTCGGCAATCTGCTGCGCGCTGGAAATGCCGAAATTGTCCGGTTTTTCGTAAGGCACATTTCTGCGGCGGCGCAACACGCCGCGAATCTCGTCTTCAGCCTCGGCCATTTTCCCGGGATAGGCCACAGCGCCGATCAGGTTTTCGTCGTCCATCGGCAGGTGCTTGCGATAGGTGCGGTAAGGCACCATCACGGACTTGTCGGCGGACTGGTCTTTCATCAGCTGGCCTTTGCGCTTTTCCAGGACGCCGATGACTTCGTAGGTGACGCCGTCGATCATGATGGGCTTTCCCAGCGGATTGTCGTCGGGATACAGAGTCTTGGCGATATCCGGCCCAATGACGGCGACATCGGAGCGATGGAGGTTTTCGACCTCACTGAAGAAACGGCCACTTTGCGGCCTGGAGTTGAAGACTTCTTCAGTCGAGGGCAGAGTTCCGTTGTAATCGACGCCGGAAACTTCCTTGCTGAGGTAACGGGCGGTGACGGGGCCGCGAGCGGGACCTTCTAACTCAAAGCGGGGATAGACGCTTGCGGTTACGGCCTTCACGGCGGGGCAGAGTTCGGCAATGGCTTCGGCGTCTTCCAGAGTGAGCGGCTTTCTGGTGCGCTCGTCCATGGTCAGCCGCCCGGTGTGGATGCCGGGGTCGAAGCGGAAGATGAAGAGGGTTTCGGCACCGTAGTCGCTCAAGTACGCGCTGACGTCTCCATAGACGCCGACAAGAATCGACACGACGGAAAGCAGCGCAGTGATGCCGATGACGACACCAAGGACGGTGAGAAAAGAACGGGTCTTGTTCTCGCGCAGAGTGGTCAAGGCCATCTGCACGTTCTCTCCAAGCTGCGTGTGCTTCCCGAACTTCACGCGCGTCACACCTCCTGACGCAAGGCTTCAATAGGGGGCAAGCTGGCTGCTTTTTGGGCCGGATATACACCAAAGAAAATCCCCACGCCGGCGGAGATCACTTCCGCGATCAGTACGGCGACAATCGGCACGTTCATGGGCACGGAGGTCGTGGCTCGCGTCAATCCCGCGATGACGTAAGCAAAAATAACGCCGATGAGGCCACCGACCGCGGCCATTACGGAGGCTTCAATCAAGAACTGAAGAAGAATGTCACCACGGCGCGCGCCCAGGGCTTTGCGAATGCCAATCTCGCGCGTGCGTTCTGTGACGGAGGCGAGCATGACGTTCATGATGACGACGCCGCCGATCACGAGGAACACCGACACTACGCCGACCATGGCCGTGGCGATGACGCCGGTGAGGTTGTGCCAGAGCTGCATCAAGGTGGCTTGATCGAAGATGCCAAAATTGTCGGACTCGTTGGGGGACAAGTGCCGGCGGGCGCGCATCAAGGCGCGGGCTTCGTCCTGGGTGCGCTCCATCCAATCGGCATCGCGGGCCTGGATGTTGACCCAGATGGTGTCGTTCGTGCCGAAGATCTTGAAATAGGTTTGCAGAGGGATGTAGGCAAAATTGTCCTGTGACTGGCCGAGGGCGGTACCGATGTTTTTTGCAATCCCGACGATCAGGAACGGGCGGCCCTCGATGAGAACTTCCTGGCCGATGGGGTCGACATTGGGGAAGAGCTTGGTGGCGAGGTCGTTGCCGATCATGGTGACGAGCGCGCGGCTCTGGTCATCGCCCTCGGAAATGTAGCGCCCCTCGCGGGGCGTAACGATGTCGATATCGACCATGTTCGCGGTGACGCCGCGAATGTTGGTGTCATCCAGGGCGTGGGAGCCGGCGCGGACTTTGCCTTCGCTGCGCAGTTCGACGCCGATACGCTTGGGGAGTCTCATGTTGTCGCGGAGGGCCTCATAGTCGTCCCAAGTGACCTTTTTGTTGCGCCTGGTGGCCTTAACGTACTCTTCGACGTCGGTGATGATCGGGAAACGGGTGAGGAGAAAGACGTTCGAACCCATGTTGGCGACACGATCGGCAATGTATTCGTTGACGCCAGAGATGAGGGCGATGACGACGATGAGAGTGGCGACGGAGAGGATGATGCCGAGGAGCATGAGGAAGGAGCGCATCTTGTGCGCGTAGAGCGTCTCCATTGCCACGGTAACTGGCTCTCGAAGCAGTACCTTACGCTTCATGCGCGCACATCTCCGTGCGGGGTCAGGCGAATGCTAACACGGGCAGCCCCGATCCTATATATATTGATACGAGGAGATGGGACGGGTTATTTCAGGGATCCCCTCGTCGCCGGCCTGTGGGGTAGGGTCTCGTAAGTGGAGGAAGGATGAGGGTTAGGGGTGGCACAAGCCTGCGGCCCTGACTGAACAGCTTGGGGAGAAAGCCGGCAGGGAAGACTCCAGGGGTGGAAGCCTCACTCATTGAAAACGACTTGCGTAGGGGCTGAAAGCCCCCCTTCCTGAGGAGCTGCGCTTTTTCGCAGGCTGTAAGCCTGGGGTGATTAAAGTCAGGCCGCGACACGGGGTAATCGCGCGGGGGTGAACTTCGATGCGGCTAGCGCGCGCGGACTCGCCAGGGCGCCATACGCTCGAACAAGCCATCTCGCATGACCCAGGTGTGGAAGAGGACGGCGCTGAAATGGGCGACGAACGCGATGAACAGCAGGTAGGCAAGGATCGTGTGTGTTTTCCGCAGGAACGCATACAACATCAAGTTGCGCGGGAGGATGTGGAAAAGATGGACCGACCCGAACAGCACGATCGGATAGCCGGCGGCGGACAACATGGCCCAGCCGACGAGCGGGATCACAAACAGCAAGGTATACAGCAGGACTTCCGATGCAGCGGCAACCAAGCGTTCCCTGGAGGGAAAGTCGGGCGGAAGGGGCGGAACGTTGCTAAGGAGGCGGTTCACAAAACGAATCACCACAAGAATAAGGATAAGAGTCCCCAAAGGGCGATGAATGGAAACAAGGGTATGGTAGTCGGCGAGCGACGCGACCATGGACACGCCGATGCAAAGCATGGCCAGGACCAAGGCGGCCATGAGCCAGTGCAGGAACCGCATGGAAGATGGGAATTGGCGCTCGGTAGTCTTTTCTGAACTCACTTTTGCACCTCGGAAGGAGTGACCGCGCTCGGCTCTTTCGCCTCTCCCGCCCGGCGGGTGAAGGATTGAGAATAAACCGCCGAGCGTGCGCTAAGCAGAGGATCGTCGGACGGCGAAATGCCAGCCGGCAGAATCAAAGGATCGAAGTTGATTTCTCTCGCGACGCCGGTATCGTCACTCTCAATTTGGTCCAGGGTTAAAGTTCCCACATCCACCTGTTCCCTTCCCTCAGGCCAAGGGACCGTGGCGTTGTCTGTCGGATCACCCGGCTGGCCAACGGTAATGAGCAGACGCCATTGCAACGGGTGCTGATGAATGCTGGCGATCAACGCATCGAAGAGATAGTTCTTGTCTCCCTGGTCAGCGCCGGCCGCAGCGACGGGTGCAAACGGCTGCAGCGGCACCAGCGACCAGCGCACCGGGGTGGAGTTTCCGTTAGCATCGATAAAACGAAACGCATTGAGGCTGTTGAATGTGCTGTTCTCGAAACCGGACGAAATGGGGTGACTCTTGATAACGTTAAACGCCTGCACAGTTTCCGGGTGACTTCCGAAAAATGCCGCCATTTTTCCCGGGTCGGGCTTGCCGGTCGCGGGGTCCGGGCGCGACGCCATCATCAGGTCGTAAAAGCCTTGCGGTCCGGTAACGACAAATACCGGCAAGTTCACCATCGCCGTGCGCCACTCTTCCCCATCCGGCAACCGAAACAAAAGGCCCAGACCACGCGCCGTGTCCGGCGCGTCGGCAACGTAGGGCTGGCCGCTGCCCAAAGAGAAGCGGCCGATGACCGCGAAGCGGCCGCCCGTGAAGACTTGGGCCTTCGACAGACGCGCTCCCTGTCCGTTGCTGTCGAAAAAGCCGGTGACGTCCACGCCCTTGCCATGGTTGCGGCGAAAGCCAGGATGGACTCCGTTGATCTCCTGAAAAGCGTCCGTGAAACGCGCAGGCGTCAGTTTGTGCGGACTGAACCACGCACCCAAGGAGAGAAAGACTCCCACAACGGCCAGAACGATAATGCCGATGGCGCCCATCCTCACTATTGTGGTGCCAGCGCTCGGCTTGGCCACTTCCCTTTCCATCGATGCGCTCACGTAATTTGGCAACGGCGTTCTCCATGCTGCAAATCTTATGGGTTTGCAAGTTGGCCTCTCCACGACGCAGCGGTCGAGCTGTGGTCGTGGCCCAGGCGCACTCCATGCTCCGCCAAGCGGGCTCATGCTCTGCCTAATGAGGGGCTACTCCGCGCGGCGAGGCATTTTTGTTGTCAGCGGTTAGATGCAATTCGAGGACTGATAGGATAATTTTGCGAGCGAAATTCGGAAAACAATTCAGCCGCAGGAAGGCCCCTTCGGCCAGCTTAGGCAATGGGCACACCTGTACCTAAGGGCTATTCAGGGAGCACGGAACGAAACCCCACACTTAGAACATTGGGCCTCCGACTTTCGACCAACGCTCCCTGAGGTGACACGCATGAGGAAGGTCTTTTTGCTGGTATCCACAGGCGTCCTGTTTACTGTTTCCGCTTGCTCGGGAAACTCCCAAAAAACCGCTTCAAAGAACGCACCCGCGGTGGTGCAGGCTTCGACCGCAACGGCGAATGCGTCTGTCGCCGCGAAGCCAGCGAGTGCTCTTCCCGTGCCGTCGATCCGGCAGGCCAATCCGGAAGCGTGGCAGTATGAAAATGTCCGAGACCACTACGGTGACGCGGTGGCCCTGAAAACGATTTCGCTGGACGGCAAATTCGATTTGGTCGTGCTCCAGAGGGGAAGGTATTCGTTTGTCTCTTTTGCCAGGCACGGACGATGGGAATCGGTCCACGAGCTGCCGGGCAAGGGCAAGTTAATGTACCTGCGCGTGGAATTTGAGGACGGGCAAGAGAAACAAATCCAGTGGGACGAAATTGGGTCCGCCACGGAACAGCTCTGCGGCGTGCTGTGGTCCTACCCCGCTATGACGGATGCTTCCATCGGGCAGGCGGCGGAAGGCCAAAAGGGCGATTCCGTGGGAGGCGACCAGCAGTTTGTTCAAGAGATGCTGAAGCACAAGACGATGCTTTTAGAGGTCGAACCGGGGACAACGGCACAGTTCGACATGACCGGACTCGCACGCGAAATGGAAGTTGTTCGCACTCCCCAAACGCAGCCGGTGCTCGAAGCCAGACAAAGCGCCGAGTAGCTGGACTCGTCACAAGAACTGGCTCGTGAATAGAAACGATAGGAACAGAAACACTTCTTCAGGGGCTAAGGCCCATTCATTCGCAAGCATTTACGCGGCGGCTGAAGCCGCCACCTCCTAAAGAAAAACGCTAGCAATTTCAGGTACATGACAGTAGCAGATAACTGCAAGCAGAGGGCGGGGGATCGCGTGGAGCAATCCGTCATTGACTTGGGCTGCGTGTGGGAATAGTGTCTGGGAAAGCTTTCAGGCCCCCCGATCCATCCTTCAGGAGAACATTATGGATACTGCCGCCAGGGTGCGTTTACTGCGGGTCGCTTTGGTCGTTGTTGGCTTGATTTTTGTTTTTGGTGTCTATCCACTGATGATGTCGGTCTGGCCATCGGGCTGGAGATGGCAGCCCAATCAGCCTGAATATGAACAGATGATTCTCGGCGTCTACGCAACTCTAGGAGTGTTCCTGTTGATCGCCGCGCGCAATCCCCTGAATCATTTGAGCCTGATCTGGTTCACGGTTTGGTCCAGCATAGTGCATGGGGGAATCATGGCGGTTCAGGCGTTTGCAACGCCGACCGAGCACGGACATTTGTATGGAGATATTCCCGCCCTTTTGTTGGTCGCGATCTTACTTGGCGTACTGACTCCGCGCAAAGCGTCAGGCAGCCTTGCCTGATCTAATCGGCAGTCACCCTCACGCCTGATTGACGGGAGGTGACCCAAATGCGCAGTTATGAGCATCGACGAAATCACCCGGCAGCTGCTGTAGGATATGGAGCAGAACGAGACGCTTCAGCAGATGGGCGAAGCTCAGGCTATTACTGTAGCTGGCATTGAGGGGCGCTCGGTCAACTTACATTCCATTTCGCCCTTCCCTTCCCCCAATGGACAGCCACAAAGGGAGCGAGACTGGCTGGTCACCATCCCGCAGTAGGACGGCTCGGCGATCTTCCTGGTTTTTGTGGCGCCGCAATCAGACTTAGCGCGGCTCCAGCCGACATTCGAGGCAATGCTGAATAGCATGCGATTTTAGTGCGGTATCGCATCCGCAGACACACTATGTAGATGTGCTTCAGGGCGCTTCGCTCGCCGTAGCTCTTCGAGTGGAGTTTTGGTTTTACTCAGGCATTACGCGCTTGCCTTCTTGGCCTTCTCCGAGCGCGTCTGTTGCATCCACTGACGCATGGCTTCGATGGCGCCAGGCGACGTTTTCTTCATCCACTTCTCAAACCGTTTGGCCGCGTTCTCGAGGTTCGTGAGAAAGGTTTTCTGATGGAACATTTGCCGCGCGCCCGGCACCATGGTCTTAGCGCGCTCCCACACACCGAAAAATTCGCCGGAAGTTTGAAAGAAAAGCTCGTCGTGCAAAAGGCCGTTGTTCAGCAGCGCACAGGCCTGCTCCCAATAACTGAGGACCATCCACAGATACGTGCCCTCCTGGGAGCCCATCGGAGCGACACGCATACAGTCTTCAAAACTATCCGCAAAGAAGCTTTGATTGAACCAGTCGCGGGCCTGGCGCAGCTTGGCCTCACGGCGCAGATCATAAAGCTGAAGTTGCAGTTGTGCTTGTTCATGAGTCGGCTTTTTAGGCATGGGTGCCTCCTTAGCGAGGACTATCATAAAAAAAGCGTGATGTCTTCGTCCAGAGCGGCTGGTCCTCGACTAACGACACCCATGGTGCCCTCTATCGGACATCGATCTAGAAAGCCAGCGCACAACTGAACTCACTTTTCCGAGGGAGAGTCTGGTTGGACGGTGTTGTTTTTGGGTTTCGAGATGTTCTGGCCCGTGTCGATGACGAAGAGGCGGTAGTTGGTATAGGAATGACGAGCGTTGAAGTGCTTACCCTCGAGGTGAACGCTGATGTCGACAGCCTGAGGGAGCCAAAGGCTGACGTTGCGCTGGGCGAAGACAACCGGGCCGTAGTCCAGAGACTGATGCTCGAGATCGAGGAACAACTCGGGAATCGGCCTCAGAAGATCCGTTTCGAGGTGAACGACCTGGAACGTAGCGGCATCGACCCAAGCGGATCCCTTGAGATCCGCGGCATAGGAGCCCCTGGAGGTGCGGAACTCACTCATGCGATTGGGGCGGTCGAGGCGCTGTTGGAAATTGAGGAGATAGGCCGGGGCGCCCTGCCAAGTGCCCAGGCCCTCGCAGGTGATATCAAACTCATCGCGATGAATCGGATGAAAGACGAGGACAAGGGCAGGAGAGCCCACGGCAGCAATGTAGCCGTTCAAGTAGGGAGCGCCATCGCGGTATTCATCCACGGACAAATGGCGGGAATCCAAAAGCCGAAAGTCGGCGACGTAATTGGTCCTGGTTTGGGCGCTTCCCTCGAGTTTGCCGCTGGCGCGACGGCGTTCGAGTTTGAGGTTTTCCGTGGCGGTGATGCGATTGACGTTGTCAACGAATTCGCGGGTGTTTGCAGACACATGAGAGAGGACATCGTCGAGCGGACAGGCGGCGAGTCGAGTTGCCAGAGGGGTTTGCGGTCTGTGCAGATCGAGCGCAAGCAAGGAGTCGAGTCTGGATGGGCTAAAGTCCGGTACGGGAAATTCGTCGAGTGTAGCAATCAGAAGAGCCCCGCCGGGGCGCGACTCGAGAATCAAGGGGAAAAGACGGTCCAAAATGAGCGAGAGTTCCACCGATTGGCCCGGAAACAGAGTGAAGTCCAATTGCGCGGGGGAAAACGTCGCACTGGAGACAAGGACATGGTAAGCACCCGGAGGAAGATTGGGGAAAGTGGCGTTGGAGGGCTTGTCGACAGTGGTGGAGAGATCAGAATCAAGGGCCGGGGAATGGACAAGGATGGTGGCTGGGGAATCGGCTTGAGGTTTGCCAAACGTCTGAACCAGAACTGTGATGGAAGCAAGAGAGCCGGATTGCGCAGGAACGCGAGCGGGACAGAGCGCAGCGCCGAGGAGGAGAACGAGAGTTCGTACACGCGCCGAGCCAACCATGAAGCGAGGACCTTCCCTCTATCAGAGACGCTGGAACCTGGTGATGTCCCGGCGAAAGCGGGTCCGTGGGTGAACTACGGGAGTGTACACCCGAGATAGGAAAAATGGTATGGAGTTACGTTCAGGGTGAAGACACTAGCCGGTTACTGGCATGATTGGCGAGCAGATTTGTATTGTGCCTGCCGTCTCGCAGATATCGCTTGCACAACCCAGCCGCCATTGGTACAACTCCGCAATGCCCGAAACACCGCATCTGCGGCACGCGTTTCTGGTGCGCGTCACTCACTGGGTGATGGCCTTTGCATTTCTGGCGCTGCTTGTCAGTGGATTAGAGATTGTTGCCTCTCACCCACGCTTCTATTGGGGTGAGGTCGGCAACGTAAACACTCCCACGTTATTCAAGATACCGGTCCCGTCTTCCCGAAAGATGGTTCCCACTGGCTATGGCTACGTGCTTCCGGACCAGAATGGCTGGAGCCGCTACCTCCATTTCCAATCTGCCTGGGTGTTGGTGCTGACCGGTCTGGTGTACGTTGTCGCAGGATTCTTCAACGGGCATTTCCGGCGAAATTTGCTTCCCACTCGCAGTGACCTCTCACGAAAGCGGCTTGGGCTTTCCATTGCCCAGCATTTGCGCTTCGAGAGACCAAACGCGGAAGAGGCCTGGTCATATAACGTGCTGCAGCGACTGGCGTATCTGCTGGTGGTTTTCGTTCTGTTTCCGATCATTATCTGGACGGGGCTGGCTATGTCTCCCTCCTTTGTATCGGCGTTTCCGTCCGCGGTGAATATTCTGGGCGGCCAACAATCGGCGCGTACATTGCACTTTTTCCTGACCTGGGTGCTGGTGCTTTTCCTTCTTGTTCACATCTTTATGGTGATTCTTGCTGGGTTCCTAAGCCGTATGCGGGCCATCATCACGGGCCGCGCGGCAGAAACGATGGAGCGAGCATGAGCAAGCTCTCCCGACGTCAACTGATTACCACCGGCATCGCCACTGCAGCGGGCGCAACCGGGATCGTCGTAGCCGCCAAGCTCGCCGCGCGCTTCGGACTGATCCCTCCGGATTCCGGCGGCGTCTACGGTCCCGGTGAAACGCTGACCTATGCGGCACAGCGATTGTTGACGCGCCACTCCCTGGCGCGTGAGTTTCCCATCAACCACATTTCGCAGAAACCGTTCGCAAACGAGGTCGACCCGTTGGGCGAAGAGTTCCAGCGTCTCCAGCGCGGAGCCTTTGCCGAATGGCGTCTTGCCGTCGATGGCCTGGCGGCCCGCCCGGCGTCGTTTTCGCTTGCGGAGCTCAAGAGCTTTCCTCAGCAGAGTCACGTCACGATGATTCAGTGCGAGGAAGGCTGGTCGTATATCGCCGAATGGACCGGCGTCCCGCTCTCTCACGTCCTGGAGCTGGCAGGGGCACTGCCTCAAGTGCGATACGTCGTCTACCGTTCCTTCCAACCTGACTGGTGGGAGAGCATCGACATGGCCGATGCGCTGCATCCACAAACTCTGCTGGCAATGGGAATGAACGGTGGCGAGCTTCCCGTCCCGTTTGGTGGGCCGCTTCGCATGCGCGTTCCAAGGCAGCTCGGGTACAAAAGCATCAAGTACATCACCCGGCTGACGCTGACCGATAACCTCAAAGCCTTCGGCAAAGGGTTGGGCTCAGCGGCTCCTGAAGCCGGTTACGCATGGTACGCCGGCCTGTGAGGGCGTGGCACGAAGGGCAAATCGACAAGGGAAAGGCGGTCAGCTGTGCTACTATCCGTGGAATTTCACGAAAGTCGAACTAACCTTTATTTTTTCGTAGTGCGAACCGGCGAACAGGCTTGGGGAAGAGCTTAGTTCGCAGGAGACGCGGCTAGGCGAGCGTATTCCGCCTTGGCTTGCTTATAGACGGGCAGGTCCGAGTCCCCGTCTTTCCACAGTGCGAGAAAATCTTCATAGGATTTCCGGGCCGCGGCTAAATCTCCCTCCATAGCCTGGGCGCGCGCCAACTGAAGATGGGCGAGGGCTCCGGTCACAAAACCCCCTACGACTCCCGGGTGGTCGAGGAGTTTCTGGAACTCCCTGGCGGCCTAGTTTCCCTGCTTCAACTGAAGATACGC
>Ga0187781_10004171_pt1 | contig 10806 bp, 7 predicted proteins | sample 0715_SJ02_MP02_2_FD_132447 | JGI IMG/M metagenome (GOLD analysis project Ga0187781, IMG submission 132447) | Tropical peat soil microbial communities from peatlands in Department of Meta, Colombia - 0715_SJ02_MP02_20_MG | ecosystem: Environmental > Terrestrial > Soil > Wetlands > Peat | place...
AAACGAAACTGATCTGAACCGGCGGAAGTCCTGCAGGTTAGGGAGGAAGGGATGGCGGTCGAAAATCTACCACAGCGGGCTCGGCGCGACGAAGAGGTCGATGTCGCCATCGTCGGCGCCGGGCCCTCGGGATCCGTCGCGGCGCTGCATCTCGCCAGAGCCGGGTTCTCGGTCGTGGTCCTGGAGCAGGGCCAATGGCCCGATTACGCCGACTACACCGGCGCGCGACCCGAACACGAACTCGTAAGCACGAAGGTCTGGCACCCCAATCCCAATGTACGTGACAATCCGCGCGACTATCCGATTGATACGTCGACCTCCGACATCAACCCTCTCATGTTCGCGGGCGTTGGAGGCAGCGCGACACTCTACGGCGCTCAATGGATGCATTTTCTGCCGTCAGACTTCCGCGTCCGCTCGCTTGACGGCGTCGCCGAGGACTGGCCCTTCACCTACGAAGACCTGCTCCCATTCCAACTTGAGATCGAGCGCGAGGTCGGAGTATCCGGCCTCTCCGGAGATCCCGCCTTTCCTCCCCGCGGACCCTATCCTTTCCCGGCCCTGCCCATGGGGTCCGTCGGAAGACGTGGAGCCCTCGGCATGGAGCGCATGGGCTGGCATTGGTGGCCCGGCAGCAACGCCATTCCGTCAGAGAAATTCGGCGAGCTCAACCCATGCGTCCGCCGAGGCACCTGCCTCACAGGCTGCCCGGAAGGAGCGAAATCAACGACGGACAGGTCGCACTGGCCTCTCGCACAAAAGGCCGGCGCCCGGCTGGTCACGGAGGCTCGCGTCAAGGAGATTCAAACCGACGCCGCCGGCCTCGCCACCGGGCTTGTCTATGTTACCGCCAACGGGCGCGAACGACGGCAGCGCGCCAAGGTCATCATCCTCTGTGCCAACGGCGTCGGAACCCCCCGCCTTCTTCTGATGTCAGGCGGATCCCGTCACCCCGATGGCCTCGCCAACTCGTCGGGCCTCGTGGGCAAGCGACTGATGATGCATCCCTTCGCGAGCATCCTGGCTTCTTATGAAGACCTGCTCGATTCCTGGCGCGGCCCCTTCGGGCAGCAGGTCTATTCTCTCGAGTTTTACGAGACAGACGAACGGCGTGGATTCGTTCGCGGGTCGAAGTGGAACTGCATGCCGTCAGGCGGCCCGGTTGGCGTTTCGGGCGCCATGGGCAGCAAGGTCTATGTCGCCGAAGAGGGTCGGTTTCAGGATTTCTGGGGCGAGAACCTGCACCGCAATGTCGCAAAGCGCTTCGGCCATTCGCTCGTCTGGGGCATCGTCGGCGAGGACCTGCCGGAAGAATCCAATCAGGTCGTGCTGTCGAAGACGCTGGTAGATTCGGACGGCCTGCCTGCGCCGCAGATCATCTATAAGGTCAACGACAATTCCCAGCGGCTGCTGAAATTCAATATCGACCGTTGCCTCGAATCGGTGCGGGCCGCCGGGGCCATCGAGATGCTTGTGAGCGTGCCGGTTCGTGAATCGGGCTGGCATCTCATCGGCACGACGCTGATGGGCACCGATCCGAAAACGTCGGTCGTCAATCAATGGGGCGCAACGCACGACGTGCCCAATCTCTACATCATGGACGCAAGCACGTTTCCGACGTCCGGCGCGACGAATCCCACCGCCACGATCATGGCCGTCGCGTTGCGTAATACGCGCCGTCTGATCGCGGAAAGGCGCAGCCAGAAAGTTGCATGAGGACAAAGATGACGAACAGCGAAACTTTTCTGGCGCTCGCCGATTTCCTCATTCCCTCCTACCAAACAAAGCCAGGCTTCAGGCTGGTGAGCACTTACGAAGATGGGCTCCATGCGCTGGGCTTCCGCTCCGACCTGCGCGAAGCGTTCGAGCGCGCGCTGACCGTGGACATGTCGGTCGGCGCGGAGGCCGCTCTCGAAAAACTGAACGCGCAAGATGATGCCGCTTTCTCGGCGCTGACCACGATCGTCATCACCACCTACTACATGAATCCGAAGGTGCGTGAGTCGATCGGTTATCCTGGCCAGGAGAACGTCGCCTACGATTCCAAGGCGACGCAGTCCTATCTCGTCGACGGCTCGCTGGCACGCGTCATTGCCCGCGGACGCAAGTATCGTCCGACGCCGGGCCTCTGATGGATCGACGCCGCAAATTCAATTCCAGCACCATTCGTACCACGTTCATCTCAAAGGACTCCCATGACCATTCACATCGCTCCCGCTCCGTCTCCTACCGGACCCGCAGCGGACTTCGCCAAGCGCGCTCATGGACTGCTGATCGGCGGCCGTTGGATCCCGGCCGCCTCCGGCAAGACGTTCGACGTTATCGACCCAGCGACGGGCAAGAGCATCGCGAAGGTGGCCGAAGGTGACAAGGCGGACGCTGACGCTGCAGTCGAGGCGGCGCGCAAGGCGTTCACCGGTCCTTGGTCGCGCATGTCGCCGGCCGAACGTGGCAAGCTCATCTGGCGTCTCGCCGACGCTATCGAGGGCGCTCGGGAGGAGCTTGCGACGCTGAACTCGCTCGAGAACGGCAAGCCCATCAACGATTCGCTGAAAGGTGAAGCGCCCTTCGCCGCCGAGACGTTCCGCTATTATGCTGGATGGGCAACGAAGATAAACGGCGAGCAGATTCCGATCTCGGCACGTGGCGATTGGCATTGCTACACACGCCGCGAAGCCGTGGGCGTCGCTGCCCAAATCATCCCTTGGAACTTTCCCTTGGCGATGCTCGCCTGGAAAGTGGCGCCAGCCCTCGCCACCGGCTGCACGGTGGTACTCAAGCCCGCTGAACAGACGCCGCTCGGCGCGCTCAGACTCGCCGAGCTCTTTGCCGAGGTCGGATTTCCCGAGGGGGTGCTGAACGTCGTCACGGGTTTCGGCGAGACCGCGGGTGCGGCGCTCGCCGCCCATCCGCACGTTGACAAAGTGGCGTTTACCGGTTCCACCGAGGTCGGCAAGATCATCGCGAGAGCCGCAACCGATAATCTCAAGAAGGTCAGTCTCGAACTCGGAGGGAAATCTCCAACCATCATAATGGACGACGCAGACCTCGAGACTGCTATCGCCGGCGCTTCCGATGCGATCTTCTTCAACATGGGTCAGTGCTGCACGGCCGGCTCGCGTCTGTTCGTGCACAAGAAGGTTTATGACCGGATCTTGTCTGGCATCTCGACCGCGGCGGAGCGGTTGCGCATCGGGCCTGGCCTCGATCCCGCATCGCAGATCGGGCCGCTTGTGTCTCAAGAGCAGTATGACAAGGTTACCGGCTTCATTGAAGAAGGCAGACGAGACGGAGCCGAAATCATAGCGGGTGGCGCCAAGATCGAAAACGACGGTTATTACGTGCCGCCCACCGTTATTGCCAAGACGCGACCGGAAATGTCGGTCGTGCGCGAGGAGATATTCGGGCCGGTCGTCTGCGCCATTCCCTTTGCGGACGACGATCTCGACGCGATAGCGCAGAGCGCCAACGACACAGTCTACGGACTCGCCGCCAGCGTATGGACGCGCGATCTTGGGCTGACGCATCGACTGGCTGCGAAGATCAAAGCAGGCACCATCTGGGTCAACACCCATAATTTCAACGACGCCGCGCTTCCTTTCGGCGGCTTCAAGCAGTCCGGCTGGGGGCGCGAATTGGGGGAGCAGGGCCTCGATCTCTACACACAAACAAAAACGGTCGCTATTCGGCTGCCCTAGCGCCAGCGGCGACGAAGCCATAATCGCCGCGATCGCACCTGGCGAATAGAAGGACGACCATGTCCTGTTTTGAGATCGTCAATCATCGCTTCAAATCGCTGATCGACCCAGTCGCCTTCCTGGAGACGATCCATACGGGCAATAGGTGGGCGGAGGGACCGGCCTGGTTCGGCGACTTGCGCTGCCTAATATGGAGCGACATCCCGAACGAGCGCATGCTCCGGTGGGACGAGGAAAGCGGGCATGTCTCGCTGTTTCGCAAGCCGACGCCCAATGCAAACGGCAATACACGGGATCGGGAAGGACGTCTGATCACATGCGAGCAAGGCGGGCGCCGTGTGACCCGGACTGAATGGAATGGGTCAATAACCGTGCTGGCGGATTCACATAGAGGCCGCCGGCTCAACTCACCCAACGACGTCGTTGTAAAGTCGGACGGCTCAATCTGGTTCACCGATCCGAACTATGGAATCATTTCTGATTATGTCGGAAGGAAACGGGAGCAGGAGCTCAACGGCTGCTTTGTATATCGCATTGACCCAGACGATGGATCGGTCTCCGTCGTTGTGGACGATTTTTCGATGCCGAACGGTCTCGCATTCTCGCCCGACGAAAGCCTGTTGTATGTGGCCGATTCCGGCTTCCTCACCGACGAAACGGCCCCCCATCACGTGCGGGTGTTCGAAGTCACGGACAGAAAGCTCTCGGGCGGCCGAATCTTTGCCGACATCACGCCGGGCATTCCGGACGGATTGCGGGTCGACGTCGAGGGCAATGTCTGGATCAGCGCTGCCGACGGCGTCCAATGCCATTCGCGCGACGGCGAATTGATCGGCAAAATCCGCACGCCGGAAGTGGTTGCCAACCTCGCGTTCGGCGGCTCCCGCAACAATCGATTGTTCATCACTGCGACGACCTCAGTTTTCGCGGTGTTTCTTAACGTTCGCGGTGTCAGCTATCCGTTTCGACGCTAGTCGGAAAGTTTTGTCTCCGTTCAATTAGCTGGAGTTTTGCTTATTGTCCGAGATGCAAGTGCTGCGGGAAACGCTCGTCCTGTGATTTTCTCACAGGAAAGGCGCTGGGGCGCCACCGCGGCGCATTCGAATATCCTCCACGGCGCATATTGGCACTTTCACGGACATATTCGAATGTCCAACGGAAGTCCGGAGCGTGCCGCAAGGCAGACTTAGTGACTGCGGGTTTCGTCACGCCTGCAGCCAAACTTGCAACCAAGCTGGTTTCTTGACGTGGCGCTGCCGACCAGCCAACTGGGACTGCTTTCTGATTCCGCCTCAGAGGGTAGTGCAAAAACTCATTACGAAATTGCTATTTCTTCATCAAGTTGGGCAACCGGTGACAAAAGGCGACTTTCTTAACGAGTCTGCCTTTGGGAATACGATTGGCCATAGCCAGGCCGTTGGGCGCCTCGCTGTGGGCTCACTACCATAAGACGACAGGACGTAGCGCCTCTCAGGCGGCCGCACCTGCTGCTGACTAACAGCACTGTCACTTTCCCGAGGAACTCGAGCTACGCGATCATCAAATGAATGCGGATCACTTGTCCTCTAGTCCCGCTGGAGCAAGCCGTGCGATGTTTCGATCAATTGTAGACACGCGGCGGCCGGTAATTTCTGCAGCGTCCTTACGCGCCATGGCTCCGCGCACAACGCTGCCTCCTAGATAGCGGAACGGCTCAGGCGGAAACTGTCGAGCACGACGACCAACGAGCCCGTTCTCGGTCCATCTTTCCTTTCGGTCAAGCGCCAGACCGGCCAAGATCCGACCGCCGATGCGGCTTGGATTGACGCCGTTGCCGCTCCAGCCAACGCCGAAGACAATATGCGGCGCATCCGGAAGATGTCCTAAAAGGGGTAAACTGTCATAAGTGCGATCGATCGGGCCCGACCATCTACTCGCGATCGGAACGTCAGCGAGCGCCGAGTAGACTCTTCGGAAGTCTTGGAGCGCCTCGTCGATGCCTGCTACATCGTTGAATACCGCTGGACCGGGCTCTCCCGTATACATCAACCTTCCTCCACCTTTGCCGAAGATGATTCGGCCGCTGCGCGTCGTGCGGTAAAAGTCGACGGTGGTCTGGGAGTCCGTTATGCTCTCGCCGCCAGTCCACCCGATTTCAGCGAGCCGATCGGGAATCAGCGGTGTAGCCACGATCGAGCTGGTCACGCAAATAAAGCTGGACGCCAGTTCCGGAACGCTGGCGGCCCACGCGTTGGTGGCGATCACCACCTTGTCCGCCGTGACGGTGCCCCGCTTCGTAACGAGACGTGCTGGGTGTCCGCGATCCAGACGATTTACGCGGGTCTGCTCGTAAAGCCGAACGTCTAAGTTGCGCGCAATCCGAGCGAGTCCTTGGCCGAGTTTGCCGGGGTGCACCGTACCGTTGATCGGTTCAAGAATACCTGCCAGGTGCGCGCGTGATCCCGCGCGGCGTGCAACCTCATCGGAAGAAAGCGATTGGAAGATATCGCCGCGCCCCAACCGATGGGCAGTTAGGACGACCTTCTCCCATGCACCAATATGCACCGGCGTCGTAGCGGTCCACAGCCAACCGGAACAAACAAATTCAGCGTCGATCCCGTGCTCGTCGAGAAAGGAGCTCAAAGTAGCTACCGACCGGGTAGTTTCGTCGGCAAGCCAGACCGCGTCCGCATCGCCGCAGAGGCGTCTGAGGCTGGCGATCTTGGGCCACCAGGACATGACAAAGCCGCCGTTAAGGCCGGAGGCACCTTCACCGCAACGGCTCTTCTCCAGAATCGCAACGCGGCAGGACGGGTCAAGTTGCTTCAGCTGGATCGCCGTCCAGAGACCCACGAAGCCGCCCCCAATGATCGCGACGTCGACGCGAATATCACCGGCCAATTCCGGCTGGCGTTGGATTTGATCCGTGATGTCAACAAGCCATTGAGACGCCATCGCTTGGTCTCTAATCGCCAGGCTGTTCAAGAAGATAAGTTTTCTTCGTTCCCGCGGCAGACGTCACTGAGTGGCAGAAGGCCTGACGCGGAAAATCAGCGTCGTCTCGAACCAAATGACACTACCTAGGATATCGACGCGGCCGCTCGTGGCGCGTTACGAGAATAATCAGATCTTTATCCGTGCATTCTGCGGGTCGTAGAATGGGCTGGGCGCACAAATGGCATTGTATCGCCTGCCGGCAATTTCGATTTCGTACACGCCTTCCGAGAGCCAACTCTTCCAGTTTTCTTTTGGAAGCTGCACATAGCCCATCGCGACAGCGCTACCGACGGTGTACCCATAGGAACCGGATGTTGTACGACCGACGATCGAGCCATTGCGCCAGATCGGCTCATCGTGCAGCAAGATCGGTTCCGGGTCTTCCAGGCGGAGAAATATAAGGCGGCGTCGCAAGCCATCGGCTTTTTGTTTCTCCAATGATCGTCGGCCAATGAAATCGACGTTCTTTTTGAAGGAGACCGCGAACGAAAGTCCGGCCTCAAGCGGAGTGTCAGCTGGCGTTACATCATGGCCAAAGTGGCGATATCCCTTCTCGCTACGAAGCGAGTCCAGCGCGTGATATCCAGCGAGCTTCAGTTCAAACGCGTTCCCTTCCTTGACCAGAAGGTCAAATACCGGCCCGGCGAACTCCGTCGGAATATAAAGTTCCCATCCCAATTCGCCAACATAGGTAACGCGAAGCGCATAAGCCTTGCAGTAGCCGATCTCGATCTCCTGCGCCGTCCCGAACGGAAAGGCGGCATTCGAGAAGTCTGCCGGTGATACTTTCTTGAGTAGCGCACGAGAATTCGGTCCCATCACCGACAGCACCGCATAGCCCGAAGTGACGTCGGTCACCGTAACAGCGGCATCGCTGCGCAAATTGCGCCGCACCCAATTCACGTCCTGAGATTGGGATGCTGCGGCCGTCACCATCATGTATCGATCGGAAGAGAGGCGCGTGAATGTAAGGTCCGCTACGATGCCGCCGCGTCTATTCAACATCTGGGTGTAGACAATCTTTCCGACTGGAACAGCCATATCGTTCGCGCAAATTCGCTGCAGTTCGGCCTCCGCGTCGGGGCCTTCGATAAAGGTCTTGCCAAACGACGATAGATCGAAAAGCGCGACCTTCTCCCGAGTGGTGCGATGTTCCTCGGCGACGGCATCGAACCAATTCTGCCGACCATAAGAATAGACATATTCCGCGGGCATTCCGGGTCGCGCATACCAATTGGCGCGCTCCCAACCTGCGGCGGTCCCGAATACAGCGTTGTGCGCCCTTAGCCGCCCGTACAGTGGCGTTTCGCGAATTTGCCTGGCAGTCTCAAACTGCCGATGGGGCCAGTGCATTGCGTACAGCAACCCCAAAGTCTCCGATATGCGATCGTGCAGATACCGCTCATTGTCTTCAAACGAATGGAAGCGGGCGATGTCAATTTCAGAAAGGTCCATGGTCGGTTCGTCCTCCATGATCCATTCAGCCAATGCTCTGCCAACACCTGCAGAACTAAGGATTCCCTGCGAATTGAACCCAGCCGCGACGTAGAGGCGTTTTACGTCAGGAGCTTCTCCCAAGATGAATCTATTGTCGGGCGTAAAGCTCTCGGGACCATTCAGGAAGTGGCGGATACCCAGCGACTCGAGCAGCGGTATGACTTCAGCCGCCTTCGTCATTGGCAATTCGAAATGATTCCAGTCCTCTCCCAACTCGCCAAATTCGAAGCGCGCCGGCAGCATCTCCATCGGTAGCGGCTTGCCGCGCGGCTCGAACGAGCCAATGAGCAACTTGCCCGCGTCTTCTTTCACATAAACATATCCATCGGTATCGCGCAGAACCGGCAAGTCACGCGGTATTTTTGGATCTGCCTCGGTGAGCACGTACATATGCTCGGAGGCGTAGAGCGGGATATTGACGCCGGCGAGCTTGCCCAAATCCCGCGACCAAATCCCGGCGCAAAGCACGGCTATCTCGCAACTGATCGGGCCGCGGGTAGTGTCGACCCCGCGGATCTCCCCCTTGTCGAGACGAAATCCGGTAACCGATACGTTTTCGAAAATTCGCGCACCGCCCGCGCGGGCGCCCCTTGCGAGAGCCTGCGTCGAATCGACTGGATTCGTTTGTCCGTCGCCAGGAATGAGCGCGCCACCGACAATCTTGGTGTGATCGAGAATTGGATAATGTTCTCGCACTTCGAGCGGCGACAGCATGTGAGCTTCGACGCCGAAGGTTTTGCCGAGCGACACCAGTCGTGAAATCTCGATCAGACGATCGGGCGAGCGAGCTATTGGAAGACTTCCGGTCTTGCGAAATCCCGTGTCCTGCCCCGTCTCGTCCTTGATCTCTTCAAAAAGCTGCGTGCCGTAGCGGCACAGCTCGGTCATCGTGTGCGTCGAACGCAGTTGCATCATCAAGCCGGCCGCATGCCAAGTCGTGCCGCTGGTCAATTGTCCCCTTTCCAGCAGAACGATGTCCCGGCACCCCAGCTTTGTGAGGTGATACGCGATGCTGGTACCAACAATTCCGCCGCCAACGATTACGATCCGAGCATGGCTGGGAAACTGCATTCTTTGACCTCACGGATGGCGCGATGTAGGCGCCTCTTCGGTTCCGCGAGCGTGAATTGTCGTTGCGGAATCCATATCTCTACATTAAAAAGTCTACATATAAGCTCGAAGACGTCAATGAATTTATCGAGTTATTGATCACAATCTCTATAAGTCTGATAATTGCCCGGCGATCGTCACTGAAACGGTGCCGCAGCCAATCGACGAGTTTCAGCGAGGGGCTATGTCGCTAAAGCGTCAGCGCGCTTCTTTCCCAGTGCTAGGCCAAGACCAACGGCCACGACGCACATGACGACGCTGATCGCGATCGCAGGCCCGTAGCTACCGTACGCAACGTAAATCGCTCCGCCGAGCCATGGTGCCAAGAGGCCGGCGATCCCATAGGAGACCATCAGCTTTCCATAGACCGCGCCGATGCGTCGGGCACCGTAACTCTCGCCGATCAGCGTCGGCATGAGAGAGGCAGAAGAGCCGAAGGTCATACCGACCGATACCGCACCGAGCATGGCCGCCTGCGCTGACGGTAAGCCCAATAGCAGCAGGCCTCCGCCCGCAACAAGATTTGCCAGAACAAGGGCACGCCATCCAGACAGCACCTCAACAAGTTTTCCACCAAAAACTGATCCAATAAGATATCCGAGCGTAAAGAAGCTCGGTCCCAGCTTGACGACGTGCGGCGAAAGCGCGTTCGAAGATAGTATGCCGGTGACCTGCGATACCGTCATCAAGCCCACAAAGCACATTGCAAAGAATATCAGAGCCAAGATGATAAATTGCACGTCAAGAAGCTTGACCCTTTGTGACTCTCCGTTGTCTTGCCCTGCATGCGCGCCAACCGCGGGCGGGTCGATCCGCGTCAAAAGCCATGCCGCGAAAACGCCGACGATCAGTATTGCGACACCAATCAGCGCAAAGCCAAAAGTCGGAGCCGAACTGTCAACGATGGAGCTCAGGCAAAACGGGAGGACAACTCCGCCAAAAGCAAATGCCGCCATAACGAGCCCGATGGCGAGTGCTCTCTTCACGTCCGGCACAATCGAAGCCAGCGTCAGTGCCAGCCCGTAGCCAATGCCGGCCCCTAGACCGAACAAGACCCCGTAACCGACCATGAGCGCCCAATAGCTCCACCACGCTGCAAAAACCAGATGGCCGGCTCCGGCGAGACCGAACGCAACGAGGGACGCTCGCAAATATCCGAGGCGATGTATCACGTGGTCATGGATCACCATTCCGACGGTAAAACAGACCAAGGCGATAGACGGAATAATGCTGAGTTGGGAACGCGGAACTGCGAGGAACTTTTCTAGCGGCAGCAGAAAAACCCCCCATATATATATTATCCCCATCGTCATGTTGATGATCACGCCGACGGCGATTTCCCGCGCCACAGATCGATCTCCGGCGAACGTTCTTGCGCGTTCATCAAAAGCGTCCTCCCGATAAATTGCACCTAGTGCCTGACCGCGTTGTTCGCGCAGCCATGCGCACCTCACGTCAAACGCCCAAATAGACCTCGATGAGTTCCCGACTGTCTCTGAGCTGGTCCGGCGAACCATTCCACACG
>Ga0187781_10004173_pt1 | contig 10804 bp, 9 predicted proteins | sample 0715_SJ02_MP02_2_FD_132447 | JGI IMG/M metagenome (GOLD analysis project Ga0187781, IMG submission 132447) | Tropical peat soil microbial communities from peatlands in Department of Meta, Colombia - 0715_SJ02_MP02_20_MG | ecosystem: Environmental > Terrestrial > Soil > Wetlands > Peat | place...
CTCGGCGTGTGCCACGGCCACGGCGCCAAATCCGGCGATGGCCGCCACTAACGCCTGTTCTTCCGGCGTGAAGACGCCTTGCTGGCGCGGATATACCAGGATCGCGCCCTGGGTGCGCGAGGTACGCAGCGGGGCCGCGATCAGCATCCCGGGAGAAACCAGATTGCCCAGCGAGTGCACTTCCGCCCCAATGGAGAGAGTAAGGGGCTCTCCCGCAGCCACGGCCCGCTGCGCTAGTTCCGCCGCAAAACGCAGCGTTTGGCGGTCATGGCGGGAGCGCGCCGCCGTGGCCAGTTGCGGGGTCTCGGCAGAAACAGCCCTCAGTTCGAAGGGTCCCTCGCGTTTCAGCAGCACACAAACCAGTCGGGTGCGCAGCAACAGGCGCAGACGGTCCGCCAGCGCCTCGATCACCGCCGCTACATCCGGTATTCCGTAGAGTGCATGCGCCACGTCGGCCAGGATCTCGGCGCGGCGATGCTCCTCCCGCGAAGCCTCGCTGAGCCGCATCGCTTCCAGCAGACTGCCCAACTGCCCAGCCAGGATCGTAGCTTTGGCCGCCAAATCGGGGTTGAAGAAGCTCTCATCGGAATCGTGCATCAACGTGACCGCACCCATCACTTCGTTGAAGACCACCAGTGGCGCGGCCAGCAGGGCGCGCGCTTCAAATTGCCGGGCCACCGGAAAGTCCGCCGAGCGCACGTGATTGGCAAAGATGGTCCGCCGCTGCCGCACTGCCTCGGCGGTCGCCGTGCTTTCCTGGGGACGCATGCGCAGGCCGACAAAGCGCTCCGCCAGTTTTCCGTCAGCCTGCTCACCCACCAGTTCGTCGCCCTCATAGCGACGCCAAAGATAGACTCCGGAGACCTGAAAAAACTCGCGGGCCACGCGGCAGAAAAACTGGATCAAAGACGGCGCGTCGGAACGCTCCCCTGCTTTGGCGGCGATCCCCAGCAGGAGTTTTTGAAAGTCCTCATCCGAGCCCGGCGCCGGGCTCGCACTCGCGGCAATCATCGCGTCGGTGCCAGAAAGGCTGGGTGGCGCGCCAGCTATCGAAGGAAAATGTTCGCGATTCACAAGTGATTGAATCTAATGGGAAACTACCTGTCATCTCAATTTGAGTCAAGGGAAATGGGTCTAGGGGTGCCTTGGTGTGAAATCCCGAGACTCCGCTGAGACTGGCGTCTCAGACTGAGAAAGGTCCGTCGTTCTAACTCGAATGAGACAGGTCTCACCGCGAAAGGCCCGCCCGTGAGATTCGGCATTGTCTGCAACTCTTTTCAGGAGTTATACATACGTCTCATTACTTCGGTTTTTTCCCGAAGTCACAGGTGGCCCGGGTGTTGCACGCTCTTGGACGGCAGCTTGTTTCCGCTAGGAGGAGTCGTGTCTCAACGAACTGCGGCGGCCCTGTTGGTTCTGCTAACCGTGTGTCCAATGATGGGACCCATCCCGGCTCGAGGCCAGGCCCAGAACGAGGAGATCGTCCGCCGAGCCAAAACCAGGGTGCAACCCGTCTACCCGGAGCTGGCGCGCAAGATGAATATCACGGGTACGGTCAAGATTGAGGTTGTGGTTGCGCCCAACGGCACGGTTAAGGACGCGCGCATTGTGGGCGGACACCCGGTGTTGGCGACTGCGGCGCTGGATGCCGCCAAGAAGTGGCGTTTCGAGCCGGCCTCGACTGAGAGTTCCGGGGTTATTGATTTCAAGTTTGAGCCGCGGTAATGGCAGCTGACTGCGGAGGAGATAAGGCATGACGATTGGCAAAAAGCTCTATTGGAGTTTCGGATTCATCCTCGCGATGGTCTTATTCCTGTTCTTCGCCAATTTGATGGCCGTGCAGCGCGAGCACGGCGCGAAGGACGCGGCCGCGGCGTCGCTCAAAATGAAGGACACGACCAACCTCATCCGCTTCCAGATGATGCAGAACCGTTTGTACCTGAGCAACTACCTGCTCAGCGGCGACACCCGCGAAGTCGACCGCATGAACGACGGCATGCGCACCCTGAACGAGAAACTGGAAGAGGGCAGGAACCTGGCCAGCTCGGATCAGGTCAAGACCGCCCTGGCGAAGGTGCAGCAGCTGGAACAGTCCTGGAGCCACGAGTTTGCCCAGCCGCTGATCGACAAGCGGAAAGACGTCGACTCCGGCAACGCCACCGTCGCCGAACTGCAGATTTACTACCTGCAGAAGGACGCGTCGTCGTGGGTGAAGAACTCGACCGACGCCCTGGAAGCGGCCGACGTGGAGAACAACAAACTGGTGGATGAGCGCAGCAAATCCGACGCCAGCGCCTCGACCTGGACCATTACGGTCTCGCTGTTGAGCACGCTGTTCGCCCTACTAGCGGGAGGATTCATAGCCTACCGCACGGCCCAGTCCATCACCCAACCGCTGCGCAACCTGATGCAGGTGGCCCGCGGCATCGGCAACACCGGCGATCTGGAACATAACATTGACGTCACCCGCGACGACGAGATCGGCGAACTGGCCCGCACCTTCTCCAAGATGGTGACCTACCTCAAGGAGATGGCGGGCGTCTCCGAAGCGATCTCCTCCGGCGACCTGCGGGTGGAAGTGAAGCCGCGCTCTTCGCACGACACGCTGGGCAACGCTTTCGCCCAAATGGTGGATGGGCTGGCTGGCTTGGTGCGCAGCGTCCGCGATGCCTCTTCGCAAGTGGCCAGCGCTTCCGGCCAGGTGGCCAACGCCTCGGAAGACTCGGCCAAGATCGGGCTGCAGGCCTCTTCTGCCATTGATGAAGTCACCAGCACCATGCACGAGATGAGCGTCAACGTGCAGAACATGGTGAAGAGCACGCAGGTGCAGGCTTCCAGCGTGAGCGAAACCTCGGCTTCCATCGACCAGATGGTGGCCTCGATTCAGCGCGTGGCCGATACCGCCAAGGTGCTGCTCGACATTTCCAACCGCTCGCGCGAAGAAGTGCATGCCGGCATCGGCACCATGGACAAGGCCACCGACGGCCTGAACCGCATCAACACCACCATCAACTCTTCGGGCGAAATCATCGGCGCCCTGGGACAGCGCGCCGACGACATCGGCAAGATCATCGAAGTCATTGACGATCTGGCGGAGCAGACCAACCTGCTCGCTCTGAATGCCGCCATTGAAGCCGCCCGCGCCGGCGAACACGGCCTGGGATTCGCGGTGGTCGCCGACGAAGTGCGCAAGCTGGCGGAGAAGTCGGCCCAGTCCACCAAGGAAATCTCCGAACTGATCCAGAGCATTCAGAAGGAAGCGCGCAAGGCGGTCGAGAACATGGACCGCTCCACCGCCATCGTCAACGAAGGCCTGGAACTGGGCGGAGAGCTGAACGCCGCCCTGCGCAAGATCTCGAACGTGGTCACCGAGGTGTACAAGTTCGCCCAGGAAATCGGCGCGGCCACCAACGAACAGTCGCACGGCTCGTCGCAGATCGCGCGCGCCACCACGCGGCTGAACGAGATTACCCACGAAATCAACTCGGCGGTGGAAGAGCAGGCGTCCGGGGCGCAGGCCGTGGTCAAAGCCATGGAGCGGATGCGCGAACTGGTGCAGCAATCCACCTCCGGTTCCACCGAGTTGGCGGCTTCGTCGGAGCAAATGTCGAAGATGTCGCGCGGCTTGCTGGAATCGCTCGACCGCTTCTCTCTGGAACAAGAGGCGCGCACGCAGGCGGGCGCAGAGTCCGCGGGCCGGGGAGCACGCCGGGCGGCAGCGGGGTCGCAGTGATCGTCGTCTCGCTCGGAGGAGCCTGAACCAGGGTTGGAAAAATATGAGCCGTGAACTTCATATCGTGGGTTTTCAGGTGGGCCGCGAGACCTATGGCGTGCCCATCACTTCCCTGCATGAAATCGTGCGGGTGCCAGAGATCACCGCCGTGCCCGACGCTCCCGACTACCTGGAGGGCGTCATCAACTTGCGCGGCAAGATCGTCTCGGTCATGGACCTGCGCAAGCGTTTCGGACAGAAACAGGTGGGGCTTAAGAAGCAGAACCGCATTCTGGTGGTCGAGCACCAGGGCAGGCTGGCGGGACTGATCGTAGACTCAGCCTCCGAGGTTCTGAAGATTTCCGCCGAAGCCGTGGAAGCTCCGCCCGCGGCTTTTCAGGAAGGCGGATTGAATTGCGTAACCGGGCTGGGCAAAGTGGCCGGACGCCTGGTGGTGCTGCTCGACATGAGCAAACTGCTGGCCCCGGGTAGCCTGCAAGCGAAGAGCGAAAACGGGGAGAAAAAAGCGGCGGCAAACGGTGAGAAAAAGGCAGCAGCGGCGCGCTAGAGCAGTAGGGGCCCGGCGGTTGGTTGCGAATTCAGCGTCAGGCGAGAACGAGAACAAGCATGAGCACATCCGGAGCAGCACCTGCTCCCATATTGACGGAAGCGGAACTGAAGCTGTTGCAGGCGCTGGTCTACCAGGAGTGCGGCATGCACTTCGACGAGCGTCGGACGCACTTCCTCGAAGACCGGCTGCTGCGCCGGTTGAAGGAATGCCGCGCCGACTCTTTCTACGCCTATTACCGGCTGCTCATCAGCCAGGAGGGCAAGGACGAACTGGTCAAGCTGCTGGAGAACCTGACGGTCAACGAGACCAGCTTTTTCCGGCACAAGGCGCAACTGGATCTGTTTCAAAAGTACGTGCTGGAGGAACTGTTCAAACAGAAAAGCACGCGGCGCGAATATTCGATCCGCATCTGGAGCGCGGGCTGCTCCACCGGCCAGGAACCTTTCACCCTGGCCGTGCTGGTCACCGACGCGCTGGCCTACTACTATCTGCGCAATCCGCTGCCGGTGGAGCTGCCGCTGCCCAAGCCGCTGATTCCGGCGCCGTGGCGGGTGGAAATTCTGGCCTCGGACATCAACTACTCGGTGCTGCGGGCCGGGCAGGAAGCGACCTACAGCGAGACTCAGATGGCGGCGGTCGATTACGGCTACCGCCTGCGTTACTTCGACAAGGTCGGCGACCGTTACGCGGTCAAGAAAGCGCTCAAGGAAATGGTGCACTTCGACTTTCACAATCTGAAGACGGAGTACCTGCCCCAGCGCAATGACGTCATCTTCTGCCGCAACGTGATGATGTACTTCGATGAGGCCGAGCAGAAGCGGCTGATCGAGAAGTTCTACCGCTGCTTGAACAGCAACGGTTATCTGTTCGTTGGACACGCCGAGAGCCTGCTGGGCCTGACCAAGAAGTTTCAGATGGTCCACAAGGACAGCGGCACGGCGTACCAGCGGGTTGAGGTGCGAGAGTGACAACTTCCCCCGATGAACGTGGCGCAGAACTGCGGGAGCTCTTCTTTGAGACTTCCCAGGAACTGCTCCAGGCGCTGAACGAAGAGGCGCTCAAGCTGGAGAAAAATCCCGGCGATGAGGAAATCGTGCGCGCCATCCGGCGCTCGGTGCACACCCTGAAAGGCGACTCCGCAGCCTGCGGGCTGCGCGAGTTGAGCGAACTGGCCCACGAGTTCGAAGACGCCCTTTCGCTCGAAGGCACGGCCACGCAGGCCGCCGTGGCCGAGATAGCGTTTGCCTCGGCCGACGTTTTTGCGGAGATGATCGCGGCCTACCGCGGCAACCGCAAGCTGCCTTCGATCCGAAGCCTGAGCAAGAGAATCCAGGATTTGACGGCCCTGCCCGCGGCCAAGAGAATCCGTCGTACGAGGAAGGCGGCGGCGAAAACCTCCACCTCCAAAACCGCCTCCAGAGCCGCAGCCAGGTCCACTGCGGACTGGACGGAGTACGAAAAGCTGGCCATGACCAAGGCGCAGGCCGACGGTTTGGCGGTGTATCACGTAGTCGCCAAGATTGACCCGCACTGCACCATGCCCATCGCCGGGCGTCAATTGATTCACAACGCTTTGAGCAGCGTAGGTCAGGTGTTGGCAGTGCGCCCTGATGCCCAGTCGCCAGCGGCGGCCCGGCACGTGGAGTTTGTGCTGGCCAGTGTGCAGCCGGCCGAGCAGATTGTGGCTAAAGGACGCATTCCCACCATCGCCGAAGAAGTCGGCGCGGAGTTGCTGCTGGCGCCCAGTCCAACCGTGAAGAGAACGGCTGAGGCGAGCCTTGCTCCCGAAGAAGCTGAGGGCGAGGAAAACTCCTCCGAAGCCCAGCCGAAGCTGCCTGCCACCCCTGCCTCGACCAGTGGCCCCGCCGGACTTCCGGCAGCGCAAGAGAACATTCTGCGCGTAGAAGCGGGACGGATTGATAGCGTGCTCAATCTGGTAGGGGAGTTGATCATCGGCAAGTCCATGCTGCAGCAGGCGCTCAGCGAGTTTTCCAAGCGTTACCCCAAAGAGCTGCTGCGGGGAAAGTTCGCCGATGCCATGGCCTTCCAGGCACGGGTGCTCAACGACCTGCAGCGCTCGGTGATGAAGATCCGCATGGTACCGGTGGACCAACTATTCCGGCGCTTCCCGCGCATGGTGCGCGATGTTTCGCGGCAATGCGGCCGCGATGTGGAACTGGTGGTCAGCGGGCAGGATACCGATCTCGACAAAGGCATTCTCGATGCCATCGCCGAACCCCTGACTCACATGGTGCGCAATGCCATCAGTCACGGCATTGAACCGGCGGAAGAACGCCGCAAGTTGGGCAAAGCTCCGCACGGCGTAGTGAAGCTCAACGCCTACCACCAGGGTAATCAAGTCGTGGTGGAAGTCTCGGACGACGGCCGCGGCATCGACGCGCAGAAAATCCGTGCCAAGGCGATCCAAATGGGCATGACCACTGCCGAGGAGGCAGCGCGGTTGAGTGAAATCGAGACCCTCGATTTCATCTTCCGGCCTGGGTTCTCGACCGCTGACGAGGTCACCGAGGTCTCCGGGCGGGGTGTGGGCATGGATGTAGTGCAAAGCGTCCTGCACCGCCTGAAAGGCTCGATCAGCATGGAGACGCGGCCCGGGCAAGGCACCACCTTCCGGCTGAAGCTGCCGCTGACCCTGGCCATCATCAAAGCCCTGCTGTTCTGGGTAGAACGGCGGCTCTACGCGATCCCGCTTAACGCTGTGGTGGAGATCTCGCGCACCATCGAATCGGAAGTGCACCAGGTTGACAACTACGAGGTCTTGCAGTTGCGCAATCAGGTGCTGCCCCTGCTGCGGTTGGGCCGCGCGGCGGTGGGAGATGCGAAGTCCAAGTTGTTCGTTCTGGTTATTCTGGTTGGAGAAAGAAAGTACGGTCTGATTGTCGACGCACTCGAAGGAGAAGAGGAACTGGTCATCAAGGCCCTCGACGACCAGACCTTCTCGACCGATCTGGTGTCGGGCGCTTCTATCCTTGGAGATGGGCGTGTGGTGCTGATTCTGAACCTGCCAGCCGTGGTGGAGCATGTTTCGCGCTGGCGGCCTGAAGAAATCGGGCAGGCCAATTCCGGCCTGCTGCTGACATACACCGACCGCTTGCGGCTGGCCTTGGCCCCAGCCACGGGAGGCCGGGCATGAAGAATAAAGTGCGCGTGCTCGTGGTTGACGATTCGGCGCTGATGCGCAAGCTGATTCCGCAGATGCTGGCCGCCGACGAATCCCTGGAAGTGGTGGGAACGGCCATGGACGGCAACTTCTGCCTGAAGAAGATCGAGGAACTGAGGCCGAACGTCGTGACCCTGGACCTGGAAATGCCAGCTATGAACGGTATTGACACGCTCAAGGAGATCATGCGCCGGGAGCCGGTGCCGGTCATCGTCTTCAGTTCGCACAGTACTGAGGGCGCGTCGGTAACTATGAAGGCCCTGGGGCTGGGCGCGTTCGATTTCGTCACCAAGCCCAAAGACGCTTCCGCTCACATGGCGGAAACGGCGGGGGAACTGATTGCCAAGGTTAAGGCCGCGGCCGAGTGCAAGCTGAAGCCGCGGATCCTGACCGACGTCCCGCCCAAGCAGGAGAAGGTTTCGGTTCCCACATCCAGCCCGACCAGGGTGGTTGGCATTGGCGTTTCGACGGGCGGTCCGCAGGCGATGGAGTATCTGCTGTCGCAGTTGCCCGGGGACTTTCCCGGGTCCATCGTCGTCGTACAGCACATGCCGGATGGCTTCACCGACATGTTCGCGCGGCGGCTGAACGAAACCTGCGCCCTGCGGGTGAAAGAGGCGCAGTCCGGAGACCTGCTGCAGCGCGCACGGGTATTGATTTGTCCCGGCAGCCGTCACATGAAGGTCAAGCGGCTTCCTTTGGGAGACATCGCGGTGCTCAGCGATGAGCCGCGGGTGAATGGACATCGCCCCAGCGCCGATGTGCTGCTGCGCAGTGTGGCCGAAGAATTCAAGACTCAGGCCGTCGGCGTGCTGCTTACCGGCATGGGCGATGACGGCGCCGAAGGCCTGGGTGCGGTCAAGAAGGAAGGCGGTATGACGATCGCGCAGAGCGAAGACTCCTGCGTGGTGTACGGCATGCCGAAAGCGGCGATCGAACGCGGATACGCCATCCGGGTAGTCGCCTTGGACGTTCTGGCAGCGACACTGCAGGCTATTTGCGGCCGCGGCGCGGGATCTGATGTCCGTCCCGCGGGCCGGGCAGTGCGCGCCGCACACTGAGATTCAGGCCCGAAACCTCGTGACCAGCGTGATCTGGTCCGGGAGAAGCGGGCGTGATATGCAGTCGAAAGGGGAGAGTGTTATGGAGCAGTTTGCACCAGTAAAACGCAGCAAGGACGGGCAACCGGTCCGCTATCTGATTGTGGACGACTCGGTATTTGCCCGCAAGAACCTCGCCCGCATGATCGAATCCTTCGGCGGGCAGGTGGCGGCCGAGGCCGGGGACGGCTTGACCGCCATCAGCGAGTTCGACCGCACGCATCCCGACATCGTGCTCATGGATATCACCATGCCGCAGATGGAGGGCATCGAAGCGGCTGAACGGATTGTGCAGCAGCACCCGGAAGCGCGGGTGGTGATGGTGTCGTCGGTCGGCTACCAAGAAAACATCGTGGCCGCCCTGCAGCGCGGCGCTCGCCATTTCGTGCAGAAGCCGGTGAAGCCGGAAGTGCTGTACGAAGTCATCAAATACGTACTGGGCGAAGATGGAGTCGTGGCCACCTCGGCCGGAGCGGGAGTCTAACGCGATGAAGATGGAATTGATCCAGCCTTTCATCAACGCGGCCGACGCCGTGTTGTCGCAGGGCATGCAAGGCGCCACCCGGGTGGGAAACCTCACCATGGAAGAGGAAGCCTATCGCCGCAAGGGCGTGGCCGGCATGGTCACGCTGACGGGCGACATTGAAGGCCGGATCATTGTCGATCTCGACCCGCAGACCGCGGTGCGCGTCGCCAGCCACTACGCCGGCGCCGAATTGCCCGAGTCGGACGCGCTGGTCAAGGAAACCATCTTCGAACTCGCCAATCAGGTTGTGGGCAACGCCATTTCAGCCCTCAACGACCAGGGCTTCCATTTCCGCGTGCATCCCCCGCTCCTCCTTACTGCTCAGGAGGGCGACAAAACCAGCGAAGATACGGAAGCATTGGTGATCTGCTTTGAGACTCCCCTCGGCAGCGTCTTCATGAATGTCGCTCTGCGCTACAACCGCAAACGCCTGGCCGATCACGCGGCCATGGGGGCGTAGGGGCCGTAGTCAGTAGTTAGGAGTTAGCAGTTAGCAGTTCGTGGCTAGTGGTCAGTTGCCAGTCGTCGGGACTCATTTTCATCCGCCATTTTTCGTCGTTAGTCGTTAGTCGTTCGTTCTCAGCTCTCCGTTCCCAGTCCTCAGTCTGGCAGTTCTCATCCACAGAACAGACGCAGGCAGCGCCGTGGAAGAGCCGGCCTTCAGGCCGGCGTTGGTCATGGAAAAGTCGGGGGCTTTAGCCCCTGTGGGGCGTTCCGAAATTCGTCGAAAGCCCCCCTCCATTAACTCAGTACGCCCCGGGCCTGACCACACCGTCTTCGTCGGGTACATAGCTGGAGACAACATCCAGCCCTTCCTCCAGCCATGGCGGATAGAGCCCCACGGCGACGGCATTGCCACGCGAGTCTTCGAGCGCCTCACATAGCTCGGCGTGTGTTGTTCCATCCGCATCGTGGAACCAGGACGCTCGGCCATACACCCGCCGCGTGGTCTCGACCAGAAGAAACTCTGAGCCATCGGGAATGTCGCGCACACAAGTTTCGATGAACCCGTCGTCGACAACCCCGCGAAGGGGAAGCTGCGGCTGTTTGAACGCGATCACCGACGTGCGCCGCGGTAATTCACTCAGCCTGTCCAACACAGCCTCGTAAGATGAAAAGAACTCAAAGGACTTGCTACCTGCCGCATATGGGTAGCGGAAGAGCAAGAGAATTTCCCGTTGATCGACCAGCCAGCGCTGAAGCATCTCTAGGAATGTCTTGTCGGTTGAAGCGGTCAGGTCCATTGGCAACCCACCCAATTAGAGGATGATAAACAACCCCAGCCGGACGCGCTTTATGTCAGCAGCGTCATTTGCGGTCCCGAATCGGCCCCGAAATTCTCTTCCGGGTCGGCAAGCCTTCTCAGCTCGGGATATTTCTTGATCAGCGTCGGCGGGGCGGGCACTCGCTTGCCGCTGATCATCGCCCTCAACTCCAGCGCGTTCACGCCCGCCTTGCTCTCGAAGTGATTATTCGTGATGACGTAGGTCGTCTGCGCCCTCTCGGCGACATTAGCGATCCGATCCTTCCAGCCCTCAAGCTCTTTTTCTTTGTAGAGATAGTTGTAGCGCTGGTTGCGATTGTCGGAATCGGGCGTTTGTTCGACAAACCAGTCGCTATAGTTGCGTCCGTGCAGGCGAACATAGGCGATGGGCGCGGTCACATGTTCGGTGGGAGCAAGCGAGCGCCCGAGGAGCGGCTGGTCGATATTGCA
>Ga0187781_10004174_pt1 | contig 10803 bp, 8 predicted proteins | sample 0715_SJ02_MP02_2_FD_132447 | JGI IMG/M metagenome (GOLD analysis project Ga0187781, IMG submission 132447) | Tropical peat soil microbial communities from peatlands in Department of Meta, Colombia - 0715_SJ02_MP02_20_MG | ecosystem: Environmental > Terrestrial > Soil > Wetlands > Peat | place...
AGCGGGCGCGCTTGTCGTCGGGAAGCTCCGGCAGGCTTGCCTTAAGCGCGTCGATATAAGCCTGATCGAATTCGAGCGGCAGGAGATCCGGGTCGGGAAAATAGCGATAGTCGTGCCTCCTCCTTGGAGCGCATCGAACGCGTTTCGCCCTTGCCGGGGTCGAACAAGCGCGTCTCCTGCGCGATCGCGCCGCCATCCTCGAGAATGCCGATCTGGCGGCGCGCCTCGACCTCGATCGCCTGGCCGATGAAGCGGATGGAATTGACGTTCTTGATCTCGCAGCGGGTGCCGAGCTTCTCACCGGGGCGGCGCACGGATACGTTCACGTCGGCTCTCAGCGACCCCTGCTCCATGTTGCCGTCGCAAGAGCCGATGTAGCGCAGGATTGTGCGCAGCTTCGAGACATAGGCGCGCGCCTCGTCGGCGGAGCGCAGGTCGGGTTTGGAGACGATCTCCATGAGCGCGACGCCGGCGCGGTTGAGATCGACATGGCTGTCGGTGGCCGAGAGCTCGTGCAGCGACTTGCCGGCGTCCTGCTCGAGGTGCAGGCGCTCGATGCCGACGACGACGCGCTCAGCGGGGGTGACATCGACGATGACCTCGCCCTCGCCGACGATCGGATTCTTGTACTGGGAAATCTGATAGCCCTGCGGCAGATCGGGATAAAAGTAGTTCTTGCGGTCGAAGACGGAGCGATGATTGATCCTCGCCTTGAGCCCGAGCCCGGTGCGCACGGCCTGCGCGACGCACTCCTCATTGATGACGGGGAGCATGCCGGGCATGGCGGCGTCGACGAGCGAGACGTGATCGTTGGGCTCGCCGCCATATTCGGCTGAGGCGGCGGAGAAGAGCTTGGCGCGGCTCGTGACCTGCGCGTGGATCTCCATGCCGATGACGACCTCCCAATCTCCGGTCGCGCCTTTGAGGAGTTTTGAGGGAGCTGTGGTCGCAGCTGTCGTCATGGCGTTGTCCTTTGAGAAGAAGCGGGATTTGCGGCTGTTATAGCCGCATGGAGACGCAAGAGCGACCCCTTCTGGGGTGAGGTCGCCGGCGCCCATATGCGCAAAGGAAGAGACGACTCGCGTCGCGCTTCCCAGTAGACCCCTTCCTCCGTGGCGCGGGATTGCCCGCAAGCGGGGCCGCTCACCCGCCAAACAGCTTTTCGAAAATGTTCTTCTCCGGCTGCGACGCCGCAGGTCGTTCAGCGCGCTTCACGCCCCCAGTCGGAATATCCTCCGGCGGGATCAAGTCCTCTTCGCCATGCGCAGCCGGCTGCCTCGCAGGCGCCGGCTCCGGCGGCGCGAGGACCACGCGCGGCCTTTGCAGCGGCTCGCGATAGGGCTGCGTCGAGCCGCCGCCGAACAGGCTCGCGATGCCGTCCACGAGCCGTTGCGGCTCGACCATGGCGACCGGCGCCTCCGCGCGCCATTCGCCCCCGGGCAGCGGCGAAGGCCCCATGCCCTGATGCGCCGCCTTCATGAAGCGGCTCCATATCTCGACCGGCAGATTGCCGCCCGAGACCTTCTTCGTCGGCGAATTGTCGTCGTTGCCGAGCCACACGCCCGCAACGAGGCGGCTCGTGTAGCCGACGAACCAGGCGTCGCGAAAATCCTGGCTCGTGCCGGTCTTGCCCGCCGCCTGCCACCCTGGAAGCTCGGCTTTGCGCGCCGTGCCGGTCAGCAGCGTCTCCTCCATCATCGAATTCATCATCGCCACAAAGCGTGGCTCAATCACCCGCCCGTTCGACGCTCCTTTATAAATGTACAGCTGCTTCCCGCCCGCGGTCTTCACTTTCAATATAATGTGCGGCTGCACGCCGACGCCTCCATTGCTGAAAGGCGCGTAAGCCGAAACGAGCTCCAGGGGCGAGACCTCCGACGTGCCGAGCGCGAGCGACGCGTTCGGCGCCAGCTCCGAGGCGATCCCAAGCCGATGCGCGGTGCGCGCCACGTTCTTCGGGCCGACCTCGAGCCCCACGCGCACCGCGACGGTGTTGAGCGACAGCGACAGCGCCTTCGTCAGCGTCACCGGGCCGAAATATTCGCGGCTGTAGTTTTCCGGGCGCCAGCCCTTGACTTCGATCGGTCCGTCCTCGCGCACGGTGTCGGGCGTCAGGCCCTGCTCGAGGCCGGTAAGATACACGAAAGGCTTGAACGCCGAGCCCGGCTGGCGCTTGGCGGCCACGACGCGGTTGAACTGGCTGTCGCTATAGTCGCGGCCGCCGACGAGCGCGCGGATCGCGCCGGACGGGTCCATGGCGACCAGCGCGCCCTGCTCGACGCCGAACTTGTCGCCTTTTTTTTCGAGTTCCTCGGTCAGCGCGCGCTCGGCGGCGCTTTGCATCGGATGGCTCAGCGTCGTCGTGACGACGATGTCCTCGTCGATCGCCGCCAGGCGCTCGTGCAGCGCGTCCATCACATAGTCCGCGGCGTAGTTCAAGGAGCCCGCGCTGTTGTCATGCTTCACGCGCGCGGGAAGGGCGACCGCCGCTTTCTCCATGCCGGGCGTGATGAAGCCCTGCTCCGCCATCGCTTCGAGCACTTGTTCGGCGCGCTCGGTTGCGCCCTTGGGATTGCGGTCCGGCGCGAGCTTGCTCGGCGCCTTGACGAGGCCGGCGAGCGTCGCAGCCTCGGGCAGGGTCAGCTCGCGCGCGCCATGGCCGTAGTAGCGCCGCGCGGCGGCCTCGACCCCATAGGCGCCGGAGCCGAAATAGACGCGATTGAGATAAAGCTCGAGGATTTGATCCTTCGAATATTTGTGCTCGAGCCACAGGGCGAGCAGCGCCTCCTGCGCCTTGCGCGAGAGCGTGCGCTCCTGGGTCAGGAACAGGTTCTTGGCGAGCTGCTGCGTGAGCGTCGAGCCGCCCTGCACACCGCCGCGGTGCAGGAGGTCGCGCGCGAGCGCGCGCATCAGGCCCATCGGATCGATGCCGAAATGGGAATAAAATCGCCGATCTTCGATGGCGACGAAAGCCTTGGGCAGATAAGCGGGCAGCTCCTTGAGCGGCACTGCCGCGCCGCCAGTGTCGCCACGATTGGCGAGGAGTTCGCCGTCGATCGCCAGAATAGCGACGTTCGGCGGGCGCTTGGGGATCGCGAGCTGGTCGATGGGCGGGAGCCGCGCGCCATAATAGACGACGAGCCCGGCGGCACCGATGACGCCCCACAGTCCGAGCACGAGCGACCAATAGATGAGCGCGCCGAGCAGCGAGCCGGAGTGGGCCTTCGGGCGTTCTTTCTCGCGAATCTTCTGACGGCGCGGCGGGGACGGGTCGTCGTTCTCGTCCCCAAAGCTCGGCTCGCGCCGCTTGTCGCCTCTCGCCATTTACGCCTCCTCCGCCAGCCGTCGCGTTGGTAACGCGGATTTGAGGCGGATTTGCCGCAAGCTAGCGGGGCGGCTTTAAGGGGCGGTAAAGCAAATCAGCGCGCCGCGTCCTGCATCGGCCGCGTTTGCCCCTCCAACGGCTTCGCCTGCCCGACCGTCTGTTCCCGCCCCCCCGCCGGTTTCGTCGCCGCCGCCGCCTTGCGCTGCGCCTGCGCGGGGCCCTGAATCTCGCGCCAGGTGTTCGACTGCGAGATCATCTGCCGGATCTGCGCGATGTTCGCCGCGGCGTCGATCGGCGAGAGGTCGCGACGCGACCAATCTTCAGCCTGATCGAACTTGCCCTGGAGAGCGAGCACCAACGCCAGGTTCTGGCGCACACGCATGTCGGCGGTCGGCTGCTCCGCGGCGACGATCAGAGTCTCCTCCGCGCGCGGCAGCTGGCGAGACAGCGCATAGGAGAGGCCCATGTTGGAGAGCACGCCTGGGTCGTTCGGCTTCTGCTTCAAGGCCTCCTGATAGAAGGCGCGCGCTTGCTCGTGATTGCCGAGCTCGTCCGCGATCTGCCCGCGCGTCGACTGCACCGACCAATCTGGCCGCTCAGGCGTGTCGGCGTGCGAGAGCACTTCCGCCGCCTCGTTGAGGCGTCCGGCGTCGACCAGCGCCTTGCCATAGGCGGCGAGCACCTTCATGTCGTTCGGATATTGGATCGCGGTGCCCTGAAGCACCGCCGCGGCCTGCGTGGTCTGGTTCAGCGCCCGCAGCGCCCGGGCATAGGTCATCGCCGTCGCTTTGTCCTTGCGATTGCGATCGTATCGCTGGCCCCATTCCTCGGCGAAGATCCGCAGTTCGGCTTCGTTGGTCGGCAGCGCCGGCTCGGCGTTCGGCCTCTCGATCGAGCCGGTGATGTCATTGAGCCGCGCGCTGTTGCAGCCGCAGAGCCCCAGGACCAGAGCCGCCAAGATCAATCTTAAGGTCGCGCGCGGGGTGGGGCTCGAGGCGTCGGTCACGGCGATTCTTTCCGTTTGCTGACTGGTTGGCGTTTGCCGAAATAAACCGTTAACCCTAATGACAGATTAACGAAGCGCGGCAGCCGAGCGGCTAAGGAGAAGGCATGGAGGCGCAAGCCGGTTTGGAGCCCTGGAGCGGAGACGCGGTCCCGATCCATTTCGTCGACGCCGCCGAATTCCAGCGGCTCGCGGGAGAGACGCCTGAGCCCCTCGGCGACCTCGCAAAAGCGAGCGGATTCGAGCCGAAGCCCGGAAAGCTGCTGCTCGTGCCGAAAGCTGGCGGCGATCTCGCGCGCGTGCTGTTTGGAGTCGAGGCCGCGGACGCGCCCCGGCGCGACGCCTTCCTGCCCGGCAAGCTTGCGACGCTCCTGCCGGCAGGGCTTTACCGCTTCGAGAGCGGCCCGTTCGATCCCTTCGCGGCGGCCCTGAGCTTTCTGCTCTCCCGCTATAAATTTACGCGCTTCGTCGCAGCCAAGACCGAAGCTCCGCGGCTCCGCGCGCCACGGGGCGTGGACGCGGAGCGTCTGGGACGGCTCGCCGCAGGCGTGACGCTCGGCCGCGATCTCGTCAACGCGCCGGCCAATGAGCTCGGACCCAACGCGCTGACGGAGGCCGCGCTCGATCTCGCGCAGCGCTTCGACGCACAGGCGCGCGTCATTGCCGGCGAAGCGCTGCTCGCCGAAAACTTCCCTCTCATTCATGCCGTCGGGCGCGGCGCCGAAGAGCCGCCACGCCTCGTTGATTTCATCCATGGTCCGGAGGACGGCCTCAGGGTTACGCTGGTCGGCAAGGGCGTGGCGTTCGATTCCGGCGGGCTCGACATCAAGCCGAGCAACGCCATGGCGCTAATGAAGAAGGACATGGGGGGCGCGGCCACGGCGCTCGCGCTCGCCTTCATGCTCATGGACGCGAAGCTGCCGCTGCGCCTGCGCGTCCTTCTGCCGATCGTCGAGAACGCCGTGTCGGCCCGCTCTTATCGGCCTGGCGACGTCTATCGCAGCCGCAAGGGCCTTTCGGTCGAGATCGGCGACACCGACGCCGAAGGCCGGCTCGTGCTCGCCGACGCGCTAGCGCTCGCAAGCGAGGACGAGCCCGATCTCATCCTCGATTTCGCGACGCTGACCGGCGCGGCCCGCGTCGCCTTAGGCCCCGAGATCGCGCCGTTTTATACGGGCGACGACGCGCTTGCGATGGAAATCGCGCGGCTTGGCGAAACCGCCAATGACCCCGTCTGGCGCATGCCACTCTGGGACGGCTACGATAGCGGGCTCGAGGGCAAGATCGCCGATCTCGTCAATGTCGCGAGCGGAGGCTTTGCGGGCTCGATCACGGCAGCGCTGTTCCTGCGCCGATTTATCAGTGACGCCAAACGTTGGGCGCATTTCGACCTCTATTGCTGGAACCCCACTGCGCGCCCCGGGCGGCCGGAGGGCGGAGACATTCCGGTCGCGCGGCTGCTTTACGATCTTCTCGAAGCGCGCGCGCTCGCCAAGGATAGAATCTAAAGTGAATGAGAAATTCGATCGCCGAGTCACGCCGGCGCGCCCGGACATCGCGGCGAAGCATCTTGAAGGCCGCATCGAATCCGCCCGCTTCGTCGAGGGAGTCGTCATGCAGGTCAAGGAGGGCGTCGTCGACTTGAAGCGCGAGCCGCGGCCCGACGCCGCGCTCGACACCCAGGCGCTCTATGGCGAGCGCTTCACCGTCTACGACGAGGACGAGGAGGGTTGGGCCTGGGGCCAGCTCGAAAGCGACGGCTATGTCGGCTGGATCGCGGCCAACACGCTGTGGAGCAAGGTCTACGCGCCGACCCATCGCGTGAACACGCTGCGCACCTTCGTCTATCCAGGGCCCAGCATCAAGGCGCCCGCGCTCTTCGCGGCGCCGCTCGGCGCCGAGTTCGGGATCGTTGGACAACGCGAGGAGTTCCTTGTCACGGGCGAAGGCGGCTACGTCTTCGCCACGCATCTTTCGCCGATCGACTCTTTTGAATCGGACTTCGTCGCCGTCGCGGAGCGGCTCATCGGCGCGCCGTATCTCTGGGGCGGACGCAGCGCGCTCGGCATCGATTGCTCCGGTCTCATCCAAACCGGGTTGCGGCTCGCAGGCCTCAGCGCGCCGCGCGACAGCGACATGCAGCAGTCCGGGCTCGGAGCAGAGGTTGCGCCGGGCGCGCCGCTTCAGCGCGGCGACCTCATATTCTGGAGGGGCCATGTCGGCGTCATGCGCGACGCGACGGAGCTCTTGCACGCCAACGCGGCGCATATGCTGGTGACGAGCGAGCCTTTGGCGCTGGTTCGCGCGCGAAACATCGAGCGCGGCGCGGGCGACGTCACTGCGATTCGACGCTTGGAGCACAAATGACTGAGGCGCTTTATCTCGAAGATCTGTCCGTCGGTCAGGTTTTTGGAACCGGCCCGGTCAGGCTTTCTGCCGAGGACATCCAACGTTTTGCGCGCGAATACGATCCGCAGGCGTTCCACACCGATCCCGAAGCCGCGAAGTCGAGCTTCTTCGGCGGGCTTGTCGCGAGCGGCTGGCATACGGCGGCGATGACCATGCGCCTTTTGACCGAATCGACGCCCCTCGCCGGCGGCTTGATCGGGCTTGGCGGCGAGATCGGCTGGCCGCGGCCTGTGCGGCCGGGCGACATCCTGCGCGTCGAGGCGCGGATCACCCAAATCTCGCCGCCGCGCGCGGGCTCGGGGCGGGGCGTCGTTTTGATGCAGACGACCACCTTCAACCAGAACGACGAGCCGGTGCAAAACTTGAAAGCCAAGCTGCTCATTTCCGCGCGCGCGGGTTAAATTTTGTCCGCCTCCTTCGCGCCCTTCGCGCCTTTGTGGTTTAAAATCACCACAAAGGCGCGAAGGGCGCGAAGAAGTGGCGCTACGCAATCGCCGCCTTTCTCAAAGACCGAGGCTGAGCTGATCGTCGGCTTCCATCTCGCGTGAGCCGAGCGACGACAGGGAAACGCCGAGCAGCCGTACACCCTTTTTCGTCGGAAAGACGGGAGCGAGAAGCTCCATCACCAGCCCCTCGAACTCCGGCCCCGTCGCAATGGCGGCGGTCTCTGTGCGGCTCCGCGTGATCTGCTGGAAGTCCGCATATTTGACCTTCAATGTCACGGTGCGCCCCTGCGCGCCCAGGGCCAGGGCCTGCCGCCAGACCTTGGCGATGAGCGGCGCAAGCTCGGCGCGGGCCGCCTCGAGGCTGAAGATGTCCGCCGCAAAAGTGTTTTCGGCGCCGATCGACTTGCGGGGGCGGTCGGCTCTCACCGGGCGCTCGTCCACGCCACGCGCGATCCAATAAAAGTAAGCGCCCGACTTGCCGAAATGCCGCTCCAGAAACGGCAGCGGCTTTTCGCGCAGTTCGAGGCCGTTCGCTATTCCGAGTCCCTTCATCTTCCGAGCCGTCGCGGGCCCGACGCCACGGAACTTCCCGATCGCGAGCGATTCGACGAAGGCCAGTCCCATGCGCGGGGTGATGACATAGAGTCCGTCTGGCTTACGAAAGTCCGAGGCGAGCTTGGCCAGGAACTTGTTGTAGGAGACGCCCGCGGAGGCGGTGAGCCCGGTTTGAGCCTTGATCGTGGCGCGGATCTCTTCGGCGATCTCGGTCGCGAGGCGCGCACGATTTTCGGTCACATCGAGATAGGCCTCGTCGAGCGAGAGCGGCTCGATGATCGGCGTGTATTGCGCGAAGATCGCGCGAATCTGGCGCGAGATGTCGCGATAGACGTCGAAGCGCGGCTTGACGAAAATAAGCTCCGGGCATTTGCGCCGCGCAGTGATGGAGGGCATCGCCGAATGCACGCCGAACTTGCGCGCCTCGTAGCTCGCCGCCGCCACGACGCCGCGCTCGCGCGCGCCACCGACCGCGACTGGCCTGCCGCGAAACTCGGGATTGTCGCGCTGCTCGACGGAAGCATAAAAGGCGTCCATATCAATATGGATGATCTTGCGCGGCGCTGCGCGCGCGGCAGCGGCGTTCGGCTCGTCGTCGCGGGTCTTCGCCTCGGGCATTGTCGTCGACTCTTTCGCCTCGTAGCTTTAAACCGGAGAACGAAAGCGGCACATCTCGCATGTCTTACCTCCACGACGGCTACTTCACAACCGGCCTCGACGCAGATCCCGAACTGGCGAGCGAGATCCGCGGCGAGCTCAAGCGACAGCGGGAGGGGATCGAGCTCATCGCCTCCGAAAATCTCGTCTCCCGCCTCGTGCTCGAGGCGCAAGGCTCGGTGCTCACCAACAAGACCGTCGAGGGACCTCCGTGGGGTCGCTACTACGGCGGCGCCGAGTTCGCCGACGCGATCGAGGCGCTCGCGGTGGAGCGCGCGAAGAAGCTGTTCAATTGCCGCTTCGCCAATGTGCAGCCGCACTCCGGCTCCAACGCCAATGCCGGCGTGTTCCTGGGCCTGCTGAAGCTCGGCGACGTTATCCTTTCCATGGACATCGCCGCGGGCGGCCACATCAGCCATGGCCATCCCGCGACGCTCGCCGGACGCGACTACAAAATCAGACGCTACGGCGTGAACTATGAGAGCGAGCGCGTGGATCTCGACGAGGTGCGGGACCTGGCGCGGGCCAGTCGCCCGACGCTCATCGTCGCGGGCGGCTCGGCCTATCCGCGCACGCTGGAATTTGCCAGCCTGCGCGCCATAGCCGATGAGGTCGGCGCCTATCTTCTGGTGGACATGGCGCATTTTGCCGGGCTCGTCGCCACGGGGCTTCATCCGGATCCGTTTCCCCACGCCCATGTCGTGACTACGACGACTTACAAATCGTTGCGCGGCGCGCGCGGCGGACTCGTGCTGTGGAACGATCCGGCGCTGAGCTCGAAGATCGACGCCGGCATTTTTCCGGGCGTGCAGGGCTCGGTGCTGCTGCACGGCGTCGCCGGCAAGGCTGCGTGTCTCGGAGAGGCGCTGCGGCCGGAGTTTCGCGCCTATAACCAGGCAGTGCTCGACAATGCGCGCGGCTTGGCGCAGTCGCTGTCCGAGGCCGGCTTTCGCATCGTCACGGGCGGGACCGACACGGGGCTAATGCTCGTCGATCTCGCCGGCCAAGGCGTGACTGGCGATATTGCGGCGAAGTCGCTGGAGCGGGCGGGGCTTGCGGTCAACAAGAATCTGATCCCCTTCGATCCGCGCCCGCCAGAGGCGCCCTCCGGACTGCGGCTCTCGAGCAACGCCGGAACGACGCGCGGCTTCGGGGCGGGCGAATTCGAAATCGTCGGCGACTGGATCGCCCGCGTGCTCCGCGGTCCGCATGACGCGGCGGCGATCGAGAGCGTTCGCCGCGAGGTGATCGCGCTGTGCGCGCGCTTCCCCGTCTATCAATAGCCCGTCATCTCGAGATAGCCTCGGCCCTCGTGCGAGCCTTTGAAATCGATCGGCCCCTCCCAATAGCCCGAGCGCGTTCCGTTATAGGCCTGAGCGTTCAGCGGCCGCGTCTCGATCGCGAGCGCGCGGCTCTTCACCTCGACGCGCCAGCGCGTGGGCAGGCTCTTGTCGCCGATGGGCGTTTGCGCAAGCGGAGTCATTATAGTGTCGTCGCGCGCGAGCGGCTGCGCCGCGCCGTCGGCGGCGATCCACGTGCCGGCGAAATAGTCCGGCTCGCTCTCGCTGCGGAAGCGATAGAGCATCACGTTCTCGCCGGTCGCAAGATGCAGCGCGAGCCAGTCCCAGCCCTTTTGACCTTGTCCCAGCGGCTGGCTGCTCCATTCGCGATCGAGCCAGGCTTCGCCCGTGACCTTGAAGGTCCTGTCGTGCAGCGTCAGCGCGCCCGCCACAGTATAGAAGGGCTGGCTGAAATAATATGAGGCTTGGCCCCGGTCGGATTTGCGGCTGTAGCCGCCGTCGCCGTGCAGGACGATCGGCTTGTCGGTCACAAGCTCCAAATCATAGGCGAAGGCCGCATCGCGCGCTTTGACGCGCAGGCGCGACAGCCCGGCGTCCGGCGGCGCGTCGGTTGGCGCCGCCATCGACCAGTCGTCGATGAACGCGCGAAAGGGCCGCGCCTCGACGCCGGCTTGCCCGACGCCGCCGCGCGCCAAAGTCTCGGTGAAGAGATGCTCGCCGGCGCTGGTCGCCGCGACGTGCGCCATCCAGAGGGACTGATTGGCGAAGCCTTCGCGCTCTTTCTCCGCGTCGAGGCCGATTCGGAACAAGGTCCATTGCGCGCCGTAGGCGGCGCCGGCCTCGTCGCGCAGATTGGCGGTCAAATACCACCATTCGATGCGGAAGCCCGGATGCGCGGCGAAATCGCGCGGAAAAACGATGGGCGTTCCGGGCGCAACTTCGGTAAAGCCAGGCGCCTTGCGGGAGAGCGTGGAGAACTCGTCCGCGTCTGCAAGAGCCGGCGCGAGCAGCAGCGCTGCCGCAATCGGAACGCGCCATCGCTTTAATGAAAGGCTGAGGACGTCATGGCCGGGCTTGTCCCGGCCATCCACGCCGAGACGCTGAGCG
>Ga0187781_10004176_pt1 | contig 10800 bp, 11 predicted proteins | sample 0715_SJ02_MP02_2_FD_132447 | JGI IMG/M metagenome (GOLD analysis project Ga0187781, IMG submission 132447) | Tropical peat soil microbial communities from peatlands in Department of Meta, Colombia - 0715_SJ02_MP02_20_MG | ecosystem: Environmental > Terrestrial > Soil > Wetlands > Peat | place...
ATACCTGATGGAACACGAGGGCACCTGCGTAACCCGCACCATGATCATTGAGAATGTCTGGAAGATGCACTCAGAAACCGTGACCAATGTCGTGGACGTGTACGTTAATTATCTTCGCAGAAAAGTCGACGACGGTTTTGAGCTGAAATTGATCCATACGGTCCGAGGCGCAGGTTACCAGCTCGGCGCTGCCGCCGGCGAAAGTGCACGGTGATGGTCACGAATGCGTTAAGCCGCGTGGAAGCAGGTACCGCGTCCTTCGAGCACCGCACTCAGCGCGCCGAGGAGTCCAGGAACTGGTGCTTGAAGCTGCTCTCTGTGTTGCTGCATGAGACGAGCCAGCCGTTAACGGTGCTGGCCGGCGAAATTCAACTGGCGCTGCTCGACCACCATCCGGAGACGGAGTATCGCCAGGTTCTGCAACAGTGTGCGGCGCAGGCGGACCGCCTGACTCTACTGTTTGCGCTGCTGAGAGAATTAGTTGAAGCCGAGAGGCCGGCCGAGTTTACCGAAGGAGCCAGCCTCAAGGAGGCGCTGCACGATTGCGTCGAGTTACTCCGGCCTCTCGCCGAATCCAAAGGAGCGAAGTTCAGCCTAGTGGTCCCGAGAGATTATCTGGTAACCGGCAGGGCCGAGCGGTTGCGGAAACTTCTTTTTCAGCCGCTTAAATTCGCGATCGACCGCAGTCCAGAAGGCGGCCGGGTGCGCGTGGCCCTACTATCATCGCCACATGACGCGATCTGCCGCGTCACCGACGCGGGCTCATTGCCGGCCGCCGAGGACGTGGCGCGATTGCTCGATCCGTTGACGACAGCGGGGCGGCTTTCTTTATTGGATTCACGCCTGGAGTTGTGTCTCGCCAAGCGAATGGCCGGGGCGTGCGGCGGGAGCTTCACCGTCGACGGCGACGCGGAGCATTGCTGCGTGAGCGTCACCTTACCGCTCTGCGCACCCGATAGTCGGCAAGGTGGCTGAAAATGGAAGGGGACTATACCGCCCGGAGCACGGACCCAAATCCGGGCCTGCTCGTCGCAAGTTCCGATGACGATTTTCGACGTCACGTCCTGGAAAGCCTTCGCGCTTCTCATTGGCCAGCCTGGGAGGCGACGGGCGGCGCTGAAGCTCTAAGCAAGTTGGAGACGGGCGATTGCCGGATCCTGCTGTTGGACCAATGGCTGCCGGATCTTGACGTCACGGAACTCGTCGGGCTGGTGCGGGATCTCTACCCCGGCATAGCGGTCTACGTGGTGGATTCCGCCGGCGGCACACCCATTGTAAGCCAGGAGCCCGAGGGGCAAAGCTATCGCGACGCTGTTCACAAACTCCTGGCAGGAGTGCGAAGGCGTGGCTCGCCGTCCCCGCCACCTGCCGCACAAGCCTCCTTGGCCCACCTCGAAAGCACCAGCGAGGAATCGTCTGAGCCGCTGCCGGATATGGTTGGAGTAAGCCCGGCGATGCAGGATGTGTGCCGGCTTGTACGTCTGGTAGCACACCGCAACACCACCGTGTTGCTTACGGGCGAGACCGGGACCGGCAAGGAGTTGGTAGCGCGCGCCGTTCATTTGGTCGGCCCGCGCCAGCGTCAGCCTTTCATTACCGTCAACTGCGCCGCGATTCCCGAGCCTTTGCTCGAGTCCGAGCTCTTTGGGTACACGCGAGGCGCCTTCACAGGCGCGTTCCAGTCACGGCCGGGTCGCATCCATTCCGCCCACGGCGGGACGCTCTTCCTCGACGAGGTGGGGGAGCTGCCCCTGAGTATGCAAGCCAAGCTGTTACGCTTTCTGCAAGAAGGCGAAGTACAGCGGCTGGGGAGTTCCGACGTAGTCCGCGTGGACGTCAGGGTAATTGCAGCAACCAATGCAAATCTCGATGATCGCGTGAACCAAAAGGCGTTCCGCGAGGATCTCTACTACCGTCTCTCCGTTTTTCCGATTGACATTCAGCCCTTGCGGCAGCGAGTAGAAGACATCATGCCGCTTGCTCGCCGCTTTCTGCGGGAATTCTCCGGCGAGGCCGGGCAGGCCGAAAAGACAATCTCGGAAGGGGCCAGACACACTCTCGAGCAGCACGCCTGGCCGGGCAACGTAAGGGAATTGCGCCACGTCATCGAGCGCGCGTTCATTCTGTCGGAGGGTAGTCCCGCTATCCTGCAGGAGCACATCAAGCTACGGCTCAGCCGCCGACCTCAATAAGAGAACTCTTATTTTCGAAGACGCCTAGTTGGCATGGGGCATGCAGGGCCTGTTCCGTCAGCTATGCCATCTTTGCTCACCACCCGGCAAAAAAGTCCTGACGACACAGCGAATCCCGTGACGCTGGCCCAGGCCTTTGAGGTGTTCTCTTCGGCGGCGGGCTCCCTGCAACATTCCTACGAAGTTCTGAAAGGGGAAGTCGGCCGGCTACGGCGGGAATTGGAGCTTCGGAACCGCGATCTGGCGGACAGCATTGCCGAGACCGAACGGATGCGAGCCCGGCTTGGCCATATTCTGGAGAACCTACCCTGCGGCGTCCTGGTGGTAGGCCCTCCTCTCGAACTACGGTATGCGAACGACGTGGGCCGCCGCCTGTTAGCGTCCGCCGCGGCATGGGACGAAAGCGTCGAACCAATCCCAGCGCCGCTCACACAGATCCTGGCACGAATCGACACCCCGGCCATGGGGGGCGAACGCGTTTGGATAATCAAGGGAACGGCCGACTCCACGGCTATCAGTGTCACTGGCGCACCGATACCTGGCAGCCAGGAGCGGGTGGTCATTTTGCGCGACATCACCGAGCAGAGACGGATCCAGGAAGAGATCGAGATCTCAAGGCGAATGAAGGCGCTGGCCGAAATCACCGCTTTGCTGGCGCACGAGATTCGGAACCCACTGGGCAGTCTCGAGCTATTTGCCGGCCTTGTAAGAGAGGCCACCCGGGATGAGCCCCAAGTGTCCGAATGGGTGGTGCATCTCCAGGCAGGATTGCGCGCCCTTTCCGCCACCGTAAACAATGTGCTCAACTTTTACGCGGACACTCCGCCGACAACGGCGCCGCTCGATCTTGTCAAGCTTCTCGCCAGCACCGTTGAATTCCTTCAGCCGCTCGCCCTGCAGAGGGGAATGGTAATCCGATGGATAAAGGCAGAGACTGAAGCGTTCATTAAGGCGGACGAGCATCGTCTGCAGCAGGTTTTCTTCAACATCGCAATCAACGCTTTCCGGGCGATGTCCGCGGGCGGAATTCTGACGATTGGGGTTGCGAAAGAATCGCGCGACGGCGTGCCTTGCGTCCGGGTCGCCTTTGAAGATCAGGGCGTGGGCATTCCGCCTGAGCATCTCGCCAGGATCTTTGAAGCTGGATTTACCACGCGACAATCCAGCCCGGGGCTCGGGCTGGCCGTCTGCCAGCGCGTAATGGATCAGCATGGCGGAGTGCTCGAAGTGAAGAGCACCGTGGGGCAGGGCACCATCTTTAGTCTGAGTTTTCCGCTACTCGGGGACGAGCATGAGAGAAGTTCTGGTCGTTGACGACGAATTGGGCATGCGCCTGGCGCTGGAAGCGAGCTTTCGCCGCGACGGGTGGAAGGTGCGAAGCGCGAGCGGCAAGAACGAAGCCCTGGCGGCGTTCCGGTCGGCGCCCTGTCCGCTGGTCGTTACTGATATGCGAATGGGTGACGGAACCGGCTTGGAAGTGATCCGCGGTGTGCGGACTGTGCAGCCCGAGACGGCGATCATCGTTCTTACAGCCTTTGGCAGCGTGTCGGACGCGGTCACAGCCATGAAATGCGGGGCCGTCGATTACCTGATCAAGCCGGTGGCTTTCGACCAGTTGATTGCAGCCGCCGGGCGGGCGTTAGGTACCTCCCCGCGCGTTATGCGCGACAACGCATCATCGTCTGACTCGCTGGTTCTCGGCAGTGGATCCTTGAGAGCCGTTTTTGAGCGCGCCCGGCAGGTCTCCCGCTCGGAGGCAGACATCCTCATTGAGGCTGAGAGCGGCACCGGTAAGGAAGTTCTGGCTCGTTTTATTCACGGATGCAGCCTGCGCTCGAGCGGCCCTTTCGTGGCTGTTAACTGCGCGGCCTTTCCCGAGCACTTGTTGGAAAGCGAGTTGTTCGGGCACGTTCGCGGCGCTTTTACCGGCGCGACGGCGAACCGGCAGGGCAAGTTTGAGCTCGCCCAGTCCGGCACGCTCTTGCTCGATGAGATCGGCGAGATGCCCCTGAGTCTGCAGCCAAAGCTGCTCCGCGTTTTGCAGGAAAGAGAAGTGGACCGCCTCGGCGACACCCAACCGCTGAAGGTTAACGTCCGGGTGGTCGCGACCACGAACCGGTCGCTTCGCGCATTGATCCAGGAGGGCGCGTTCCGGCAGGATCTCTATTACCGGCTCAACGTGGTGCCCCTGGCGCTGCCGTCCCTGCGCGAGCACGCGGACGACATTCCCGACCTTGTAGCGCACTTCGCGGCCAAGCATTGCCGCGCCGGGACCGGGGTTCGCTTTTCGGCGGACCTTCTGCAACGGATGAAGGAATACAGCTGGCCTGGAAACATTCGGGAGTTGGAGAATTTTGTGAGGCGCTGCCTGGCTCTTTCGTCAGGACCGCTGGTGGGACCGGAGGTTCTTGAGGGAATCGATTTCCCCGATACGGCCCGAGAAACGAGCGCGCTCGAGGCCGGGCAGACGTTGCGCGAGGTGGAGAAGCAGCTCGTCGAACGAACGCTCGAGGCGACCGGCGGCAATCGCACGCGCGCGGCTGCCATGCTGGGCGTCAGCCTGCGGACGGTTCGCAACAAGATTCGCGAGTACGGGCTTCCGCCCCGCGAGCGGGAGGTTGGCTGTGAGCTTATTCGATAATGAGATCACCGAGCGCATCGAACACTATCTCGATCTGGCGGCAAAACGCCAGGAGCTGATTGTAAGCAACATGGCGAACGTCGACACACCTGGTTACCGCACGCGCGACCTCGATTTCGAGGCCGAACTCCGCCGGGCCAGCGGCGAGACTGATCCGGCGGATCCCCAGGTCGTTGAGGTCGGAGGACTGGTGCAAAGGCCGGACGGGAACAACGTCAATATGGACCGTGAGGGCCTCCTCCTGGCGAAGACGCAGCTTCAGTTCAGCATCGGCGCCCAGATGCTCAAGCACCAGTATCAACAGCTCATGGAGGCCATCAAGGAGGGCAATTCGACATCATGAATCTCTTCGCAATGCTCGATCTCAGCGGGTCTGCGCTGACGGCGGAGCGCGAACGCGCCGAAGTGGTGGCCAGCAATATGGCCAACGCAGAAACCACGCGCACACCGCAGGGCGGACCTTATAAGAGGCAAGAAGTGGTTTTCAGCTCCACGCCCGTCGGTGGCGGCGACTTTGCCGATCAGCTCAGTGCGGCGTGGGATTCGAGTGTACAGGGTGTCAAAATCACCCAAGTCGTCAGTGATCCAACGCCGGCGGTCCGCCGCTACGACCCTTCGCATCCCGATGCCGACTCTCAAGGGTTTGTTGCCTTCCCCGCGATCAACCCGATCGAGGAAATGGTGGACCTGATGGGAGCCGCGAGGGCATACCAACTCAACGTCTCAGCCATTCAATCAACCAAGCAGATGATAAAGGAGTCTCTCGCCATTCTGGGCTGATCGGGCCCGGTCTGACTGACGAGGAACGGAAACGTGATGAGTCCAATTCAAGGATTACCCCCCATCGATTCGACCGCGATCGATCGACCGATCGCGAACGGGGAGCAGTCCTCCGACGGCCAGTCGAACTTCTGGGACACGCTCAAAGACAGCCTCGAGCATGTTCAGCAATTGCAGAACGAGGCGGATCAAAGCGTCCTGAACCTGGTCACCGGCCAGGGAGAGGACATTCACGCCGCCATGAGCGCGGTCGAGAAAGCGGACCTTTCATTTCAGCTTGTCATGCAGGTGCGCAATAAGATCGTGCAGGCATATCAACAGGTCTCACAGATGCAGTTCTGACGGATCCGGAGTCAAGGTCTGATTTATGGCCCTAAGTGCTGCCCAATTCGGCCAACAATTCACAGCTTTCCTGAAAAGCCTGACTGCACGCCAGCGCGTAGTTCTGGCCGGCAGCGCGGTCCTCGTGGCCGGGCTGATCTACGCCTTTGTAGCCCTCGTGGGCAGAAGCGAATACCAGACGATCTACTCCGGCCTCTCAACGGACGAAGGGGTAACATTAATCCAGCACCTCGCCGCCCGCGGAATTTCGGCCGAACTCACCAGCGACGGCACCGGACTCAGCGTCCCGGCAGGGTCAGCCGCCAAAGCCCGGCTCGATTTGGCCGCCGAGGGCCTGCCCCGGAGTGGTCACCTCGGGTTCGAGATCTTCGACAAACCGAATTGGGCGGGCAGCGACTTTGTGGAACAGGTGAACTACCAGCGCGCGCTCGAGGGTGAGCTCGAGAGAACCATCGAGTCGATGGACGGCATCGAGGCGGTTCGGGTTCATCTCGCCGTGGCCCATGAATCGCTTTTTACGGACCAGCAGCGAGACGCCAAGGCATCCGTGCTCGTGAGGCTTCACCCCGGAGTACGGCTCTCTGACGAGGATCTGAACTCCATTACGTTTCTCGTCTCCAATGCGGTCGACAACATGAAGCCCGAAGACGTCAGGGTGGTTAATGCGGACGGACACGTTCCCATTGTTCCGCAGGCGGGTGGGCACACGCTCGCCAGCCAGGACATTGAGACGGAGCTCAGCCGAAAGCTTGAGGACACACTGGCGCCCTTCGTTGGCAGCAATGCGGTTCGAGCGAGCGTCGCCGTGGAGTTTGAGAACGGCTCAAGCGAGACCACGCAGGAAAGCTATGATCCTGCCAACACGGCGGTCTTCACTTCCCAAATGACCAACGACGAAGCCGCTCTGGCGCAGGTAGCCCAGGGCGTGCCGGGCGCAGCGAGCAACGTCCCGCAGGCAGGAGCCACCCAGGCACCGAACACCGCTTCCGCCACCGCGCCTGTTACAGGTCTTCGCAGGGAGAACAAGACCTTTGGAGTGGGCCGGACTCTGAAACACAGTGTGTTGCCCGCTGGTGGAATCCGGAGAATTTCGGCGGCCATCGTGGTCGATGACGCGGTCGACATCACCACGCAAAGCGGCAAGAAGGTGGAAACCCGCCGTAAACGCACGCCCGACGAGATGCAGCAAATCGAGGGCCTGGCCAAAGCCGCGATCGGGTTCGACGCAAACCGCGGCGATCAGGTGGTCGTTCAGGATATGCCCTTTGCTTCGAACCCCTCGGACCTTCCGGCGCCGCCAACGTTCTCGGAGCGCATACCACGAGCAGTCGGCCAGTGGATGCCGATCCTCCGTTATGTCGGCCTTGTGATCGTTTTCATGCTGATGTATCTGTTGATCCTAAAGCCGCTCAAGAAGCAGCTTTCACAGACGCTTCGTGAACTCCCGGCGGCGCGAGTTGCCCAGGCGGCTCTGGCCAATAATGCGGCTGGAGAGGCTGCGGGCGCCGAACGTGCATTGGGACCGGCGCGACCCGCCCCTGTCGCGGCCTTGAAGGACGCGCTTAGTCAGCGCATAACCCAGGAACCGTTACCCGCCACCCGCCTGGTTCAGGACTGGGTAAGGCAACGCTGATCGTAGTGTGAAACATGGCAGCCCGAACCCAAGATAAGCTCAGCGGAATCAAAAAGGCCGCAATTCTGATGGTCCTGCTCGGCGATAAAGCCGCGAGCAGCGTCTATCGCCACTTGTCCCGCGATGACGTGGAGGAGTTGACCCGGGAGATCGCCCAAATCGACTTCGTATCCAACGAGCAGGCGACTCAGGTCCTCGAGGAGTTCAGCAAGCTCGGTACGGCTCCGGAGCACGTAGCCAAGGGCGGAACCGAATACGCGCACCGCCTGCTGATGGTAGCGTTCGGCGAGGCGGTCGCAAAGGATTTGCTTCAGCAGGTCACCCGCATGCAGGCGCTAACGCCGCAGGACATCGACCTGGTCCAACGTGCTGATCCCCAACAACTCGCGCGGATGCTCGAAGGCGAGAACCCACAGACGATCGCCTTGCTGCTGGCCCACGTGGACGCCAAGACGGCTTCTGCTCTGCTGAAAATCTTCCCCGAAAATCTGGCCGCCGAGGTGGTGACCCGGCTTGCGAGTTTGCGGCCGTCCTCTCCCGAGATAGTTCAGAAAATCGTCGCCGTGCTTCACAAAAAGATCCAGAGTCTGGGCAAGCAAGACCGGACGCCGTGTGGCGGAGTGGAAGCCGCTGCCGAGCTGCTGAATCGACTTGGCGGCTCTGTTTCGAAGAACATCCTGGGATCGATCGAGCAGGGAAACACCGATCTTGCCGGCGCCATACGCGATCAGATGTTCACCTTTGACGACTTCCTGCTTGTGCCCGAGGTCTCAATACGTGAAATCGTGGCGCAAGCGGACAAGAAAGCGCTCGCCATCGCGTTGAAAGGCGCTACGCCCGAGGTCACAGCGCACTTCCTGAAAGTGATGTCATCGCGTGCGGCAGAGATGCTGAAAGAGGACATCGAAGTACTGGGCGCGGTCCGGGCTCGCGATGTAGCTCAGGCTCAACGAGATCTCATTGAGGCTGCGCGAAGGCTCGAGACCGAAGGCAAAATTGTCCTGAAGAACGAGGAAGAGGAAGAAGCTTATGCTTAGCCGCGAGACCCCGGAGGCGCAAGTCGCCGATCGGTCGCAGCCTTTCATCTACCCCGCGATGCCGTCCGGCGAAAGTCCCCGACCCGCTGAGCAGAAGAACAGTGTGGCGGGCAGCAGCGTATCGGCGACACGTTCTCTCCGGGCAAAGCTGCAGTCGCAGGGTAAGGACAGGCTCGGCGACACCTACAGCGAAGAACAGGTACAAACCAGGATTAGCGCCCTGGAAGCCAAATCGCGCGAGTCGGAAAATAAGCTGCGGAGCGAGTACGAAGCGGCGCTGGTCCGCGAGCGGACTACGGTCGCTGAAGCGCTGTGCCAGTTCGATCGACAGCGGAAGTCATACTTCGAACAGGTCGAGGCAGAAGTCGTACAGCTCTCCCTGGCAGTTGCGCGCAAGATTCTTCACCGGGAGGCTCAGACCGATCCGCTCGTACTTACCGGCACGGTTCGCGTCGCGCTGGAAAAGGTCGCTGCAACCAGTCGTGTCAAGCTGATTGTCCCCGAGCACGACGTGTCCAAGTGGCGCCAAGTGACGGGAACATTGAAGAACGTACAACCGCAGGTGGAGGTCGTGGGCGACCCGGCGCTGGCGGCCGGATGCTGCATGCTGGAAACGGAGCTTGGCAGCAGCCAAATCTCCCTTGATCATCAATTCCGCGAGATTGAGCGCGGCCTGCTGGATCTGTTAGCCGTCCGCGCAGGCTCCTGAAACTATGTCTGGGTTGCTCGAACCTTTCTTTCGGCGCGTCGAGGACTGCTCGGCTCATTGCTGGACAGGTCAAATCACCAAGGCCGTCGGACACATCGTGGAGTCGCGGGGCCCGGTCTGTTCCACGGGCGAGCAGTGCGAGATTATCGACCGTGCCGGTAACGCCGTACCTGCAGAGGTAGTGGGCTTCCGGGGCTCAACGGTTCTCTCCATGCTCCTCGACCGCTCCCGGGGCATCCGCTTCGGAGACAGCATCGCTGCGCGCGGCCAGTTTCCAACCGTACGGGTAGGACCGGAGCTGCTTGGTCGCGTAATTGACGCCACCGGCGCGCCCATCGACCACGGCGCCGCCTGCCGGCCGAGAGAGATCCGGCCGCTCGATGCCGCACCGCCCAAGGCTCTCGATCGTGGTTTGATCAAAGAGCCGCTGGGCTGCGGGATCCGGGCCATCGACGGCTTCATGACGTGTGGCCGTGGCCAGCGCCTGGGCATTTTCGGGGGCAGCGGCGTCGGCAAGAGTACGCTGATCGGCATGATGGCTCGCGGCAGCGCGGCGGATGTTACGGTGTTGGGGCTCGTTGGCGAACGTGGACGCGAAGTAGGCGAGTTCCTTGAAAAAGACCTGGGTGCGGCGGGTCTTCAACGCTCCGTGGTTGTCGTCTCAACTTCGGACCAGTCGCCGGTGCTGCGCATCCGCGGCGCGCTGACTGCCACGGCAGTCGCCGAGTACTTCAGCTCACAGGGCAAGAACGTGCTGCTGATTATGGACTCGCTGACTCGCATTGCCATGGCCCAACGCGAATTGGGACTTGCTGCCGGGGAGCCTCCAACCTCAAAGGGTTATACGCCTTCGGTCTTTACGCTGCTGGCGCGGCTTGTGGAGCGCGCGGGCCACTTCGGGAAAGGCAGCATAACGGCTTTCTATACCGTCCTGATGGAGGGCGACGATCAGCTGGACCCCCTGGTCGACGCGGCACGATCGGTCCTCGATGGACACATCGTCCTCGATCGTGAACTGGCAGTGCGAAACCATTATCCGGCGATCTCAGTCCCTGACAGCCTCAGCCGGTTGATGTCAACCGTAGCGCCCGCGGAGGTCATCGCGAAGTCCCGGCAAGTCAGGAAGCTGCTCGCCGCCTACGCGGGTTCCGTGGATCTGCTGCGCGTGGGCGCCTACCAGAAAGGCCTTGACGCGGTGCTGGATCAGTCCGTAGCGGCAATGCCCGCCATCACCGCTTATCTTCAGCAGGATGTTGCCACCACCCCGCCGCTTCAACAAAGCTTTTCCGAGCTTCTGGAATTGTCCATTTGAGCTTCTATGGCTTTTCACTTTCGCCTGCAGCCTCTGTTGCGTTTGCGCCAAAGCCTCGAGGACCGCGAGCGTCTTCGCTTCAGGCTGATACTGTCCGCGATCAATCAGTTGCGGCTGCAGTGTGAAAAGCTCGATCAGGACGTGGAAAACGCCG
>Ga0187781_10004177_pt1 | contig 10799 bp, 9 predicted proteins | sample 0715_SJ02_MP02_2_FD_132447 | JGI IMG/M metagenome (GOLD analysis project Ga0187781, IMG submission 132447) | Tropical peat soil microbial communities from peatlands in Department of Meta, Colombia - 0715_SJ02_MP02_20_MG | ecosystem: Environmental > Terrestrial > Soil > Wetlands > Peat | place...
AGATGGCTGAGCCTTTGAAAAGCCAGCGAAGCTACATCATCGAAGTGCGCGGATTTTCGGCCGGGCACGGTCAGTCGGCGATTGCCAGTTCGCAAAAGATGTCGGACTCGGTGGTGCGCTACCTGGTACTCAACCATAAAATTCCCTTGTACCGCATTTACGTGACGAACCTAGGCAACGCTCCCCTCGCAGGCGAAGGGACGGCTGCCAAGTCGGTCAGAGGCGGTCGCGTGGAAGTGAACGTGTTGAAGAACGATCTTACCGCTTCGAACTGATCGGTTCTTTGAGCAGGGCGAGTCGTTAACGATTCGCCCTTTTTTGTGTGTGCCGAGCAACGGCTCGGGGCGAAATTCCCCGGGCCGACTCGGCGGAGGCGGGGCGACCCGTCCCCCTATGCCGATTTCTCCGACCTGAAACGCAGGGATTTCGCCGTAGAAATGGCACATTCGGGCATGATTGACAAAGCGTGGCTGTGGAGCGCGTTGGGCCAAGGATCAGAGTTCCATCCCCCGAACGAGTGCGCTCTGATCCTCACCTGACGTTCCACAGACTCATTCCTCAGATTTCTTCCTCTCTTCCATCTCACTGAACCAGGCGGTTGTGTTGTTTGAGGACCTCTCGCAGACGATCGTGCGGCAATGCGATGACGGTGCGGTTATTAACGCCGGTCATGGTTTCGGCAGCCACCATCGCATTGATGACCGCTTCCTCTGTAGCCTGAACGGTCGCCAAGAAAATGGGATCGAGGGCATCGTTGGTCAGCATAGTAATTTGATGGAGTCCCTTGGATCCGACAGCACCCGGGTTCGCCGTAGAAAATGCGATAAAGATATCTCCAGAACCGTCACCGGAATAGCTGCCGTCGCGTCCGAGGCCGAGTGAGACTTTGCGGGCAATGCGCTTGAGTTGCGTGGGGATGAGCGGCGCGTCTGTTGCCACAACCACGATGATGGAGCCTACGTCTGTCTGCCAAATCGTGTGTTCGGGAATTTCACGACCCACGTTGATGCCGGCGATGCGAAGCTGCTCGCGAGAGCCGTAGTTGCATTGCACGAGAACACCGACTGTATAGCCGCCATCTTTGCCATCGAGCACGCGGGAGCTGGTCCCAATGCCGCCCTTGAAATCGTTGCAAATCATGCCCGTGCCGCCGCCCACGTTGCCTTCCTCAACCGGGCCGGAATGGGCCACATCGAGCGCATGAAAAGCGTCTTCCGCTGTGACATGAAATCCGTTGATGTCGTTGAGATAGCCGTCCCAGGTTTCGGCAACGACCGGAAGCGACCACCAGTAGCCTTCCATATCGGGAGAACCGCGCTTGACCTTCCAGGCAATTACCGCGTCGCGGACGACGCCGACGCTGTGAGTGTTGGTGATCATGACAGGACCATTGAGGAATCCGGAATCATCAACCCAGGTTGTGCCAGTCATTTCTCCGTTGCCGTTGAGGGTGAACCAGGCGGCGAAGACGGCATCGTTGGAATTCTTGCCCCGAGGATGGATGGCCGTAACGCCGGTGCGCACCGGGCCTTTGCCGACCACGAGTTTGCCTTCCCCGGAGACGAGAGTCGTATGTCCGACCTCGACACCCTTAACATCGGTGATGGCATTATTGGGACCGGGGGTGCCGTCGAAAGGCACCCCCAGATCCCTGGCGCGGGGTTTCGTCTCCCCGAAAACGGTTGCAGCCAACCAACCGAGTGCAAGAACAAAGACGGCACGGCGGATTGAATGGGACATCAAGGCCTCCTGGCAAAGCAGGCAGTATAGAGGATGGGCACGAGTTCGCGGGAGTAGATCCCTGGCCCCGGGAGGAGTTTTTGCTGCTGTACAATCGCAACAGACGGATTCCCATTGGGGGTTTGACATGGACAGTTGGAAAAAAGCGGTGGTGCTGGGCACGATTGGGGCGGCGGCGATTTTATTCATGAAAAAAAAGTATCCAGCTGGCGTGTTAGCGACGGGAGTGGGCTTAGCGGTCCTGGCATCGGAGTACCCGGAGAAGTTCGAACAAATCCGAAAAACATTGCCTGAGTACTTCGAACGCGGCATGCAGGTGATGGAGATGGCCGCCAGGGCGGGCAAACGGATTACCGATGCGGCCGGGCGAAGCGCCGTGGATGCATGGGAAGAGATCGGCGGATAGACAGTGGCGGGGGCGCAGCGTCCCGCTGCTTGAGCCAATACATGCGGAGCGCATAATCCTGTTTGATGCGATTGTCGGAGGAACCTGCCGGGACCCTGATCCGCCTTACGCCAAAGTTTTCTTCTTTCTATGCGCCAGGCTCTGACGGCGCACGACATTGGGTTGACGGATCTTCTTGACGCGGCTTATCTCACCGGAGGTACTCTCGCCCTCACAGTCTTGGCAATTTCAATTGATCCACTGCAGGCCAGGTGGATGGAACCATCGCCTTCCATCGCAGAACGCATTCCCAAAATCGCTCGTCTGATAATCGATGAACTTCTGCCTGCCCGAAAGGTGAGCTAGGGGCGGCCTCGTCTTGGTGAGTCTCCTCACAGCCTTGTGTGATCCCGCTCATCGTTCCCGGCCCCAATCCACGGTATCTGAGATCACTGCGCAATTTCGTCTCTGACGAGGTTCGCAGTCCGGCGCAGGGAAAGCGACCGTGTTCAAGGACATCGAACATCTCGTCCGCCTCGCCATCGTCATGGCGCTGGCGATACTCCTCTTCATCATCCTTCGCGCCGTCGCTGTCCCCAAAAGCTTCGGCCAGTACGGACATTATCGCGGAGCCGCAATTACGGAAATCGCCTCCCGGCCTGTAGCCCTTGCCGGCCGTCAGGTCTGCGAAGGTTGCCACACCGACGTGGCTGCCCAGAAGAAACTCGGCAGCCACGTTGTTCTCTCCTGCGAAGCTTGCCACGGCGCCCAAGCCAAACACGCGGACGATCCGGCCAACGTGACGCCTCCGAAACTCGACACGGCCGTCGTCTGCGCCCGCTGCCACGAAGCCAACAGCGCCAAGCCGAAAGCCTTTCCCCAAGTCGTAACAGCAGATCACTCCGGCGGCATCGTCTGCGACACGTGCCATCAGCCCCATAAACCCAACATCGAGAACACACCCGCCGAGTCAGCTCAGACCAATACGAGCAAGAAGAAGGAGGCCAAGCCCTAATGAAGATCACGCGCCGCCACCTCCTCCTCTTACTCCCCGCTGCCGCCGTGGCCTGGAAATACGTGGAGGCTGGCACGCCCGAAGCCGCGCCGAACTACAAACTCACCGATCACTGGTGGGGCATGCTCATCGACATTCCAAAATGCATCGGCTGCGGTAGTTGTGTCCGCGCTTGCTCGGAAGAGAACGGCGTTCCCGACGGCTACTTCCGCACTTGGATCGAGCGCTACCACGTCGCCGACTGGAAGATTGAACGCCCCGACGTCGAATCCCCCGACGGCGGCAAGCAGGGCTTCCCGCCTGGTGAAATCGGCGACGGCAAAAACTTCTTCGTCCCCAAGCTCTGCAATCATTGCGCCGACTCACCTTGCACCCAAGTCTGCCCCGTTGGCGCAACCTTCGTTACGCCCGATGGCGTCGTGCTCGTCGACAAGGAGTATTGCCTCGGCTGCCGTTATTGCGTGCAGGCCTGCCCCTACGGATGCCGCTTCATTCATCCCAAGACAAATACGGCGGAAAAGTGCACGCTCTGCTATCACCGCATCACCAAGGGACTGACTACCGCCTGCTGCGAAGTCTGCCCTACCGGCGCTCGTCAACTCGCCGACCTGAAGAATCCCAAAGATCCGATTCACGAGTTCCTGCGAAGTCATACCGTGCAGGTTCTAAAACCACACATGGCAACAGGTGCAAAGGTCTTTTACAACGGCATGGACGGGTCAGTGAGGTGACGATGTTCGTCTTGAAGGGCGCAGCTTCAGCCGCGGCTGTAGAGCTTGACAAGCCATGCCTTCATAGCTGCAGAGGATAAGGAGGCTCGTGCAAATCCCGGTCGAAGGCTTCATGTACCCGAACGAGGTCGAACTCCAATGGAGTGTCCTCATCGTTCTCTATCCCTTCATTACGGGATTAGTGGCGGGCGCATTCATCCTAGCGTCCCTTGAGCGCGTCTTCCGCGTCGAAGCCGTCAAACCCACTTACCGTCTGGCCCTGCTCACCGCGCTCTCGTTCCTGCTGGTCGCTCCGCTGCCGCTGCAGCTTCACCTGGGCCACCCCGAACGTTCCTACGAAATGTACTTCAGCCCACACCGCTCATCGGCCATGGCCATGTTCGGCTTCGTCTACCTCTGGTACCTAATGGCCGTTCTTTTGCTGGAAATCTGGCTCGACTATCGCCGCGACATTATCCAAAAATCCAAAACTTCGACCGGCCTTCTGCGCTTCGTCTACCGCATTCTCACTCTCGGCTCCGACAACATCAGCGAACGTTCTTTGAAAATTGACGAACGTGTCGGCTACTTCATCACCTTGATCGGCATCCCCTCCGCTTTCCTTCTCCACGGATACGTCGGGTTCATCTTTGGATCGGTGAAGGCCAACCCCTGGTGGTCATCGCCGCTCATGCCCATCGTTTTCATCTTCTCGGCAATGGTCTCGGGCATCGCCACTGTGATGTTGCTCTACATGTTGTCCAGCCGTCTCCGAGGAAAGCCCATCGACATCCGCTGCCTCGATAAAATCGCGCAGTATCTGCTGTACACCTTCATCATCGATTTCAGCTTCGAGATGCTCGATCTGCTGCAGCGCATCTACGAGGCAGACGAATCTTTCCGCAGCCTCGATTTCATGGTGCACACGCGCCTCTGGACGTCCCAGGTCATCATTCAGATACTGCTCGGAACAGTCACGCCGATCGCACTGCTCGGCCTGACCCAGACTCTCAAACTCACCGACACCGTCCGCAAAAGGATCTACGCCATCTCCGGATGCCTCACCATCGTTGGCATCTTCGCCATGCGCTGGAACGTCGTCATCGGCGGCCAGCTGTTCTCCAAAAGCTTCCTCGGTTACACCACATACAAAATGGGCTTTGCCACGCGCGAGGGCTTGTTGACAGCAATCATACTTATGCTTCTTCCCTTCGCGATTCTCTGGATCCTGGTTAAACTTCTGCCGCCCTGGCTGGACGCGGAATCCTTTCCCGCCTCCGGTGCAACACCGGCGCACGGAACCGGCTAGCCTCGCTCGTCGGGGCAGATGCGGAGCAGCCCATGCCGCAAGCTGTCGATAGCGTCACGTCAGTGTTAGAGCAAATCAGCGAGCATCTGCGCGACCTGGAACGCCGCGTCGTCGTGCTTGAATCCCGAACCGAACCAGCTCAACAGCCGCAATCGTCCGGGCCGCAAGTTGTGGCCGGTCCAGCGGAACGCCCGCGTCCTCCCGCCACCTGGAGTGGGTTCCCCCCTGTCGAAATGGCGGGCGGAGCTGTGGCGATTGTGGGCAGAGCGGTGCTCGGTATCGCCGGGGCTTATCTTCTTCGCGCCATCGCGGAGTCCAGCGCCGTTCCGAAGTTGCTGGTGCTTTTTGCGGCCATCCTCTACGCCTGTGGCTGGATCGTCTGGGCCGCCCGTGTTCACTCGGCGAATCGCTTCGCCAGCGCGACTTACGCAATCACCTCGGCCATGATTCTTTCGCCCCTGCTTTGGGAATCAACCGTTCGATTCCACGTGCTCTCGTCGGCCCTGGCGTCAGTCGTGCTGATCGTCTTTGTGGCCTTGTCGCTGGTCCTGGCATGGCGGCGCGAACTGCAACTAATTCCATGGATCGCGACTCTATCCGCCGTATTCGTTGCTGTGGCCCTGATTATCGAAAGCCACGACCTCGTTCCCCTCACCGCAGCCCTGCTGGCGGTCGCTCTCGCCACCGAAGCCGACGCGTGTCTTGGACATCGCCTGACGCTGCGCGCCATCCCCGCATTTGCCGCCGACTTCGCCATCTGGCTGCTCGTATCGATTCTGGCTTCCTCCGCTCCTGTTCCTGAAGCATATTCCCCTGCGACTCCGGCGACGATCGCTCTGTTGTGCTTTCTCTTGCTTGCTATCTACTGCGGCAGCATCGGCATTCGCAGCTTCGCGTTTCGCCATCGCATGACGGTGTTTGAGATCGCGCAAGGCGTGCTGGCTTGCGGCCTGGCGTCGCTCGGAGTCATGCGCGCCACGCACAACGCGATTGCGACGGCGCTCGGCATTTTGTTCCTGCTGTTTGCCGCAGCTTGCTACTGGGGCACGCTCTCGCGCTTCGGCGGCGAAGACCACACCCGCAATCGCCGAGTCAGTGCCAGCTGGGCGGCCGCACTTCTTTTGGCCGCCAGCTTTCTGCTTTTTCCTGTCAATCTGCTGATTCCGTTCTTATGCCTTGCGGCAACGGCCTCGGCATGGATCTACACGCGCTCGCGAAGGCTGAGCCTGGGAATGCATGCATCGTTCTATCTTGCGGCGGCGGCGACAGTGTCGCCGCTTCCGACTTATGTCGCCGGCTCTTTGGCGGGCAACGTCCCAACTGCGCCGGACTGGCTCATGCTGGTTGTCACCATCACGGCTGTTCTCTGTTGCACCTTCGGATGGGGCGTTGCCGAAGATCAGCGCGCTCGCCGCCTGTTATGGGCTCTGCCCGCAGCAATCGTTGGATCCGTCGCAGCGGCTCTGGCGGTTGCCGCCATCGTCTGGCTCGCCGTCGGCCGTATGGAATTGGCCGCCTCGACTTTGTCTGTCGTCCGCACAATCGTTAATTGCGTTCTGGCAGTCGGTTTCGCGTTACTCGGTTCGCGCGAGAAACGCATCGAACTGATTTGGCTCGCCTACGCCGCTGTCGCCTTCGGCACTCTGAAACTGCTGTTTGAGGATCTCCGCTTCGGAAACGCAGCCTCGCTAGTAGTCTCGCTTCTGTTCTACGGAATGATCCTGATTCTCCTCCCCCGTCTGACCAGGAGCCGAGAGGTGCATCCAGCTTGCGGCTAGAATTCCATGGCATCGCCTTCAGTCATGTGACATCTTAATCTTTGCCTAGACTCGCGAATGAGTAGATCATGCCAAGGCTGATGCAGTATCGGGCTGGAGTTCCCTTCAAATATCCCATCGATATCGGTGACCTAGCCCAGATCATTGTGGCGATGGCCACGCCTCCCTTCTCATCCGTGGTCATTTCTGTTGAATCGATTGGACAAATGTGGTGACGTTCTCCAGTCTAACCTCGCCCCAATCCTGATCCCGTTCAACCTCGTGAAACACTGGACCCCAGACCGGCATGTCGCGCGATCCGTGCGCGGAGGTGGTTTGCTGCTTCCCCGCGATCGTAGCCTTGACACGGTCGCGGGGGAATCTGCCTCCATTGCGCCGTGAGATCAAGGTGAGGTCGGGAGGTGCGTGCTTGAGTGCATCCGCAGCCGGGCCCTGTCCTCTGCCATTCGCCCCGTGACAAGACGCACAGTAACTACGGAAGATTTGCGCTCCGTCGAGCGGAAGAGGACCCTGCTGGCTAACTTGGACCGTCGCCCCCAGCGAGGCAAGTGTGAGCGACAGTGCGGCCACAAAGGCGAGCATCGTGCCCGGAATATCGATCCTCATACCTAACCTCCGTAAGACAAGCTTAGATGCTGCCAAGGGCAGCCCACTTCCTCGCTTCCTTATTCTCAAGCTGCAGCAGCATGTTTAAAGGCACAGGCAGTGCCGCAATAGCCGTTTTCTTGGTTCACAGAATGAGGGTCTACAGGCCTCGGATACTCCAAAACCGCAGGATTTTGCCCGCAAACTGTGCAGCATTTCGGTACTTCGTCATCCTCGAGGTGCTTAGTGCTGAACGCAACCTCTTGGTGGAAATAGCCGCTGTCCGCCATTTTCCCCGTCGAAGCGATCAAAGGACTAGCTAAAAAAACGCTGGTACACGATACGAGTGCAGTTTTGAGGCGGGGCAAAGGAGGTGGTGTCACCGGGCAGGGTGCTCTATTATACCCCAAAATTCGGGTTAACAAGCCCATAAATTGACCTTTGCCCTGCCTTGTAATAATCAACGCTCGTTGGCCGACTATGCTCAGTATTGAGAGTCACCTTGCCTGGTGCTTTCAGTCACAGAAATCTCGAGTGAGTCGGCATAGTTTAGTTACGAGCTCGGGCGCATCGGACTAGACAAACTTACCCGTCGCTCTGAACCATTTCCTCGTTCGAGTGGCAACAGGACAATGGCATTAAAATGCCCAACGTCCATGCGCCCGGGGAATTTCCCAGTCCGCGACGTGCTTTAGCAGTATGCTATGACTTCGAGTGCTCGGGAACGCTGAGAGCGATGTGATGATTGAGAACGGAACCGGACCAACTCGAATCTGCGAGAGGCTCAAAAAACTAGGCTACTGCCGCCACCAGCGAATGAGAATGTATGGAGAGGACTTCGACCTGTTATCCGACCCAATTCCGTACGAAACCGGAATTGCAGTCGAGGCGGTCTCCCGCAGATCGAGCACGGTGAATCAGTTACGCATTCCGTTCCCAACCCTGGAAATGATCAGGCGAGAAGTGGTTTGACGCGTCCCGCGGCCCGGGGTCTTTTTTCCAACCTACCAACTGAGGATTGGGATCTGCCTTATTTTCAAATTCGTTTTTATATGTATTGTTGGCAGATGAAGGCTCGTCACCCCAGAGGTGAGCAGTGAGCTTCATCAACTGCTACGAGGATGGAAGCCGGGCCGAAGCATATGCTTCACTGGAATTCGCGAATACCTACTATCTCGCCTATCGAGATCTGCCAGCCATCATTGCTCAGAATGTTGCAGGCACGAACGCACTTGATTTCGGCTGTGGCACGGGTAGATCATCACGCTTCCTAAAAAAACTTGGGTTCAATGTGATCGGTGTCGATATTTCGGAGGACATGCTGCGCATCGCACGCGCCAGCGATTCCATGGGTGACTACCGCGTCGTTCCCGGCGACAACCTGGGCGAATTCAGCGTTGGAAGCTTCGATCTCGTGCTCTCGGCATTCACCTTCGACAACATTCCTGCGGCAAGGAAAGTCGGCATCTTTAACGATCTTCAGAGCCTGCTGAAGCCAAAAGGCGTCGTTATCAATCTGGTTTCGTCCCCTGAGATGTACATCCACGAATGGGCTTCTTTCACTACCAAGGACTTTCCGGAGAATTCCACGGCTCGCAGCGGTGATGTGGTGCGCATTATAGTCACAGACCATCAGGACAAACGACCGGTCGAGGACATCCTTTGCACGGACGAGGCTTATCGAATCATGTATCGAGATGCCGGTCTGGAACCCATTCAGATATTCAAAGCGCTGGCAGTGGGCGATGAGCCCTACAAGTGGGTCAACGAAACCAAGATAGCGCCATGGGTGATTTACGTGTTGAATCGGACTCGGGGGGAAGCCTGTCTCTGATACAGTCCACAGAGATCTGGTTGGTCGACAGCTGGATATCTGTCTGGATGCCGAGGGTCAGTTGGTAAATTAATCCTGTGGCTGTTGAAAAACTCCTGTTTTCTCTCCTGCTAAACCTTATCTCCTAATCGACTGCATTTCGGAGGTGTGTCGTTGTCAAATGCGGAGGCGACCTGCGGCAGAAGGGTCACGTATGCGACATCGCCATGAACCCATATGTCGATGTTGGAAGGCCGATTGGCCAGGGTTACGTGAGCCCTCACGGCGGAGGTCGTCGGGAACCTGAGCTGCCAGCGCCAGGCCGGGCGGGCTCCGTCTCCTCGGCACTACACCGCCACAGTTTCCGCCTCGCGCTCGGTGTGAACGTCGAAGGACACGTGATCTTGCTTGCAGATCCATTTCACTGCCGGCTTCGCCGTCATGGGCCCCGAAGGCAACCCCCCTCCCGGCATTACCCATTGCCCAGCCATCACGAATCGCTTCAGTCCAGGCAGTGTGTTCCTCAGCGGCTTGAAACTGTCGCCCGGTTCCACCAGCCACCCCTCCATCGTTCCCTTCCAGTTGCCGGTATAGCGGTAAACCGTCGCTGGCGTCGACACATCCACCACCTCAATTGCGTCACGAATTCCTGCGATGCGGTTCTCAAGCACACCAATCACCGCCTCCGCCACGCGCTGCTTCTCCCTGTGGTAGCCGCTCGGATTCATTTTCCGCAGATCGCTCCAGTAGCCGAAATTGCGTGTCGGCAGAGCACTCGTCACCGCCGTTTTGCCCGGCGGCGCGAACGTCGGATCGTAATGAAAAATGCGGAAAGTTATACTGTCGAGCTCCGTGTCAGGATCCACCATCAACGGCGACGCTAGAATCCGTGATAGCATCGCGGGCTCGTCGCTCAGATCCTTCGCCACACCCAGCGACACCTGCAAATACGAAGCAAACAGCTCCCGCTCGCCATATCTCTTCCGCGTCTCCTCATCGACGTACTTGCCGCCGAGCATCTCAAAAATCGTGGTGTGCCCGTCGGCCGCCGAGATCACCCAATCCGCCATCACTTTCTCTCCGTTCTCGAGCTCTACTCCCACAGCCGTATCGTTCTCCACCAGCACACGCTCGACGCGCGCCTTGAACCGTATCTTGCCGCCCAGACTCGCGATTTTGTCCTCTATCAACCGGATCAACGACTGGGCACCGCCAATGCAGTACCCAGCGTTTCCCGCATTCATCCACCCCAGCGAAAACACCATCGCCATCGCCGTCAACTTCCCGATGTCCCCGCTTGTGAAAAACCGCCTCAGCAGCGGATCATGGAACCGCTTGCCGTACTCCGCACCGCTGATCTTTGACAGTTTTCCCATCACCGGAAGCACGGGAATATCGCGCAGCATATTCAGCCAGTTTTCCTTCAGTCCTCCTGCCGGATCCAGCATCCGGAAATTTCCCAGC
>Ga0187781_10004179_pt1 | contig 10796 bp, 8 predicted proteins | sample 0715_SJ02_MP02_2_FD_132447 | JGI IMG/M metagenome (GOLD analysis project Ga0187781, IMG submission 132447) | Tropical peat soil microbial communities from peatlands in Department of Meta, Colombia - 0715_SJ02_MP02_20_MG | ecosystem: Environmental > Terrestrial > Soil > Wetlands > Peat | place...
ATGCGCTACGAACTCGTTCCCCACATCCGGCCGGAGTTGCCGAGAGGATTCAGGAGACCACGGACTCGGAGTGGATCTACGCCCTCTTGCTCTCCCGAGCTCGAGGACCCAAACGGTCGTCCGGACGCTCGCGAACTCGCCGACGCGGCCGTATCGGCCCTGCGACTGCTCCGCCAGGTCCGGGCACGACACGGGATCGACACGTCTTCTCCGGTCAACCTCTGTCTGACTACGGGACAGCCCCTCATCGCCACGCGATTCTCGTTCGACTACGGCTGGTATCCCAACGAGGAGGCGTTGCTTGAGACCGACCTGCCGTAGGTGAGCCTCTGGTACACGCTCGGCGGCGAGTATCTGCCACGTGAGGGCGGCTCGGCAATGGCGGCCAGCGACGCGGCGAGGTCGGTACTGATCGCCTCCGAGCCGCTCACGATTGACACTTCCACGTGGCTCGAGGTGCCGGAGTACTCGATGATCATGGCGGCCCGCGCTCGGACGGCGGGCTCGATTTCGAGATGCTGGATCTCGATGTCTGACACCGCAACAGGCTACGACATGGAGCGCTTGGCGACCCTGGCCTTTCTATCCACCGTACCGCTCTTCGCGGGCGTTCCAGAGGAGGAGTTCGCGGAGCTCGCGGGGCTCCTTCGCCAACGTAACCTGGCGGCCGGCGAGGTCCTCTGGCACGAGGGAGGACCGGCCGTCGGGATGGTCCTGATCGTCGACGGTCGCATCTCGCTGCCGCTGCGGCTACCTGGAGACCGCACGATCGAGTTCACGAGCCTCGGCTGGGTGAGGTCCTCGGCGAGGTCCCGTTGTTCGACGCCGGGTGCCACTCCGCGACGGCGCGCGCGGTCGAGCCCGCGCGCGTGCTCTGGCTCAGCAGGGCGGACTTCGGCGCGGTTGTCGCACGGCGCCACGCGACGGCGTTCGCGCTTAAGCGCCGTGTTGCCGAGGTCGCGTGTGGACGTCTACGGATGCGGCTCGCTACGCTCGCGGCGTCGCTCGGCGCCGATCCTGGAGATCCGCCTGCCCCGGCGCCCGCGGACATCGCCGACCTCGAGCCCAGCGGGCCCCCCGACAGCGCATACGTCGCTCGTCTGGCGACGTTCCGGGCCTTCGACCCGCTCGCGCTCTGGGGCTTCCTGACCGCCGGCCGCTTCGCGAAGTGCGCGCCCAGCCGAACGCTCGTCGCAGAGGGATCGACCCCCGCCTCCTGCTACCTGACGATGAACGGCGCGGTCGATAACGTGATCATCCGCGGTGGCCGCCGGATACGCGTCGGACTGGCCGGTCCGGGGCAGGTATTCGGGTACGAGAGCCTCATCGACAGCGGCCAGGCTCCGATGACCGCAACGACGCGGGAGCTCACGCTGCTGCTGGTGCTGCCACGAGAGGCGTTCGACCGCCTCCTTCACGGTGAGACCGCCGGTTCGCACGTATTCCTCGATGTGATCAATCGCAACCTGATGGCGACGCTGCGCCAGGTGGCCCTTCCCCAGGCCCTATTGGCATCCGGCGTCAGGACTCGACGCACTAGCACCCGCGCCGGGGGGGAAGATCCTCCGGCACCCCGGTGACGTCACGGAACTCCGCCGCGAACCCCATGAAGCGGTACACATCCGCGAAGTTACTCGCGAGCCCGAGGGACACCCGCACCGCGCCGCCCGTCGGCATGCCGATCAGCTCGATGTAGTCGTCGAGAATCATCCCCTCGGCGAACTTCGCCTCGATCAGCGTCTCGCGAGCAAGCGAGAACGCGATCTCCGCCGCCCCCGAGTTACAGAAGCACCCAGTCCGAAGCGAGATCCGGTGCGCTGCCGCGACCATGTCGACGAACCGCTCATCGATCACGCGCCCGTCCCGATGCAAGAAGTTAAGCGCGATCGTGCCGCCGCGGCGGTCCCACGTCCGTGGCCCGTAGATGCGGACCATCGGGCTGCCGTCCGAGTGCCGCAGCCGCTGCAGAGCATCAAGCAGCCACGTCCCGAGCGCCCGCACCCGCCGCGAGATCGTATCGATCCGGATCCGTTCGATGTGCGCCAGCCCGTGCTCGACGGCCGGGATGCCGAGGTAATTGACGGTTCCGTCCTCGAACAAGGCGTGACCGGAAAGGGGCACGACCATCTCGCCCTGGACGTTTGCGGCGACCACGGTGCCGCCGCTGAACCAGGGTCGCCGCAGCCGCTCGAGCGAAGAGCGCCTCGCGAGCAGTGCGCCCACGCCGGTTGGGTAGCCGAACATCTTGTAGAACGAGATCGCGACGAAGTCGGGATGCCAGATGCTCAGGTCCAGCCGGTTGGTTGGAACATATGCGGCGGCGTCAAGCAAGACGTCCCAGCCACACGATTGCGCGAGCTCGATCCACTCGAGCGGGTGCTTCACGCCGGAGAAGTTGGACTGCGCCGGAAACGCGAAGAGGTTGTGGCCGCCGAAGGACGACTCGTCGAGGTAGCGCTCAAGCAATCCGTCCGCCACGCGAAGCTCCGGTGCCTCGAGCGGCACATACGTGGTCTGCGTGCCGCCGGCCCGCGCAAACTCGCGGATGCCGTTTACCGAATTGTGGTTATCGAAGGTGAGCAGGAACCGGCCGCCCCGACCGAACGGATAGGACTCGCCCACGAGGCGCAGCGCCCCCGTGGTGTTGGGTGTGAAAATGCACGCGTACTCGCTTTCGGACGCGTTGAAATGCCGTAACACTGCCGCGCGCGCCTGCTCCACCAGTTCGGTAGCCGCCGAGGAGGTGGGATTGACCGAGTGCGGATTCCCGTACACGGTCTCGTGGAGGAGATGCAGGTGCTCCTCGAGCTGAGACGTACCGTACAGGCCCCCGCCCGTGTAGTCCAGGTACACCTCGCCGCACTCGTCCAGGCGGCCGTACTCGGTTGCGCGAAGCTCGTCGACGATCACCGTGTCGCGGAAGGCCTGATTGGCTTCGAGGAACGCCTCTTCTGCCTCGTCGAGTAGCGACGCCGTACCGGCTTCCAGCACCGCGGGCGTCATCGGCCCTCGCCTCGCTCGCTCGCGAATGTGCGGTCGGGGACGGCGCAGACGCCGTTCGCGCAGACCTCGACGTCGGGATCCTTGGCCGCCCAGCCTCGCCGCACCAGCAGGCTGTAGATCTCACAGCCCAGGCACAGGCCGATCGCCGTCTCCATCCACATCAGCGTCAGGCAGATCAGGCAGAGTGTTCTCGGCAGGTAGGGCCTGGCGATGGCGCCGTTGGTGATGATCGTCATCGCGAACGCCAGGCCGAGGGCAAGCGTCCAAGCGAAGCGCTTGGGCTTGGCCGAGACCCACTGCGGAGGGTGCCGGCGGGTCATCGCGTGCGCGACAATGCCGGTCGGGCTGTACTGGATGCCGGCCGTCACCCGGATCAGGAACTCGACGAAGAAGAAGCTCGCGACGGCCTGCAGTGGTATGTAAAGGTGGGTGAAGTAGGCGTAGCTGAAAGCGACGGCGGCGATCACCAGCGTGATCCCGGCCGCGGCCTGGACCTGGTTCTCGTTGAACACGCCAGCCTGCAGCTCCTTTCCGTCCACGGTAAGTCCGGAGACGCGCTGGCCGTAGATGCGGCGGCTGCGGTCCGGCTCGGTGGCCGAGCCGCTGACCAGGTCGGGAGTGGTGTTCCTGTGTGCGTCGATGATCGACATTTCGTTCTCCTCTATTAGTGACTTGGTGTAGCAGTGGTCATCCCGACCGGAACTCTGTCCGCGTCGAGACCGAACCAGCTCTGGCGCCGGGTGGCGCCGAACGCCTTCTTTTCGGCTGCTAGCTCTCGCGACGGCGCGATGATGCGGGCCGTCGGCGCAGGTCCGCCGAGGAAGTTGACCTCGACCTTTCCGACCATCCCGCCGCCGAACTCGACGTAGCAGTTGCCGGCGCCCTCGTAAGGCGGCGGATGCTTGCTGCCTCGCAGGCGTGCGGCGATGTCAGCGGCGACGACTCGCGCGGCCGCCTCGGCGAAGATCCCGGCCTTGGCGACCGTGCGGACCCCAGTGGCGACGTCGCCGAGCGCGTACACCCCGGGAAACCGGGTGGCCAGGTTCGTCTGGTCGACGGGCACCCAGCCGTCAACGGCAAGCCCGGAACGCCTGACCACTTCCGGAACCCGGTGCACCGGGATCCCGATGAACAGGTCGTACGGCACGCTCCCGCCGCTCGCCAGCCGGGCCGTCCGCTCGCGAGCGTCGAGACTCACCACCAGCTCCTTGGGCGCGTACTCGATCCCGCGCTCGTCGAGCGCGGCAACGAACATCTGCGAGACGTCCTTGGTCACCGGAACCGGCGCCGCCATCGGGAAGGTCATCCGAATCTTCACGGCGTCCCGAACTCCCTGCTTCACGAGCAGCTCGTGGAGCAGGAACGCTCCCTCGAACGGGGCCGGCGGGCACTTGAACGGATGGCCCAGGACCGCGATCAGGACCGTTCCCGCCTCGAATTCGGCCAGGGCGTCGCGCAACCGCTCAGCTCCTGCGAGCGAGTAGTACTCGAATCCGCCCTCCTGGAATCCAGGTGTCGCCGCAAAGTCGTACTCCGCCCCCAGCGCGACCGCGATGAAATCGGCATCGTAGGAGCCCTCGTTGGTGATCACCCGCCGCTTCAGCGGGTCGATTTCCGTCACGGTCTCCTGGCGGAACTCAACCCCCGACTTGGAGATGTTGCGATAGTGCAACAGCACCTCGTCCGGGGCTCGCCGGCCGACCAGCACATCCAGCTTCGAGAACCCGAAGTAGAACGAGTCGTTTCTGTCGATCAGCGTCACGCGAACCGCGTCCGCGAGTGTTTCGGACAGTCGCGCGGCCAACTCCAGGCCCGCGAAGCCCGCGCCCACGATCACTACGTGCTTCTTCATCGCGCACCGCTCCCGACAGCCCGCTCCAGCTCCACCGCGGTCACGGCACGAGGGACTACCTCGCCTGGCTGGGGCACGATCCGAAGGTATGACTTCGGTGCCCGCCAGTCGCCGAACAGCTCCCTGGCCTGCTCGTCGGATACCGACGCGGCGATAATCACGTCCTCGCCCTGCTGCCAGTTCACGGGCGTTGAGACCTTGTGGTTCGCGGTCAGCCGGAGGGAGTCGATGACGCGCAGCACCTCGTCGAAGTTGCGCCCGGTGCTCATGGGATAGACGAGGATCAGCTTGATCTTCTTGTCCGGTTCGATCACGAACACGTTGCTCACGGTGCGCTTGTCGGCCGCCGTGCGCGACTTCGCCTCACCGGACGTGACGGGCGGCAGCATCCCGTAGAGCTTGGACACCGCGTAGTCCGCGTCGCCAATGAGCGGATAACCCGGCGCTGCCCCCTGCGTTTCCTCGATGTCCTCGACCCACCGCTGGTGATCGGCGATCGAGTCGACCGAGAGCCCGATGATCTTGACGTCGCGGCGGGCGAACTCGGGCTCGATCTTCGCCATGTAGCCGAGCTCGGTCGTGCACACCGGTGTGAAGTCCTTCGGGTGCGAGAACAGCACCGCCCACGAGTTGCCGATCCAGTCGTGGAACCGGATCGGTCCTTCCGTCGTGTGCGCCTGGAAGTTAGGCGCCGTATCGCCAATGTGAAGAGTCATGGTCCCTTTCTCCCTGCAGCCGTTGCCCGCTCTGCAGCCGTAGTTCACGCTGTGCGGTGGGTTCTACGGGACGGCAGCGCTCATCGCTTCGCCCGTCAGGGCCAACTTCACGCGATGGCAAGGGATGGCCCGATCGGGCCAGGTTCAGAGGAGCCCGGTGCGCACGCCCCAGGCCGCGGCCGCCGAGCGCGACGAGAGGTTGAGCTTGCGAAGAATGTTGGCCAAGTGCCGGTGGACGGTGTGCTCGCTCAGAACGAGGCGCTCTGCGATCTCCGGGTTGCTCAATCCCTGCGCGACGAGCTTCAGCACGTCGACCTCGCGAGGCGTCAGCACGGTCGCGGCCTCAGGTGCCCCGGCAGCGTCGAGTTCGCTCACGAGCGCACCCGCACGTTGCGCCTCGCGCTCCGCCTGCATCCCTTCGAGAGCCTCCTGAGCCACGCGCGCTTGCTCGGCCGCTTGGTCGTTGCGCCCGAGCGCAGCGAGCACCCGCGCCAAGTCGAGCCGCGTCCGCGCGGTCTCGAAGGGGGCCCCAATCTGTCGAAAGAGGTCGATGGCGTCCTCCATGTAGAGCCGCGCCGTGTCGAGATCGCCCTCCGCCTCTGCGACGACACCCTGCACTGCCAGTGCCGGGGCACGAAGTGAGTCGGTGCCGACCTCCGCTACGAGACCCAGCAGCTCGTTCAGCGCGCTCCTCGCTCGCTCCACCTCGGCAAGTGCGACGAGCGCCCGAGCGTACACGTCCAGTCCGGCAGCGCGCTGGAGCCGGCTCTCCGGGCCAAGCTTCCGCAAAAACCGCTCCGTACGTTCCGCAGCACGGACGGCGTCGCCGCCATCGAGCGCGAGGTGGGCGAGCCCGAGCTGCGCGTACGGGTGAAACTCGACCTTGTGGAAAAGCGCGGCCGCATCCTCGAACCGCCCCTGACGCCACCGAAGCTCTGCGCGACGGACCACGGCCTCGAAGGCCATGCCCGGCCGGCTGCCAGCGAACTCCCGCATCGCCGTCTCGAAAGTTGCGTCGGCCTCGTCCCACGTGCCGCGCCAGACGAGAATCGCTCCGTAGTGGGCGCGACAGACGGCGAAAAGCTCACGGATTCGCCACCGCTTGGCAAACTCGAGCATTCGCTGGCACCACTGGGACGCGCGCTCGAGGTCCCGCACGCGCTCGCAGGCGGTGATCATGTAACAGCAGGTGCGTCCGACCGCCCAAAGCTCCGACATCTCGCCCGCGATCGCCGCTGCCGACGCCTCGTCCAACTGCCGGATACCGTCGGCGATCTCGCCTTCGCTGGCCAGCGCGAGACCCTCGAGCCCGAGCGCCGAGAGCTCGATGTCGAGTACTCCCAGCGAGCTTCCGACCGTCCGCGCGCGCTCGGCCAGGCGCCTCGTGGCCGCGAGGTCGTTGTCGAGAAGGAATGCGACTTCACCCTCGCGGATCGCGAGCCAGCCGTGCTCCGGCACCGGGTCGAGGCCGTCGAGCAGACGGTGCGCGCGCTGAAGCCAGCCACGCGCAACAACCGGCTCGCCGCGGAAGGCGAGATAGTCCCACGCGAGCCAGATGGCCATCCGAGCGGCGCCGCCAGCGTCGCCCCGCTCACGGTAGCGGCGGTACGCGCGCTCTCGCGACTCGATCGTGAGCTCCCCGTCGTCGAGCCACCAGGCCGCCATGGCGAGACCCTCGATCGCCTCGACGCTCTCGCCTCGTTCGTGTGCGGCCTCGAAATATGCCCGCGCCTGCTCCCATTCCCCCCGGCTCAGAGCCTCGTCGCCCGCTCTCAGCAGATCCGCGACCTCGAGTTCGGGCTCGGCCCTCATCGCCCGCCCCCAGGGCCCTGCCCCATCCGCACTTGCATGGCTGCATTTTGACCCAGTCCCGAGAGAAGCGGGAGCTAGGGACGAGAATCGTTAGCTCGGGCATGCATCTGCTTGCAGACGAAGGCAAGGGGCAACGGCGGTGTCGGGGTCGGGACTGGCCGGCGCCACATGCGGAGGCTCGGCTTGTGAGGATGTGACAAGCGACAGGCGTCGCGAGGCTCGGCCGCTCGAGTGCCGCTCGCACAGGCGTTCCGGAAGCCCACCGCGGACTTCACGTCAGTGTCGCGAAGGACGAGACGCGAGTGCGCGACCACGCCGAACGCTGGCTTCTGCAGCCTCGGGATGATGCGGAAGCTGGCTGCGCTAGAGACCTCCCTTCGTTCGGCCGCGGTAATGGCGGCCCGACGAACCGCGGACCTGAGTTGCACGGATAGGGCGACTCTCCCGCCCGGAGCATTTGCAGTTTCGCGGCTAGCACCCAGACCGCGACGGTCTCGAGTTTCGCCCCAAGCGGGGAAGTCCGCGCCGAGCCGGTCGATGCTCGTGGCTAACACGAAGCGGGTCTCTCGGACCGTGCGGCCCGTCACCGCCGCGCGCCGCGGCCTGCTGGGTTACGCCTGAAGCGGTCGCGCGTGCGCTGTGGTCTGCTCTTGCGAACCAACGGCAGTGCCGCTTACCGCCGTCGCGCTGTGTGGACGATGGAGCAGTTGCAGTGCATCGCGAGCCAGCGACAGTAGACGGCTGCTCTTGCGTTGGTGCCTTCAGCCGGACGTCTTCTTGCTTTGCTCGATGCCCGGGTCGTGGTGTGAACGGTGGTGCGCCAGAGCAGATGACCCGTGGGGCCGTGCCGCGCGAGAGTGCTTCACCCCCGCATCGCTGACCAGAAGATCCCGGGAAGCTTCGCGGGACTTGCGCCGGCCTCGAACGCCGTCAACTTGCTGAACACCTCATGACAGCGGCGGTGGGTCACATACCACGGCGGTTTGGGCACGGTTCGGAACGGGACACGTAGGACGGTCTTCTCGGTATGGGTCAGGAGATATGTGTTGTGGACGACGCCGTGGCCGGACCGAATGTCGGTGGGCTTTTGCCCGGGGAAGGCGCCCCACGGCGGTGACACCAGCGAGAAGCCGTAGAACGTTGGGCCGTTGATCACGATCGTGCCGTAGCGGAGCGTCGCGATCCCCCGTTCGAATGCCGTCTTCGTGTCCGGGGATCGCAGTGATCGTGGTTGAGCGATGACCGCGGCAGCGAGCGTGCCCCATACGCGATCGTTGCAGAAGCTAACGGCGCGGTCGATGAAGTCAGCGACCGAGGAGGCCGCAAGCGGCGTCTCGGCGAGGACCGGCGCGAACGGATCGGTTGAGAAGACGAGGTCGTCGCTGCCGGGATCAACGCCCGGGATGAGCGCCCACGCCAGGCTACCCGCAGCGCCCGCGCCAAGCAACTCGGCCTCGGGATGGCGGCCGGTGAACAGCGAGAAGCGCTCCTGCGCGCCGGGATAGTACGCAAACCGGTTTGGGGTCTGGCGCAGAACCCGCCGAAGCGCGGCGAGCAACTTCTCTCGCCCGCTCCATTCTGCGGGTGTGACCAGCACGCGGGGAGTGATGCATTCATAGCTCCCGGCTTGAGCGAGCGTCGACGCGAGCATCTGCGCATGGAAGTCGAACGCCGAACCCGACCACTTCCCCGGGACGATGATCACCGGCGTGACGTTGCCCAGTTCGGAGCTGATCGGCTTGTTGAGCAACGGTCGGTTCTCCGCCTTGCGCGCAGCCGCATCCTTGCCCGTCCCGAACACGATCGCGTCGTGGGTCTTGTCCGAGCCAGTGAGGTGCACGGTGTCGATCGCGGCGTGATGCACCAGATACCGTGCCTCGTCGGCGCCGCCCTGCACGATCCGGAGATAGCCGCCGTCGATCAGCGCCCGCAGCGCCTGGCTGAACACGGGCTGCAGGTGATTAGTGAGCGGGTTGAGCTTGAGGACGACGACCTCGTCCTCGGCAAACACCTTGTAGATCACGTCCATGAACGGGATCGCCGACAGGTTCCCGGCACCCAGGACCGCCCCGACACGCGACTCCCCGCGTGAGCGAGCCCGATAGATGCCTCCGACCGTCGCTTGCATCTCCTCGGCGCTCACGCCGGACGGCATCCACACCTCGCCGGTGAGACCCGTATAGATCGCGCGATCGTAGGCTTCCCGTGGAAAGATCCTGGCGCACACGCGCCCTGCGGCAGTGGTGCGGACGGCGCCCGGAAGTCGTGGGCGACCCTCCCGCTGGATATCGCGCAGCGTTGCGCGGAGTTGACGCGTGTTGCTGAGCGCGCACCACGGGCCCGTGCCCCATTCCTCCCCAGACGCCGGCGAATCGAAAGCGATCCGCTTGCGCTCACACTCCGCCTCGACCCAGCGCCGCGCGACCGCGTAGGTGTCGGCGATCATGCGGTCAAGCAACTCGATTCGCTGCGCGACGCTAACCCGCGGCCACTCGACCCGCCGCGAGGACACCGCGGCCACCGCGGCATCAATCTCCGGATGAGACGTCGCCGCAAACCCAGCGCGCTCAGGTATCGCGATGTTGCCGACACCGACTCCGTCGCGGACCCCGATCAGAGCACTCATCACGCACCTCCTACCGATCCCGCCACCGAACGATCGCAGCCACCCGCCATCGCCGAGCCGACCGTAGCTCCCCGGCGCCCGCGCGCCATCGGGCCAGACTGCTGCCGGATATCGGTATGAAGTACCGAATCCGGGGAGTCCGCCGCCGATCGTCCGCGTCGCACAGCAGCCTGCGCAACCGCCGAACGGCAAGAACGCGCTCGGCAGCCACCAGCACGCCCGGCGGGCAACGGAGCCACCACGCGGGCGCGGCCCGGAATGCGCTGCTCCCTCCGGACACACGCAGCCACGACGCGCCGCGGCTCGGCATACCCGCCCGGAGACGAAGGCAGAGCGGGTCAGCGACGAAGGCGAGAGACCCGAGATTCGCCAGAACGGTGCGTCGGGTGCTTGCAGCCGTCGTGCTAGCTACGCGGAAAACAGGGCTAGCGCCGTGATCGAAGCAGTAATCCGCGCCGGGGGTCGATGTTGGTCCAAGGTCGCGACGACGACGGATCGCGCGCTGCTCCTTTCGCCCACACCCAAGCGTGCGCGGGGCCGGCGCGCCGGGACTGCTTTTACTCTCGCGGGGGCTCCGGCGTCGCTGTAGCTTTGCCACGTACTGAGTCGTCTTTCGGCGCGCCGCGGGCTACTGCATCGCCCCGGCTGAGCATCTGTCCGCAACTCGAACCGGGCTTCGCCCACCGCACTATTGCTCTGCGGCATCGGCCGATCCCTCCGGTCTGGAGCGATAGTCCCGCCTCGGCCGTCGTCGTGATCCCTATGCGCGGGGAGGAGTGGCGAAGAA
>Ga0187781_10004181_pt1 | contig 10792 bp, 9 predicted proteins | sample 0715_SJ02_MP02_2_FD_132447 | JGI IMG/M metagenome (GOLD analysis project Ga0187781, IMG submission 132447) | Tropical peat soil microbial communities from peatlands in Department of Meta, Colombia - 0715_SJ02_MP02_20_MG | ecosystem: Environmental > Terrestrial > Soil > Wetlands > Peat | place...
CAAAATCGCCGGCGAAGATTGGACGTCCACCGAAGAGCGGGGCCGGCTTGTCTACCAGGATGACGACGGGTTGCTCGACCTGCCCGCTCCGCGGCTCTACGGCCGGCACCAATTCGAAAATGGCGGCGCGGCGGTTGCGGCTTTGCGCGCGAGCGGTCTAAAACTTCCGCCCTCCGCCTTCGAGGCGGCGATGATCCGGGTCGAATGGCCGGCGCGCATGCAGCGGCTGTCGCACGGCCGGCTGGCCGAGCTGGCGCCCCCCGATAGCGAGCTCTGGCTCGACGGCGGGCACAATCCCGACGGCGGCCAAGCCATCGCCGCTGCCCTTGCCGATCTCGAGGAGCGGGTCTCGCGGCCGGTTGTGCTGATTGTCGGCATGTTGTCGACCAAGGATTGCGTCGGGTTCCTGAAGAACTTTTCCGGTCTCGCGCGCCGCGTGATCGCCGTTCCTATCCGTCAGGACAACACTGTGCCGGCGGCCGAGCTGGCCGGTGTCGCTGAAAACGTCGGCATTCCGGCCTTGGCGCGCGACGATATCGAAAGCGCGATCGATGCCGCCGGCAAGCTCGATCTTGATCCGGCGCCGCGCATTCTCATCACCGGTTCGCTTTATCTCGCTGGGGAAGTGCTGGCCGCCAACGGCACGCCGCCGCAATGAGGCGTGTTACAGCCTGATCTCGCCGAGACTGATGCTGGTTCCCAGATCGACATCCACGACCTTGGAGCGGCCGCGGGAGAAAATCTGAATAGTGTAGCGGCCCGAATTCTCGTGAAGCTTGTCGAATCTGAAATCGCCGTAATTGTCGGTCGTGGTCACGGCAAGCGACGCGCCGTCCTTGACCAGTTGAACGCTTGCGCCTTCGATGCAATCCACGACGCCTTGTTTCTCCTCGGCAACCGATCCGCCGATGAAGCATTTCGAATAGCGCCAGAGATTGCGATAATAGACACGCGGCTTGATGAGGCGTTGCTTGCGGTCGTCCATGCGGAAGGCGAGCGTGGAGCACGATTGGTCCACGCGTGCAAGCCGAGAAGGCCCGGACCATAGGCCGGCCAGTCGCCCAAATCTTTAGCGCGGATGCCGACATAACCTAAAGCTTGCGGAACCGACGCGTGCACAATCATGAGCGCCTCGCTGCCGCCCTTTTACACGGACGCAAGCGTCGCCGCTATGACGTGAACTGTCTCAGGAGTCGCTTGGCGACGGCGGGCGCGAATCCCGCCGGATATCGAGATCGTCCTCAGCCTCGAGAGCCGCTTGGTTGAGAAGTCGTTCCAAGCTTTGCAACATCAGCCTTTGCTCGCGCGTAGCAGTACGCGCCCAACGCCGGCATTGATCCGCCCATTGGCCTATCTCTTCAGCTGCGGACTTGAACATGATGCGCGTTTCTCAAGTCGCCAGCGGCGGGGTGAACGCAGGACCGAGCAAATGCCTGCCGCGGACGAGCGTCGCCCGGGCTGCGCGCGCATCAAGGGCGGTTTGAAATAGGGCTGGCAATTCGCGCGGCCGCTTAAGCACCGAGCGCAGCATAGCCGCGATATTGGTACTTCCATTAGGCCGCATCGCCGCGACCGCCGATACCGGCAAGGCGCGCTTGGCCGGATCGGTGATGACTCGAATTGCCGCGACCGGGACGTCGTGAGCCCGGCCCACCGCAGCGACGATGTGCGATTCCATGTCGACCGCGATCGCTCCGGTTTTCAGATAGAGCGCCCGCTTTTCATCGGGGTGCGCGATCGGCGCCGGAACACCGAGCAGCATGCCCGATACCGAGTCGGGAATCGTCCCCAGCAGTTTCTGCGACCATTGCTGGCTGATCAGCATCCGCGTGGTGCCGGAAATGACTGCGGAAGCGACAACACACGTGCCGGGACGAAGGTGCGGAGCCAATCCGCCGGCCACGCCGAAACTGATAATTCCGGGGCAGCCGTTGACCATCGTCCGTGCTTCGGCAATCGCCGCGGTGAGCTTGGCCGCTAAATTGCGGCCGTCACCACTGCAAATTACGTGCACGCCGGGGCCAGCGGCGATACGGGCTTCAAAGGCCAGCCCAACAACGATGATCAAGTGATCCCCACCACGTCAACGGCAAACTAAAACACAAAGGCAACCAAATGACTGCCAGAGAGCGTCGCCAAACCTGAAGGCTAAAAACAATCGCATCCAGGCGTGATCAGACGGGGCTTAGCCCTTGGTCACCACCGGTGGCGGAGCCTTGCCTTTGCCAACTTGAGCGCAAGCTGCGAGGCTCAGAATTGCCAGTACGACTGCCGTTCCGACTGCAATCTTCTTCATAATCGCCCCCATCCCGTTAAATGGAGAACCCAAAATAAAAAGGATGAAGTCGCTTCACTAGTGCATAAAAGCCACAGTTGACAGTCGATTTTATCGGGCTACCCCATGCCTGTTCGATGGCCCCCTTACCTGGCGGAGAAATGCGCAGTTTTGCCTTAATTGCCTCATTCGTAGGCGTAGCGCTGTTGAGCGCTCTGATCGCGTATTACGGCTTCGACCCGGTCATGGCCGCCATCGCCGCCTCGCGATGGGCGACTGTTTTGGTCACGGCGGCCCGCGTGATTGTGCTCGTGGGCGCGGGATTAGGCTGGTGGCTTCTCCTGCCGACAAAGCTGCGTGGGCCTTCCGTTTTTGTGGCACTGCGGTTTATCCGCGAGGCGCTCAATTCGTTCTTTCCGCTCGCCGTTGTCGGAGGCGACGTTATCTGGGCAAGGCTTCTTGCGCAATTCGGCATCGGTACGAAATTGGCGGTAGCGAGCGTGTTGGTTGATATCTTCGTCCAGGTTGTTTGCCTGCTCGTCTTTGTCCTGGCGGGTGTCGGAATTATCGCCGGTCTTATCGGAAACCACGCGGTCACCGAGACTGCGCTGGTGCTTCTGGCCATCGCGGTTCCGGCAGTGACGGGATTTTTTCTTGCCTTGAATTTCGGCGCGTTCGAACCGGTGGTGCGATGGCTGATTGTGTTCGGCGAAAAGCGCCAATGGTCGGCGTTCGGTCACGTGGCCGATCTGGGCGGCTGGTTGCAAAAGATTTGGCGCAACTATCGCGGGCTCTCGGAGTCGTTTGTGGTTCACCTGGCAACGGTCTTCTTTGGAGCGATTGAAGTCTGGATCGCCCTGAAATTCATGAATCATCCGGTCGGCGTCTTGGAAGCCATCGCGATCGAAAGCCTGGGCCAGGGCAGCCGCTCAGCCGCCTTCGTCCTTCCGGGCGGATTGGGTGTGCAGGACGGCGCTATGGTCGCCGTCTGCGCTCTACTCGGCGTTCCGGCCGAGGTCGCATTGGCGATGGCGCTGATCAAGCGAGTTCCCGACGTGGTCCTCGGGGCGCCCTCCTTGCTGGGCTGGCAAACGCTTGAAGGACGCCATTATTTGGTCGCGAGCAAATAAGACCGGGCGGAAAAGCGGGTACTTTAACGCGGCCCGACTTTCGCCGTTTCTTTATTGTGCATGGGGCGGTGGCGGGCAATATAGGTCCCGCCCGGGTAGCCCGGCGGAGGCAAGCTTGCGCGATTTCTTTGCCAATTTCGCCGATTACGGGTCAGCGGCTTGCTATCTCGCGGCCCTGCTCGGCTGCGTCTATGCGCTGTTTGCGATCTGGATCGTTCGCAGTTTCGCGCGGTCAACGGGTACCGCCTTGCCCGCAAGCTTCCCGCCGGTCACGATTCTAAAGCCTCTTCACGGTACGGAGCCCGATCTTTATGCCCATCTGGCGAGCTTCTGCCGGCAGGATTACCCAGCTCCGGTGCAAATCGTGTTTGGCGTGGCCGACGCCGCGGACCCTGCAGTTGCGATTGCCCGCAATCTCATCGGCGATTTTCCCGAGCGCGATCTCGCTTTGGTGATCAGTTCGCGCCGGCACGGCGCCAATGCAAAAATCTCGAATCTCGTGAACATGCAGAGCGCGGCGCGGCACGAAGTTTTGGTCATTTCCGACAGCGATATCGTCGTCCCCGGCGAGTATCTCAAGGTCGTGGTGGCGGCGCTCCGCCAGCGCGGCGTTGGTCTTGTGACATGCCTTTATCGCGGCGACGCGGCGGCCGGCTTATGGTCACGACTTGCCGCGGCGGGAATCGACTATCACTTTTTGCCAAACGTGCTGGTCGGACTCAAACTTGGCCTCGCGGCGCCGTGCTTCGGCTCGACAATTGCCGTGACAAAAGCGACGCTAGCCGAGTTCGGCGGTCTGCGATCCGCCGCCGATCAGCTGGCCGATGATTATGCGCTGGGCAGTTCGGTGCGGCGGGCCGGCTTGAACGTGGCCATTCCGCCTCTCATCGTCACGCATGTTTGCGCGGAACGCTCGCTGCGCGAGCTATTGCTTCACGAAATTCGCTGGGCGCGAACGATCCGTTCAGTGGATTCCTTAGGCTTCGCTGGCCTCGTCATCACCCATGCCTTTCCGCTCGCGTTGCTCGGCATGGCGCTTGGCGGCTTCACGATGGCGACGATCATTGTGCCGGCGGCACTCGCCTGCCGTTATGCACTTCAGGCCGAACTGCGCCGCGACTTTCTCACGCGGGAGCATTGCTTTTGGCTCGGACCGATTCGCGACCTGTTTTCGTTTGCCATATTCGTCGCGAGCTTCTTGAGTCGCCGGCTCGAATGGCGTGGCCACCACTATGGGCTGGCAGCCGACAATACGCTGGCTTACTACGGTGAGGGGGAGACCTAATGCGCACACTATTCCTTCAAGCGCCCTCGTTCGACGGGTTCGATGGCGGAGCCGGCTCGCGCTATCAGGCGCGGCGCGAGGTCCGCTCGTTCTGGTATCCGACATGGCTCGCCCAGCCGGCGGCTCTCGTCGAGAACAGCAAACTCATCGACGCGCCATCCCATCGCATCAGGTTCCAGCAGGTGGCCGAGGCGGTGTGCGATTACGACCTCGTCGTGCTGCACACGTCGGCGCCGTCGTTTTTCTCCGATATCGGAACCATCAAGGCGCTAAAGGAAGTAAAGCCGTCGCTCAAGATCGGCATGGTGGGAGCCAAGGTCGCCGTCGACCCGGAGGGAAGCCTACGCGCGTCGCCGCTGATCGATTTTGTCGGCCGCAATGAGTTCGATTTTACCGTCAAGGAAGTTGCCGACGGCAAGCCATTGAGCGACGTCGTCGGATTGTCGTACCGCAACGGGTCCGGCGTCATCGTTCACAACGACGAACGGCCGATTCTGGAAGACATGGATCTGCTGCCGTTTGTTTCACCTGTCTACAAACGTGATCTCGACATCAGCAAATATTTCAACGGCTATCTTAGGCACCCATATCTTTCGCTCTACACCGGACGCGGCTGCAAATCGCGCTGCACATTTTGCTTGTGGCCGCAAACAGTCGGTGGCCACCGCTATCGCAAGCGTTCGGTCGGTCATGTGGTCGAAGAGATCGCTTGGGCCCAAAAAGCGCTTCCCGAGGTGAAGGAGTTCTTCTTCGACGACGATACTTTCACCGACGACTGCGCACGGGCCGAACAGATCGCCAAGGAGCTCTATAAGCTCGGGGTCATCTGGTCCTGCAACGCCAAGCCAAATGTGCCGCGTAAAACGCTCGAAGTGCTGCGCGCCAACGGGCTACGCCTGCTTTTGGTCGGCTACGAGTCCGGCAACCAGAAAATTCTGCATAACATCAAGAAGGGAATCCTGGTCGACGTCGCCCGGAGATTCACCAAGGATTGCCATGAGCTCGGCATCAAAATTCACGGCACTTTCATCATGGGCCTGCCCGGCGAAACCAAGGAGACCATCCAGGAGACCATCTGCTACGCGACCGAGATCAATCCTCACACGATCCAAGTTTCGCTCGCGGCACCCTATCCCGGCACGTTCCTCCACGACCAGGCGATGAAAAACAGCTGGCTCGATGAGGCGAATGCCGAACTCGTCAATGATGAAGGCGTGCAGATCGCGCCGCTGCACTATCCGCATCTCTCGCACACGGAAATATTCGATTCCGTCGAGGAGTTTTACCGGCGATTCTATTTCCGCTCTGGCAAGATCGCCGCGATCGTCAGCGAGATGGTTCGCAGCCCGCAGATGATGAAACGCCGGTTGCGGGAAGGTGTCGAGTTCTTTCAGTTTCTGCGCGAGCGCCACGCCACGCATTGACCTAGTCGAGTAAGCCGTTCTGCCGGAACCAGGCGATAGCCTCGGCGAGGGCTTCGCCATAGGGACGCGCCCGGTAACCAAGCTCGCGTTCGGCTTTCGACGAGGTGAAGAACATGCGATCCTTGGCGAGCCGCAATCCGGTCGTCGTCACGAACGGCTCGCGGCCGGTGAAATGTGCGATCGCTTCGGCGCCATAGGCGATTGGAAATATCGCACGCCGAGGCAGGCGCAGCCCCGGCGGCGAGCGGCCGACCAAGCGCGCAATTTCGCGCAGCAAATCGCCGAGCAGCACGTCTTGCCCGCCGAGAATGTAGCTTTGCCCGATGCGGCCTTTTTCCAAGGCCGCCAGATGTCCTGCGGCGACATCGTCGACATGTACGAGGTTCAAGCCCGTATCGACATAGACGGGCATGCGGCCCGCTGCCGCCTCGATAATGATTCGTCCCGTCGGCGTGGGGCGTGCATCGCCGGGACCGATCGGAGTCGATGGATTGACAATGACCGCCGGCAGCCCTTGCTTCGCGACCATGGTTTCGACCGCGCGCTCCGCGATCACCTTGCTGTATTTGTACGCGCCGACCGCGGATTGCGCATCGAGCGGAAAGGTTTCGTCGCTCGGTCTGCCGTCGGGTCGCGCCTTGAGGGTGGCGACGCTGCTGGTATAGACGATCCGCTCGACGCCGGCGCGCAGCGCCGCATTCATGACCGTTCGGGTGCCATCGACGTTTGTCCGCACGATATCCTGAGGGTCGCGGGCCCACAGCCGGTAATCGGCAGCGACATGAAACAGAAAACGGACACCCGACATTGCACGCGCAACCGAATCAGGATCGCCAAGATCGCCCTCGACGATCTCCACTGACAAATGCGCAAGATTGATCAGCATGCTGGTTGGACGAACCAGCGCGCGAACCTGTTGGCCGGCTTGCACAAGATGTCTGGCGACTGCCGAACCGACAAAACCGCTCGCGCCGGTAACCAGTATCATTTTTGGCCTTTCGTTGCGGCTTCCGATGTCGCTTTTGCCAGAAGCCGATTTAAAAGTCGAAAGCCACCGTCATAGCGGCGCCGGCGACGCGGCCCAGATTGCCGGATAAATCGCAAGCCGATAAGCTTGCCGCGCGGAAATCAGGTTTATCTCCCAAAAACTCAATGGCATTGGGCGGCCGACACTATGCCGCAGCCGGACCGCGGGGAGCGACAGCAAGGAAGGACAAGATGGCAATTAACAAGGTCGGGGTCATTGATCCTCGCCGCGGGAGCGGTGCTGGCGGCGGCCCCGGCGTCGGCGCGCCCGCTCAAAGTGAGCGTCGACTACGTGCGCGCGAGGCCATACGACGGGCGGCCCCAATCTGAGCCCGAGCATCTGTGGTCGAAGGGACCGCGCGGCACCAAGTCCTGTGCATTATCCTCTACGACGCCGACTCTCCGGCAGAGCTGCGCGAGAAGATGAACGATGAACAAGGAAGGCATGACGCTGACTGCGGATGTTCCCGCGGCGAATCTTCTATCACTGGGTCTTGGTCGATATTCCCACGAACGTCGTCTCGCTGAAGGAAGGCGCCGATTCAACCGCGCGCGTTGTTCACGGCAAGCCGGCGACACCCGCGGGTGCCGGCGTGCGGGGCAAAGGTTGCGCCGTAACACACGAACGGGTGGAGAGCGATGAAGCTGCCCGACCGCATGATCGATCTGTTCTCGCCGCTCGAAAACGAGACGGTGTATGACCCGCCGTTCATGCGGCCGAATATCGAATACCGCAGCTATGCGGATACCGCGCCGCTCCTGCTCGAGCTTTTCCCCGGCCTGCGGCGCGAAGACCTACCGGGCGGCGAGGGCTGGGCGATCGAAAACATCCAGCTTACGACGCATAACGGCACCCATATGGATGCGCCAATCCATTTCCAATCGAAATCGATCGACGGCAAGCCGATGATGACGATCGATCAAGTGCCGCTCGATTGGTTCTTTCGCCCGGGCGTCAAGCTTGATTTCCGGCGAATGCCCGACGGCCACGTGGTCACGGCCACCGAAGTCGAGGCCGAGCTCGGCCGCATCGGCCAGAACTCAAACCGCTCGATATCGTTCTCGTCAATACGCGCGCCGCGAGCTGCATCGGCACCGACGAATATCTCGCCGCCGGCTGCGGCATGGGGCGTGAAGCAACCCTTTATTTGACCTCGCGCGGCGTACGCGTGACCGGCATCGACGCCTTGGGCTGCGATGCGCCTTTCGTGCATATGTGTAAGCGCTGGTTCGAAACGCGCGATCCGACCATCATCTGGGAGGGCCACAAAGCCGGCCGCGAAATTGTCTATTGCCACATGGAGAAGCTGTGCAACCTCGAACAGCTTCCGGACCATGGCTTCGTCGTGGCGTGTTTCCCGCACAAAGTGAAAAACGGTTCGGCTGGCAGGACGCGCGCGGTGGCGCTCTTCGACTAGCCTTCCAACCGCTCGCAGCGATCGCCGGCGCTCACCTTTCGATTGCAAGATTGGCCGCATTTTCTATCGCCAGTTTCCCGCCGCCGCCTATTGCAGGCGCGCGCTCGCGATCTAAATAAGGGGTCATGTCGCCGGTCTCTCTTGTATTGAACCTTTTATGGATCGTCTTCGGCGGTCTTTGGATGGCCGTCGGCTGGCTAATTGCCGCCGTCGTCATGGGGATCACCATCATCGGGATACCGTGGGCGCGGGCAGCATTTAACATCGCGTCGTACACGTTATTGCCGTTCGGACGGAAGGCGGTGTCGCGGGCCGAATATTCAGGCCACGACATCGGCACCGGTCCATTCGGCCTCATCGGCAACATCATCTGGCTGGTGCTTGCCGGCTGGTGGCTGGCGCTCGGGCATCTCATCACGGCGGTGCTGCTTGCGGTGACAATTATCGGCATCCCATTCGCATGGGCACATCTAAAGCTCGCCGGGATCGCGCTCTGGCCGATCGGCAAAGAGATCGTTGCCGCCGAAGCCGTACCGCTGCGTTATACTCCGCCTCAAGCTTGAGCGGCGGCTTTCCTCAGCCAAACCTTGTTGTCGTGGAAGGCGGCCCCGCCGAACGGCGCGATCGAATCCGCTCCGGTCAATGAATTGATGCCGCGCCCGTCCCGGTAGGCGGAATTCGGCCACAGCGACTCCGCGATCAGTACGCCACGGCGTACGCCCTCGAACAGCCTGGCATGCAGCCGCACTTCGCCCCGCGCGTTGCCGAGCACGACCTCGTCGTCATCGGCGACGCCGTAAGCGCCGGCGTCTTCGGGATGGATCATCACCGCGGGCCGGTGCTCCGCGGCGAGCGAAGTCGGCGTTTCGGTGAAGGTCGAATTGAGGAAGCCGCGCGCCGGCGAGGTCGCCAGCCGGAACGGATGTTCGCCGTCGGCTTCCTCGATGACATCCCAATGGTCGGGCAGCTGCGGCATCGGAGTCGGAATAATGGTCCGGTGCCAGCGCTGGAACGGCACAGTAGGCCAATCCGGCTTGAAGCGGAATTTGCCGTCGGGATAGGCAAAGCCGTTAAGATAGTGGGCGGCGGCAAAATCCGGCTGGCAGTCGATCCAGCGGTTCGCTTCAAGCTCGGCGAGCGTGCCCCAGCCGGATTTTCGCAGCGAGGCATCGATCAGTTCGCGCGCCGACATTTCGAAGCCGGGGTGTTTCGCGCCGAGCCTCTTCCCTAGCTCGCAGATCACTTCATGGTTGCTGCGGCATTCGCCCGGCGGTTCGACAAGCTTCGGACCCAAGAGGATGTATTGGCTGCCGCCGGCCGTGTAGAAATCGTCGTGTTCGACGAACATCGTCGCCGGCAGCACGATATCGGCGACTTTGGCGGTGTCGGTCATGAACTGCTCGTGCACGCAGACGAACAGGTCGTCGCGGGCGAAGCCGCGCTTCACCGTGTTCTGGTCGGGCGCAACCGCCATCGGATTGGTGTTCTGAATGAACATCGCGGTAACCGGCGGGCCATTGAGGAGGGCATCCTCATCGCAAGTCAAGATCGCGCCAATGCGCGACTGGTCGAGCATACGGATTGACGGGTCGCGCAAATCGCTGCCTTCGATCAGGCTGTTGTTGAGGTGAAAGACACCGTCATTGTGGTGAAAGGCGCCGCCGCCTTCGAGTCTCCAGGCCCCGATAACCGCGGCGATGCAGCTCGCCGCGTGCATGTTCGCGGCGCCGTTGCGCGAACGGGAGAAGCCGTAGCCCAGACGAAAGAACGCGCGCTTTCTTTCGCCGACCAGGCGGGCGAAAGCTTCGATCGTATCGGTCGCGCAGCCAGTGATCCGCGCCGCCCATGCGGAGTCGCGCGTGCGCAGATGCGCCGACAGTTCATGCGGCGCGTCGGTGTAACGTTCAAGATAGTCCCAGTCGGCCTTGCCGTCGCGGAACAAGCAGTGCATCACCGCACAAGCGAGCGCGCCATCGGTACCGGGCCGGATAAGCACCGGCAGGTCCGCCTGCTTCATTGTGGAATTCATATAGACATCGACAACCGCGATCTTGGCGCCGCGCTCCTTGCGGGCACGGGTTGCGTGCGTCATCACATTGACCTGGGTGTGGACCGCGTTTGTTCCCCAGATGACGACCAGATCGGATTTCGCCATTTCGCGCGGATCGGCTCCGGCGAGCTTTCCCGTGCCGGCGATGAAGCCGGTAAACGCCGGATTGACGCAGATCGTCGAA
>Ga0187781_10004182_pt1 | contig 10792 bp, 11 predicted proteins | sample 0715_SJ02_MP02_2_FD_132447 | JGI IMG/M metagenome (GOLD analysis project Ga0187781, IMG submission 132447) | Tropical peat soil microbial communities from peatlands in Department of Meta, Colombia - 0715_SJ02_MP02_20_MG | ecosystem: Environmental > Terrestrial > Soil > Wetlands > Peat | place...
CGAAAGGCGCGTCCGACTTCGACCAGCTTGCGGTCCACCGATTGGATCGCACCCATAAGGCCAAGATAGACGGGAAAGAACACGCCGACGGCGATTAGCGTCACCTTGGACGCCTCGAAAATCCCTAGCCAGAGAATGAACAGCGGAATCCAGGCGATCGAAGGAATCGCACGCAACGCTTGCAGGCTGGGATCGAGGAGACGACGCAGGGTTGGCGAATAACCAGTCGCCGCGCCGATGACGGTCGCAACCACCGCACCGAGTCCAAAGCCGGCCGCGACACGCGTAAGTGTCACCAATGCATCGCGCTGCAATTCGCCGGTGCGGGCCAGATCGACGAAGGTCGAAAATATGACCGACGGCGGCGGTGCCAAGCGCCCACTTGCCCAGCCGCGCCGCACCACGATCTCCCAGGCCAGTGCAAGAGTCCCCGGTAGAAGGAGGCCCAAGGCTGGCCGGATGAACCGTGACCGGCGACTACCCGCCGATCGTTCCTGCGCCGGACTGCCTTCCGCAGCGATCGTCATGCTTACAAGAGACATTGTCAAATAACCAAATGCAATCCGCGTGAAGTTACCTCGCCCTGCTTGCGGGAGCGGCCCGCCGACGGTCGGTCCAATAACAAGCCCCGCGACGCCGAGAGGTGCCGCCGCGTAGAAAGGTGCAATTCACGCTCCGCTGACGAAGCGGTCGTCGATCAGATCGTCGAGCGCTTGTTTCACGTCGACATTGCCTGGAATGACGCCGGCTTGCTGCAGCGCCAGTCCCGCCTTGAGAATGGTATCGCGCTGCGCGGCGCCGATGCGATTAAAGTTGAGATCGGTGCGCTCTTTGAGCTGAATGTCGACGACCGCATCGGGAAGCTTGGTCACCTCCATAAATACGCGCTTCTCGTCGTTGTAGTTCGTTAGGCAATATTTTCGGGCGTTCTCATAAACCGCGAGCACCCGCTGCGTCAGTTCAGGATAGGTTTTGAGAAATTCCTCACGACCATTGAGGATGCCGTAAGTGTTGGCATCCTTGTTGCGATAAAACAGCCGCGCGCCGTCTTCGACCTGCGCCTGCGCCATCATCGGATCGAGCCCGGCCCAGGCGTCGACGTCGCCGCGGATGAGTGCGGTCTTGCCGTCGGGATGCTGCAGCAGCACTTCGCTGATGTCCTTCTCGCTCATCCCAACGGAGAGCAAAGCGCGCACTAGGAAAATGTGTGGGTCGGTGCCGCGCGTCACAGCGACACGTTTGCCTTTGAGGTCTTCGATCTTGGTGATCGGCGTATCTTTTCTGGTCACCAGAGCCGTCCATTCTGGCCGGGAATAGACGTAGATAGATTTGATCGGGTTGCCGTTGATCTTGCCGAGGAGCGCAGCGGAGCCCGCAGTCGAGCCGAAATCGATCGAGCCGGCGTTTAAAAACTCCAGCGCTTTGTTCGAGCCAAGCGTCTGCACCCAGCGGATGCCGATTCCATCCTTGCCGAACTCATTTTCCAGGAGTCCCTTTTCCTTGAGCACCATGGACACTGGATTGTAAGTCGCCCAATCGATGCGAATCTCTGATGGCTTGTCGGCGGCGCGCACCGCGCGGCCAAATGCAAGCGGTACAAGTGCCACGGCAGCAGCACCGGCAATCAGGTTACGGCGAGTGAACATGAGGACCTCCACTAAGTTTTTTTCCATAGAAGGGGCGACTAGGCGCGTCAATTGGAAAAAACGAACTATGATAGGTCAGAATTTAGAATAATATACTGGCGTGCCAATGTGGGCTCGCTGAGCCTGTTCTCATCGCGAGATGGGGTTAGCCGGCCCGGCCCGCAGAACAATCAATCCCTCGCATGCTCGACGGTCACCGCGACGGTTCTCACCTGGCGATCAGTTTACGTTTCTCTTCGTACTCGGCCTGGTCGATCTCGCCTGCTGCAAGGCGTTGATTGAGAACGGCAAGTGCTGTGTAGCGTCGTCCGCCTGACGTCCAATCCGCGATCCAGATAATAATGGCAGCCAACCCCACGAAGATGATTAGCAGGATGATTAAGCCCATGCGGCCCTCCGGGGTGACGTACCAGGATAAAAGATTTGCTGCCAAACACCGGGCAGCAGCAAGCACAGCGTAGGACCAGAGCCGGGCATGATGTCTCCTTTACCCACTGCGCGCCGAGCACTAGCCATCGTGTTCGTTTTGAAAATTATGGGCGTTCGACAACGTTGATCCAGAACTGATGCAGGCTTTCTACGCCGCCGGCAGTCGAACTCCAAACCGTCGCATCGCTTACGACCAGACTGCCGGCGAACGTGTCCTGTCGGGACTGAAGCAAGGCGTCGAATGTAAGGCGCTCACGCGCAAAAGGATGTGGCGGTGCTGCCAGGTCGATCTTCTGATTCCCTCGCTCGGCGGCTATAGCTTGTCGTTCTGCAGCTGTGCAATCACCTCTCATTAGCTCAATTTTCTCAGATTGAAAAACCTCTCCTCGGCGCCTTGCCTCCTGTTCACTGTCAGAGAGCCATTTGGAAGCAAGATGCACAAATCTGGGCGGGGTCTGTCCATGTTCCAGTTCGGATCTAACTTGCGTTTCACCCCTTTCGTCCGCCCGGCGACGTATTCCCATTCCTGTTCGGGGGGTCAAAGCCACGGGGCACTCCTTCTTAAAGAAAGCAGATCGCAGCGCGCGGCATCATCTAGTCGCTCACCGATTTTCGCGCTGCGCTAGCTTTCGCCACCCGGGCCGCGAGCCGCCTGCTACTTCGATTCGATGGCAAAGTGTGCACCAACACCGAGTCGACCCGGTTAAGCAGCGTCTAGGAGAACAATATCTTTCTTTTTTGACTTGACTGCAGAACGCTCTGCCATGCGTCATCCAATTCACGGCGTGGTGTTTCTTATTTCTCAAAAACTGTTGACTTGTAATCGCGGAGTTGTCTTGATGCGTTTATCTCATAGTTGAGATCGCGGGATTTGATGGAGCAGCTTGCGCCGCGAAAAAACGCTAAAGCGCCACGAAGCGTCTTCGTGGGCTCCTTGTGTGACGGAGACTATCCGATGACGTTCGATTTTCCCGCAAATCAAGTTTATTACCACAGCCATCTCTCCTGCCGCCGGGCATCGGCGGTGACCGGCGCGTGTCGCTGTCCAAGCTGACTGATCACGCCTCCGCTCATCGTTTCCTTTGCCAAAGGCGCCGGCTGATGCCGGCAGCAGGAGACCTCTCATGTCCGACAACTACATCATCGAGATCCGGCCGAAGGCGCCGGGCCGCACCGTGCAGGCGGGCATCGTCGTCCGTGACGGTCGTGCTTTCCGTTTTTTCGCTGCGGCCGATGCATTCTATGTGCTGGAAAGGCAGCTTTTCAAAAATCCGAAAGATGCCGAAGAAGCCGCGCTTCGCACTGTGGCGGCCGATCATGACGCGGGGGTCAAAAAATCAAAACCGATACCGCACTAGTCAACGTTCCGGAAAACCTCTCAACAATCGGGAAAGGTGAAAAAATGAACCGCAGATCGTTTTTGTTACTTTCGGCTGCATTCGGCCTTTCGGCGCCCGCGCTTGCCGCCGTTGAGCCGCTTAAGGAACTGCGCGTCGGCTACCAGAAGACCTCGATTCTTCTGGCAGTAAAGGCGCAAAAGGCTCTTGAAAAGCGCTTTGAACCGCAGGGAATTGCGGTGAGGTGGGTTGAATTTCCTTTCGGGCCGCCGCTACTCGAGGCGCTCAATGCCGCCGCCATCGATTACGGCTATACGGGCAACGCGCCGCCAATTTTCGCGCAAGCTGCGCACGCCAACATTCAATACGTCGCCGTCATCCCGACGCGGGGCTATGGTCAGGCAATCGTGGTGCCGGATGATTCACCACTGCAAACTCTTGCCGATCTACGCGGCAAAAAGGTCGCCGTTGCCAAAGGTTCGAGCGCGCACGATTTGCTCGTGGTGGCACTCGAAAGCGCGAACGTTCCCTGGTCTGAGATCACGCCGGCTTATCTGGCGCCGGCTGATGCGGCGGCCGCCTTTTCGCGCGGGTCCGTTGATGCGTGGTCAATCTGGGATCCGTTTTACGCCATTGCCGAGCTAAAGCTGAAGGCGCGCGCTCTGCCGATCGATCCGAAGGTGGCGGAGCAGAACAGTTTTTTCCTCGCTAACAGCGACTTCATTGCTGCGCACGCCGATATCGTGACAGCCATCAACGAGGAAATCGCCAAGTCGACGCAATGGGCCAGCGCGCATCGCGATGAACTCGCCGCGCTGTTTGCAGAGGCGAGCGGCGTTGATCTTGTTGCTCAGAAAAGGTCCGTAGATCGTGCCGAATTCACGTTTGGGCCTCTGACCGAGGCGGTGATCATCCAGCAGCAGGCAGTCGCCGATCGTTTCTACCGTTTTGGCCTCATTCCTGCGCCGGTTGCGGTGCGTGACATCATCTGGGCGAAAAAACCGAGTTCTTGAAACGAAACGTGACGGTTCTGAGATCACATCATGCCTAGCCACCAGAGCTCTCGATGGTTTGACCGGTGCACACCGACCGTGGACACCGGTCGGTTTGTTGACATTTACCGGTCAGTTCGCCGCATAACTGGTGCCGCTGTTCATCATCGCGTTGTGGCAAGCGGCGTGCTCACGCGGTCTGCTCGCAGACTCTGTCTTTCCTATGCCGGCCGCCATTGTAACGCGACTAGGCATCTTCGTTGGCTCCGCTTACGGAAGGCGTGCGACAGACCGTCGTCGTTCGCAAAACCTCACATCGATTGAAACTGGAGCGCCGGCGTGGACCGGCGAGAACGTCACCATGTCCAACGCATCTCTCACCGAAGTCTCACCGCACAGTGTCGCCGAGGCCGCGCGCATCAGCGAGGACTGGCTTGCCGTCATCCTTGGGCTGGCGATTTTCGTTCTCGGCCTTGCGACTATTGTTCACGTCGATCTGATTGGCTGGGTGGTCAACACATCCATTTGGTCGAACATCAACCAAGCGCTCGGACCAGCATCAAAGAGCTATGCGTCGCTCGGCGGCGTCGGCGCACTGATGGCGACCTATGTGGCGCTGACGGTCGTCCTTAGCGTCGGCGCCGCTGCGCTCGGGAGTGACGTTAAAAAGTTTGCGCTCGCGTTTACTGCCGTCTTTTGGATCGCCTATGCGAGCTGGATTGTTGGCAACTATGCGAATTTCGCCGCCGTTACTCCGGCGGATCAGCAAAAATTTGGCGTCTCGTGGTCGCTCCGTCTCACCAATGAGGGCGCTTATATCTTTGCCCTTCTCGCCGGGCTTGCGATCGCCAACTTCCTGCCGCGTTTTGCCGTAGCAATCAAGGAAGCGGTGCGACCGGAGCTCTATATCAAGGTCGCCATCGTCATTCTCGGCGGCTTTTTCGCTGTAACGGCGGCGGGAAAGCTGAGTTTCGCGTCCTCGCTGCTGTTGCGCGGCGTCGCCGCCATCATTGAGGCCTATCTGATTTACTGGTCGGTGGTCTATTTCATCGCCCGTAAATGGTTCGGCTTCTCGCGCGAATGGTCGGCACCGCTTGCCGCCGGTATATCTATTTGCGGCGTGTCAGCTTCAATTGCGATCGGTGGCGCGATCCGCGCTCGACCGATCGTGCCGGCGCTGGTATCATCACTGGTCCTGGTCTTCGCCGTCGTCGAAGTCCTGATCCTCCCGTTCGCCGCGCAGACCTGGCTCTCACACCAACCGTTAGTCGCCGGCGCCTGGATGGGGCTCGCGGTGAAAACTGACGGAGCCGCGGTGGCGTCAGGCGCCATCACCGAATCGCTCATTCTCGCCAAAAACGCAGCCGAGGGCGTTCATTATCAGCCGGGCTGGATTCTCGGAACCGCGGCGACGGTGAAAGTATTCATCGATATTTTCATCGGCGTGTGGGCCTTCGTGCTGGGTTATATCTGGACCAACTACATCAACGTGACGCCGGCTGCCGACAAGGCCAGGCTGCGTGAAATCTGGGAGCGCTTTCCCAAATTCATCGTCGGCTTTGTGATCACGTTCGCCATCGGGCTCTATCTCGCACTCGGCGCGCCGGCTGACATCGCCAAAACCGTGCCGGCCGCTATCGGTGAAGCCAACACGTTCCGGGTCATCTTCTTTATCCTGACCTTCTTCTCGATCGGCGTGCTTTCGAATTTCAAGGCGCTGTGGCAAGAGGGCTTCGGCAAGTTAGCCGCGGTCTATGCAGTGAGCCTGTTTGGCTTCGTTATCTGGGTCGGACTCCTCATCTCGTGGATCTTTTTCAACGGGGTCACGCCGCCTCTCGCGAGCTGAGAGACACGACCCTAAGACCAGTTATTCACTTTCAAGAGCTCAAAACGGAAGCCGTCATGTCGAACCCCTACACACAATCCGACTATCGAGACGAACTGCGCGCCCAACATACCGAGCCGCTCTTGCCAATCGAGAAGAAGCTGATCGCCTGGAGCCTAGGTATTGGGCTCGTGCTTCTTGTCGTGCTCGCGCTGGTCAATCATTTCTATCCACCGGGGACCTAAATTCGGCGCTTCCGTTCCGCGATCAATCACATGAAAAATTGCCAGATGGGTTGAGGACCGCACCCAGCTGCTGCGCTGGGTAAGGTGGAAGTTTCGCCGCTTACGAGTCTATCGTTAAACTCGACTCATCGACCGTCGGGCCCCAAAGACTGGAGACTTGCGAGATAGCCAGCGTCGCGGATCAGGAACTCTGCGCCGGGAAGAAGGGGCCGCTACTGCGCGACAACTGATAGTAAGAGAAGATCGTCCCCTAAATTGCCACAACCAAAATAGCCCGACAAAGGAAGAATTCCCTTTCATGGCTTAGATTGCAGCAGTGCCCAAGAGAAGCGCGCATCCATTCCGCCCACGCGCGAATGGTCGGCACCGCTTACGGGTGCGGCGCGAAAGGCCGAAAGAACGGATCGGCGCCGCTCGCTGAACCGGAGATGTGACTCGAAATCGTACCCCACCAAAATCGACTTCGCATCAATTCCTCCTTTATGACTATAATGTCTATAAACATGATCAATAATAAGCTATTCTTTAGTGCGGGCGGCGCGGGAACCCTGTCTTCTGCACACGAATGTCAGAGTTGAACTACGCATCCCTGTCGCCAGCACTTCGAGCGGCATATTCGCCAAGGTCCTTGGCTCTGCAAAGTTGATCCTTTTCAGTAACGCGACATTGGTGCCCTCGCTCCCATGGGCACCATGTCGGCGATGCTAAGGCCATCCAGTGCATCGGACATGGCGTCGCGAACCTTGGCCATCGTAAGCCGAATCGTGCAGGCCTTTACGCTTTTGCAATCACGGCATGGCTGGCCGTACGACTTGCACAGGCAATCGGCGCCAACCGCCCGTCAATCGTGCGGATCACTTGGCCGATCTTGATGTCGCTCGGTGCGCGCGCGAGCGCATAGCCACCGCCCGGTCCCCTTTTGCTGAGGACGATACCGGCAATGCGCAGATCGCCGAGAATTGCGTCTAGGAACTTTTTCGGGATGTTGTGGGCTTTGGCGATGTCCATCGCCTGTGTCGTCTCTCCGGGCTCGAGGGCCGCGAGATGGGCCAAAGCCTTGAGACTGTATTTTCCCTTTGCCGTGAGCATTGTGCGCCGCGCACCAGCAAAACCATGCTCCACAAATACCATGGGTTATAGAATGTTTCTAGTGCTCGTTGTGCAAAGACCACAAGAATTTCGTTTAGTTCTCGGAATACTTGATAAAATCTGTAGACTAAATAGTATTGGCTACCGCCCAACCAATGCGAGCTAAAACCCCGGTCTCAAGTTGTTCGTGGATAAGGGCTGCACGCTATGACGATTTCGAAGCAAATGCCAGATCAGATTGTGCTCAGGCCAGAATGGAAGAAAAATCTTTGCTTGCTGCTTGTGGCTGCGATAACCGTAGGCGCGAGCGTTCTTTTCTTTACTAATCTTACGCCAACGATTCATACTGCCCAGTCCGCTGTTGCGTCTCAGTCGCAAAGATAATGATTTTCACGCTTAGACCTTAACGTGCGTCCTGGAAGTGGAAAAATGGCACAGACGACCGCTGTCGATAGCGTCATACCGCGAGTCTATATCGTTAAGCGCGGGGCGCGCATCGGTGCCGAAATCAGGAACATGAGGCTGTCCGGCGCTCTGTCGGAACAGACCCTCAGTGCTATCAACGAACTGCTCCTGGAGCACAAGGTCATCTTCTTCCGCGACCAAGGGCACCTGGACGACGCCGAGCAGGAGCGCTTTGCCGTGCGGTTGGGAAAGCTGATCCCGCATCCGACAATCGGCGCGACGAAGGGAACAACCTCCATCCTTGAGCTCGATTCCGCGCGCGGCGGAGGGCGCGCCGACCAATGGCACACCGACGTCACTTTTGTCGACGCATACCCAAAGATTTCAATCCTGCGGGGTGTGGTGATCCCATCATTTGGCGGCGACACAGTCTGGTCGAACACGGCTGCCGCATATCTCGATCTGCCGCTGCCGCTGCAAAGGCTGGCCGAACAGCTCTGGGCCATTCACAGCAACGCCTACGACTACGCCGTAAAATCTCGCGCTACCGAGGCCGACAAGAAGCACTTCGACGAGGTTTTCACCGCAACGGTGTATGAGACGGAGCATCCGGTCGTACGCGTTCACCCCGAAACCGGCGAGCGCACGCTCGTGCTGGGCAATTTCGTTCAGCGGTTTGTCGGCGTGCCCAAGTACGACGGACAAAAGCTGTTCGACCTCTTTCAATCGCATATCACGGCACCTGAAAATACCGTTCGGTGGAGATGGAAAACCGGCGACGTCGCCATCTGGGACAACCGGGCCACGCAACATTATGCGGTGAATGATTATGGCGATCAGCATCGTGTCGTCCGCCGCGCGACCATTGACGGCGATGTGCCGGTCAGTGTTGACGGCCGGCGAAGCACCATGCGCGTCAAGACCGCCAAGCAACCGCCTGCCCAGGCCGCTTAGGCAGCTCGCTCTCAGATGAGGAGTTCAGCCAATGAAGAGGCCATTTTATTTCAATACGCTCGTTGGCGCAAAACCCGAGCGCCTAGGAAGGTGGCGCCTATCATGGGCTTTAGTCGTGATGCCGTTCATCATGACGGCGGGCCAAAACGTGTAAGTCCGTCTTCGGTTGGAACACGCGGCAAGACATTAGGGAGAACGGATTCGCCAGAGGCTGGGCATGCCAAACTCAAAAGGAGATAACCATGTCCATACTTCAGCGAGCTTCGATCACAGCGCTAACGGCCCTCGCGCTTGGAGCACCAGGTGCGTCTGTTGGACAACAGCTGCCGCAGTACGAAGTTACGGGTTTCCCAATCAGTCCGCTGCAAATGTCGGTCGTTAGATCGGGCGTTATTCAAGAGCAGCCACCTACTCCGGAACTCACGCGGGAAGGAATGCCAGCTTCTCCGCATCAGATCATCGTCATTCGGCAACAGCTTGTCCATAAGCTGAAGACAGACGGACCTGCCCATCAGCACCTTTGATCTCCTTCTGGCACCTCTGATCACCTCTCTTTTGTGCCGGAACAATCTTCCGCTCGAGACGTTCAGCGCGTGGGGGCCGCGCAAGACCGGATGTTTATTCAGTCTTTGAATAGAAACGAGCCGTTTCTTTTAAAAAACAAGCACAGCGGTGCGCAGAAAAAAGGCGGATGAAAAGCTGAATTACCGAGTCAAGGATTGCGGTTAGCTGCCCTAAAGGTGGACCTCGCGCTCAAAGGAGGACCCGATGCAGAGATTGGGACTTATGGGTGGCCTTGATAGGTCCTCAACATACCGTAGGAAGGTTGATCAACACTACGTTGGCGCCGATCGTAAAGATGAGGAGCAAGCACATGCGTAGCCCAAACCACCAACCAGGCGAAGCGGAATTCAGATCAGTCCTTCCCGAAGATATCATCTGGAAACCATATCCGGGCTTTCCACCAGGGGTGCAGAACACCGCCCTTGTCGGCGATCCAACGCAGCCCGGGCCCTACACGATCAGGGTCAAAGTTCCCGCCGGGGTAAAGCTCATGCCGCACAAACACCCCGAGGATCGCGTCTACACAGTTATCTCAGGCGTTTTCTACGTCGGCCTCGGTGATCGGTTCGATGCCGAGAAGCTTCACGCGTATCCGCCTGGCAGTGTCATCGTTCTGCCTGGTGACACGGCCCATTTCCATTGGGCAAGATCCGGTGAGTACGTGAGCCAAGTGACGGCCAACGGACCGCTTGGCCTCGAATTCATCGACTCGAAGGACGATCTGCGGCGAGCCTGAAAGAACTATACGGGCGCGGACTCGCGGGCGAGTCGAACGCCGTGCTTTGTCCGAAGGATCGCTACTTGGCGAACACCTCATCGGCGGCGGTGATGAGGCCGCTGTCCGGATGCTTGGCGCAATATTCGCCGAGCTTCTTGGCGTTGGCCACGAACTTCTCGGTATCGATCACCGGAGGATCGTCTTCGCTGCGGTAATAGCCGTCCATCCAGGCCAGGATGACGCCGATATCGTCTTTGGGGGCGGCCTGGAATTTCGCGCAAGTCCAGGTCGAGAGATCGATCGACGTGGCAAACGCCGGGATGCTGGCGACGGCGAGCTCGAGGACGAGCGCGCCGGCGGCACATGCGACGAATTTCATGAATGAGCCTCCTGCAGCCGCCCCGTGGAATTGCGCTTAGCGATAATTTTGCCCGCGATCACGGGGCAAGTCCAGACAAGCGGCGGCGCGGAAACGGCCGGCGCCGCCTGGTAATCACCGCGGGCCGTAAGGGTTCCGCGCCGGCGCCGAAATCATTGTCGCATGCAGCACGTAGCGCATCGGCCCGTGCGTCATCGCGTCGAACGGCC